>Ga0207657_10005131_pt1 | contig 13726 bp, 11 predicted proteins | sample KBSC33metaG_FD_184316 | JGI IMG/M metagenome (GOLD analysis project Ga0207657, IMG submission 184316) | Corn rhizosphere microbial communities from Kellogg Biological Station, Michigan, USA - KBS C3-3 metaG (SPAdes) (version 2) | ecosystem: Host-associated > Plants > Roots > Rhizosphere > Soil ... | reverse complement strand
GAGGTGGTGCACGGTGAACGGCATGAGGAACATGCCGGTGGCGATGTTGAATGCGAGCAGTAAGTATTTGGTGAACGTTCCCGCAATGAGGTTGTTGGCGGCGGAGCTGATATCGGACTTCACACCGCGAACAAAGCAAGAGTCGTGCTCGACTGTTCCCCGTCCGCGCCGGTCGGATGCGGACGTTCGAGGCGGATCGTTCGTTGCGTTACAGAGTGTGTACGCTTCCTATGCATGAATTTCCGGTGAACTCGACCCAGAGTCAGTATTCTGGCGACCGCAATATGCCGCTGAAATGCCCTCCGCTCGACCTGGCCGTGATAGTGCCGACCTTCAATCGGGCGCCGTCCCTCATGCGTCTGCTCGACAGCCTGTGCCGTCAGCGGACGAGCGGCCTGCAGTACGAGGTCATCGTCGTCGACAACGGGTCGACGGACGGCACGCCGACCCTGGTCGCCGAGTACGGCCGCCAGTTTCCATTCGTCCGCTGTGTGCGCGAAGCACGCCCCGGCGCGTCCAACGCGAGAAACCGCGGCATCCTCTCCGCGAACGCGCGCATTCTCGCCTTCATCGACGATGACATCCGCGCCTCGCCGGATTGGATGGCGTCGATCGTCCAGACGTTCGACCGGTATCCCGAAATCGATTGCCTCGGTGGACGGATCGAACCGCTCTGGCCGCGGACGCCCCCGTCGTGGCTCACGCCGCTTCACTGGGGCCCGCTGGCGCTGCAGATGGGACGAGGGACGTCCACTTATATCGACGCGGAGCACGCGTCGGCGTGCCTGGTGACCGCGAACTTCGCGTGCCGCGCCGACGTGTTTCGCGACGTCGGCTTGTTCTCGCCCGAGTTCATCCGCGACGAGGATCGCGAGCTGAACATGCGCTTGTGGGCCGCCGGCAAACGCGGCAAGTACGAGGACGCCGTCGTCGCGTTCGCCGACGTGCAGCCGGAGCGGCTGGAGAAGCGGTATCACCGCCGGTGGCACACGGTCACGGGCGAATCGCACGCGCGGCTGCGCTATCGCGAGGCGATCGATCGCGACGGCCGTCTGCGCCTCCCCGCCGACATTCGCGGCCGCTCCCTCCTGGGCTCGCCGGCATTTCTCTATCGCGAGCTGCTGGATCACCTGTGCCAATGGACGCTGAAAGTGATCCGGCTGCGATGGCACGACGCCTTCATCAACGAGTGCCGGATCCGCTACCTGGTGAGCTACGTGGCGACGCGATGGCGGATGACGCGCGGTCGTCGCGCGGTACGTCCTCAGATGGTGGGCGAGCGCGGAGACCTGAGCCGGTCGGCCAGGTAGTAGTGCACGGCCGGCGTAATCACCAGGGACAGCACCATCGATGCGACGATGCCGCCGATGACGGCGATGGCGAGCGGCTGCAGCATCTGCGATCCGGCACCCCAGGCGAGTGCCAGCGGAATCATCCCCGCGACGGTCGCCAGCGCGGTCATCATGATCGGGCGCAGCCGCCGTTCCCCCGCGTGAATCATGCTGTCTTCCGCCGACATGCCCTCGGCTCTGAAGCGCTGATCGGCGTCGAGGAGCAGGATGCCGTTCTTCGCCACGATGCCGATCACCATGATCAGCCCCATGAATGACGACAGATTGAACGTCGTCCCCGTGATGAGCAGCGCGACGAAGACGCCGACGGTCGACAGCAGCGCGGACGCAATCACGGCGATCGGCGCGGCGAAGCCGCCGAACTCGAACAGCAGCACGGTGAAGACGAGCAGCACCGCGAGGATCAGCACGATCACCAGGTCGTGAAACGACTGCTGCTGCTCCTGATACGCGCCGCCGTACTCCACGCGGATCGCCGGCGGAAGATTCAGGGCGGCGATCGCTTTCTGCGCCTCGGCCACGCCCGATCCGAGATCGAGTCCTTCCAGCCGCGCCGTCACGGTGACGTTGCGCTGCAGGTTCTCGCGCCGCACCTCGGTCTGGCCCGGGATCTCCTCGACCGACGACAGCGAGCCGAGCGTTCCCGTGCGCCCGGTGGCGCTGACGAGCAGCGTGTTCTTGATCGCGTCGACCGACGTGCGCGTCGACGCGGGAAAGCGCACGCGGATCGTGTACGCGCGATCGTTCAGCACGACGGGCGTTGACGCCGGCTCGCCTTGCATGATGGCGCTGGCGTCCAGCTCGATCTCCTGCGGCGTGAACCCGGCGCGGGCGGCTGTTTCGGCGTCGACGTGGAACGTGGTCGCCGGGCCGCTGATCGTGTTCTCGATGCCGTCGAGCACGTCCACCACGCCCGGCAGCTTCTTGATCGCCTCGCCCACGCGCGGGGCCCACGTCGCGAGCAGCGTCGGTTCCTGCGCGAACAGCTTGATCGCAATTGGCTCCGGCGCGTTGGTCAGGTCGCCGATCATGTCCTGCAGGAGCTGCACGAACTCGACGTCGAGCATCGGCACCTGCTTGTTGATTTTTTCGCGGACTTCGGCAATCACATCGTCGCCCGCGCGATCGCGCTGCCGCTTCAACTTCACGGCGATGTCGCCGGTGTTCGCTTCCGTCACGGTGGCGAATCCGAGCTGAAGGCCGGTGCGGCGCGACGTGCTTTCGACCTCGGGCGTCGAGCGAAGAATCTGTTCGACCGTCGTGATCACCCGGTTGGTCTCTTCGAGCGACGATCCCGCCGGCATGATGTAGTCGACGATGAAGCCGCCTTCGTCCATCGCCGGGAGGAGATCGGACCCGAGCAAGCTGTAGCTCGCGTAGGCCACCAGAACCACGAGCACGGCGCCGCCGATGAGCAGCAGCGGCCGCTCGAGCGTGACCCGGAGCACGCGTTCGTAGAGGCGCATCACACGCGGCGGAACGCCGCCGTGCGCCTCGGCGCTCGTCGTTCGATCGACCTTCCGATCCCGGATGAAGAAATGGCTGAGCGTCGGCGTCCACGTGAGCGCGAGCCCGAGCGACGTCAGCAGCGCCACGCCGACGGTGATCGCCAGCGCCTTGAAGAACGTGCCGGTGACGCCGGTGATGGAGATCAGCGGCAGGAAGACGACGATCGGGGTGACCGTCGATCCGATGAGCGGGACGCGAATCTCTTCGATGGCGCGGCCGATCGCCTCGCCGCGGCTCTCGCCGGCGTCGCGATGCGCCACGATGTTCTCGACGACGACGATCGCATCGTCGATGACGAGGCCGACGGCAGCGGCGAGGCCGCCGAGCGTCATGAGATTGAAGCTCTCGCCGAGCAGCCGCAGCGCGATGAACGTGACCGCCAGCGTCGCCGGAATGACCATCCCGGCGACGAGCGACGTCCCCCAGTCGCGCAGGAACAGCACCATGATCAGCGACGCGAGAATCACGCCGATGACCACCGCGTCGCGCACGCTCTTGATCGAGTCGTTGACGATGTCCGATTGATCGTAGAACGGCTGGAGCTCGACGCCTTTCGGCAGCTCGCGGCGGATCTGCTCCACCTCGGCGTGCACGGCGTTCGCCACCGTCACCGTGTTGCTGTTCGGCTGACGGAACACGTTCAGCAGCACCGCCGGCTTCGTGTTCGCGGTGACCATCGTATAGACCGGCTTGATCGACGGCGACACCGTCGCGATGTCGCCGACGCGAATCGGCGCGCCGAGCTGCGTCGTCTTGACGACGATGTTCGAGATGTCCTCCTGGCTTTTCGCCTGTCCGCTCACGAGGCTGAGGACCAGCTGATGGTTGTTCTCGAACAGGCCCGGCGAATCGATCAGGTTGCTCCGGCCGATCGCGTCGAGCACCGCGGGCACATTGGTCGACGTCTGCAGCAGCTTGGCGGGATCCACCTGCACTTCGAACTCCGGCTCCTGCCCCCCCTGCACGACGATCGTGGAGACGCCGGCCATGCGGTTCAGGCGCGGCTTCAAGGTGTAGGTCGCCAGTTCCCAGAGTCGGGTCTGCGGCACGGTGTCCGACGTGAGGCTGTAGCCCATCACGGGAAACGCCGCGAAGGTCATGCGGTTCGCGGTGATCTTCGCCGTCGGCGGCAGCGTCGCCTGCACCGTCGCGATGGCGGCGTTCACGTACTGCAGCGTCCGGAACATGTCGACCTGCCACGAGAAGAACAGATCGATTTCCACGGAGCCGCGGCTCGTGATCGAGCGCACCGTCTCGAGGCCCTGCACCGAGTTCAGCGCCTCCTCCAGCGGACGCGTGACGGTGACCTCCATCTGATTGATGGGCGCCACGCCGTTGTCGACGCCGACGATGATGCGCGGGAAATCGACTTCGGGAAACACGGCGACCGGGACCGTCGTCGAGAGGTAGACGCCGGCGGCGACGAGCGTGAGGATGACGAAGATGATCGGCTTGCCGTGGCGGGCCGTCCAGTGATCACCCGTCATCACTTCTTGCCGTCCTTCTCGTCGTCGTCCTTGTCCGCTTCGTCAGCGGCGGATTTTTCGCCGGGCTTGATGACGTGCACGGCCGCCTTGTCGTCGAGGCCGAGACCGCCGACCGTGACCACGCGCTGGCCCGGCTCGACGCCGCTGAGCACCTGCGCCAGCTCCGGTTCGCGCACGCCGATCTGCACCGGCGTCTGATGCGCGATCTCCTTGTCGTCGACGACGAGCACCATCGTGCCGCCCTCTTCGCTCGGCAGGATCGCGGACGCGGGAATCAGCGTGGCGCCGTCGATGGTGGCGGCCACAATGGCGACGTGCACCGACTGACCCGCGCGCAGACGCGCGTCGCGGTTGTCGGCCTGCACCCAGATCTGCACCGTCGTGCTGTTCGGATCGGTCGCCGGGCTGACGATCGTGACCTTGCCGGTGACGGGATCGCTGCCGTCCGACGGTGTGATCGTCGCCTCGGCGCCGACCGTGATGTTCTTCGCCTGGGTCTGTCCCATGTTGACGCGCGCGACCACCGCGGACATATCCATCACGGTCAGCAGCGGCGCGCCCGCGTTTGCCATCTCGCCCGCATACAGCGGCCGATCGGTGATGACGCCGTCGATCGGACTGCGAATCTCCGAGTAGCCGACCTGCGCCTCCGCGCCGGCGTAGTGTCCTTTCGCGGCCTCGACCTGTGCCGCGGCCGTTTTGATCTGCTCCTGCTTGCCGACCGACTGGAGCGACTTCAAATGCTGTTCGGCGGTATCGAACTGGCTCTTGGCCTGCGCGTACGCGACCTGCGCTTCATCGACCGTCTTCCTTGCGGTCGCGCCCTGCGCGAGGAGCTGCTGCCGGCTTTCCAGCAGCTTCTGCGCGGCGTCGAGGGTTTGCCGCGCGGCATCGACATCGGTCTGCGCCTTCGTCACCTGGTCGGGCACGGCCGCATCCGCGGTGGCGCGATAATTCGATTCGGCCTGCGCGAATTGACCGCGGCTTTCCTGCGCGGCGGCGACGAGGTCGCGGTTCTCGAGCTCCGCGAGCAGCTGCCCGCGCTTCACGCGGTCGCCGCGGTTGACGAGGAAGCGCCTGACCGGCGCGCTGATTTTCGGCGTGATGTTGGCCTGATCACGCGGGTAGAGCACCGCGTCGGCCGTGACGATGTCGCGGATGCTGCCGCGGATCGCGGGGGCGACCTTCACGGGCACGACAGGCTTGGTCTCCGCCTCCTTCTTGCCGCAGGAGGCGAGCGTGAGGCCGAGCGTGGCGCAGCAGGCCAGGCGAATGAATGTGCGCATGACTTTATAGCGTTCCTGTGAGCGTCTGCAGGGCGGCCAGCGCCACCCGGTACCGCACCAGTCCATCGTCGTATGCGTCGCGCGCCTGACGGAGCGTCGTCTGCGCGTCGACGACCTCGAGCACGGTCACTTCGCCCGCCTGATACCGCAGCGTCGTCAGGCGGAGGCTTTCCGCGGCGAGGTCGCGCGACGTGCGCAGCGAGTCGGCTTGATCGCGGGCGACCTGCGCCTCGCGGTAGAACGTGTTGATGCTGGCGAGCAGCTGGCGCTGTGTCAGCGTCAGCTCCGCCGTCGCCTGCTGCACGCGCAGATGCGCCTGCCGCAGCCTGCTTTGGGTGGCGCCCCAGTTCCACAGCGGAAGCGTGAGCTGCGCTTGAAAGGAGGAGCCGAGCAGCCGGTTGCCTTCAGGGTTGTAGATGGCGAACTGGTTCGCGTTGATGCCGTAGAAATAGTCGAACGACACGGACGGCAGATACGCGCCGCGCGCGACGCTGACGCCAGACGTCTCCTGCTGCAGCGACGCTTCGGCGGCGCGGAGCTCGGGGCTGTAACCGGTCGCGGCTGTTTTGATGGTGTCGAGCGGCGGGAGCGGCGCGACCTCCTGGAGATCGTCGGTAACCGCCACGTCCTCGCGGTAGTCCGGATATACGAGCACCGATAGACCGAGGCGGCTCTTGATGGCCGTCAGCTCCGCCTCCTGCGCCTCGCGCTGACGCTGCACGACTTGAATCTGCGCTTTCACCACGTCGGCGTGCGCGACCTCGCCCGCCGCCTCCTGACGCTGCGTGATGGTGAGAAACGACTGTGCTTCCTGCAAGCTCTGACTCGCGTTGGCCGCCTTGCGGATCGCGGCGACCAGCGTGTAGTAGTTCTGCACGATCGTGGCGACGAGTCCGCGGCTCGCCACGTCGGCGCGCGCGCGCGCGACGGCTTCCGCGGCCGCCGCGCTGCGGTACTCGGCCCACTTGCCCGGGTTGAATACCTCGCCGTGGACGGTGAGCCATGACGTGTAGACGTTCGGCCCGTCGTTGGCGACGAACACACCCGATGGCGTGCCGTTCTCCTGCGTATGGATGTATTGACCCAAGCCGCTGATCGAGGGCAGCAGGGCGTCGCGCGCCTGCCTGCGATCTTCAGCGGCGAGATCGGCCTCGGTGATCGCGGCACGCGCCTGCGCCGCGTTGAGGCGCGCCTGCCGCAGCGCGTCCTGCAACGTCAGCGGCGGCAGCGGCATCTGGACGGCCGGAGCGACTGTTGGCGGCCGCGCTGTCTGGGCGCGCGCGGTCCCCGGCAGCATCCACGAAACGAGGATCATGCTGCTCACCATCGGCGGGACCAATGTCCCGCGCCATGACCGCCGTGCGGTGCCGGCTCCGCTCATTTCCGCATTTCGTACACGAGCACGCGGAACGTGCCGGCGATCGGCTTCGCGCGGCCCGTCGATCCGGCCGGCTGCGGCTCGAAGTCGCTGATCGCCAGATAGATGGTGTGCGTCATGGGATCCAGCGCCATCGTCCGCGCGCCGCGCTTCGTTTTGAGCGTCTGCACGACCTTCAACACCGTGGGCGAATCCTCATGCGCGACGGTGACGGTGCCCGCCTCGCCGTTCGAGCTGAACGCGAGCTTGGTGCTCGGATCGAACCAGTTCGAGTCCACGCCCGCGCCGATCGGCGTGCTGTAGACGACCTTGCCGTTGGCCGAGTCGATCATCAGCATCAGCTTGTTGTCGCATCCGATGAAGAGGCGATGATTCGCGAGGTCGATCGCCATCCCGGACGCCGATTCACCGGGGGCGATGGACCATGTCTCCGTGACCTTGTGCGTGGCCGTGTCGATCACCTTGATCGCGTTCAGGTCCTCCATGTTCACGTAGACCTTGCCGGCCTTCGGATCCGCCTGCGCGAACTCCGGCTTGCCCTCGAGCGGAATCGTGGCGACGACCTTGCCGCTCTGCGCGTCGAAGACGGTCGCCGACTTGCCGCGGCCGTTCATGGTGTAGACCTCCTTGCGCCCCGGTTCGTACAGAATCGCATCGGGATTCTCGCCGGTGTCCACCTTCTGAATCAGCTTGAGCGTCTTCAGATCGACGATGCTCGCTTTGTTCTCGCGGCCGTTGCTGGAGAAGCCGCGGCCCAGATCAGCGGCGATGGCGAATCCGTGGACGCCTGGCGTATCGGGAATCTCCCCGGCGACCTTGTTCGTCTGCGTGTCGATCACGACCACTTTCGTCGCGTGGCTCACATACAACCGGTGCGCCGCCGGGTCGACTGACGCGTAGTCCCAGCCCCCCTCACCGCCGATGGCGATCTCTCGGGCGAATGTGTAGGGGCCGTCCTGGGCGCGCAGCCCGGATCCGGCCGCCAGGAAGACGATAGCCGATACCGCCATGAGATGTCGCATCAATGCTCCTTCTGAAGATCACGGGAACTGGCAGTGTAGTGCTTCGATCATGAATCCAGCATGAATCGCGGTCATGATGCGTTCATGCGCCGGCCGCTATGATCATCTGGTTAATTGGATATTGGGCGATCGGGTATTTATGCGAGTGCTCCTCGTCGAAGACGAACCGAATGCGGCGCTGGTGCTGGCCAAAGGGCTGCGCGAGCAGTCGTACGCCGTCGATGTGGCCGTCGACGGCGAGGCGGCGCTGTTTCAGGTCGACACGATCGATTACGACGCCGTCGTGCTCGACGTGATGCTGCCGCTGAAGGACGGCTTTGCGGTCTGCCGCGCGATTCGCGCGTCGGGATGCGCCGTGCCGATCCTGATGGTGACCGCGCGCGACGCGGTGGAGGCGCGCATCGAAGGCCTCGATTGCGGCGCCGACGATTATCTCGTGAAGCCGTTCGATTTCGGTGAGCTGCTGGCCCGGCTGCGCGCGCTGATCCGCCGCGGCCGCCAGCCGCTGCTGCCGCAGCGGCTCGTCATCGGACCGCTCACGCTGGATACGCGCGGCCGGCGCGTGCAGGTACGCGATCGCGACGTGTCGCTGACGGCGAAGGAGTACTCGCTGCTCGAGTACCTCGCGCGGCGCGCCGGCGACGTCGTCAGCCGCGCCGACATCGCCGAGCATGTATGGGATGAGCACTACGATCCGCTGTCGAACGTCGTCGACGTGTACGTGCAGCGGCTGCGGCGGAAGATCGATCGGGCGGGCGCGGAGTCGCTGATCCGCACGCGCCGCGGCGAAGGCTATCAGCTCGCGATCGGCCCCGAGGACGCATGATCGCGTGGTCGCTTCGGACGCGGCTCACGGTCTGGTACACGTTCGCGCTGCTCGTGGTGCTCTGCCTGTTCGGGGCGGATGTCCTGTGGCAGCAGGGACGGATCGGCCTGCGGCGCGTCGACCGCGACCTCGACGCCTTCACCGACACGCTGGCGAACGTCGTGAGCGACGAGCTGCACGAGACGTCCAACGCCGGCGCAGCGGCGGCTGAAGCGCAGGCGACCGTGGCGGCCCCCGGACGCACGGTGGTGATTCTCGACGCGCACGGCGCGCCGCTGGCCGCGAAATGGAATGGGCTGGCGCTGCGCGAGCCGTGGCCCGACGCGGCGGCCGGGCCGCGCATCTGGACGGCCGAGACGCCAGCCGGCGCCTGGCGCGTGCACGCGCGGCCGCAGGCGTTCGACGCCGACACGTTCGTGCTGCTGGTCGCGACGCCGCTCTCCGACGTGCGGCGCGAGCAGCGCGAAGTGCAGGAGGCGATGATTGTCGGCATTCCCATCGTGCTGCTGCTGGCCGGCATCGGCGGACTGTGGCTCGCGTCGATCGGACTGCGGCCGATCACCGAGATGGCGCGGCGCGCCGCGCACATTCCCCTGAATGGGCTCGAGGATCTCGGACACACCGATCGCGCGGACGAGCTCGGACAGCTCGCCGGCGCCTTCAACGGTCTGGTCGCACGCCTGCGCGCCGCCCTGCAGACACAGCGTCAGTTCATGGCGGACGCGTCGCACGAGCTGCGGACGCCGGTCTCGGTGATCCGCACGGCGGCCGACGTCGCGCTCAGCCGCGCTCATCGCGCGGAGTCCGAATATCGCGAGGCGCTGGCGATTGTGGGCGGCGAAGCGCACCGCGTGGGGCGGCTCGTGGAAGACATGCTCGTGCTCGCGAGAGCGGACGCGGGCGGCTATCCGCTGCGGCCCGTGGATCTGTACCTCGATGAAGTGGTCGCGGAATGCCGGCGGGCGGTCGACGTCCTGGCGACCGGACGCGGCGTGGCGATTGACATGGCGCCGGCGCCCGAGATGCCGTTTCGCGGCGACGAGGCGCTGCTGCGGCAGATGGTGCTCAACGTGCTGCAGAACGCCGTGCAGCACACGCCGTCTGGAAGATCGGTGATCATCGAGTTGAGCCAGGATGCTGCCGCCGTGTCCATTCGCATTCGCGACGGCGGTCCAGGAATTCCGCTGGCGGATCAATCGCGCGTGTTCGATCGCTTCGTGCAGCTCGATCCCGCTCGACGCGGCCACGGCAGCGGCCTCGGTCTGCCGATCGCGCGATGGATTGCGGAAGCCCACGGCGGGACGCTGACGCTCGAGCGCAGCGATGAGAGCGGCAGCACGTTCTGCGTCCGCCTGCCGCGAATGGTGTAAAGGCCGCCCGAGCGTGCGCCCCTCGTACCCTATTCGCCTATCCCGCCGTTATTATGGCAACGCGTGAACGAGGATTTCGCTCGCGCGATGGACCGACTGCAGCAGGGGAGCATAGCCGGCGATCGCCGCGCAGAAGATCACGGCGGTGGCCGTCCAGCCCAGCGTGCGCACGATGACGGACGGCCGCCGCGGCGCCTGACGATCCATCAGCCGTTCGACGCGCGACACGATCCCTTCGCCGCCCACCAGCGGGCTCGCGAGGAGACCGAGCCCCGGCGTTGGCGGCGTCAGCCGCGCCACTTTGATCAGCGCCGACGCGAGCGCGAGCCCCGTTCCTGAATCGTGCGCCGCGGCCGCATCGGCCGCGTGCTCCGCCGCGAGTGCCCAGTCCTGCTCGAGCCGCCGGCTCGCGGCGACCAGCGACAGCGCATCCGGCGTGGCGCGCATGGCGAGCCGTTTCAAGTTGTCCCACGATCCGAGATGGCCGACTTCGTGCTCGATCGCGGCGCGCAGCTCCTCTGGCGTCAGCGCGTCGATGAGCGGCCGGGTTACCAGCAGGTTCGGGCGGAACACGCCCACGAGCGTCATCGCCGGAACAGTGGCATCGAGGCAATAGACCGGCGCCGGCGCGCCGGCGAGTGTCATCGGCCGCGCGTGCGTCAGCCACGCGCGCGAGCGGGCTGCCGATTCGCGCAGCGCCGAGACGCCGCGCCACAGCGCTCCGCCGACCACGACGCACGCGATCAGCGCGAACGACGTCGTCGTGACGCCGAACGCTTCGTCGAAGTCGCGCGGCTCGAGCCGCCAGAACGACGGCAGGAACACGCCGGCCACGAACGCGATCGAGACGGCGGCCGGCAGCAGACGCAGGGTCAGCAGCACGCGCGCGCGCAGCGCCGGCGATGACGTCGCGATCGCCGCGCTGACGCCGCGGGAAACCGCGGCGACGAGCAGCGAGAGCACGAGGTTCACGATCAGAAACCAGGTGAAGGCGAGCGTGGCGCCGTACAAGAGGTAGATCACGATGTGTGCTCGCGATCCAGCGCGCGGCGCTTTTCGCGAATCAGCCGCTCGAGCTCTTCGAGCAGAGCGCGATCCCGGTCCGACACCGCGTCGACCAGGGACGAAAGGACCGGCAGCGGCTCGCCGTCGCGCTGGAGGAGGCTGTGCACGAGCTCGGTGGCCACCGCACCTTCAACAGCGGCGCGTGACGCCGCCGCGGCATACACGAACGCGCGGCCCACCTTCCGCCGCGTGAGCAGCCCCTTCTTGAACAGCCGATCCATCGTCGTCATCACGGTGGTGTAGGCGACGTCCCGGCCGAAGTGGCAGCAGGCATCGCGGACGCTGACCTCGCCTCGCGCCCACACCAGATCCATGACCCCGCGCTCGAGCGCGCCGAGACTGTTTTCGAGAATCTCGTTCGACGACCTGAAACCCCAGAAGCGGAACGGCCTGCCCATCTGCATCGAGCCTAATGAGGGCAATGACCTCTGTCAACCGCGAACGCCCGATCCGGCTTGGCGCGGTTTCGATCGCGTTCCGCCGCGCTTCAGCGTGCGACCGCGGCGCCTGCGACTTTTCCCGTACACCACGCCCACTGAAAGTTGAAGCCGCCGAGACGTCCGTCGACGTCGAGCATTTCGCCGGCGAGAAACAGACCCCGCCGCACCCGCGACTCCATCGTCGCCGGATCGATCTCCGTCAGGTTGACGCCGCCCGCCGTCGCTTCGGCCACCGTGTAGTCGCGCGCGCCGACCACCGGCAGCGGCCAGGCCGTCAGCGCGTGCGAGAGGCGGCGCCGATCGTCGCGGGTAAAATGCGCGGCCGGCGTGGCGCCGTCCACCTCGAGGCTGGCCAACAACGCGCTCGCGACCGCGGCCGGCATACCTCTGCCGAGCAGATGTTGTACCGACGCTCTTGGCCGCGTGCGCGCGAGATCGCCCCACGATCGGTCGACCGCGTCGAAGGTGGCGCCGCCCTGGAAATTCACGGTGACGGCCGGCGCGGCGCCCTCGAGTTCGGCGCGCAGCCAGTGCCGCGATGCGTTGAGGGCGGCCGGTCCGCTGACGCCGAGATGCGTCCAGAGCAGCGCGCCGGTCAGCCGCGCGGAGAGGACCCCGTCGATCCAGATCGACAACTCGACGTCGTGCGCGACACCCGACAAACGGCGGTGCAGCGGATCGTGCTCGGCGAGGAGGAGCGGCGTCAGCGCCGGCGTCAACGGCACGATGGTGTGGCCGAGGCGCCGTGCGATCTCGATACCGGCGCCGTCGCTCCCGCTCTTCGGCAGCGATTTTCCGCCCGTGGCGAGCACGACGCGCGTCGCGTGCAGCTGCCCTGCGGTTGTGACGATGCGGAACCCGTCTGCGGTGGGGACGACATCTTCCACGCGATGGCCGGCGTAGAGAACAGCGCCGGTCGATGCCACCTCGCGCAGCAGCGCCTCCAGTACGTCGCGGGCGCGGTTGGAGTCGGGAAACAGCTTGCCGTTCGCTTCCTCGTGGAGCGTCACGCCCAGCTCGCGGAAGAACGCCCGCGTGTCGGCGACGGGAAACGCGCGAAGGATGCGGCGGACGATCGATCGACGGCCGCCCCAGAAGTCGGCGTCGGTGACGCTGGCGTTGGTGACGTTGCAGCGCGAGCCGCCGCTCACGAGAATCTTCGCGCCCGGCTTGCGGGCGCCGTCCAGCAGCACGACGGATCGGGACGCGTTCGCGCGCCGCGCGAAGATCGCGGTAGCCAGGCCGGCGGCGCCGGCGCCGACCACCGCGACGTCTGTCGTGTCAGGAAGCGCGCTGATCAGAGCCGTCCGTTCATCGGCGATCGCGATCGGGATGGTCGTGCCGCCACCGCCAGTACTCTTCCTGCTGGGCGCGGTTCAACGTACGGAATTCGCGGTACTCGCGGTGCCGCTCCGCGAGGTACGCGCGGTAGGCGCGATCTTCGCGGCTATTCCATCGATGGTAATCGCTGTGCGGCGTGTCGTAGACCCGCACGCCGCCGCAGCCAGCCGTTCCGGCCAACGCGGCGATCAGGACGAACGGGGCGAAGTGTCGGCGCATCTGCGGCTCCTGGCTCGTTAGTGGAGATGAATCATATCGCGGAGAACCTGCATCGCCGAGCCGCTTTCCAGGTTGCAGGCGGCCCTCCTGTTCCTGCGACAAACGCAACAAAGGCCCGGTTACGGGATGATCCTGCACAAGGCGTGCCCTTCCGCGGCGATACGAAGGCGACCGCATCGCAAGACGTGTCCTATGATCGCGGGATGAGTGATGCGCGCAGCTCCATTGGCCGCGCGGCGTTCGCGTCGATCCCGGGCGGCTGGTTCACCATGGGCACGGAGCTCGGTCAGGACGACGAACGACCGCCGCATCGCGTTTTCGTCGACGCTTTCGAGCTTGGCGTGTTTCCGGTGACGCGCGCGGAGTACGAGCGCTTCGTGAGCGCGACGAAGCACGAGCCGCCGCGCGACTGGTCGCACGCGCTGTTTGCG
>Ga0207657_10005129_pt1 | contig 13727 bp, 14 predicted proteins | sample KBSC33metaG_FD_184316 | JGI IMG/M metagenome (GOLD analysis project Ga0207657, IMG submission 184316) | Corn rhizosphere microbial communities from Kellogg Biological Station, Michigan, USA - KBS C3-3 metaG (SPAdes) (version 2) | ecosystem: Host-associated > Plants > Roots > Rhizosphere > Soil ... | reverse complement strand
GCGTCACGAGCGCGTCGACGCCGTAGGTGCGGACGTAGGCGAACACCTGCAGCTCGCCGCCCGCCTTCGACGCGGAGTACGGACTGGAAGCACGAAGCGGCGCATCCTCTGTGCATGCAGCCGCGCCGAGCGGGATATCGCCGTACACCTCGTCCGTCGACACCTGCACGAACCGCTTGCCGTGGTGGCGCGCATGGTCGAGCAGGACCTGCGTGCCGAGAACGTCGGTGAGGATGAACTCGGCCGGTCCGAGAATCGAGCGGTCGACGTGCGTCTCGGCGGCGAAGTTGACGATCGCGTCGACGCCGTTCGCCGCGCGCGCCACGATCTCGGGGTCGGCGATGTCGCCCTGGTGGAACTCGTGCTCGACTCCTTCGAGGTTCGCGCGATTGCCCGCGTACGTGAGCTTGTCGAGGACAACGACGTCCTCGCCGCGCGCCGCGAGCCGGCGCGCGAAATGCGAGCCGATGAAGCCGGCGCCGCCGGTGACGAGGACTCTCATTGGCCGAGAGGGTACCGGCGGAAAGTCATGAACCTACGCACCAGGTTCATGTCTTGAGGCGGGCCAGACACTCCGCGAGCCCCTCGCGCCAGTGCGGCAACTCGGGGGCGCCGCGCTCGCTGCGGAGCACCGAGTAGGCCGGCCGCGGGGCGCGGGCGCCGAACTCCGCGGTCGTGATGCGACGGACGCGTGTGTCGAGGCCCGCCTCTTCGAAGATCGCCTCCGCGAACTCGGCCCACGTGCACTCACCGCCCGCGGCGACGTGGTAGGTGCCGTACGGCAACTCGAGCACCGCCTTCGTCGCCTCGGCCAGATGGCCGACGTACGTGGGAGAGCCGCGCTGGTCGTCGACGACTGCGACCTCCGCGCGTTCCGCGCCGAGCCGGAGCATCGTGCGCACGAAGTTGTGCGAGCTCCACCCGAACAGCCACGAGCTCCGCACGATCCAGGCCTGCTCGCCTGCCGCCGACTCGCCGTGCAGCTTGGACCGGCCGTACGCGGAGAGCGGCCCAGGCGTGTCCGACTCGAGATACGGCGTGCGCTTCCTGCCGTCGAAGACGTAGTCGGTCGACCAGACGACGAGTGGCGCGCCGAGCTCCGCGGCGTGCTGGACACCGCCGACATTCACAGCCGCCGCCGACTGCGGGTCGTCCTCTGCGCCGTCGACGTTCGTCCACGCTGCCGCGTGCAGGATGAGGTCGGTCTCGAGGTCGGGTGGAGGCGGGAGCGTCACATCCCAGTCCGCGCGCATGAGCCCGTGTGCCTCCGGGAACGCCTCGAGCAGCGCCTGTCCCAGCTGCCCGCCGGCCCCGGTGACGATCACGCCGAATCGCGCGCGGAGAGAATCGGTGCGTCAGTGCTCCAGAGATGCGCGACGCGCGGGTCGTTCCACGGCACGCCGTGCTCGTCGGGATCGGCCGCGTCGTACTCCTCCGTCACGAAGTAGCAGAAGAGGCAGTCCGTCAGCGCCTCGTAGCCGTGCGCGTGCATACCGGGGACGTAGATCGCGACGGGGTTGTCTTCGCCGATGTCCTCCGTGAACACCTCACCCGTGCCGCGGTCGAGCACGACGACGCGCACCATCCCGCGCAGGCAGACAAAGAGGTCGTCCTGGCCGCGCTGGTGGTAGTGCAGCGCGCGGATCACGCCTTGCCGCGACCAGGCAAGGTTCGCCTGCCGCACCGGCTTCGGCAGCCCGCTCGCGCGCATCAGCTCCATGAAGAAGCCGCGCTCATCCTCGTGCCGCTGCAACGGGATCCGGGTGACGAGGGGTGCGAGGCGGGGTGGTGTGCTCACGAGGATGCTCCAGACCAAGCGGATGGGACGGGGCGAGCGTAGCCCGTAGCGGTGGCTACGGGCGAGCCCGCACCGGCACAGCCGCGCCGTGTCTGGGGCGCCAGTCGTGAGTGCACGAGCCCCGCCCCGCACCCCTCACTTGTTTGCTCCGGTCTCTTCGATCAGCCGGCCGACGTCCGCGAGGTCAGCCCAGTGCTTGCCGCCGTCATGCCACCAGCCTTCGACCCGCTCGACTCGCAGTCGGCCCTGCTGCGCATACGCGCGGTTGACGTCCGTGATCTCGAGCTCGCCGCGATTCGACGGCGAGAGGCCGTCGATGATGTCGAACACGTCGGGCGGGTAGCAATAGAGACCGACAACCGCATCGCTCGACGGTGGTGCGTCGTAGCGCTTGTCGACCACGCCCGCCTTCTCGACGATGTCGGTGACCGCCCCGTCGTCGCTATAGACGACGACTCCGAAATTCTCGGGATCCGGCACGTCTTTCGCGAAGACCAGCGCACCGTCTCCCCACGCCGTGATCGCGGCTGTCTGTGCGTGCTCGAAGATGTTGTCGCCAAGACAGACCACGAGCTTCTCGCCCGCGGCGAAGTCCCGCGCCATCCCGACCACCTGCGCGATTCCGCCCGCTTCGACCTGCACCTTGTACGACAGGTCCAGATCGAACAACAGCTCCTCGCCGTTCCGGGACGCGACCCGCCCGTTGCCGAGGAGGTCGATGAACTGGCCCGCGTGCTGCTGGCCCGTGACGACGAGCACCTCGCGCACACCGACCCGCTGCAGGAGCTGGAGCGGGTAATAGACCATCGGCCACTGACCGACCGGCAGCAGGTGCTTGTTGGTGACGCGCGTCAGCTCGGCGAGGCGCGTCGCGTTCCCTCCGGCGCAGATCAGGCCTTTCACGCGGCCGATGCTATAGCGGCCTCGGCGTCGTGGCCTCGGGCTGCGGCAAGACCGAGGATGCCGGCGATCACGCCGACGCAGGCGACGCACATCCACATCGTCGCGTCACCGTAGGTATGACGCACCTGCAGGCCGAGAAACGGCGTCAAGGCCCAGCCCACTGACCAGGTGCCGCCGAAGGCCCCCATGTACGCACCGCGGATGTCCGCCGGAGCGAGCGCAGCAACCACCGCCTGCGAGGTCGGCACCCAGAGCATCTCGCCGGTGACGAAGATGACGATCACGAGCCCGATCACCGGCGCCGAGCCGTTCACGTTCAGGAGCAGGAACGGCACGCCCATCATCGGCATCGCGATGCCGAGCTTCAGCGACGCGGGGAGGTGGGCGACGCGCCGCGTCAACCGAAGCTGGAACAACGTCACGAAGAGCGGGTTGAGAATCATCAGGCATCCCCACACCGGAATCGAGAGGTGGTGCGTCGTCGTCGCCGAGATCGGCAGCAGCACCTCGGTGGCGATGTAGGTCATCGTCGCGAAGACGGAGGAGAGCATGAAGAGCAGGAAGGGCGAGTCGCGGATGATCACACCGAACGAGCCGCGCCGGGGCGGCCCCTTCGGCGCGTAGGCGCCGCCACGCGGGATGTAGCGGAACGCGATCGCGAACCCGATCGCGGACAGGATCAGCGTGCCGAGCCAGAGGTGATTCCAGTTGCCGCCGAAGTACAAGAGCCCGCCGATCGGCGGGCCGATCGCGACGCCGAGGTTGGCGGCGACACGAACGGACGCGTACGCCGCCTCTTGGCGCTCCGGCGCGACCAGGTCGGCGACCATCGCCGTGTCTGCGGCGCCGCCGATCGAGCCGAAGGCCGGCATCAGCGCGAGCAAGCCGAGCCCGAAGTAGGTGTGGTGCCCCACGACGATCAGCGCCAGCGGCACGAGCGCCTGGAATCCCCAGCCGAAGAGGATCAACGGGCGCCGGCCGATGTGATCCGAGAAGTGCCCGCCGCCGTAGCCCATCACCGCGGCGAGGACCGCGCCGACGAGGTAGGAGAATGCGAGCGTCCCCTGCGGCGCATGAAGGTGCTTGATCGCCCAGACGCCCAGATAGGGGTACGCCGACGAGCCGGCGATCGAGCCGACGAGGCTGACGGCGAGCACGGGCCGCAGGGCGCGGTCCACGTCGCCACCCCACACGAGGCGGAACACGCGAGAAACGATCGTCATGACTGGGCTCTCCGAGGGTAGATGATCGACGCCGTGGAACTTTGGCGGCGCCTACTCGGAACGCGCGACCTTCGGACAGAGATCCGACTTGCTCTCAAGATGGCGGTCGGCGGCACGGTCGCGTGGTGGCTCGCCGGCGAGCTGGGCGCCCGAAGACCGATCTTTGCGGCGCTCGTCCCGCTGGTCGCGATGACCGGCGATCCGTTCGCCGCCGTCTCGGTGTCGATCTCACGCATCGTCGGCGTCTTCGCCGGCGTCGGGATCGGGATCGCGGTCGTCCACCTCCACGTCGGACTGACCTTCCGGGTCGCGGTGGCACTCGCTGTTGGTGCCCTCGCGTCGGTGGTGCTGAAGGTGGGCGACCGGCCGAACCTGGAGGTGCCGATCGCCGCGCTCTTCCTCCTCGGCTTCGCGAGCGCCCAGATCTCGCAGCTCGGTATCCAGCGGATCTGGGAGACCGGGATCGGCGCCGGGGTGGCGATCCTCATGGCCTCGCTCGTGTGGCCGCCTGATCCCGTTCGCGCCCTGACCCGCCAGCTCGGCCACCTCCGGGTCGAGCTCATCCGCGACCTGGCGGTGATCGCCGACGACCTCGCCACGGGCAGCGGTGACACGGCTATGCGGCTCGACGACGTGCGCGCCCACTCACTCGACGCTGTGCGAGAGGTGTTCGAGCTCGACGCGGCCAAGCGCGCGCTGCGCTGGAACCCACTCCGCCGCCGCGACGCGGACGCGGTGGCCGAGCTTGCGGTTCGCATCGAGCTCGCTGCGCGGGTCTATCGGCACGCCCGCGCCCTGGCGCGTGACGTCTCGGACGTGGACGTGCGCGACGAGCGGCTGGCCTCGGCGACCCGCGATCTCGCCGACGCGACTGACCGCGCCTTGACGAAACGCGCCGCGACGGAGCCGCTCGTCCGCGCAGCGACGACACTTGCCGAAGGGTTCGAGGGCGAGGGATGGCTCGTCGCCGCGCAGCTTCGCCAGCTCCACACAGACATCGTCGAGGCGATGCAGCGGGGCGACGGCGCGCTCACTGTGTAACGATCGCGCCGGTGGCAGCGAAGACGACCGATTTCGCATCGACGATCGCTGCGGCCTACACGACGACAGGAGCGGCGATCGACCTCGGCCGCGGCGTCTACGACGGGGCGGTCGCACAGAAGGCGGTCGTGCAGATCCCGCTCGCGATGATGAACCGCCACGGCCTCGTCGCCGGCGCGACCGGCACGGGGAAGACGCGCACACTGCAAGGCCTCGCCGAGCAGCTCTCCGCCGCGGGCGTCGCGACCTTCGTCGCCGACATGAAGGGCGACCTGTCAGGGCTCAGCACGCCCGGCGCGGCCGACGGGCCGGCGCCCAAGCGCGATGCGGAGCTCGGCATCACCTACACGCCGACCGGCTTCCCGGTCGAGTACCTCGCGCTCGGCGGGATCGGCGCAGGCGTGCCCGTGCGCGCGACGGTCTCGGACTTCGGGCCGCAGCTGATCGCGAAGGTGCTCGACGCGAACGAGACGCAGGAGCAGAGCCTTGGGCTCGTGTTCCGCTACGCAGACACGAAGCAGTTGCCGCTTCTCGACCTCTCCGACCTACGCTCCCTGCTCACGTTCCTGTCCTCCGACCAGGGAAAAGTCGAGCTCGAGGGCCTCGGCGGCGTCTCGTCGTCGACGGTCGGCGTGCTGCTCCGCTCGCTCGTGATGCTCGAGGACGGCGGCGGCACCGAGCTCTTCGGCGAGCCGCAGTTCGACATTGCCGACCTGCTGCGCACGGCGCCGGACGGCCGCGGAATCATCTCGTGCCTCGAGCTGCCCGGCGTGCAGGACAAGCCGAAGCTCTTCTCGACCGCGCTGATGTGGCTGTTGGCCGAGCTCTTCGAGCATCTGCCCGAGGTCGGCGACCTCGACAAGCCGAAGCTCGTCTTCTTCTTCGACGAGGCGCACCTGCTCTTCGACGGTGCGTCGAAAGCGTTTCTCGAGTCGGTCGAGCAGACCGTGCGCCTCATCCGTTCCAAAGGCGTCGGCGTCTTCTTCGTCACGCAAACGCCGAAGGACGTCCCCGGCGACGTGCTCGCGCAGCTCGGCAACCGCGTCCAGCACGCGTTGCGCGCGTTCACGCCGGACGACGCAAAGGCGCTGAAGGCGACCGTATCGACGTTCCCGAAGTCGGAGTTCTACGACCTCGGAAGCCTGCTCACGCAGCTGGGGATCGGCGAGGCGGCGGTGACGATCCTCTCGGAGACCGGTGTGCCGACTCCGGTTGTGCACACAAGGCTCCGCGCACCGAGTGCCCGCATGGCACCGGCCGACGACGTGGACGCCGCGGCGAAGGCCTCGCCGCTCTACGCGAAGTACGGCACCCGCGTGGACAGCCAGAGCGCGCGGGAGATGCTCGCGGCCCGACTGGCTCCGGCGCCGACACGCGACGCACCCGCGGAGGAGCGCAAACAGGCGGCCGACGCGATGACGGAGGGCGGCGGAGCGCTCGGCGACTTCCTCAACTCGAAGCAGGGCAAGCAGCTCCAGAAGGAAGTGATCCGCGGGGTGTTCGGGCTGCTGAAGAAGAGGATCTAAGTCATGAACCCGGTTCCGGCTGCGCCGGAAACCGGGTTCGGGGGTACCGTGCGGTGACGTGACCCGGCGCGACGTCGACAAGCTGCAGGAAGAGATCGAGGAGCTGTTCGCGGACCTCTGGCAGGTGCCGCGCTTCTCCGGGATGCGTCACGGATTCCGGCCGAACGTGGACTGCTTCCACACGGACGACCCGCACGCGCTCACCGTCGTCGTCGAACTGCCGGGCGTCGACCCGCAATCGATCCGCGTCGTCGCGGGCGAGCGGCTGCTCGTCGTTGCCGGCGAACGGAAGCGCCCGCGCGTACCGGGCCGCGTGTACCAGCAGATGGAGATCGAATACGGGCCGTTCCAGCGCCAGGTGCACCTCGCCGAGGACATCGACCCGGAACGCGCCGTCGCGCGGTTCGCTCAGGGTGTCCTGACGGTCGAGCTGCCCGTCGTCGAGCAGGCCCTCGCGCCGGGCCGCTTCCGGATCACGGTGGAGCGCCTTGACTGATCTGGCGTTCGAACAACCGGACGAGCTCACGCTCGAGTATCCGACCGCGCTCCCCGTGCTGCCGCTCAAGGAGATGGTCGTCTTCCCGCAATCGATGACGCCGCTCGCGATCGGCCAGGAGCGCTCGGTGCAACTGATCGACGACGTCGTCGCCGGTGAGCGGCTGCTCGTGCTCGTCGCCTCGCGCGACAGCTCGCTCGACGCGCCCGGTTGGGACGACGTCTACGACGTCGGCACGGTGGCACTGATCCACAAGATGATCAAGGTGCCCGACGGGACGCTCCGGATCCTCGTGCAGGGGCTCGACCGCGTGCATCTCGACGCGCGGCTCGACACCGACCCCTACCTGCTCGGCGAGTTCAGTGAGCTGCCCGACGTGCTCGAGGAGACACCGGAGCTCGAAGCGCTCACGCGCAACGTGCAGGGCCTGTTCGCCCGGATCATCGGGCTTGCGCCCTACCTTCCCGAGGAGCTGCAGCTCGCCGCCGCGAACGTCGACGACCCGAGCGCGCTCTGCCACCTCGTCGCCTCGACGCTCCGGACGATCAAGACCGAGGAACGGCAGGAAATCCTGGAAGAGGTGAACGTCGAGCAGCGCCTGCGCACCGTCTCGGCGATCCTCTCCCGGGAGCTCGAGGTGTTCGAGCTCGGGTCGAAGATCCAGTCGCAGGTGCAGTCGGAGATGGAGCGCGGCCAGCGCGAGTACTTCCTGCGCCAGCAGCTGAAGGCGATCCAGCAGGAGCTCGGCGAAAACGACCCCGAGCAGGCCGAGATCGCGGAGCTGCGCGAGCAGCTCGAGGCACTCGGTGAGCTGCCGGCGGAGGTGCGCAAGGCGGCCGACCGCGAGCTGGCGCGCCTCGAGAAGCTTCCGTCGGCCGCAGCCGAGTACGGCGTCATCCGGACGTACCTGGAGTGGATCCTCACGCTGCCGTGGACGACGTTCACCGAGGACAACCTCGACCTCGAGCATGCGCGCAACGTGCTCGACGCCGATCACTTCGACCTCGAGAAGGTGAAGGACCGGATCATCGAGTACCTCGCGGTCGCAAAGCTGCGGAACGAGATCTCTGGGCAGATCCTGTGCTTCGTCGGCCCGCCCGGCGTCGGCAAGACCTCGCTCGGCCACTCGATCGCGAACGCGCTCGGGCGGAAGTTCATGCGCCTGTCGGTCGGGGGCGTGCGCGACGAGTCGGAGATTCGCGGCCACCGCCGCACCTACATCGGCTCGATGCCGGGCTCGATCATCCGCTCGATCCGCGACGCCGAGTCGTCGAACCCGCTGGTGCTGATCGACGAGATCGACAAGATGGGCGCCGACTGGCGCGGCGACCCCGCAAGCGCGATGCTCGAAGTGCTCGACCCCGAGCAGAACCGCACCTTCCGCGACCACTACCTCGACCTTCCGTTCGACCTGTCGAAAGTGCTGTTCATCTGCACGGCGAACACACTCGACTCGATCCCCGGCCCGCTGCTCGACCGCATGGACGTGATCCAGCTCTCGGGCTACACGGAGGACGAGAAGCTCGGAATCGCGAAGCGCTACCTCCTGCCGAAGCAGCTGAAGGCACACGGCCTGAAGCGCACGCAGCTGACGCTCACCGACAAGCTCCTGCGCACGATCATCCGGGAGTACACGCGCGAGGCCGGCGTGCGCGGGCTCGAGCGCCGGCTCGCCGATGTGTGCCGGAAGGCGGCGACCGCCGTCGCGACGGGCCGGCGTGGGAAGATCCGCGTCGACGAGGCGCAGCTGCGCGACTGGCTCGGCGCGCGCCGGTTCTCAGGTGAGGTGCGCAAGCGGACAGCCGATCCCGGAGTGGCGACGGGTCTGGCGTACACGACGGTCGGCGGCGACGTCCTCTTCATCGAGGCGACCGCGTATACGGGCCAGGGCCGGCTGACGATCACCGGCCAGCTCGGAGAGGTAATGCAGGAGTCAGCCCAGGCGGCGCTCTCCTGGGTGCGCGCCCATGCGGACGATCTCGGCCTTCCCGACGACTGGTTCGCGACCCACGACGTGCACATCCACGTGCCCGCCGGGGCAGTGCCGAAGGACGGTCCGTCTGCCGGAGTGACGATGGCGACGGCGATCGCGTCGCTCGTCCGTGACACACCGGTCGCGGAGGACATCGGCATGACCGGCGAGATCACGCTCACCGGCCAGGTGCTGCCGATCGGCGGACTGCGCGAGAAGTCGCTCGCGGCGCAGCGCGCGGGCCTGAAGCGGATCGTGTTCCCGCGCGACAACGAGCCCGACCTCGACGAGTTGCCGTTGGAGACGCGCGAGTCGCTGCAGTTCATCCCGGCCGACACGATCGAGGACGTGTTCGCCGCCGCCTTCGACGGGAAACGGCGCATCGGCCGCCGTTCCGCTCAGGTCGGCGAGAAGCTCGCTGCGAGCTCGTCGCAGACCGCTGCGTCGGCGGAGCAGACGAGCAAGAACTCACGCTTGCCGCGCAGCAAGAAGGTGTAACGGTCGGTCCGGTCGCCGAGCGCGACCTCGTAGGAATGGGACTTGTCGCCGTCCACGATCACGACGCTGTGGCCCCGCAGCGTCCCGCCGCCTTGCTTCGCGACCTCGGCCATCCGGAGCGCGAGCTCGGACTGCACCTTGGTGAACAACGACGCGGTGTATGGATGGACGAGCGGGAACGTCGCAACCTGGACGAACGACGCGCCGTCCTTCGCGGTGGTGCGCCCGTTCGCTACGGTGACTTTCCAGTCTGCGGGGGCGCGGAAGTGGACGCCTTGGCGGCTCACGGTCTGCCAGTGACGGTTCGACTGGCCGTTCCCACCGCAGCCTGCAAGGATGACAACAGCCAAGAAGAGCGCGTGTTTGCCTCGGACCGGCCGAGGGAACAGGCGCGCGGTAACGAGGCGAAAGGATCGGGCGACCATGGCCAAGACGACCGACAAGGTCTATGACGCAGCTGACAACGTCAAGCCGTACGTTCAGCGCGCTCTCCACGACGACAAGCTCCGCGAGGACGTGCTGAGCGCCTTCGCGACGGCAAAAGAGCTCTATACCGAGCTCGTGGGCGGCCGCGGCGCGGTCACGCTCGCTCAACGAGTCGCGACGGACGACGAGGTGCGCGACAAGCTCCGCGACGCGATCGACGATCTCCGCAGTGCGGCCGACCGCCTACAGGGGCGGAAGAGCCAGAGCAAGAGCCATACCGGCCTGCTCGTCGCGGGGATCGCGCTCGGCATCCTCTTCAACCCGGTCACCGGCCCGGAGACGCGCCGCTGGTTGAAGGACATGCTCTCGGGCGGCGGCGACGACTTCGGGGACGACTTCCCGACGTCGAACGGCGGCGTCTAGGCCTTCTAGGCCTTCCCGAGATCGCCCGTCGGCACCACGGCCGTCGGCACGAGGGTCTGCATCAACGACGAACGGTCGACGGGCGCGAGCGCGGCTTCGAGTGAGCTGGGGTCGAGCCCGTCGGCCGTCGAGATGTCGTGCATCCCGAGCAGGATCGCGCCCGGCTCAGGCGCGGCCGGCCCGATGCCCGGGATGACCGGCACCCAGCCGCCGGCGATCGGGAACGGCAGGTCCTGCTGATGCTGCCAGGCGTTGAGGTAGGGCGTCGGGTCGACGGCGCCGTCATAGCCGAGGTACAGGAACGAGACCGGGTGGATCTCGAAGTGGAGATGGACGGGTGTTCCCTCCGCATCGCCGGTGTTCCCCATGAAGCCGATCACCTGCCCCGCCTTCACGTGTGAGCCGTTCACGGCGTTGATCGCGAACGCAGAGAGGTGCGCGTAGTAGAACTGGTTGCCGGCTTTGTCGACGATCCACAACCGGTTGCCGCCGATCTTGTTGAAGCCGACGGAGAAGACGATGCCGTCGGTGCACGCAACGAGCGGTTGACCGAGCGAGCCGAAGATGTCGTCGCCGTGGTGGTAGGTCACGTCGGCGCGCTTGGCACCGAACGTGTCGATGTACGACGTCGGGCCGTACACCGGGAACACGTAACGGCCGGCAGTGAGCTTCGGCTGGACCTTGAGCGGCTGCGGCTTCGTCTTCCCGCCGGCGCGCGGGCGTAGGCTCGGCGAGTCGCCGACCGACGGGCCCTCCCCGGGGCCGGTGGTCGTGTCGATCGGCGTGGTGGTGGTCGTGGTCGTCGCCGGCAGCGCCGTCTGCACGGCGGCGCTCGTGGTCCCGATCTGGATCTCGCTCCCGGCGGGCAGGCCGCCATGGTCGGCGGTCAGCTTCAGGTCGAGCCCCGTGACCACGGTCTTGTAGCCCTTCGCCCCCGCCGGTGCGCTTCTGTCGACGCTCGCTTGCGCGACGGTCAGCTGGCCCCAGTCGCCGACCGGCACCTTGGCGCCTGTGACCGGCTGGCCGTCGACACGGAGATTGACGACCGTGGTGCCGTTCGCGTTGCCGCCTGCGCCTGAGTAGCCGGTGCCGGCCGAGACGCGCGCCGTGACGGCGTCGGCGGTGACCTCACCCTTGAAGAGCGATACCTGCGTGACATCTGCCTCCGCCTTCGCCGACGCGTTCTTCGTAACGACAGTCGTCGCGGTCGCGGTGGTCGAGGCGGCACTCACGATCGATCCGTCGGCGGGAAACACGAACGTCGACGTCGTGACGGGCGGTGCGTTCGGAGGCGAGGCGGACGTTCCGGTCGCGGTCACCGGCTGGTTCGGGATCGCGATGCGAACCGCGTACGCGCTCGCGGTCGCGCCGGGCGAGCCTGTGCCTTCGCCGGCGCTCGTCGAGACGAATGCGAGGAGGGCAAGCAGGATCGGCAGTGCGAGGCGGCGGCGCACTGCCTTGGATGATGCCAGGCTAGATGGCTACCCGAGCTGTTTCCGCGCGAATTCGCGGAAGCGGTCACGCGCCTCGTCGTCAGGCCCGAGCTGTTCGTCGTCGGCGTAGCGCGGATCGGAGGCGATCTCGCCGGCGACCGCACGCAGCTCCGCGACGACCGCAGAACGGTGCCGTTCCTCGCGTAGCAGCGACTCCACCCACGTCTCGGTGCCGTCGTACGCCGGCACGTCGTTGTCGACGAGCAGCTGCCCGAGCAGGACGCCGACGCGGATGTAGGCAAACGTACGGAAGGCGAGGATCCGCCTGGGGCTCGACACGAGCGCGTCGATGTCGGGGTTCTCGCGCTGCAGCTGCGCGACGATCGAGCCGATCGGCTCGTCGACCAGCGGGATCCAGATCTCCTCACTCACGATCAGGAAGTGTTCCCGATCTTCACCGGATCCGCCACGGACAGGTTCGCTTACGCTTCCGCGCGTGGATGTGCTCGCCGCGCTCGCCGCCGAGCCCGCGCGGGCGGCGCTCCTTCTCGACGTCGACGGCGTCCTCGCCCCGATCGTCGACCGGCCCGAGGATGCCCGTGTGCCCGCGGCCACGCAGCGCGAGCTCGCGCGGCTGGCGGCGACCTACGGCCTCGTCGCCTGCATCACCGGCCGCACCGGTGAGATCGCGCGCGAGATCGTCGGTGTGGACGGGCTGCGCTACGTCGGCCAGCACGGGCTCGAGCTCGAGCCGGCGGCGGCCGGGTTCGCCGAGAGGATCCACGGGTTCGCGCAGGCGACCGGCTGGGCCGACCTGGAAGTGAAGCCGCTGACCGCGGCGTTCCACTACCGGCGCGCCGACGACCGCGACGCAGCGCGCGAGCGCCTCCAGGAAGTCGCGGCACAGGCGTTGGCGGAGGGCTTCCGGATGAAGTGGGGTCGCTTCGTGCTGGAGGTCGTGCCACCGGTGGACGCGTCGAAGGGGTCGGCCGTGCGCGCCCTCCTGGCGGACTCGGGCTTGCGCCGCGCGCTCTACGCGGGCGACGACGTCACCGACCTCGACGGCTTCCGCGCGCTCGACGGCCTCGAGCTCGCCGTGCGCGTCGCCGTGGCGTCGGCCGAAGGGCCGAGCGAGCTGGGAGAGCTCGCCGACCTGATCGTCGGCTCGCCCGAGGCGTTCCTCGAGATCCTCAAGCGGCTCTAGAGCCCCAAGCGGTCGCGCACTTCACGCGACTGGCGGCGCGAGACGTCGAGCTCGGTCCGGGCCTCGTTCGCGAGCTGCAGCCGGAACCGGTCGGACGCACGCCGGACACCGCTGACCTTCGCGAGGTTGACGAGGTACGAGCGATGAATGCGCGCGAACCTGGAGCCGAGGCGATCCTCGAGCTCACCGAGCGACGACGTGCACAGATACGCACGGTCGTATGTGTGGACGCGGCTGTAGTCACCTTCCGCGTGCGCGAAGTGGATCTGATCGGGGTCGAGCAGCTCGGTGCCGCTGCCGGCGACGACGGGGATCTTGTCGACAGGGGCCGCGTTCTCGTGCGAGCGCTCGCGAAGCCGCTCGACGACGCGTGCCAACCGCTCCGGATCGACGGGCTTCAGCAGATAGTCGAAGGCTTCGACGGCGAACGCGTCGACGGCGTATTCCGCGTGCGCGGTGACGAAGACGATCGCGGGCGGGTCTTGCTGCTCCTGAATGTGCGGTGCGGTCTCGAGGCCCGACGCGCCGGGCATCTCCACGTCGAGAAAGACGACGTCGTAGGCGAGCTCGCGCGTCAAATCGATCGCCTCGGCTGCGCTCGCCGCCTCGCCGACGATGTTCACCTCCGAATGCGCCTGCAGCAGGTAGCGAAGCTCCGACCGTGCCGGCGCTTCGTCGTCGACGATCAACGCGCGCACCGTCACTCGGGCACCTCGAGCCGGACGACCGTCCCGAACGGAAACGACCGGAGCTTCACGCCCTCACCGTAATGCGCGGTCAGGCG
>Ga0207657_10005128_pt1 | contig 13729 bp, 13 predicted proteins | sample KBSC33metaG_FD_184316 | JGI IMG/M metagenome (GOLD analysis project Ga0207657, IMG submission 184316) | Corn rhizosphere microbial communities from Kellogg Biological Station, Michigan, USA - KBS C3-3 metaG (SPAdes) (version 2) | ecosystem: Host-associated > Plants > Roots > Rhizosphere > Soil ... | reverse complement strand
CGTTTCTCCGCCGAGCCTGGCCTCGGCCAGCTCGACCAGCCGGGGCGAGCCGTGGCGGATGATGGTGCAATCGGCGGCGAACTTCGCTGCCAGGTCGTCGACATAGGGCTGGCGGACGGTTGCTTCGGTGCCAAGCACGCCGATCACCCGCGTCGTAGAGATTTCGCTGGCCGGCTTGATCGCGGGGACGGTGCCGACAACCGGCAGGTCGAGCGCGGCACGGGCATCGTCGAGCGCGATGGTCGATGCCGTGTTGCAGGCGATGACGACCAGCCGAGGGCGGAATCGCTCGACCAGCCGTCCGAGGAGCGCCGGGACGCGCGTGGCCAGCTCCGCCTCGCTCTTCGTGCCGTAGGGGAACCCGGCGCTGTCCGCCGCATACACGATCGGGGCGCTGGGCAGTAGCGCGCGCGTCGGCCCCAGCACCGACAACCCGCCCACGCCGGAATCGAAGAAGAGCAAGGGTGCGGACGGGTCCATCTGCCGTCATTGCGAGGAGCGAAGCGACGAAGCAATCCAGTTTGCACCGCTGGATTGCTTCGCTGCTCGCAATGACGAAAGTTTGTGTTACGACCCGCCCTAATGACCCGCGAGACGCTTTTCGCCCTGGCGCTTGGCTATCTGTTCGGGTCGGTTCCGTTCGGGCTGATCCTGACCCGGCTCGCGGGCAAGGGCGACATCCGCCAAATCGGCTCGGGCAACATCGGCGCGACGAACGTGCTGCGCACGGGAAGCAAGCTGCTCGCTTTCCTCACCGCGCTGCTCGACTGCCTGAAGGGCGCTGCCGCGATCGTGATCGCCTCGCGGCTGTTTGGGGAGGAGGCCGGCCTCGCCGCCGCTGCCGGTGCGATGATCGGCCACCTCTATCCGGTCTGGCTCAAGTTCCGCGGCGGCAAGGGCGCCGCGACCTTGTTCGGCGTGCTCCTGGTGTTGCTGCCGATCGCGGCGGCGGTCTATGCCGCCATCTGGCTCCTCCTGCTGCTGACGATCCGAATCTCGTCCGTGGCGGGAATGACCGCGGCGATCAGCGCTCCGCTCACCGCCGTCATTGCCGGCAAGAAAATGCTGTTTCCAATGCTGCTCGGTTTCTCGTTCCTGGTGCTGTGGAAGCACCGCGAGAACATCTTTCGTCTAAGGAAAGGAACCGAGCCACGCATAGGATCGAAGACCTCGTCGACCGCCTGAGGCTGGTGCGCTCGCCCGGCATCGGGCCGGTGACCTACCGCCAGCTGATCGCCCGCTTCGGAAGCGCGAGCGCAGCGCTCGACGCCGTCCCGGACCTCGCCCGGCGCGGCGGTGGCTCGGCGCCGAAGCTGTTTGCCCGCGACCAGGCTGAACGGGAAATCGCCAGGGTCGAGAAGCTCGGCGCCAGATATCTCGTGCTCGGCCAGGGACTGTATCCGCGGCTGCTGAGCGAGCTCGAAGACGCTCCGCCGCTGCTCGTGGCGAAGGGCGATCTCAATCTCCTGGAGCGGCAAGCCGTGGCGATCGTCGGCGCGCGCAATGCCTCCGCCGCCGCCTGCCGCTTTGCCCGCGGCCTCGCCCGCGAGCTTGGCCAGGAGGGCCTGGTCGTCGTGTCCGGCCTCGCCCGAGGCATTGACGCGGCAGCCCACGACGGGGCGATGGAAACGGGGACCATCGGCTGCGCGGCCGGCGGCGTCGACATCTTCTATCCTCCGGAAAACGAGGACCGCCAGCGGAGGATGTGGGAAAGCGGCCTGGTCGTGAGCGAGCGGCCGCCGGGGCTGGAGCCGCGCGCCCGCGATTTTCCCCGCCGCAACCGGATCATCACGGGCATCAGCAGCGGCACGGTGGTGGTCGAAGCCGCGCCACGCTCGGGATCGCTGATTACCGCGCGGCTGGCCGCGGAAGCGGGGCGGGAGGTGATGGCGGTGCCCGGCTCGCCGCTCGACCCGCGGGCGCAGGGCTGCAACCAGCTGATCCGAGACGGCGCCACGCTGATCCAGACCGCGGCGGACGTGGTCGAGGCCCTGGGGCCGATCGCCCCTCAAGTGCGTGCGGTGCGGGCGCCCTTCGATCTTCCGGCGCCGGAGCACGTCAACGGCCACGATGCGCTTGGCCCGGTTGAGGAGCTGCTCGGCCCGTCGCCCGTCCCCGTCGACGAGATCATCCGCCTGTCCGGTGCAACCTCCGGCGCGGTCCAGATGGCGCTGCTCGAGCTTGATCTCGCCGGACGGCTCGATCGCCATGCCGGCGGCAAGGTCAGCCTTCGATCCGCTTGACGAGTGGAATCCGCCGCCCCCACCTTTACGCGTATGCGTGAGGACACATTTTGAAGCTGGTCGTCGTCGAATCGCCCGCGAAGGCGAAAACCATCGAGAAATATCTTGGGCCGGGCCATCGGGTCCTGGCTTCGTTCGGCCATGTCCGCGACCTTCCGCCGAAGGATGGGTCGGTAAATCCCGATCAGGCGTTCGAGATGTTGTGGCAGGTTTCCCCCGATCGGGCGAAGCAGCTGCGCGCGATCACGGACGAGGCGAAGAAGGCGGACACGCTGATCCTCGCCACCGATCCCGACCGCGAGGGCGAGGCGATCAGCTGGCACGTGCAGGAAGTCTTGCGGCAGAAGAAGGCGCTGCCCGCCAACGTCCAGCGGGTGACGTTCAACGCCATCACCAATTCCGCGGTGACCGAGGCGATGAAGAAGCCGCGCGGCCTCGATGAGGATTTGATCGACGCCTACAAGGCGCGGCGCGCGCTCGATTATCTCGTCGGCTTCACCCTTTCTCCGATCCTGTGGCGCAAGCTGCCGGGAGCGAAGTCGGCCGGCCGCGTGCAGTCGGTGGCGCTGAGGCTGATCGTCGACCGCGAGCGCGAGATCGAGCTCTTCAAGGCGCAGGAATATTGGCAGGTCGGCGCGACGTTCGAGGCGGACGGCCAGAGCTTCGCCGCTCGTCTCGTCAGTCTCGACGGCAACAAGATCGACCGGCTGACGATCGGCAACAAGGGCGATGCCGACGCCGCGAAAGCGGTCGTCGAGGCCGGCCACTTCACCGTTGCATCGGTCGAGACCAAGCCCTTCGCGAAGAATCCGCCGCCGCCATTCACCACGTCGACCCTGCAGCAGGAAGCCGCGCGCAAGCTCGGCTTCGCCGCCAGCCACACCATGCGGGTCGCTCAGTCGCTCTATGAGGACGGGTTGATCACCTACATGCGGACGGATGGCGTCGACATGGCGCCCGAAGCGATCAGCGATGCCCGCCGCGCGATCGCCAGCCGTTACAGCGCCGGCTTCGTGCCCGACCGGCCGCGCCAATATCAGTCGAAGATCAAGAATGCGCAGGAAGCGCACGAGGCGATCCGCCCGACGGACTTCAACCGGCCGCGCGCTGCTTCGGGCGACCACGCCCGGCTGTACGAGCTGGTCTACAACCGCGCACTGGCGAGCCAGATGGCGTCCGCGCGGCTCGAACGGACCACCGTCGAGCTGACCGACGGTGCGGGGCGCGCGGTCCTGCGCGCCACCGGCCAGGTTGTCCTCTTCCCGGGCTTCATGACTCTGTACGACGAAGGGCGCGACGACCCCCAGGACGAGGAGGGTGCGCGCATGCCCGCCCTGCGCGACGGCGACGCGCCGCTGAAGACCGGGGTCGAATCGACCCAGCATTTCACCCAGCCGCCGCCGCGCTATTCCGAAGCGAGCCTGGTCAAGCGCCTCGAAGAGCTCGGCATCGGCCGGCCGTCGACCTACGCCGCCACCCTTCAGACCCTGAAGGACCGGGAATATGTCCGCGTCGACAAGGGCCGTTTCGTGCCGGAGGAGAGCGGTCGCCTGGTGACGGCCTTCCTCGAACGCTTTTTCGAGAAGTACGTCAGCTATGATTATACGGCCGAGCTCGAGGAAGAGCTCGACGATGTCTCCGGCGGACGGCTCAACTGGCAGAAATTGCTCGACGATTTCTGGCGCGACTTCCGTCCCAAGGCGGGCGAGGTCATGGACCAGAAGCCTTCCGAGATTACCGCCGCGCTCGACGAGTTCCTGGCGCCGTGGCTCTACCCGCCGCGCGCCGACGGCTCGGACCCGCGGGTCTGCCCGCAATGCGGCAACGGCCGCTTGTCGCTGCGCGGCGGCAAGTTCGGCGCGTTTGTCGCTTGCTCGAACTATCCCGATTGCCGCTACACCCAGAAGTTCGGCCAGCCCGGCGGCGAAGCGGCGAGCGACGGACCGCAGGAGCTGGGCGAGGGCATTCTTCTCAAGACCGGCCGCTTCGGGCCCTACGTCGAACGGGGCGAAAAGCGCGCCTCGATCCCCAAGGACATTCCCGTCGAGGACGTGACCGCCGAGGTCGCCGAGCGCCTGCTGTCACTCCCTCGCGAAATCGGCGCGCACCCCGAGACCGGCAAGCCGATCACGGCCTCGATCGGCCGCTACGGGCCCTATCTCGCGCACGACGGCAAATATGCGAAGCTGGGCTCAACCGCCGAGGTGTTCGAGACGGGCATGAATGCGGCGGTGGCGAAGCTCGCGGATGCCGCCGCAGGCGGTGGCCGCAAGGGCGCTGCGCGCGAGCCGATTGCGGTCCTCGGCAAGCATCCGAACGGCAAGGACGTGAAGGTGATGGAGGGCCGCTACGGTCCGTACGTCAGCGATGGCACGACCCACGCGACCTTGCCCAAGGGCGCGGATCCCAAGTCGATCACGCTCGACGAGGCTGTTCGCCTGATTGACGAGAAGGCGGCGAAAGGACCGTCCAAGCGGCCGGCAAAGCGTAAGCGGAAGACCTAGCGGCGGCTATTCGGCTACGTAACGCCAAGGTTGGTCGGGCGCCGCCTTGCGCCAAACCGTGAAGAACGGGAAGGCTGCCGGCTCGCCCGCCTTGGGTTCCTTGGGGCGGATGTAGCCCCAGGTCACGCCCAGATCGCCGCTGGACGCCACCAGCGCCCCCTTGTCCGGCCCCCAGGTGATCGGCGTCGTGTTTCCCTCGCCCACGAGCTTCGCGATCGCTGTGTTGCCGAACGTGAAATCGGACCCGCTGCCCATGTTCATCGCGTCTTCGGAGCCAAATTCGAGAAAGGCCGGGCCGACCCCGACTTCTTGCGCACGGTCAGAGAAGGCCTGTTCGGCCGCCTTGAGCGAGGCGAGATTCTCCTGGAGCCGCTGTGGATTGGGCTCGACCAGCTCCTCGGGGACCGCGGGCTCGAGCCTGGTCGTCACATTGCCCTCCGCGCTCAGCGCGCGCTTGTAGAAGGCGACGCGCCAGCCTTCGGGCCGCCTGATCCAATAGGACAGATACTTCGCGCGCCGGTCCGGCTTCCCGGTCTCGTGGATGAACATGAAACCGTAAGTGAAGCCCTGCGTCCCGTCGGCGGAGATGCCTGCGCGAACGGGCGACCATTCCGCCGTCGCATTGGCGTTGGCGGGGTTCGACTTCAGAGTCTCGATGATTGCCGATTTGCCGATGGCGAAATCGAGCTTCGGCGTCGGCATCACCGCGTTCTCGGTCAACATCCCGCCGATCGAATCGACGATATTGGCTTTGGCACCCGCAGTGGAAAAAGCGCGATCGGCGGCGAGCAGCTGCGAAGCCAGCAGCCGCGCATCCTGTGCGCTGGCGGGCCCGGCGGCGACCAGGCAAACGGCAGCCGCTGCCATCGATAAAAACCTGTAGCTCGTCATTCCTTTTGCTCCCTTTGGGCGCGCTTGTAGCGAAATCGAGCTCGTCGCGCCCGCCTACTCGTCGAACCGGAGTGCTGGCCGTCGAAACAAAAGTCCCGCGAGCACGGATGCCCGCGGGACTCCGTTGCCGGCCAGGAGGCCGTACCTGGTCGGCGACGCGGCGCCAGGGCACTTGGGGCGAAACCCGGCGCCACAGCGTAAAGCTCGAAATGATGTTCGACCTGGCGGTCAGACTAATGCGGGTCGCGCCCGCCGATCCATGCTCGAACGCAGGCCGGAATCCGCCGAAGCCAGCCGAATTGAAGGCTTGGGATCGCGTTGGCGGATGATTTTAAGGGGACGTCTCGCCGCGGGAATTTGCGAAGATCGGCTGCTCCTCGAGATCGGTCGAAAGGATGACCGAAGTCTTGGTATCGCCGAACTTCGAAAACTCCTGGAGCATGGTGGTGAGCGCCGCATTGTCGGCGAGCCGCACCATCAGCACGAGCAGGCTCGGCCCGGTAACCCGGTAGCAGGCGTACACGGCCGGATGCTGGCAGACCGTGGTGATCGCTTCGAAATCGTTGTTGGCGCGGGGCTGGAATTCGATGATCGCCGAAATCGCCAGCCCGACCTTCACCGGGTTGATCCTCACCGTGAAGCCCTGGATGACGCCGATGTCCCGCAGCCGCGCGATCCGTTCCGCCACCGTCGGCGCGGACAGCGACGTCAGCCGCGCGATCTCCGACGTCGAACGGCGCCCGTCGACCTCGAGCAAGGCGAGGATCTCGCGGTCCTTGGCATCCAGGTCATGAACCCTGCGCATGGCTTCCCCCACACGTACTGCAACCTGGCTCTTTGGGTATCTTAATCGGCCGGAGGTTCAGCGAAAGCCCGTCGAGCAGGAAAAGTTTTCCCGCGACGTCCTCACCAAAGTCCGCGATTGCACGGATCGCCAGCAAGGCGGCGAAGTTGCCGACCATGCCCGTCAGCGCTCCGATCACGCCGCGCTCCGCGCAATTGTCGCAATCGTCATTGTCGAAGGCGTCGCCGACGAAGCAGCGGTAGCAGGGCTGCCCGTCCTCCCAGCCGCGGAACAGGCCGATCTGGCCCTGGAGCTGTGCCGCCGCGGCCGAAATGAGCGGGATCTTCAGTGCTGTCGCCGCATCGGAGACGATCAGCCGGGTCGCGAAATTGTCGCTGCCGTCGAGGACGAGATCATGGCCTGCGAGCAAATCTTCGGCGTTGCTCGCATCGATCCGCGCGACGATCGGCGAAGCGTTGACGGCGGGATTGATCCCCTCGAGGAAAATGGCCGCGAGGCGCGCCTTGGATTGGCCGAGCTGGTCGTCGCGAAACAGCCACTGGCGCTGCAGGTTGGAGCGGCCGACCGTATCGTCGTCGACGATCGCCAGCCGGCCGATGCCTGCTCCGGCGAGGGCGGGGAGGGCGCCGCTGGCGACTCCGCCGGCGCCGACAACCAATATGCTCGCGGCCTTGAGGCGCCGCTGGCCGAGCCCTCCGACCTGGGGGAGAACGATGTGGCGCGCGTAGCGTTCGAGCTCGTCGTCGTTGAGGTCGCTCACCGTCCGGTGCTTCCGAAGCCTCCCGCGCCGCGTGCGGTTTCCGCCAGAGCCTCGACCTCGACGAAGTCGGCGCTAAGCACCGACGCCGGCACCAGCTGGGCAATTCGTTCGCCGCGGACGACCGGGAAGGGCTCGCCGCCCAGGTTCGCAAGGATGACCTTCACTTCGCCGCGATAGTCGCTGTCGATCGTGCCCGGAGTGTTGAGGCACGTGATCCCGTGCTTCAGCGCGAGGCCGGAACGGGGCCGGACCTGCACTTCATAGCCGTGCGGAATCTCGATCGCGAAACCGGTCGCCACCGCGTGACGCCGGCCCGGCTCGAGAACGAAGTCCTCCGCGGCGCAGACGTCGAGCCCCGCCGCGTGCTCGGTCGCGTATTTCGGCAGAGGCAGTCCCTCGCCATGCGCAAGGCGGGTGAGCTTGATCTCGATCATGCAATCTCCTCGGCGATCCGTGCCACCAGCCGGCGCGCAACCTCGTCTTTAGCGGCTTCCGGCCAATCTTCGATCCCGTCGGCAGTGATCAGGTGGACGCGGTTTCGAGCGCCGCCCATGACGGCGCCCGATACGTCATTGGCAACGATCCAGTCGGCCTGCTTGGCCGCCCGCTTGACCGTACCCTGCTCGACCACGTCGTTGGTTTCGGCGGCGAAGCCGATGAGCAAGCGTGGACGCCGAGATGCGCTGCCAAGCTCGGCCAGGATGTCGCGGGTCGGCAGGAAGCGCAACTGCGGAGGCCCGGCGCCTTTCTTCAGTTTCGACGCCAACGGCTCGACCCGCCAATCTGCGACCGCGGCAACGAGGATCGCGATGTCCACCGGGAGTGAAGCCATGACGGCGTCCGCCATCTGTTCGGCGGTTTCGACATCGATGCGTTCGACGCCCTCCGGTGTGGGCAAAGTCACCGGGCCGGAGACGAGGGTAACCTCCGCGCCAGCCTGTGCTGCCGCTTCCGCAATCGCGAATCCCTGCCGTCCCGAAGACCGGTTGGCGATAACGCGCACCGGATCGATCGGCTCATGCGTCGGCCCCGCGGTGACGAGGATGCGCTTGCCCCGGAGAGTCACTTCAGCAGGTCGGTCAGGCGATCGATGATATCCTGCGGCTCCGGCAGGCGGCCGGGGCCGAATTCGCCGCAGGCCATTTCGCCTTCATCGGGATCGATGATCCGAACGCCGTCCGCCTTGAGCTGCGCGACGTTGCGCTGGGTAGCGGCGTGTTGCCACATGCGGACGTTCATCGCCGGCGCGACGACCACCGGCTTGTCGGTTGCGAGGAGCAGTGTGGTGGCCAGATCATCCGCGAGTCCCGCTGCCATCTTCGCGAGAAGATCGGCGGTGGCGGGGCAGACCAGGATGAAATCGGCGGCGCGGGACAATTGGATGTGGCCAATCTCGACCTCATCCTTCAGCTCCCACAGCGAACTGTGGACCTGGCTCTCGGCGAGCGTCCCAAGGCTCATCCCCGTGACGAAATGCTCGCCACCCTTGGTGAGTACTGGCGTGACCTGATGGCCCGCCTTCTTCAGCAAGCGCACTAGTTCGAGCGACTTGTACGCCGCGATTCCGCCGCCGACGACGAGGAGGACGTGGGCCATGCTGCTCGCCTAGCGCGCTGGAGTCGCTTCCGCCATCTCGTCCTCAATGATCGCTGGCGGGACGATGCCCGAGCCGAAGATGGCGTCGAAGGTCGCGCGGTTGTCGAACGGCCGCTTCTCAACGTCCGCCCGGTGCGAGGCGAGCGCGAGGAGATGGTCGAGCTGCAGCTTGCCGACGATGTAGCTCGGGCCATAGCCGGGCTGGCGAAGGTAAAGCAGCTGCTCGAACCCGACCAGCTTGCTGTTGACGTCCGACCAGCCGCGCGGAGTCCAGGCGGCGTGGAAGTGACCCGCCTCATCGAGGCCGATCTCATTCGCCTGGACGCGCAGCGAGGCGAGGCCGCGCGCCGCGCGATTGGCGAGCATGATCCACACCAGCTCGCGGCCGTGCGGGATGTCATCGTAAAGCCCCGCCTGCATGAAGATTTCTTCCATCGCCGTCGCCAGGCCTTCCGACCGGTCGGCATAGATGTTGAACAGCGGCGGGGTGTCACGGACCGGGCTCGGGTGCGGCTCGTGCCGAAGGCGCGCAAGCTCGATCCAGTGGAATTGATGGCTCGACAGCGGCAGCGGGTCCACCGCGGTGACATGGCTGAAGAAATTGCGGTCGGCCGGCGGCGTATATTCGCTCATCTGTCCGGCGAGGGCCGCATGGTAATAAGGGCGATCGTGGATGAAGCCCGCGTCCACGAGGAAGCGGTAAAGCTTTTCGGTCCGCGCCTCGGACATGCGCCGATAGGCCGCGGGGTCGCTGATCTCGGCAATCGGGGGCGCGGCGCGCTCGCGCACTTCCTCGAGCCGTAGCGAAGCCAGCGAACGGTCGAGCTCGCGCTGGAGCAGGATTTTCTGCTGGTCGAAATCGTAAGGGCTCAGCAGGACGTGCTTCAAATACCAATCGTAATTGGCCTTGCCGACGCCCGAAGGGCCCGTGCGGCGCGGCGCCTCGGCCCGGACCCACTGCGCAAATTGCTCGGTCGCGACGCGAGCATTGTGCACGGCGGTGCGTAGCTGGGGCGTCGCGCCCTCCAGGGATGCGGGCCGCTTGCCGCCAAGGTCGTTGAGAATGAGCGTTCCGGCCTCGAGCTTGGCCAGCACGTCGGCCTGCTCGGCGAACGCGCGATCGCCATAGGCCCACAGGTCGTGGGCCTGGCTCGGCGCGAGATTGGCTTTTGCATCGGCAAGCAAGCCGGGGACCGCGCCGAGGAGCTCGGTCAGCTTCGCATCGTCCTCCGCCGAGAGCGGATAGGTGAAATTGTAGAGGTCGATATTGGGCTCGGCCGAGGGACCTTCGTGGGCCGGAACGTCGCTCATCTCGGCGAAGACGGTCTGGTAGAAGCCGGGATCGCGCGCCCACGGCTTCAGCACCCGCAGGAAGAAATCCAGGCCATTCATCTCCGCCTCGACAAGGCGGTAATCGCCGCGCTGCGACGCGGTCCATCCCGTTGTGTCGATCGCCGTGAGACGACGCTGTAATTCGGGCAGTCGAGCAGCCTTCGCCGCCATCGCCTGCGCCGAATAATCGGGCCTGCCGTGGGCGATTTGCGGGTGATTGAACGTCCGCCAGTCCGCGAACAGCCTGACAAGCTGGGCGTGGCTCGTGGCCACGGGCGCAGCCACCGCGACCGGCGCCTCGCTGGCCATCAGCGACAGCGGCGCGGCCAGCGCCAGCCGCATCCAGATTTTGAACATTGCACCATCCCCCCGTTAAACCACCATGGTCAGCGCGGCCACCAGTGCCGCGCCGATCGCGCCCGCCAGCGCATAGCCCCACCAGGCCCGCCGCTCGATGACCGCGACCTCGGGCAGCGGCGGCGCTGGAGGCGCTGCGCCCAGCGGTGGATAATATTGGTCGATCCGCTCGATCAACTGGGGCAGCTTCTTGAGCGCCCGGACGACCTCGATGATGCGGTCGGCATAATAGGCCTCGGGCCCAAGCTCGGAGCGGATCCACTCGGTCAGGAACGGCTCGGCCGTCTCCCACATGTTGATGTCCGGATCGAGCGCGGTCGCAACCCCCTCGTTCATGACCATCGTCTTTTGGAGCAGAAGCAGATGCGGCTGCGTCGGCATGTCGAAATCGCGGGTGATCGAGAACAGACTCTCGAGCATCCGGCCGATCGAGATGGCCTTGACCGGAAGCCCGCGGATCGGTTCGCCCGCGGCGCGCAGCGCGGTCGCGAACTCCTGCACGCTGTGGTGCGGAGGGACATATTGCGCTTCGAAGTGAATCTCGGCGACGCGCTCGTAATTGCCCGTGATGAGGCCGTACAGAATCTCTGCCAGCCAAACCCGCGCGCGGCGGTCGATCCGGCCCATGATTCCGAAATCGATCGCCCCGATCCTTCCGTCCGGGAGGGCGAAGAGGTTTCCGTGGTGAAGGTCGGCGTGGAAGAAACCGTCGACCACCGCCTGCCTGAGGAACGCCCGGACCAGCGTCGCGGCGAGAGCGGGACAATCCTGGCCCGCCTCGATCAGCGCCTCGCGGTCGTTGAGCTTGATTCCGTCGAGCCACTCCATCGTGAGGACCCGGCGCGCGGTTCGGCGCCAGTCGATCTCGGGGACGTGGTAGTGCGGCTCGGCCACCATGTTCTCGCGAAGCTCGGACGCGGAAGCGGCTTCGCGCTGGAGATCGACCTCGCGCGCGGTCCATTGGCGGAAGTGCGCGACCACCAGCCGCGGGCGCAGCCGTTCCGCCTCGCCGCCGTAGCGCTCGACATGGGCCGCCGCCCATTCATAGGTTTCGATCGCCCGGTCGAGCTCTTCCTCGATGTGCGGGCGGAGCACCTTGACCGCGACATCGCGCCCCTCGGTGGTGACGGCGCGGTGGACTTGCGCGATCGATGCCGCTCCGATCGGGGTTTCATCGAAGCTCGCGAACAGCGCTTCGAGCGGCTGGCCGAACGAGGTTTCGATCGTCTGCTTGATCGCCGCGAAGGGCGCTGGCGGAAGGTCGTCCTGAAGCTGCGACAGGTTCGCCGCCGCGCGCTCCCCGACAAGATCGGGCCGCGTCGACAAGGCCTGGCCGAGCTTGATCGCGGCCGGCCCGATCTCCTGCAAGGCCTTGGCATAGTCCGGTGATGCCGGAGTGCCTGCGCCGAAGCGGGCGATGCGTGCCAGCCGGCGGACGGGACGCGGCGTCATCGGATCGGCCTCGATGCCCTGCAGCGCGCCATGCCGCGCCAGGGTCCGCCCCCATTTCAGCAGACGCCACAGGTGGGTGACCGACGTCGTCAAATTTTCCAACCGCTGTGAATGGTGACGAGGCCGCCAAGCATCGGCTCGGCCGCCGCCCGAACGAAACCGGCTTGGGCGACCATCGCCTTGAAGGCGTTCGGCCGGGGGAAGCGGCGGATGCTGTCAACGAGATAGCGATAGCTCTCCTCGTCGTCCGTCACGGCCTTTCCAATGCGCGGAATGAGCTTATCCGCCCAGGCGTCGTACAGCCTGGCGAAACCGGGCCAGTCGCTCGACGAGAATTCCATGCAGAAGAAGCGCCCCCCGCGCTTGAGCACGCGATGGGCTTCCTTGAGGGCGGCCGGAATGTCGGTCACGTTGCGGATGCCGAACACGATTGTGTAGGCGTCGAAGCTGGCGTCGGGGAAGCTGAGCCTTTCGGCATTCTCGACCATCCAGGCGAGGTCCAGCCCGCGCTGTTCGGCGCGCAACTTGCCGACTTCGAGCATGTCGGGATTGATGTCGGCGACGGTCACTTGCGCACCGCGCTTCGCCGTTCGGAAGGCGACGTCGCCGGTGCCACCCGCCATGTCGAGGATCCGCTCGCCGAGCCTTGGTTTTACCCGCGCGACGAAGCGGTCCTTCCACAAGCGGTGCATTCCGCCTGACATGAGGTCGTTCATCAGGTCGTAACGGCGTGCGACGGAGCTGAAGACCGCGCCGACGCGGCGCGTCTTTTCCTCGGGGCTGACGAGCTCGTCGCCGAAATTCACCTTCTCGGTCATGCGGCCCGTGCCTCTAGCGGGCTTGGCCGGCCTTCGCCATATCGCCGCCATGCCGGAGCTTCCCGAAGTCGAAACGACCGTGCGCGGGCTGGCGCGAGTCCTGGAGGGCCGGCGGATCGAGCGGGTCGAGGCGCGGCGCGCCGATTTGCGCCGGGCGCTGCCGGTCGATCTCGGGCAGCGCCTGACGGGCGCGCGAGTCACGGGCCTCGGGCGTCGCGCGAAATATGGCCTGATCGCCACCGACCGCGGCGATACTTTGGTCTTCCATCTCGGCATGTCGGGACTCTGGCGGGTCGATCCGGCCGAGATTGCCAAGCACGATCATTTCATCATCGATACCGACGAGGAGCGGCGGGTGGCGTTGAACGACGCACGCCGCTTCGGCTCGATCGATCTCGTGCCGACCGGGGAGCTCGCCGATTGGCCGGCATTCAAGGCGCTTGGGCCCGAGCCGTTCGGCCTCGACCCGCGCGACCTCAAGCGCCGTCTCGCCGGGCGATCCGCAGCCATCAAGCTGCTGCTTCTCGACCAGCGCATTATCGCCGGCCTCGGCAACATCTACGTCTGCGAAGCCCTCCATCGCGCGGGCATCGATCCGCGGCGCGCGGGCGGCTCGATCTCGCTCGAGCGCCTCAAGCGCCTGCTGCCGGCGATCGAAAATGTTCTGAACGAGGCCATCGCGGCAGGCGGCTCGACCTTGCGCGACTTCGCCAGCCCCAGCGGCGAGCTCGGCTATTTCTCGAAGAGCTTTGCGGTCTACGACCGGGAAGGGGCGCGGTGCCCGTGCGGAGGGATGGTCAAGCGAATCGTGCAAGGAGGCCGCTCGACCTTCTATTGTCCCCGTTGTCAGCGTTGACCTCGGAGGCGGTTCTCGCTAGTGAGCCGCCACTTCGGTGCGAGCCTCAAGGCCGCGCCGTTTTTCATTCGAGTTAGAGGACGACAATGGCGAATACGCCGCAGGCCAAGAAGCG
>Ga0207657_10005127_pt1 | contig 13729 bp, 12 predicted proteins | sample KBSC33metaG_FD_184316 | JGI IMG/M metagenome (GOLD analysis project Ga0207657, IMG submission 184316) | Corn rhizosphere microbial communities from Kellogg Biological Station, Michigan, USA - KBS C3-3 metaG (SPAdes) (version 2) | ecosystem: Host-associated > Plants > Roots > Rhizosphere > Soil ... | reverse complement strand
GCTGACGATCATGAGCGCGACCGCCATCTCCGCCTTCCTGTCGTTGACCCTTTCGCCGGCGGTTGCAGCCCTCGTGCTCAGGCCGAAAAGCGAGCAGGAGCCCGGCCGCGGCTGGCGCGGATTGCCCAGGCGCTTCGCGAACGGGTTCAACCATCGCTTCGACCAGCTCTCACGGCGCTACGGCTCCTATACTGCAAGGGCCGTTCGGGCACTCGCCCTCTGCGGGGCCGTTTATGCGTGCCTGATCGCGGTCGCCGGCTGGCGGTTCGTTGAGACCCCCACCGGGTTCATCCCGGCACAGGACCAGGGTTATCTCATCGGTGTCGTCCAGACCCCGCCTGGGGCTTCGCTCCAGCGGACCACGGAGGTGCTTGCGGAAGCCCAGCGAGTCGCGCTGAAGACGCCCGGCGTCAACGGAACGCTGGCCTTCGCCGGCTTCGACGGGGCGAGCTTCACCAATGCGCCGAATGCGGGTGCCATGTTCGTCACCCTTGCGCCCAAAGAGGAGCGCGCACCCGTCGAGGGGATCATCAAGGACCTGTCCGGCCGCCTGGCGCAGATCACCGCCGGCAATATCCTCGTCGTCCAGCCGCCCGCGGTGCGCGGCATCGGCACCGGCGGCGGCTACAAGATGATCATCGAGGACCGCTCGGGGGCGGGTTACCGTGCGCTCGAGGAGGTCGCCCAGCGAATGGTCGGCAAGGCCAAGCAGACACCCGGCCTGGCGCGCGTGTTCACAACCTTCAATACCAGGACCCCGCGCCTCTACGCCGATATCGACCGCGAGCGCGCTGAACGCTTGGGCGTGCCGGTCGACACCGTGTTCAGGACGCTGGGCACCTATCTCGGCTCGACCTATATCGACGACTTCAATTTTCTCGGCCGGACCTACCGGGTGACGGCCGAAGCCGATGCGCCCTACCGCGACAACATCTCGGACGTTGAGCGTCTCCGCACGCGTTCGGACTCGGGCGCGATGGTGCCGCTCGCCTCGGTCTTGAACGTCCGCAATGACAGCGGGCCATACCGGGTGGTGCGCTACAACCTCTATCCCGCCGCCGAACTCCAGGGCGATACGGTCAAGGGCTATTCGAGCGGGCAGTCGCTGGCGTCGATGGAACAGCTTGCGGCACAGGTCCTGCCGCGGGGCTTCTCATACGACTGGACCGAACTCGCCTTCCAGGAGAAGCAGGCCGGCAATTCGGGGGCGGTCGCGTTCGTGCTCGCCGTCGTGTTCGTCTTCCTCCTCCTTGCGGCGCTCTACGAAAGCCTGGTGCTGCCGCTCGCCGTGATCCTGATCGTTCCGATGTGCCTCCTCGCCGCGATCGTCGGCGTGAACATCATGCGGCTCGACAACAATATCCTGACGCAGATCGGACTGGTCGTCCTGATCGGCCTTGCCGCGAAGAATGCGATCCTGATCGTCGAGTTCGCCAAGCAGAACGAGGAGGCGGGCGACGATCGCCGCGAGGCTGCGCGGCACGCCGCCGCGACCCGTCTTCGCCCGATCCTGATGACCTCGATCGCATTCATCCTCGGAACCCTCCCGCTGGTGATCGGCAATGCGCCCGGCTCGGAGATGCGCCAGGCGCTCGGCGTCGCCGTCTTCTTCGGGATGATCGGGGTGACGCTCTTCGGATTGCTCTTCACACCGGCCTTCTACGTCATCACCCGCAATCTTGGTGACTCGATTTCGTTGAAAGTCCGGCGCCGCCGCACGCTGCAGCCGGTTGGAGCGCCCGTTTGAGGATGCTGATCGCGGCGATCGCGCTGGACCTGCGTGATCAGCAGGTCAGGCGCTTGCCGTCGCGCCTGCTCACCGATGCCGACCCCGGTGCGTCGACTGCGTGGCTAGCCGCTCACACCTTCTCTCCGCGCCGGAAGGTGGAGGGATCGGTGCCATAATGTTCCCGGAAGAGATGGCTGAAGTGGCTTCGGCTGTTGAAGCCCACGGCGGCTGCGATGCCTTCGACACCCAGGGCGGTAGTCTCCAGCAAACGGTGTGCAAGGTCCAGACGAACCCGAGCGACAAACTCCATCGGCGTTTGATTCATTGCGGCCCTGAATTCCCGCGCGAAAGCGGACCTGCTCATGCCCGCCTCCTTGGCCAGGCTGGTAAGCGAGTGGGGGGTAGCGGGAAAATTCAGCACAGCGTTGATCGCCCGGCTGAGGCGCGTGTCCTGAAACACCGCTGGAGCGGTGCCCGCGGTCCGGCTCGTCTCAAGATGTTCTCGCAGGAGCACCACGAGGCATCCTTTCATGAGCGCGCTCATGAGAGCCCTCGAGCCTTCTTTGGGCGCCTTGATCTCGTCGAGCAGCGCGGTGAAAGCTGCCGCGACGACCGGGTACTCGGAAAGATCTTCGACGACAGGTCGTGCCAGACTTTTTAGAGGCCCGAACGAACCAAGCGGATTCGGCAGCACCGCACCACATGCGATGCGCACGGTCGGTTCGCATTTGGCGCTCGTCGCATCAATGACGAGAATACCTTCGCGAACGGGCGTGCACACTTCAAATGCCTGTTTGTCCATGAGGGCATCGCTCGATGTCGCCAGGTGCTGCAACCGCTCCGGCGGAACGATCAGCATCGACCCGGGGCCGGCCTCGACGGATTCCGTTTGGTCGATCGTCATATGAGCAGTCCCCTCGAGGACATAATGGACCACGATCATTTCGATAGGAGGAACGATCAGCCGGAAGCCTTCCCCGATCTGGCAGATGGCGAAAGCTTCGATCTCTACCGAAACCGCTTCGAGCAGCGCATCAACTGTCGGTGTCCCCATTTGTCGCGATCCTTACGCCACTGCGGGCGTGTCGCCCAACATCACCAGGCCGTTTGTTCGAATAATTGAGACCCGAGCACGTGATCGGTCGGAGGCATTAAACCGTACCGGCAGCTTTTGTCGATCTGACGCGCATTCCCGGTCCGGCCCGATCGTGCCGCGAGAACGGACGATTGAGCGCAGGTTGTAACGCCCGAATGCTCTGCGCCGTGCTTCGTCATGCAGTGGCCTTCGACCCTGGGTCGGGGTCGCAATCGCGCTGCCGCAGATGTGACTGCTCAACGAACCATAGCAATGGCGGGTACGAGGAACTTATTCATGTCGGAACACTCATATGATGTTGTCATCGTTGGCGCGGGAGCCGCAGGCTGCGTCGTTGCGGCCTATCTTGCCGAGCACACCGATGCGACGATCGCGTTGATCGAAGCGGGGGAAATGGATCGCGATCCGTTCATCCACATCCCGGCGGGCTTCGCGAAGATCCTCGCAAGCAAGCGCCATATCTGGGATTACGAGACTGTTCCGCAGCATGGCACGAAGCGCATCTATGCCTCGGGCAAGGTGCTTGGCGGCGGCTCATCGATCAATGCCTTGTGCTACGTCCGCGGCCAGAGGCGCGACTACGCGGCCTGGCAGGAAGCGGTCGGCGACACCGGCAGCTGGTCCTATGAAGACCTCCTGCCGGTCTTCGTTGCGCAGGAAAGCAACGACACGTTCCACGACGAATTCCACGGCATCGACGGAGGCCTGGCGGTCGAGCAGCCCAAGGGCATCAATCCGCTCAATCAATATTGCCTCAAGGCCTTCCAGGAATACGGGCTTCCCTATAATCCCGACTATAACGGCAAGAGCCAGATCGGCGTCGCCCCGGTCCAGTCGAACGTCGGTCACCAGCGCCGCTGCAGTGCGGTGGACGCATATCTGCGGCCGCACCTCGCCTCGGGGCGAGTGAGCCTCTTCATCCAGAAGACGGTCACCCGAATTCTATTCGAGAACAATCGGGCTGTCGGTGTCGAATTGAAGGGCGAGAGCCCGCGGACGATCAGGGCCGGCGAGGTGGTGTTGTCAGCCGGCGCACTCCACAGCCCCAAGATCCTCATGCACTCCGGCATCGGGCCGGCTGAGCAGCTTCGCCAGCACGGGATCGGCGTGCTCGTCGATTCTCCCGAGGTCGGTGAGAATCTGCACGATCACGCGATCGTGCCCGTCCGTGCCTACGTAAAGGGGGATCTTGGCTATCAATCGGCCGCCCAGGGCCTCGGCACCGTCAAGGCCGGCCTGCGCTATTTCGTGACCAAGGATGGCCCCGCATCGGGTAATGGCATCGAGACGCTCTCGCACTGGAATCCCGCGGACTTCACCGCCCAGCCCACCATCCAATGCTATCACGTCCCGATCATCGCGGTCGACGGGATCAGCCCTTCGGGTGATCGTTCGGGCCTCACCTTCGAGCTCGTCGTTCTTCAGCCGAAAAGCCGCGGCTGGGTGCGGCTTGCCGACAGCGACCCGACGTCGATGCCGCTGATCAACCCGAACTTCGTCGGCGACGAGCGGGATCTCAAGGCCAGCATCGAAGCGGTGCGCGCGATCCGCGAGGTGATGGCGCAGCCCTCGCTGGTCGACGTGATCGAGCAGGAGATCGATCCAGGCCCGAACGCTCAATCGGACAGCGAGATCGGCAACTGGATCAAGAGCGCCGTCACGACGATGTTCCATCCGGTCGGGACCTGCCGGATGGGCAAGGACGACCGCGCGGTGGTCGACGCAAGGCTGAGGGTCAAGGGAGTCGGTGGCCTGCGCGTCATCGACGCCTCGATCATGCCCAACATCACCAGCGGCAACACGAACGCCCCGACCCAGGCACTCGCCCGCCACGCCTCGGCGATGCTGGTCGAGGACCTCAAACAGAGCCGGGCCCCGGAGCTGCTGGTCGCGTAAGGACGCCGAGTGCGTCGCAACTGGCCCGATCAACGTCCTGACCGTCCATTTGGAGAAATCGAGTGTCGCTACGCATGGACTATGTTGCCGCCTCGCCTGAGGGGATCCGGGCTCTTCGCCGGGTCGATGGCTATCTGCTGCAGAGCGGACTGCCGAAGAGCCTGCTCGAGCTTGTCTATCTCAGAGTCTCGCAGATCAACGGCTGCGCTTATTGTATCAGCAAGCATTCGGCCGGCCTTCTGAAGGGCGGCATGTCGCTCGACAAGCTCCTGCTGGTCGGGGCGTGGCGCGAGGCCGAGGAATTGTTCGACGAGATCGAACGCGCGGCCCTCGCCTGGGCGGAATCCGTGACGAGGGTCGCTGAGACCAACGTGCCCGACGCCGATTACCGCGCGGCGGCTGAAGTGTTCGACGAGAAGCAACTCGCGGACCTTACGATCGCGATCGTGACGATGAATGCCTACAATCGTCTAGCGATCAGCTTCCGGGTCCCGCCGGTTACGGCCGCGCGACCAGGAACGGAGATCGCCGGATGAAAACTGCGATCGCAAGCCTCCCGGCCGCCCTCTTCGCCGCCACGGCAGCAATGCCCGCGGCGGTGCCTGCGACCGCATCCGCACATGGCGCGCAGTATGCGGCGAGCAGGACTGAAGCCAGGCCGGGATCGACCGCCACGCCGATTTTCGAGCGTGAGCTACCCAACGTCCCTGGAAAATCGCTTCTCGCGGTTGAAGTTGTCTATCCGCCAGGCGGCGGCTCGCCGCCACACCGGCACCCGGCGTCGTCATTCATCTATGCCTATGTAGTTTCGGGCGCGATCGTCAGCGCAGTCGATGAGCAACGGCCCCGGGTCTTTCGGGCGGGCGAGAGCTTCTATGAGGCTCCAGGTGCCCACCACCGGATCTCGCGCAACGCCAGCAGGACCAGGCCCGCGAAATTGCTCGCGGTTTTCATCAAGGATTCCGGCGAGGCCCCGCTGGTCCTCCCCGACTCCAGATGAGCACGGCGACGGCGGAATGATGGCAATGGAGCGATGCCCTGAATAGAGCCGCCAGCAAGCTCTCCTGGGACGACCTTCGGATCATACACGCAATTGGCGAGAAGGGCGGCCTCGCGGCGGCTGCCGAGATGCTCCGCGTCGACGGCTCGACGATCGCCCGGAGACTGGCGAAAGCGGAGGAGGCTCTCGGCGCGACCCTGTTCCATCGGCGCAGGAGCGGCTATACGGCGACTGCTGAGGGCGAAAAACTGATTGCCCTTGCGAGGCGCGTCGAACTGGACGTCCTCAGCGTCACGCGGCTGATTTCCGGGAGTTCCGAAGGCCTTGCCGGCACACTGAGGATCACGACGGGCGATTCCATGCTGCTCTTCCTGTCGCCGGTGATCGCCTCGTTCCGCGCGCTCAATCCCGCAATCACCGTCGACGTCATTGTCTCGAACACGTCCCTCAATCTCGCTCGCGGAGAAGCAGACGTTGCGGTGAGGGCGACGGACAGGCCGGGCGAGAATCTCTTCGGCCGGAAAGCGGCGACAATCGCCTGGGCACCCTACGCCGCCCGGAGCGGGCTGGGTCGGCTCCCCGCTGGCGGCCGTGCCCGTTTCGAGGGTCCATGGGTGTCCTACTCGGGGCAACTGACCACTCTCAAGGCGCGTGGGTTGCTTGAGGGAAGGGTGCAGCAGGACAGGATCGGCTGCCGGACAGACTCAATTGCCGCTGCCGCGGAGGCAGTCGCCGCCGGCCTCGGACAGGCTTACCTCCCGTGCATGCTGGGCGACCTCCATCCGCGTCTCAGGAGGATCGGACCCGTCGAACGCGAGCTTGACGATCAGCTCTGGGTACTGACCCATCCGGACATCCGCAGGTCCGATCGGATCCGCCGCTTCATGATGCATTGCATCGATGCGATCCGCCGCAACCTTAGTCTCATCGAGGGGTCCGGCGGCGATGACATGGGTGCGAGCGCACCGGGCGCCACAACGCTCGGCGCGGCGCACTCCCCCCTGCCTTTGTCGAAGGCTTCCTGAAGCGATCGAGCCGATCCTGGCGCGGGTCAGCCAAGCGTGCGCCCCATCGCCTTTTCGATGCAACTGACCAGTCTTGCACTGTCGACGGGCTTTTCAAGCAGGTAGAGGTCCTTGTCGGATGGCGACATCTCGATGGCGCGCTCCGGATAGGCGGTGATGATGATCACCGGCATCGGCATCTCCAGCTCGCTCAGCGTCCGTTTGAGTTCGAGCCCGCTCATCCCCGGCATGTGGAGGTCGGAAACGACGACATCGAACCGCTCGGGATGGTCCGCGAGAAAGCTCGCCGCGGATGAGAATGCCTCGGCTCCCGCGCCGAACGACCGGAACAGGCCGGCCAGCGAGCCGCGGACGAGATCATCGTCGTCTACAATCGCGATCAGGGCGTTCGCAGCCAATGGGTTCTCCAGCTCGTCGAGCGTGCGATGCGTGATCACAGGTGGGGCGTTAGAGCGGCGTCTGCGACTGGCGCGCGCCGCGTTCGAGCGCTTCCATCATCCGCACGGCCTGCGCCAGCGTACGCGCCCCCATTTTGCGCATCGCGCGACCTCGATGGAGCTTCACCGTGATCTCGCTCAGCCCGAGATCGCCGGCGACCTGCTTGTTGAGAAGCCCGGATGCCACCAACTCAAGTACCTGGCGCTCGCGGTTGGTCAGTTGGCCGAAGCGCTCGCGCAACGATACGAGCTCGTCTTCTCGCTCCTTGAGGCGCCGGTCCTCGGCAACGGCGCTGGCGATGGATTCCAGGATGTCCTGCTCGCGAAATGGCTTGGGCAGGAAATCGACGGCGCCGGCCTTCATCGCCGTCACCGACATGGGAATATCGCCGTGTCCCGTGATGAACAGGATCGGTATCCGTTCGCCGCGCCTGGCGAGTTCGCGCTGCAGGTCCAGTCCGCCGACGATCGGCATGCGGACGTCCGTGACAAGGCATCTCACCCCGCCGGGCAGCGGATTTGCGAGAAGCTCCGTGGCGCTGCCGTAGAGGCCGACGCGATAACCCGCCGACCGAACGAGACCTCCGAGCCCCGTGCGGATCTGCTCGTCGTCGTCGACGATAAGGACAATCGGCGCAGCCTCATCGCCTGGCTGCGGTGCGCGAGGCTCGATCCTATGGGACATCAGGTACAATCTCGACCTCCACCGGACCCAGTCGCGACGACCGGCTCCACTACGTGACCCTTCGCTTCCCTGCGATCGTTGAAGGGCCAATTGGCTGTCGGGGAACAGGGTCTCCTTTCTCATTATCCGGCGCGCCGCAGCCGTGCCATCAGACGTTTGTATAGTGCCCGCCGGTCCATCCGGGATCGGCCGGCAAATGCGGCCCTAGTTTGCGACCGGGAATGTGAACCCGACGGTCGCGCCGCCGGCAGCATTGTTTCGCGCGAAGATCGTGCCGCCGTGGGTCTCGACGATGGATCGGCAGACCGATAGCCCCATTCCCATGCCCTCGGCCTTGGTCGTGAAGAAGGGGTCGAAGATCGCCGGCAACTGATCCTCGTCGATGCCCGTGCCATTGTCGCTGAGGGTGAGCGTGACCTCACCTGCGCCGTGGGACGTTGCGATGGTCAGGCGGCGGTCGATCCCGGCCCTGCGCGGCGCCTGCAGGCCATTCATGATGAGGTTGATCAGGACCTGCTGCACCTGGACCTGGTCGGCAAGGATGCTCGGCTCCTCGTCCGCGAGATCGATCACGACGGAGGCCCGATACTGGCTCATGTGCGCCCGCAGCAGAGGAAGCGTGCTCCTGACGACGCCGCCAAGCTCGAAGCGGCTCGCTTCAGGAACCCTGCGAGCGAAGATCGCGCGCAACTGGCGGACGACGTCGCTCACTCGGCGCGCTCCAAGCACGGCTCGCTCGACCGCTTCCCGGGCTTCGATCAGGTCCGGCTGAGGCCGATCGATCCAGCGCAGGCAGGCCTCGCTGTTGGTGAGGATGCCCGAGATCGGCTGATTGATTTCATGCGCGATCGACGCGGTGAGTTCGGCCATCGTCGCAATCCGGGTGACGCGGGTGAGGTCGGCCTGCGCGCGATGCATTTCCTCTTCGGCGAGCTTTGCTGCAGTGACGTCCATGATCACGCCGGAAACATTGTCGCCGTCATCTTCGGCGTGCACCGGATTGACGAGGACCAGCAGATACTTGACCGCGCCGTCGGGGAGGAGCGTCCGGAATTCCAGCCTGACATCGGCTTCGCCTCTCTCGATACGGCGGATGGCGGTCTGGACCTGGGTAAGATCGTCGGGATGGACGCGCGTGAGGACCGCTTCGAAGCCCGGCGTCACAGATGGATCGAGGCCGAATATGCGATAGGTTTCGTCCGACCAGTAATGCTCGCCCGTCACCCGGTTGAGGGCAATGCTGCCGGTCATACTGATCATCTGGCCCTGACGAAGGAAGGCTTCGCTGCGCCGGAGCCTCTCCTCGGTGCGCTTGCGGGGCTCGATATCGAAGGTCGCACCATACCATTCGCGAACCCTGCCTTCGCCGTCGAGCCGCGGTGAACAGACGGACATGCACCAGCGATACCCTCGTTCCGGACTGCCGACGCGAAACTCGTACATGCCATCGTCGGCGGTGAAGCGGTGCGTGTCCCAATAGTCGACCAGCGCCTGGCGATCATCGGGATGGATGGAATCCTTCCATCCCCAGCCCTTGACCTCTTCCAGGGTCCGGTCCCACGCCTGGAGATAGCGCTCGTTGGCGTAATCCATTTCGCCCGATGCATTGGTCCGCCACATCATCGTCGGCGCGTTGTCGAGCATTGCACGGACGTGCGCGAGCTCGCGTTCGGTCTCCAGTTCTTCCGCTTTCCTGTGCTCGATCGAGAGCGCGACGAGCGTCCGGCGGGATGCGCCGCTTGGTCCGCCGCAACTGACCAGGAACCATCGGTAGCCGCCGGCCTCCGCCCGGATACGGACATCGAAGGAGCATGGCGCTGAAAGCGTCGACGGCGCTCGCAGGAAGGCGAACTTCGCCCGATCGTCGGGATGAACCAGGTCAAGCCAGGAGTCGCCGGCAAGCTGCTCTTCGGCGAGACCCGCCAACAGCTTCCAGGCGTCGTTGAAACCGTCGGCGCCGCGCTCCGCGCCCACATGCCACACGAGCGCCGGCAGGTCGTTCTCGAATAACCGGTCCGGCGGAGCGCGGCGCCGGTCTGCCGGCCGGGCCGGGTTAGTTGCCATTCATGTCACACGCCATCGCCGCGAGCTCCTTCGCGCGGCGGACAACTCAGTTCCGCCGCGATTCGCGGAGCTTCCTGTGACAAGGTTTCTGGCCGTTTTTAACAAGCAATTCTGCGCCGATGATCAGGCGAACCTGCCGTCTTGGGTGCTGAAGGCCGGCGGTTCGCCGTCGGCGAACCAGGCGCGCTCCACCATATGCAGGCGGGGTGGAGCGTCTATCGAACGGCCCCGCCGGCGAGGAACCTGGTGCCCGCCGGGTTGGCAAGGTAGGTAAAGCTCGCATCGAGCTTGCAGCACATCGCGTGGATGATGGTCGTTCCAAGGCCTGGCGGTCGCGTCTTGGCCCGCTGATTGTACCTGCCGCCGAAATCCCGGACTTCCAGCCGAAACTGGCTTCTCGAAGGGAAGGAGAAGCGCACCTCGACGTCGCCCTCCTCGCCGGGTGCGTAGGCGTGCTTGCAGGCGTTGATCACGAGCTCGGTGACCATGATCCCGAGCGCGCTTGCGAAGTCGGGCGACACCATCCCACTTTGGACGTTCGCAAGGATGCGCGTGGATCCCGCTCCGCCAAAACCCTGCCCGATGGTTTCGGCAAGATCAAAGAGATAGGTCGCGATATCGATCGAAGCGAGCGATCCGGGCTGGTGCAATGCTTTGTGGATCGCGCCGACTGCGTCGATGCGGTGCGCGGCGATGCGGAGTGCGTCACGGACCGAGACATCCGCGGCCTGCCGCGCCTGAAGCGATAGAAGTGACGAGATCAGCTGAAGGCTGTTGGCAACGCGGTGGTCGACTTCCTGCCGGCGCATCGTGTCCGGCGGCAGGACCCTCGTGGTTCCTGCCGGTTCGGGGATCGTGTCGAATGTCATGCGGGTCTCCGAGCTATGCACAGCCAGGCCTTCGCTGATTTGGCGGGGCGCGGAAACTCATACGGAAGTCTTGCCATCGGCAACCAAAGCGTATCGGCGTTCCGCGTTCGATCACGGGCGGCTTCCTCTCCAGGCAGTGCCTGATCCAGCGCTCATGTCTTCGGGCGAGTAAGTGCAGACCGCCGGGGCGCGGAAAGCCGCGCCGAGGCGAGCGGACCCGAAAAGCCGCACGCACGTGTAACCGACCTCGTGGATAAGCCGGTTAGCTTGGCAAGCGCGGCACCGCATCGAACGAGAGTGGCTGCTTCTTTCCGGTGGGGTGCCGCGCACCTTTGGCGTTCCATATCAGGAGGCAAGCGATGAAGGCGATCGTTGTGACGGACGAGGCTGCAGGAATGGCCGGGATGAAGCTGGTCGAGCGGCCGGAGCCTTCAGCCGCGATCAACGATGTCGTCGTGGAGGTCCATGCCTCGGGGTTCGTCGGGACCGAACTCCAATGGCCGTCGACCTGGACCGATCGGCTCAATCGCAACCGGGCGCCCGTCATCCCGGGCCATGAATTTGCCGGCGTGGTGCGCTCTATCGGCTACGGCACGACCGGGCTTTCGATCGGACAGCGGGTGCTCGGGCTTACCGACTGGTACCGCGACGGAACGCTCGCCGAGTTCACAGCCAGCGAGGCGCGCAACCTCGCGCCGCTCCCGGGCGACGTCGAGTTCACGGTCGGCGCGAGCCTGCCGATTTCCGGCCTCACAGCGTGGCAGGGGTTGTTCGTGCACGGCCGCCTGCAGGCAGGGCAGAAGGTCATTGCGCACGGTGCGGCCGGCGCGGTCGGGTCGATGGTGACGCAGCTCGCCCGTGAGGCGGGCGCCTATGTGATCGGCACCGGGCGCGCCGCCGATCGCGGGAAAGCGCTCGACTTCGGCGCGAACGAGTTCGTCGATCTCGACAGCGAGGCGCTGGAGGATGTGGGCGAAGTCGATCTGGTGTTCGACCTCATCGGGGGTGACATCCAGAAGCGGTCCGCGCGGCTGGTTCGAACTGGCGGAACATTGGTGACGATCGTCGGGCCGCCCGAGGCAAGGCCCGCCGCCGGGCTTGCCATCGACTTCGTGGTCGAGTCCGATCGCACCCAGCTCGCCGAGATCGTCCAGCGCGTGCGCGACGGACGATTGCGGACGAATATCGGCAAGATCTCGAGTCTCGACGATGCTGTCGCAACCTTCACCTCGAGTGAACGGCACGCAGGAAAGACGGTCATCCAGGTTCGTGGATAAGGCTCGGAGCCGGACGGAGCCCTTCCCCGGCACGCCGGTCGCCGCGAAGGCACGGACCTCGGCTGATCACCGTCGTCCTGAGGGAATTCGTCTGGCGTTCGTTTCCGCGGCTGTTTCCCTTGTCGTGTCGTTCGTGGCCGCCGCAGCACCGATCCCGCTGTACAACGTCTACCGGGCGGAGGACGGATTCACCAAGCCCGGCATCGCGATGGCGATCGTCACCTACTCGCTGGGGACGATCGCCGGGCTGCTGGTGCTCGGACGGCTTTCCAATCACCTCGGCCGGCGCGCGACCGGGGTCCTCAGCCTCGCCCTGCTCCTCCTGGGCTGCTTTCTGCTGCTGGACGTCCACCACATCGGCATCCTGCTGGCCGCACGGCTGCTCATGGGCGTCGGCACCGGACTCGCCAGCAGCAGCCTTACCTCGTACATCGTCGATGCCGCGCCCGAAGAGCCGCGCTGGCTGGCGTCGGTCGCTTCGAGCCAGGGCCCGATGCTGGGCCTCACCATAGGAGCGATCGCCTCGGGCGCGATGGTCGAGTTCGGCCAATGGCCGCGTCAGCTGATCTTCCTCGTTTGCGGGGGCTTCCTGCTGCTGTCGGCCGTGCTGATCGCGGCGAGCCCGGAGACTGCGGCCCCGAGGCCGGGAGCCTTGCGGTCCTTGTTGCCCAGACTTGGACTACCCGCGCGAGTGCGGCCTCGTCTCCCCCTTGCCGCGGCGATATTCATTTCGACCTGGGCGACTGGCGCCTTTTACCAGGCGTTCGTTCCAGCGCTTCTCGAGGATCATCTTCATACCCGCAGCCCGCTGGTCGTCGGACTCGTATTCGCCTGCTACATGGCGCCAAGCGTCCTTGGCGCTCCGTTGGGCGGCCGCCTGACCGCCCTGGAGGCGCAGCGCGTCGGTATGATCGCCTTCGAAGTTGGGACTACAATCGGCGCCGCGGCGATCCATGAGGATTCACTCGCAGTCTTCGTCGCAGCGACCGTCGTCGCCGGGACAGGGCAGGGCATTGCTGTGAGCGCCGCGACCCGCCGATTGATCGAGGGCGCGTCCGTAGCCAATCGCGCGTCGATCTTCAGTGCGATCTACCTGCTGTGCTACGGCGGCGCCACGATCCTGAGCTTCGTTGCGGCGGGCATCTCCGGCATCCTCCCGCTGCCGTACATCGCGCTCGGATACGGCGGGCTTGCGTTCCTTGCGGCGCTCTTCACCGTCGTCCTTTCGCCCGATCTGAGGTGGTGATCTGCGAGCGGGAGCGGGAAGCAATGCCGGGCGTAAATTGACGGTCTTGGGAAATTCGGCAGACTTCGCGCGGCCGGGTGGCCGCCCGCGCATGTCCAGATCGCCGAGGCGGTTAAAGGCGGCGGCGCACGTCCAAGCGTGTTCTCAACGCCCGGCTCATCTGTGACCATTCGGCAATATTCCGCGTACAGCCGCCGTATTTCCTGCGTATCCGGCGAGGGACCTGCTAGCTTGGCATCGTCATGGCCATGGCATCTTCAAATGGAGAATAGCCATGAAAAATGAGCCTTGTGAACATGATCCCGATGAGCTGATCGACCTTGGCGCGGCCGGCGAGGAAACTCGGGCAATGACCTACGGCGCCGACGATCACAAAGCAGGACTCTGGCTTATGCCAGGGCTCTC
>Ga0207657_10005126_pt1 | contig 13730 bp, 11 predicted proteins | sample KBSC33metaG_FD_184316 | JGI IMG/M metagenome (GOLD analysis project Ga0207657, IMG submission 184316) | Corn rhizosphere microbial communities from Kellogg Biological Station, Michigan, USA - KBS C3-3 metaG (SPAdes) (version 2) | ecosystem: Host-associated > Plants > Roots > Rhizosphere > Soil ... | reverse complement strand
CAGGGTCTGTTCGGCGGCAACCCGAACCTGCAGCCGGAAAAGGCCGACACCTGGACGGCCGGTGTCGTTCTCCAGCCGCGGTTCATCCCGGGCCTGGCGGTCACTGCCGACTACTTCAACATCAAGGTGAAGAACATCGTCGGTTCGCTCGGGTTCGAGCAGGTGTTGAACGGCTGCATGGGCTTCGGGGGCGTGCCGCAGGATACGACCCTGTGCAACTTCATCCATCGCGATCCGAACAACGGCACGCTCTGGGCGGGGCAGGATGCGTACATTTCCCTGCGCAACCTGAACCAGGGCGGCGTCGGGCTGGAGACCAACGGCTGGGACTTCAACGGCAACTACAGCCGGCGTCTTGGTGGTCTGGGCACGGTCAACGTCGCGTTCGTGGGAACCTTGCTGAACAAGCTTGAGAACCCGCACTTCGGCGTGAACTGCTCGGGTCAGTACGGCGGCGTCTGCGGCAGTCCGAATCCGAAGTGGCGGCATGTCCTCCGCGTCGGCCTGACGATGCCCAACGGCATCGGCATCTCGGGTCGCTGGAGGCACTTCTCGGGTGTGGACGCGGTTGCCGGTACGTCGGCCGGTCCCGGCGAAGATCGGCTGAGTGCGGCGGAATATTATGACCTCACGCTCACGGCTCGCCTGGCGCAGAGGCTCAACCTCCGCATCGGCGCCAACAACATCCTCGATCGCGAGCCGCCGCTTGCCGGTGCGCTCTCGTCGAACGGCAACACCTTCCCGCAGGTCTACGACGCTCTCGGGCGCTACCTGTTCGCGGGCTTCACGGTCGACTTCTAAGTCACCGCGAAGGGATACAGATTGCGGCGGGTCTCCTCGGAGGCCCGCCGTTTTCTTTTATGCGATTGCAATTCACCGCGCGGTTGCCAGACTCGCGGGCATGAATGAGCTTACGGATTTCGAGCGATCCGCGGATCGGGCCGCGGCCGCGGGCGACCTCGCTGGGGCCCGCCGGGCATTGGAACGAGCGATTGGCGACGGACGTGGCACCTTGGGGCTATGGACCAAGCTCAGCGCTTTGAGGCGCGCCACCGGTGATCTTCCCGGGGCGTTGACCGCAATCGATCAGGCGCTCGCCATTGACCCATTGGATTTTTCGGCGCTGCTCGCACGCGGAATCCTGCTCGAAAAGCTCGGGGATCCGGCGGCAGGGGAAGCGTTCACGAACGCGATAGCCCGCCTTCCGCCAGACGGGGAAGTTCCAGCCCCCTTGGCCGGAACCGTCGCCCACGCGAAGGCGCGCGCGGACGAACACGCGGCCTCGATCGAAAAGCGTCTAGCCAGTGCCATTCCCGATGGCCTTGATTCCCGACATTCGCGGAGCGCGTCCAGGTTCGTCTCGAATATCGCCAGGCGGACCCGCCATTATCACCAGGAGCCGACGGATTTTCATTTCCCCGGCTTGCCCGAAATCGAATTCCACGAGAGAGCCCAATTTCCGGAGCTCGCCGCCCTGGAGCAGGCGACCGACACAATCCGGGCCGAGTTCGAGGCCCTGATCGCGGCCGAAGCCGCGCAGATGGTTCCCTACATTCAATATCCCGGACGGGTGCCGCTGCGGCAATGGAAAGAGCTCAACAACAACCGCGACTGGACCGCTATCCATCTTCTCCAGAACGGCAATCGCATCGAGGCGAACGCTCGGCACTGTCCGCAAACCATGGCTGCAATCGCGAAATTGCCGCAACCGCGCGTCCCCGGCGCGTCGCCCAACGCGATGTTCTCGATGCTCGCCCCACGAACCCACATCCCGCCGCATACGGGCGTCGCGAACACGAGACTCGTGTGTCATCTGCCATTGATTGTCCCGCCGGGCTGTGGCTTTCGCTGCGGCGCCACGACCATCGAGTGGCGGATCGGGGAAACGTTCGTGTTCGACGATACCATCGAGCACGAAGCCTGGAACGACAGCGATGAATTGCGCGTGGTGTTGATCGTCGACTTATGGCCGCCGGCGCTCGACGCGATCGACCGTGAGTCCGTATCGAAGATCATCGTCGCGGCCGGGGTCAGCTTCAAGGGCGCATGAGCTGGAACCAGGCATGAAACCCGAAGCAGCAGTTGACGAGGACTCGCTCGCGCGCCTTGCACAGAGCGGCAACCCGGCGGCGATTTTCGATTACGCGATGCTGCTTCTCGACGGCCGCCGAGCCGGGACCGACGGGCCGCGCGCGATCGAGATGATCGAATCCGCCGCAGGCAAGGGCAATCCCGATGCCGTCGCGATGACGGCCTTGTTCGAGGCAATGGGGGCGCTGAGGCCGCAAAACTGGCCAAAGGCGTTCGACCGCCTCCAGCAAGCGGCTGAGCTGGGATCCGGGCGTGCGCAGGGGCAGCTTCTGGCGCTGGCTGGACTATCGTCAGACGGCACACCCATGGACTGGAGCGAAATTCGCCGGCGACTGGATGTCCAGCAGCTGGTGTCGCCCCCTCCGCGGCAAATCCTCTCCCGATCCCCGCGGATCATCGCTTATGCGGGCTTCGCGAGTGCAGCCGAATGCGACTGGATCGTTCACCGGGCAAAGGATCATCTGCAGCCCGCGAGGATCTTCGATGAGGCGAGCGCCGGGGACACCTACCATGCCGCTCGCGACAACACATCCGTCGAGTTCCTGCTGCCGAAAATGGACCTCGTGCTGGAGACGGTCCGGGCAAGGATCGCAGCAGCGACCCGGCTTCCGGTCCCGGTTTTCGAGCCGACGCAGGTGCTCCATTATTCGGTGGGAGAGCAATTCCGGCCACATCACGACTATTTCGACTTCGAATCGGAAGGAATTGCCGAGCACGTCAGACGGTTCGGCCAACGCATCGCGACCGTCCTCGTCTACCTCAACGACGCTTATGAAGGCGGCGAGACCACATTCCCGAAGGCCGGGCTCAGCTATCGCGGCAAGACGGGCGACGCGCTCTTCTTCGCGAATGTCGATCGTTCCGGGCATGCCGACCCGATGACCCTGCACGCCGGCACCCCTCCGACCGCGGGCGAGAAATGGGTGTTCTCCCAATGGATTCGGGACCGGCTCCCGCCCGGAAGCGCCCGATAGGGCCTCGTCGAGTGACGCGGGCCCTGCGCAATGCTAATTCGTGGCCATGCGTCTTTCGGAACCGCTCCTGAAGCTTCCAATCTCCTTTTCCGCAGCTGCGCTGGAAAAGGAGGTCGCGGATTTGCCGGAGGCAGCCTGGGTACCTCATGCGACCGGCTTTCCAGGCAACGAGGCCGTGCGACTGGTGACGGTCGGAGGGCGCGCGACGGATGCTTTCGAAGGGCCCATGCGGCCGACCGAATACCTTCAACGCTGTCCCTACATCATGGAAATCATGGGCGAGCTCGCGGGCGTCTGGGGCCGGAGCCGGCTGATGGGGCTCGGCGCGGGTGCCGAAGTCCCCGCCCACGTCGATGTCCATTATTATTGGCGGACCCATCTTCGGATCCACATCCCGATCGTCACCAATCCGGGCGTGGTCTTCACCTGCGGCGGCGAGTCCGTCCACATGGCGCCCGGCGAGTGCTGGGTTTTCGACAGCTTTCGCTGGCACGAGGTGGTCAACGGCGGGAACGAGAGGCGAGTCCATCTCGTGCTGGACACGACTCCGACGGAGCGGCTGTGGGAACTGGTCGAAAGCGCGCGTGCTTCCCACATGGAGCCGGTCAGGCTGGGGCCGGGTTCGCAGGCCGCCAAACCTTTGCTCTTCGAAAACTTCAACTCGCCCAAGGTGATGTCTCCGTGGGAGATTCGCTGCCATGTGGCGTTCATTGCCGAACAGGCGGAAGACGGACCGGCGCTTCGGACCCTGCTTCCGCAGCTCGAACGGTTCACCGATAATTGGGCTGCGCTATGGTCGCATTTCGGTCCGGCGGACGAAGGCTTGCGGGAATATTGGGCACTTCTTTCGCGTACCGGACAGCAGATCATGCGCGACGCGGAAGCGGTGCCGCTGAAGAATGAGCTGAGCTTCTGGACGGTTCTGGAGCAACTCGTCTTCGCCACCGCATTGTTCCCGTCGATCCAGGCGCAAATGGCAGCGGCCGGCAATGCGCGGAGGATCGCCTCCTGACGAGCGGCCAGGCACCCTTCGGCCGGCATGAACTCATCGACCGGCCGATCATCATCGTGAGCACGCCGCGATCTGGCTCGACCTTCCTCTACGAGATCCTCGAACAGGCGCCGGGACTGTTCACGACCGGCCAAGAGAGCCACTATCTCATCGAGGACATTCCAGGGCTCGCGCCTCCGCAGCGCGGCTGGACGTCGAATCGATTGACCGCCGACGATGTCACGCCGGAACGTTCCGACCTGATCTGCAGCGAATTCTACAGGCAGGCCCGCGACCGGGACGGAGTCAGCCCCTCCGGACCAGTCCGAATCCTGGAAAAGACTCCGAAAAACGCACTTCGAGTGCCCTTCTTTGACGCCATCTGGCCCGACGCGCTTTTCGTCTATCTCTATCGCGATGTTCGCGAGACCCTCGCAAGCATGATGGAAGCCTGGGCCTCGGGCGCGTTTCGGACGTATCCCAATCTCCCGGGCTGGGCCGGTTACCCCTGGTCATTGCTGCTGGTGCCGGACTGGCGGCGGCTGATCGGCCGGCCCTTGCCTGAGATCGTCGCCCAGCAATGGGCAACGACGACCGAAATTCTCATCCGCGACCTCGAGGCGATTTCCCCCGATCGGCTGCGCACATTGACCTACGATGAGCTACGGCGATCGCCGCAACCGGTAGTCACGGGGCTCGCGTCATCGCTCGATATTGCCTGGGACCGGCAGCTCGGGCCGGATCTACCGTTTTCCAAGACGACGGTGTCGCGGCCGCGACCGGATAAGTGGCGGCGGCTGGAAGCCGCGATCGACGCCATCTATCCGATTGTGAGCACAGCGGAATCGCTTGCCCGCGATTTCCTGGCGAGCAGAAGTCCCGGAGCGGAACCTGCTGCGCGGCACCCATGACTTGGCTATGAGCGCCTGATGGCAAGTTCGACTGCTCCGCACGCGCTGACCTTCGGCGAGGCGATTGCGGCCTATGAATCCGGCCAGAGGGAGGAGATTCTTCCCGCGCTCGACGCGGCGGTGTCGTCGGAAACGACCGATCCGCGCCTTTGGCACCTGCATGGGCTGGTCCTCAGGGAACTCGAACGGCTCGGGGAATCGCTCGCGTCGTTTCGGACGGCCGCACAGCTCGCACCGACCTCATTCAATATCGCTTATTCGCTCGCACTCTCGTTGTACGAAGCCGGACTACCTTCGATCGATGCCTTCGGGCATGCGCTGCGGCTCGCTCCTGGCGATCCGAAAGCCATCCATGGATTGACCATGGCCTTCGTCGCCGCCGGCGAGCCGGAAACGGCGATCAGCGGGCTCGAAAAGATCCTGTCGAGATCGCCGCAATGGGCGGATGGCCATGCCTTGTTGTCCAAGCTTCGCTGGACCCAGGGGGAACGGGCAGGCTTCGCGCGAAGTTTCGAGTCCGCAGTTGCAGCTATGCCGCAGAATCTCGACCTGTGGCGCGAATGGATCGTCGCCCTGATTTACGCCGAGGACTTCGAAAATGCCCTGCAGGTGGTTTCGAAAGGCCGTTCAGCAGCCGGCGAGCATCCGCTTTTCGGAGCCAACGAGGCGATCATTGTCTCCGAAACCGGCGAAAGCGAGCGCGCCGAAGCCTTGTTCGAGCCTTTCGCCGACATGGACGATCCGACGGTCCAGGTTCGACGTGCGCGGCATTACATCCGCTGGGGCAAGCCCAAGGCGGCCGACACGATCATCGCCCAATGGATGGATCGGCCAGATGCCTTCATGTTCTGGCCCTACGCGTCGATCGCGTGGCGAATGCTGGACGATCCGCGCTGGCAGTGGCTTGAGGGCGACGAGCGATTCGTCGGCATCTACGACATTGCGGAGCGATTGCCGCCGCTCGATGCCCTGGCCGAAACACTCCTTGGACTTCACACGCTTGAGGGTCAGCCCCTGGAGCAGTCGCTGCGCGGCGGAACCCAGGCCGACGGCATCTTCCTGCACATCGATCCAATTCTGGTGGCGCTGCGCGATGCGATCCGGACGACCGTCGCCGAACATGTCGCGCAGCTTCCGCTCAGCGACGAACGTCATCCGCTGCTCGGTCCGGCACGCGACAGGATCGCCTTTTCCGGCTCCTGGTCCGTGCGGCTGCAAAGCCGTGGCTATCATGCCAACCATGTCCATCCCGAAGGCTGGATCAGTTCGGCACTCTATATCGCCCTTCCACCGGATATGGGGCGCGGCGAGGCGGGATTCCTCACGCTCGGTGATGCCGCATCGACGACGCTCAATGTGCAGACACCGCCGTTTCGAACCATCGAGCCGAAACCCGGCCGTCTGGTCTTATTTCCCTCCTACATGTGGCACGGGACGAAGCCGTTCGAGGAGGGAGAGCGGATTACAGTCGCTTTCGACGTAGCGGTGCCGCGAGCGCGCTGACTCCACCATTGGGGTGGATTGTGGTAGGTTGCACGGACCAGCAGATCGCGGAGGCATGCCATGTTCAGGTCATCCGTGGCACTTGCGTTCATGTTCGCGAGTAGTGCCGGCGCCCAGTCAATTTCCTACCTCACCAACAATCCGTCACTGATCAAGGGCGATCCGAACCAGATCGTCTGCGAAAAGGAAGACAAGATCGGGACTCGGCTCGGCGGCGAGAAGGTCTGTCACACGGTCGCGGAGTGGAATCAGATCCACGCGGGCGCCCGTGAGAATGCCGAGCGATTGCAGGCGGGGACGAGAGCGTCCTGCGTTCCTGAATGCATGCCCGGCGATCGGTCCTTCGGCGATATCTCGGGATCGGGCTCTCCGCGATAGCACTCGCCTTTAGTTTGCCGTTAAGCTAGATTCGTCGCGCAAAGCGAGGTGTTTCATGACCAAGGCCCTGTTCCTGATTGCCGCCGCGGTGGTCGCGGCTCCTGTCGCGGCCCAGACGACGCCGGCCACTCAACCGGCTCCGTCCAATTCGAAGAAATCGGACGTCAACAAGCTCGTCTGCCAGCGTCAGGATGAAATCGGATCGCGACTCTCTGCGAAGAAGGTCTGCATGACGGTCCAGGAGTGGCAGGAATTCCGGTCACAGAACCGCGAGAATCTGGAGCGCTGGCAGCAGAGCGCCGGTACGCGCACGTCCGGCTGATCAGTCGTCGGAGTCGCTGCCGAGCAATCGGCTGAGCTGCGGCTCGTAATTTCTCCATCGCCCACTCGAACGCGCGTGCAGCGGTTCGCGCACTTGCCAGACGCTCGCCGTTTTTACGGCACCGCTGCGGCGGTGGAAATCGAGCAGCCGGTCCTCCCGGTCCAAACCGAGGAAGTCGAGCATCCGGTGAATGATCGGCTCCGGCTCGTGCACCAGCGAGTCGTAATCCACGTCCAAAATATCGTTCGGGTACAGGCGCTTCCAATGGGCCATCAGCCGCTCGTACTGCGCATGCCAGTGTGCGGCATCGGCGAGATCGAGCGCGTAAGGCATTTCCGGCCCGAGGTGCAGGAAATGGAGCGACAGGAGGTTGTCGAGCCGGTTGCGCCGGGTGTGGACGATTTTCGCGCCCGGGAAGAGCATCTTGATCAACCCGATGTGAAGGAAATTTTCGGGCCGCTTGTCGGTGACGAATGCGCCGTCGCGCGCGAATGGCGCTGATCCCTCCTGGTAGAAGTCCCGCCAGCGCTCAATTGTCGCCTCGTCCGCCGTCGCTACCGCCTCGGGATAGCCGTCGATCCGCGAAACCAGCTCGGGAATGAGGTCCAGCTCGCCGCCGGAGACGACGCGGCTATGTCCGGCGAGGATCTGCTCGAGGAGCGTCGAACCCGAACGGAACATGCCGAGAATAAAGATCGACGGCGTCGCCGCTTCGCTTTGCTTCGCCGGACTTGGGAAAGCGGCAATCAGCCGGTCCACGAAATATTTGTGAGCCGCCCGATCGTATCCCCTGTAGCTTGGCCCGAAGCTCTCGGCACTGGCGCGGTTGGCCGCCTCATAAGCCGAAAAGGCCTCGCCATAATTTTCCTCGCCGTCGAGCAGACGTCCCAGAGCGAAGCCCAGATCGGCGCGTGCCGACGGGTCCCGCTGTTGCAGAACCGCGCTTCGCAGCCGATCGATGAGCTCCCCTGACCGCTCGGATCCAGGCACGAGAACGCCCGCAAGCCTGCTGAGCGCCAGCGCGTCGTCCGGAGCAACCTCGAGCGCGCGCCGATACGCCGCCTCGGCCGACTTCCGGTTGCCGCGGTCCTCGTGGAGATTACCGAGATTGAGAAGGGCGGCGAGATAGTCAGGCCTGAGCTTCAGGGCTGCCTGCAGCTCGGTTTCGGCCTCCTCGTGGCGCGCCAGATGGTCCGACAGGATCACCGCCCGGTTGAGATGGACCTCCTCCGGGTCCCGGACGCCGCGCTTCAGCGCTTCGCCGTAGGACTGAAGCGATGCCTCGTACTGCCGGGCCTGGCGCTGAAGCCAGCCGAGATTGTACCAGCTGTCGGGAAGTTCGGGCTCGCGGCGCAGCAGTGCCTGGTAAGCCGCCATTGCCTCGTCGACCTTGCCGGCGCGCCGAAGCGTTCCGGCTCGTTCCAGCAATGCCGCCGTTTCCCGGTCCATCCCGCTGCGTAGCTGCGCCGGACGCGCGCAGGAAGTGCCTTACTCGGCCGCCTCGCGGATGGCGCCCGTCGGCTTAAGCGAAAGTTGCCCATCGCCCTCGTCGACGCGAACCGTGTCGCCATCGTGGATTCGTCCCGACAGAAGCGCATCCGCGAGCGGGTCCTGCAGATACTTCTGCACGGCACGCTTCAGCGGACGAGCGCCATAGACCGGATCGTAGCCGACGCGCCCGAGCCATTCGCGCGCCGCGGGAGTCAGGTCCAGCCTGATCTTGCGGTCCTCCAGCAGCTTCTGGAGGCGCCCGACCTGGATATCGACGATCGGGCCCATGTGCGCCGCGCCGAGGCGGTGGAACAGGATGATCTCATCCAGGCGGTTGAGGAACTCCGGCCGGAAATGGGCACGGACCACGTCCATGACCTGCGGCTCGACCTTCTCGACCGGCTCGTCCTCGCCGAGACTGGCGAGGAATTGCGATCCGAGGTTCGAGGTCAGGATGATGATCGTGTTGGTGAAGTCGACCGTTCGGCCCTGGCCGTCGGTCAGGCGGCCGTCGTCAAGGACCTGAAGAAGCACGTTGAAGACATCGCCGTGCGCCTTCTCGACCTCGTCAAACAGGACGACCTGGTAGGGCCGGCGCCGAACCGCTTCGGTCAGCACTCCGCCTTCCTCATAACCGACATAGCCGGGAGGAGCGCCAATCAGTCGGGCGACCGCATGCTTTTCCATGAACTCGCTCATGTCGATGCGAACCATCGCCGAGGCATCGTCGAACAGGAATTCGGCGAGCGCCTTGGTAAGCTCGGTCTTGCCCACGCCGGTGGGGCCGAGGAACAGGAAGGAGCCCAATGGCCGGTTTGGGTCCTGGAGCCCGGCGCGGGCGCGGCGCACGGCGGCCGACACGGCCTTCACCGCGTCTTCCTGCCCGATGACCCGGGCGCCGATCGCCTGCTCCATCTGGAGAAGTTTCTCGCGCTCGCCTTCCATCATCCGCTCGACCGGGATTCCGGTCCAGCGGCTGACGACTGCAGCGATGTCCTGATCGGTAACCTCCTCGCGGAGCATCGCCCCCTTGGAAGCCGCCTGCGCGTCGCCGAGCTGCTTTTCGAGTTCGGGAATGCGGCCGTATTGGAGCTCGCCCGCCTTGGCGAGGTCGCCGCTGCGCTGCGCCTGTTCCAGCTCCAGCCGCGCCTGGTCGAGCTGCTCCTTGATTTTCGCCTCGCCGGCGATCTTGTCCTTTTCCGCCTGCCAACGCTGGGTCAGCTCGCTCGATTGCTGTTCGAGATTCGCGAGCTCGTTTTCGAGCTTCTCGAGCCGCTCCTTCGAGGCCTTGTCCGGCTCCTTCTTCAGGGCCTCGCGCTCGATCTTGAGCTGGATGATCCGGCGATCGAGATTTTCGATCTCTTCGGGCTTGGACTCCACCTCCATGCGGATCCGGCTCGCGGCCTCGTCCATCAGGTCGATGGCCTTGTCGGGCAGGAAACGGTCGGTGATGTAACGGTTCGACAGGGTTGCCGCGGCGACGATCGCAGCGTCCGTGATCCGAACGCCGTGGTGAAGCTCGTACTTCTCCTTGAGCCCGCGAAGAATCGAGATGGTGTCAGGCACGGTCGGCTCGCCGACGAAAACCGGCTGGAAGCGTCGCTCCAGCGCGGCGTCTTTCTCGACATATTTGCGATATTCGTCGAGCGTCGTCGCCCCGATACAGTGGAGCTCGCCGCGCGCGAGCGCCGGCTTCAGCAGGTTCGACGCGTCCATCGCGCCTTCGGATTTTCCGGCGCCGACCAGCGTGTGCATCTCGTCGATGAACAGGATGATCTCACCCGCGCCCTGCTTGACCTCGTCGAGGACGCCCTTGAGCCGTTCCTCGAATTCGCCGCGATATTTCGCGCCGGCGATGAGAGCGCCCATGTCGAGCGCCAGAAGCCTGCGGTCCTTCAGCGTGTCCGGCACGTCGCCGTTGGCGATCCTCAGCGCCAGGCCTTCGGCGATCGCGGTCTTGCCGACACCGGGCTCGCCAATCAGCACCGGGTTGTTCTTGGTGCGGCGGGCGAGGACCTGGATGGTGCGGCGGATTTCCTCGTCCCGGCCGATGACCGGATCGAGCTTGCCCTCGCGCGCGGCCTCCGTGAGGTCCCGCGTGTAGCGCTTCAGCGCATCGTAGCGGTCTTCGGAAGCCTGGGTGTCGGCCGTGCGTCCGCCGCGAAGCTTGTCGATGGCGGCATTGAGGTTCTGCGGTTTCACGCCCGCGGTTTCGAGCGCCTTGGCGACGCTCGTGCCCTTGGCGAGAGTCATCGCAAGAAGGATGCGCTCGACCGTCACATATTGATCGCCGGCCTTCTTCGCGACCTGCTCGGCCTGGTCGAGGATCCGGATCGTGTCGCCGTCCATTGCGGGAGCCGACGTGGCGCCGCTGCCTGTCACCGTCGGGATCTTCGCGACCAGCGCGTCGACTTCATGGCGGGCCGTCCTGGAGTCGCCGCCCGCCGCCTGAATCAGCCCGGCAGCCATGCCCTGCTCGTCGTCGAGTAGCGCCTTCAACACATGCGCTGGCGTGATCTGCTGGTTGTGCTCGCGGACCGCGATGGTCTGCGCGGCCTGCAGAAACCCACGGGCGCGATCGGTCAGTTTCTCAAAGTCCATTCAGAACCCCCTTGTCGGTCGGGAGCGATATGGTGTTGCGCTACAGCAACACAAGGCGACGCCTTGCTAGCGGTGTGGCGACGAAATCTCGTGCGGTTGGGAAACGGAAGTTTGCGCTTTTGTTTCCGCGGCTTGCGTTTGGACAGGAAGCGGCTGGCCGACCGAAGCTATATCCGACGGATGGACGATGGGCGGGCACAGCGCCAGCACCGCCGGGTCCATGTTCCAGCGGCGGAACTTGGTGCTGTCCACGTGGAAGCGCAGGAAGGCATAGAAACCCAGCCCAGCCGTATAGCGGTCGCCGTTCTTCGTGTGCGTAGCGCACAGCGTTTGGATCAACGCATCGCGCGTGATCGGCTTCAAAGGCACCATGTCGATCGCCGAATCCTCCTTGTGCGCGCTTTCAGGCGCCCCGCCGGCGCATGTGTTCAGCGACGGGTTGCGATAGACGGAGACCGGCTCGACCGGGCCGACGGCAGGGATCACATAATCGCGGATGTAGCGAAGCGTCTGGATGATGTGCGGCCATTCGCTCGTCGGAGGCACCTCGAACGGCTGCGCGCCGCATTCCTGCCAGGAGGTTGCGGTGCGCAGCAGCTGCCACGTCGGAACGATCCCTCCGACGTTGGCGGAGACGAGATAATCGTTGAACGCCTTCACTTGCACCGCGTGAGAATCGGCCGCCATGTACCAGTTCCGGTACCCCGGCTCGTCCTGGCCCGCGCTGATGTAGGCCGAGGCGGGGTCCCAGGCATCCGCCTGCAACGGCGGCGGCGTTGGCGCGGGGGCCGCGGTTTGCGCGGTGGCCGGCGCGGCGAAGAGCATGGACAGGAACAGGATCAGGCGCATCGCCGCCGATGATACTCGCGTGTCGCCGCTTGAAAAGCGCCCACGGCTGGGCAACACCGCATTTATGGGCCAGCCGATCGACGTCGATCTCCCGCACAAGCTCGGGAAGGAAGAAGCGAAGCGCCGAATCGGCAACAATATCCACCTGCTTCACAAGCAGCTTCCCGGCGGCGGCGAGGTCAAATCGCACTGGGAAGGGGACACGATGAAGCTGTCGGTCGCGGCAATGGGCGACTCGATCAACGCCGACCTCATCGTGTTCGACGACAAGGTCCACTGCCATTTCGACCTGCCCGGCCTTCTCGGAATGTTCGCCCAGCCGATCGCGGGGATGTTGAGGGCCAAGGGCAGCGACATCCTGCTCGAGGACCACAGCAGCTGATGCGGCACTTCGCCGTGGTCGGATCGGGGCCGGGTGGCTTCTACACGGCGGAGGCGCTCAACAAGGCCTATGGCGAGGCCGCACGGATCGACATCATCGACCGCTATCCGGTGCCCTACGGCCTCGTCCGCTTCGGGGTCGCGCCCGACCACCAGTCGCTCAAAGCGGTCTCCAAACGCTATGACACGACAGCGGACACGGCGGGTGTCGACTTCATCGGCAACGTCACCGTCGGCCGCGACGTCTCCATCGCCGAATTGCTCGACCTTTACGATGCGGTGGTGCTGGCGATCGGCGCTCCGCACGACCGCAAGCTCGGAATCGCCGGCGAGGATCTGCCCGGAGTCGTCGGCTCGGCGGCGTTCGTCGGCTGGTACAACGGGCATCCGGAATTCGCGCATCTGCACCCGCCGCTAGGCGGCACCCACGCGGCGGTGATCGGCAATGGCAATGTCGCGCTCGACTGCGCACGAATCCTTTCGAAAACCCGAGGCGAGCTGCAGGGCGGCGACATCGTCAATCACGCGCTCGACGCGCTCGAGGCGTCGCCGGTCCGAACCGTCACCATCCTTGGCCGGCGCGGCCCGCTGCAGATTTCGATGACCCCGAAGGAACTGGGCGAACTCGGCCATATCGAGGCCGCGACTCCGGTCGTCGATCCTGCCGATTTCCCGGATGCCGAAGCCGACGAGGCGCTCGAGCCCGGTCAGCGCAAGTCCGTCTCGCTCCTTCGCGACTATGCGGCCAACGGCCCGGACCCGTCGAAGCCGACGCTTATGGTTTTCGATTTCTATGCCAAACCGCTGGCCATCGAGGGCGACGGCAAGGCCGAGCGGATCATCGTCGAGCGCACCAGGCTCGACGAGAACGACCGGGCCGTCGGAACCGGCGAGACTTACGAAGTGCCGGCGTCTCTGGTGATCAGTTCGATCGGTTATTCGACGCCGCCGATGGAGGGCGTTCCGTATGACGCTCGCGGCGGCAGGTTCCTCAACGAAAACGGCAAGATCGCCGACCGGCTCTATTGCGTCGGCTGGGCGCGGCGCGGTCCGACGGGAACCATCGGGACCAACCGGCCCGACGGATATGAAGTCGCGGCGCAGATCGAAGCGGCGATTGCGGCGGGCAGTTCGGACGGCCGCAAGGGCGCGGAAGGGCTCAAGACGCTTCTCTCCACCCGCGACGTGATGCCGACCGACTATGACGACTGGCGCAAGATTGAGCAGACCGAGACCGC
>Ga0207657_10005125_pt1 | contig 13731 bp, 11 predicted proteins | sample KBSC33metaG_FD_184316 | JGI IMG/M metagenome (GOLD analysis project Ga0207657, IMG submission 184316) | Corn rhizosphere microbial communities from Kellogg Biological Station, Michigan, USA - KBS C3-3 metaG (SPAdes) (version 2) | ecosystem: Host-associated > Plants > Roots > Rhizosphere > Soil ... | reverse complement strand
TCCTGGGTTGATGCCAGACTTTGTGTCTCTGCGTGAACACCTTGCATCATCTCAAGTATCTGCGCTGCGGGAATCGGCCGGCTCAGCACGAAGCCCTGGACATTGGTGAAGCCCATCTCACGGGCGCAGCGCAGTTGATCATCGGTCTCGATCCCCTCGGCCACCGTTTCGACGTTCAGAGAATGGGCCAGATAGGCAACCGACTGGACGATCGCCCTATGGCGTGAATTGCCATCCACGCCGCGCATGAAGCTCTGGTCGACCTTGATCGTGTCGAAGGCATAGTCCCGCAAATAGCCGAGAGAGGAATAGCCCGTCCCGAAATCGTCCAGCGCCAGCCGCAGGCCAATGCGCTGGAGGTCGGACAGGATGAGGTTGGTCCGGCCGCTATCCTCCAGGAAGATCGATTCAGTCACTTCCAGTTCGAGCCGGCGAGCCTTCAGCCCCGACAGCATCAACGCCGCGATCACCGCACGGGGCAGGCCGTCACTCTTGATCAGCGCCGGGGATATATTGACCGCGACGCGGACATTCTCATCCCATTCCATCGCGTCCTGGCAGGCTCGTTCCAATGCCCAGGCAGTGATCGGCTCGATCATCGAGCAGCTTTCCGCGATAGGAATGAACTCCGCCGGAGAAATGCGGCCAAGCGTCGGATGGTCCCAGCGCATCAACGCTTCGCAGATCGCGATCTTGCCCGTCTTCGTATCGAAGATCGGCTGATAGTGCAGCATAAGTTCATTGTTCGCCAAGGCGCTGCGCAGACCCATTTCCAGCTCATAGGTCCGGTTCTGCCGCTCCTTCATCGACCAGGTGAAATGCGCGTGACGATTTCGCCCGGCATGCTTCGCCTGGTAGAGCGCCATGTCCGCATGCTGAAGCAATTCGTCGCCATCGCTGCCGTCTCCCGGCGCTACGGCTATCCCCATGGAGGCAGTCACGCCCAGCGTGTAGCCGCCCACGTCGAAGTCATGGGTGAATTCCGTCATGACATCGCGGGCGATCAGTTCCGCATCCTGCCGGTCCGCGTCCGGACAGATCAGCACGAATTCGTCTCCGCCAAAGCGCGCGACATGGCCGCGCCCGTCCAGCGCATGAGACAGCCTTTCGGCGACCCTGCACAAGAGCTGGTCGCCGATCATATGTCCTAGGGAATCGTTGATTTCCTTGAAGCGATCGAGGTCCATCCAGAACACCGCCATCGGATCGTGACTGGATCGTCGTCCGTCGAACAGTTCGCGCAAGCGCATCTGCATCGCCATGCGATTTTCAACGCCGGTCAGGCTGTCGAATCGGGCCAGCCGCTCGAACTTGGTGGCGAGCTGGGATTTCTCATATTTGCCCTGCAATGCCTCCAGCACGATGCGGTGCGTCGTCTTGGTGATGTCCGCCATGGCGAAGATCATCAAAAAACAAAGGATTCCAAGAACTTTATAGCCGATCCCTCCTGCAAGAACGAGGCCCAGCGATGTCGGCAGCAAGGAGAGACATGTCTGGCCCACGGCAACATGAATACGACCCGCATTACGCCCGGAAATGCCGCCGGAATAGGATGCCACCAGACAAACGGCCAGAACATGGAGCGTGGCATCCGGCGACATGAGCAAGGTCGCGAACGTCAATATGCCCAGAAGCGCGGCGTAGCACCAGGCCCCCAATTCATAAGCCAGCCCCCAGATCGGCTGTGTCACGCCCGTTTGGTGGGCAAGCTGCCGTTGGAAATAGACCGCCGAAATCGACCGGCTGAGGCCGACGAGGCAGATCAGGATCGCGATCACGGTGATGGCGGTGAGCTGCGCATGCCAGGCAATCACCAGCCCAAGCGCGCCGCCGGCGACCGCGCCGATCATCAGGGAGGCCGGGGATGCGTAGAGAGATTTGACGAGATTCGCTTGCACTTCAGCACTTTGCCGAGTGTCGGGCGTCATGCGCCCGCGCAAGAATGCGATCAAGTTTCTTCCAGGGCGTGACACGTTGGCATCATCATTGCCGAAACATGATTTCCATTTGGTAAATCGGCTCGCCCGGAAGCGCCGGAAAAATGGGGATCGTTACGGAATCGATCGGGGACGGAGGATTATCCCGGCGGGGTGAGAGGACAAGGGCTTGCTTTCCCGGGCTCCAACCAGGAAAATGGCGCCATCATGTCGTTCCATCCTCTTCACCGCCCCATCTGGCACGCCCTCAACAGCGGCTGGACGTCATTGGCCGAAGGGGATGCGCTCGCGCTGCGGATCGACCCGCGTTATGGCCCATTCGCCGCTGCAGCGGACGGCAGCCCCGCAGCGCAGGCGGCGCTGGCTGCCCTGGTGCCCGAAGGAGGCGAGTTGTGGATCGTGGAACCCGAGCCGCAAAGCCCCCCGCCGGGTACGCGCCTGATCCGGGAGGCGACGCTGGCGCAGATGGTGGCGGAAGATATTGCCGGCGAGGCCCCTGCCCTGGAACCGGCCGTTCTGACTGACCAGGATGCCGCGGAGATGCGTGCCCTTGCCCTGATGACGAAGCCGGGGCCGTTCCTGCCCCTCACCCATCGTCTTGGCCGTTTCGTCGGTATCAGGGAAGAAGGCAGGCTGATCGCCATGGCCGGCGAGCGGATGCGCGTGCCGGGCTTTGCCGAGGTCAGCGGCGTTTGCACACACCCCGACCATCGCGGACGGGGTCATGCGAAAGGGCTGATGCAGGTCGTTGCTCGCGCCATGCTGCAACGCGGCGAAACGCCGTTCCTCCACGCCTATGCCGCGCATGAGGCGACAGTGGCGCTCTACGAAACGCTTGGCTTCCGCATAAGGGCGCGGATGCACATGATGGTGATCGCCGCCGGCTGAATTTCCTGGCGGCACGGGCTCAGGGCGCTTGATCAGGTGGCGTCAGCCTGACTTTCAGCTGATATGCGTGAAGCGCTCCAGCGTGACCCAGCCTTCGACATAATTGGCGTAATAGAGGCCGAACAGAACAGCCGAGAGGATCGTCGCGCGAATTGCCACCCTGCCGGGCCGGAAATTGCTCGGCGCGCTGTCCGCCTGTCCCGGGTGCAGGACCTCACCCGTTTCATCGGGCGTGCGGATACCGAAGGGCAGCACGATGAAGGCGCTGATCACCCAGAACAATATATATATCGCAAAGCTGGCATACCAGTTCATGGGCGCAGGCTTAGGCCCTAATGAGCAGCACGTCCACCACCGGCTTCTTGCCCGTCCAGCGCGTCGCGGTGCGCCTTACCGCCAGCCTTACCCGCTCGCGAAGCGCCTCTTCTTCCTGCGATCCCTTGGCAATGGCGCCCGCCGCCTCCTCGGCAGCTTCCTCAAGAAAGGCAGCCTTGTCTTCCTCCACAGGCACGCCCTGGGTGCGCAAGGCCGGGGAACCGATGACCCGGCCCTTGCCGTCCAGCGCCACCGCGACGCTGATCTGGCCATGCAGCGCGACCTTGCGCCGCTCGTTCATCGTCGCGCCGTCAGCCGGCAGGATGACGTCGCCATCCAGCACCAGCCGCCCTGTCCCCTGATTGCCGACAATCTCCGGCCCGTTGGGCGCGAGGCGCAGCACATCGCCATTGGATTGGACCACCGCACGGGGCACGCCGTTCGCCAGGCCCAGGCGGGCCTGTTCCGCCATATGCCGCCGCTCGCCATGGACCGGCAGCAATATCTGCGGCCGCACCCAGCGATACATGGCCTCCAGCTCCGGCCGCCCCGGATGGCCCGATACGTGGACCTCCGCCTGGCGGTCGGTGACCATCAGCACGCCCTTGGCCGCCAGCGCGTTCTGGATGCGGCCGATGGCGATTTCATTGCCCGGAATCTGCTTGGAGGAGAAGACGACCAGATCGCCCTCGCCCAGCTTGATCGGATGGCTGTCGAAGGCGATGCGCGACAAGGCCGCGCGCGCCTCCCCCTGCCCGCCCGTGGCGATGATCATCACCTCATCATGCGGCAGGGCCATGGCATCGTCCCAATCGACGGTGGGCGGGAAATCCCGGAGATAGCCAGCCGTCCGCGCCGTCGAGATGATCCGGTCGAGCGAGCGGCCAGCCACGCAGAGCTTGCGCCCGACGATATTGGCGACCTCGCCCAGGGTCTGCAGGCGGGCGGCGTTGGAGGCGAAGGTGGTGACAAGCACGCGCCCCTTCGCGCCCCTGATCGTCTCCATCAATCCTTCGCGGACATCGCCCTCCGACCCGCTTGCCTCCGGATTGAAGACATTGGTGCTGTCGCACACCAGCGCCAGCACGCCCTCGTCGCCGATCGCCGTCAATTCCTCCGGTGTCGAGGGCTGGCCCAGCAGCGGCGTCTCATCCAGCTTCCAGTCGCCGGTGTGGAAGACCTTTCCAAAAGGCGTGTCGATCAGCACCGCATTGCCCTCGGGAATCGAGTGGGCAAGCGGCACATAGCGGAAACCGAACGGCCCCAGCGCGAAGCTGCCCTCATTGTCGATGACGTTGAGTTCGACCTCCGCCGTCAGCCCTTCCTCCTCCAGCTTCAGCCGGATCAGCCCCGCGGTGAACGGCGTCGCGTAGAGCGGCACGCCGAGATCCGCAGCGAGATAGGGTATGGCGCCGATATGATCCTCATGCCCATGGGTCAGGACGATGCCCAGCAGGTCATCTTTCCGATCCTCGATGAAGCTCAGGTCCGGCAGCACCAGTTCCACGCCGGGATAGGCGGGATCGGCAAAGGTCAGGCCCAGGTCGACCATCACCCATTTGCCCTGGCAACCATATAGATTGACGTTCATGCCAATCTCCCCCGAACCGCCAAGGGCCAGGAAGATCAGCTCATTTCCAGGTGTCATTCTGATTTCAAACTCCGTTCATACAGCAATGCGAGGCCCTGGATCGTGAGATCGGGCGCGATCGCATCGAAAATATCGCTATTGTCGTCGAAGAGGACCGCGAGGCCCCCGGTTGCAATCACCTTCGAAGGGCGGCCGATTTCGGCGCGAATACGAGCGACCAGCCCCTCCATCATCGCCACATATCCCCAGAATACGCCGATATGCATCTGCGCTTCCGTGGTGCGGCCGATGACCGATCGGTTTTCCGGCGGGGCGATCGCGATCTTCGGCAACTTCGCGGCCGCAGCAACCAGCGCGTCCAGCGACAGGTTGATGCCCGGCGCGATGATGCCGCCCTTGTAGGCGCCATGATAGTCTATGACGTCGAAGGTCGTAGCCGTGCCGAAATCGATGACGATCAGGTCTTCGGCATGAAGATGGTGCGCGGCGATGGCATTTACAACCCGGTCCGCGCCGACCGACGCCGGTTCGGCGACGTCCAGTTGAATGCCCCACTCCACTGGCGCCTGGCCCGCAAGAAGCGCCGTCGTCTTGAAATATTTCTCCGCCAGCACCTGGAGATTGTGCAGCGCGCGCGGGACGACGGTCGCTATGATCACCGCCTCGACATCCGCGATCCTGTAGCCTTCCAGCATCAGAAGCTGGTTCAGCCACACCGCATATTCGTCGGCCGTGCGCCGGGGATCCGTCGCGATCCGCCAGCGGGCGCGTATGTCTCGCCCTTCGAGCAGCGCAAAAACCACATTGGTGTTACCCGCGTCGATCGCGAGAAGCATGGCCGATCCCCGATGTCAGATGAGAAGGATATCGCCGGCATGAATGGCACGGCTCTCACCGTTCGCCAAGCGCAGGATCAGCATGCCGTCGCGGTCAAGGGTATCGAAGCTGCCTTCGACCGTCGCGCCGTCGGGCGGCACCACCCGCATCGGCGTGCCGGCGGGATGCGCGTTGGCGAGCCAGTGCGCGCGCACCGGATCCAGCCCCTGCACCCGCCAGATCGCCAGCCAATGGGCAAAAAGCTCGGCAAGCCGGACCTGCAGCGCGGCCGCGTCGCCATCCGGCATTCCCTGCGCAAGGAGGCTGGTCACTGGCCGGTCCAGTCCGACCGGATGCCCCGTCACATTGATGCCAATCCCGGCGACAACGGCATCGCCGGTCCGTTCGAGCAGGATACCGGCGATCTTCGCGCCGTCGGCCAGCACGTCATTGGGCCATTTGATCCGCACTTCTCCCGCGCAAAGCGGCGCCAGCAGGGCATGGACAGCATTGGCCGCGACCAGGGCCAGCGTATGCGGCGGGGGATCGCCATCTCGCAGCCGGATCACGGTCGAGCAGTAGAGATTGCCTTCAGGACTTTCCCAATGGCGTCCCATTCGACCGCGTCCGCCGGTCTGCCGCCCCGCGCGCAGCCAACAGCCCTCAGAAGCGCCTTGCCCCACCAATGCTAGCATGTCGGCGTTGGTGGAGCCAGTCTCCGCGACGAAGCGAAGCTCGGTCAGAATAGCGACGCCGCTGCCGCCGCGCTCGCCTTGTCGAGGACGGGATTGAGGAAGTAACCAAGGACGATCACCGCGGCGCATGCCGTCAGGATGATATTTTCGACAGCACCGCCGCGCGCTTCATAGGGCGCCGCCGGCTCGTCGAAATACATCGTCTTGATGACCTTCAGATAATAGAAGGCGCCGATCACCGACATGGCGATGCCGAAGGCGGCCAGTGCCGTCAGGCCGGCCGCCACTGCCGCGTCGAACACCAGGAACTTCGCCCAGAAGCCGAAGAGCGGCGGAATGCCGGCCATGGAGAACATGAAGATCGCCAGCGCCGCCGCCAGGCCCTTGCGGGAGCGCGACAGGCCGGCAAGGCTTGCAATGGTCTCGACCGGACGGCCATCCGCATCGCGCATCTGCAGGATGCAGGCGAAACCGCCGATGGTCATGACCACGTAGATTGCCATATAGCTCATCGTCGCCGCCGCGCCGGCCGGCGTCCCGGCAGCAAGACCGATCAGCGCGAAACCGACATTGTTGATCGACGAATAGGCCATCAGGCGCTTGATATTGGTCTGGCCGATAGCCGCGACCGCACCGAAGAGGATCGAGGCGAGCGCCACGAAGATCACCACCTGCTGCCAGTCAAGCCCGGCCGGACCGAGCGCCTCTATCGCGACGCGGACGGTGAGGCCCATGGCCGCAACCTTCGGCGCGCTGGCGAAGAAGGTCGTGACCGGCGTCGGCGCGCCTTCGTACACGTCCGGCGTCCACATATGGAACGGCACGGCGCTGATCTTGAACGCCAGGCCCGCGAGCACGAACACCAGGCCGAACAGCTCGCCCTTCGACACGCCATCACCCAGCGCGACCGCAATGCCGTCGAACGCGGTGCTGCCGGTGAAACCGTAAAGAAGTGCGATACCGTAAAGCAGGATGCCGCTCGCCAGAGACCCCAGCACGAAATATTTGAGGCCCGCTTCGGAGGAACGTTCATCCTGACGCATGAAGCTCGCCAGCACATAGGAGGCAAGGCTGTTCATTTCGAGGCCGACATAGAGCGTCAGCATGTCGCCTGCCGACACCATCATCCCCATGCCGATGGCGGCGAAGAGGATCAGGATCGGATATTCGGGACGCAGCGCCCCGCCGGTGATGAAATAGCGAGGCGCCAGCAGGATCGCCGCCGCCGCTGCGCCGTAGATCAGCGCCTTGGCAAAGACCGAGAAGGCGTCGGCCCGCACCAGCCCGTCAAAGGCCACCGGCCCATGGGCGAGCGAGCAGGACAGCGCCACGCCCGCCACCGCCAGCGTCAGCACCGACAGCCAGTTGATGACGCGGGCCGTCGCATCACCGCCATAGGCCGCTATCAGCATCAGGATCAGGCCGCCGGCCGTCAGGATGAGTTCCGGCAGGACCGCCAGAAGGGAAGCGGAATCAATCATCAGTGCGCCTCCCCGTGCGCGGCAGCAGCTTCTTCATGATGGGCCTCCGCGGCCGGGATGGCCGGACCCATTTTGATCTTGGAGTCTCCCGCAGGCGCGGCAGAGGCAATGCGCGCTTCAAGCGCACGGATGTCGGACCGCATGGGCGCCAAGAAGCTCTCGGGATAGATGCCCATCCACAGCACGGCGGCGGCAATCGGCGCCAGCAGCCAGACTTCGCGCATCGACAGATCGGGCATGGCGGCCGCGTCCGCATTCTTCTGCTCGCCATAGCAGATGCGGCGATAGAGATAGAGCATATAGGCCGCGCCCAGAATGATGCCGGTGGTGCAGACCAGTGCGACCCAGCTCGACGCCTGATAGATGCCCATCAGCGAGAGGAATTCGCCCACGAAGTTGCTGGTGCCTGGCAAACCGACCGACGCCATGGTGAACAGCATGAACAGAACCGCATATTTCGGCATGTTGATGCTGAGGCCGCCATAGCGGCTGATCTCGCGGGTATGCAGCCGGTCGTAGATGACGCCGACGCAGAGGAAGAGCGCGCCCGACACCAGGCCATGACCCAGCATCACCATCATCGCGCCTTCGATGCCCGCCTGGTTGAACGCGAACAGGCCGACGGTGACGATGGCCATATGCGCGACCGACGAATAGGCGATCAGCTTCTTCATGTCGGACTGAACCAGCGCGACGAGGCTGGTATAGACGACCGCGACCATCGAGAGGCCCCAGACCAGCGGCGCGAGTTGCGCGGACGCTTCGGGGAACATCGGCAGCGAGAAGCGGATGAAGCCGTAGCCGCCCATTTTCAGCAGCACACCGGCCAGAATGACCGACCCCGCCGTCGGCGCCTGCACGTGCGCGTCGGGGAGCCAGGTGTGGACCGGCCACATCGGCATCTTCACCGCGAAACTGGCGAAGAAGGCGAGCCACAGCCAGGTCTGGACATGCGGGTCGAAATTATAGGCCATCAATGTCGGAATGTCGGTCGTGCCCGCTTCATGCACCATCCACATCATCGCGATCAGCATCAGCACCGAGCCGAGCAGCGTGTAGAGGAAGAATTTGTACGAAGCGTAGATGCGATCCGCCCCGCCCCAGATGCCGATGATGAGGTACATCGGGATCAGGCCGGCTTCGAACATGATATAGAAGAGGTAGAGATCCTGCGCCGTGAAGACGCCGATCATCAGCACCTCCATGAACAGGAAGGCCGCCATATATTCGCCGACGCGCTTCTCGATCGCGAGCCAGCTCGCCCCGATGCAGATCGGCATCAGGAACACCGTCAGCATGATCAACACCAGCGCGATGCCATCGATGCCCAACGCCCAGGCGAAGCGGCCGAAGATCGGCGCATATTCCTGGAACTGCCACTGGGCCGCCGTGCCCGACTGGTCGAAATTCATCCAGAGCACGACGCCCAGGACGAGATCGACCAGCGTCGCCACCAGCGCGATCAAACGCGCCTGACTGGCTCCTGCATAGAGACAGGCGATGGCCCCCGCCATCGGCACTGCCATCATCAGGGAAAGGATGGGGAAGCCGTCCATTATCGTGTCATCGCCCAGGTTGCGGCCGCGGCGAGGCCAATCAGCATCACCAGCGCGTAAGTGTAGAGGTAGCCGGACTGAAGCCGACGGGTGACTTTATTGCCCTGCACGACCAGCGCAGCCAGACCATTCGGGCCGAAGCGATCGATGAAGCCCACATCACCGAACTTCCAGAAGAAGCGGCCGATGGCGAAGGCAGGCTTGACGAACAGGAAATGGTACAGCTCGTCGAAATACCATTTGTTGAGCAGGAACTGATACAGCGCGCCGAAGGTGGCGACGAAACGCCGCGGCCAGTCGGTGTTCTTAATGTAGCTCAGCCAGGCGATCGCGAGGCCGGTGATCATCACCGCGAAGGGACCGAATTTGACCCAGGTCGGAACTTCATGGCTCGCATGCATCAGGTGACTGTCGAACGCGAGCGCGCCCTTCCAGAACTCGATGCCGCCTTCCGGACCGATGAACTGGTCATGGAAGAGGAAGCCGGCAAACACCGCGCCCAGGCTCAACAACACCAGCGGGATCAGCATCACCCACGGACTTTCGTGTGGATGATAGCCCGCCGTGCCGGTCTGCTCATGAGCATGGTGGTCATGATCGTCATGACCGTGGGCATCGTGACCATGGCCGTCCTCTTCGTCCACACCCTCATGATGGCCGTGGACGGCATGCTGGATATGTTCCGAAGCGGCCCAGCGAGGCTTGCCGAAGAAGGTCAGGAACACCAGGCGCCAGCTGTAGAAGCTGGTGAGCAAAGCCGCGAACACGCCGACCAGATAGGCGCCAACGCCCGATCCGCCCGAAGCATAGGCCGCTTCGAGAATGCCGTCCTTCGAATAGAAGCCGGCAAAGCCATAACCGGCCAGCGGGATGCCGACGCCCGTGATGGCGAGCGTGCCCAGCGTCATCGTCCAGAAGGTGATCGGGATCTCCTTCCTGAGAGCGCCATAGTAACGCATGTCCTGCTCATGGTGCATCGCGTGGATGACCGAACCGGCGCCAAGGAACAGCAGCGCCTTGAAGAAGGCATGGGTGAAGAGGTGGAACATCGCCGCGCCATAGGCGCCGACGCCCGCCGCAAAGAACATGTAGCCGAGCTGCGAACAGGTCGAATAGGCAATGACGCGCTTTATGTCGTTCTGCACCGTGCCCACGGTCGCCGCGAACAGGCAGGTCGCCGCGCCTATGAAGGTCACGAAGCCCAGCGCCGTCGGCGAGGTTTCGAACATCGGTGACAGGCGGCACACCATGAACACGCCAGCGGTCACCATGGTCGCCGCGTGGATCAGCGCCGACACCGGGGTCGGACCTTCCATCGCGTCCGGCAGCCAGGTGTGCAGGCCAAGCTGCGCCGACTTGCCCATCGCGCCGATGAACAGCAGCAGGCAAAGCACGGTCATGGTGTCGAAGCGGTGGCCGAGGAAACCGATGGTCGAACCGGCCATGGAGGGCGCTGCCGCAAGGATCTCCGGGATCGAGATGGTGTTGAACACCAGATAGGTGCCGAAAATCCCCATCATGAAGCCAAGGTCACCGACGCGATTGACGACGAATGCCTTGATCGCGGCGGCGTTTGCGCTCGGTTTGCGGAACCAGAATCCGATCAGCAGGTAGGAGGCGAGACCGACGCCCTCCCAGCCGAAGAACATCTGCAGCAGGTTGTTCGCCGTCACGAGCATCAGCATCGCGAAGGTGAAGAGCGACAGATAGGCGAAGAAGCGCGGCTGATCCGGCTCCTCCTCCATATAGCCCCAGCTGTAGAGGTGGACGAGGCTCGACACGCTGGTGATCACCACCAGCATGACCGCGGTCATCGTGTCGACCCGCAGGGCCCATTGCGCGTCGAAGCTGCCTGACTGGATCCAGGTGAAGGCCGGCGCCACATAGGGTTCGGCATGGCCGGTCAGGAAGCTGATGAAGATCGGCCAGCTCATTGCACAGGAGGCAAAGAGCGCGCCGGTGGTGACGATCTTCGCCGGCAATTTGCCAAGCGCCTTGTTGCCAAGGCCGGCGATGGCAGCAGCCAGCAAGGGGAGAAGGACGATAAGCTGGATCATCGAGCTTTAGCCCTTCATCCGATTGACATCGTCGACGGCGATGGTGCCGCGACCGCGGAAATAGATGACGAGGATGGCGAGGCCGATGGCCGCCTCACCCGCCGCGACGGTCAGCACGAACATGCTGAACACCTGTCCGACCAGATCGTCGAGGAAAGCGCTGAAGGCGACAAGGTTGATGTTCACGCTGAGCAGGATCAACTCGATGGCCATCAGGATGATGATGACATTCTTGCGGTTGATGAAGATGCCCAGCACGCCCATCACGAAGAGGATCGCGCTGACCACCATATAATGCTGAAGGCCGATCACAGCTCTACCCCCTGCCCGACTGGCTGATTGACGTTACGCACGGCGTCTTCGGGACGACGGCGATTCTGGCGGGCGATGTTCTGGCCGCGCACGCCGCCACGGGCACGATGGGTCAGCACGATCGCGCCGATCATCGCCACCAGCAGGACTATGCCCGCCGCTTCGAACAGGAAGATGTAGCGCGTATAGAGCAGCGTCCCGATCGCCTGGATATTGCTGAGCTCCGGCTTCATCGGCGCCGCGCGCTGCGCCAGTTCGATGGGCCCGGCACGCCAGAGGCCGATGCCCAGCACGATCTCCGCCAGCAGCACCAGCGCGATCAGCAGCCCGAAGGGAAGATAATCAACGAAACCGGCACGCAGTTCGGCGAAGTCGATGTCAAGCATCATGACCACGAACAGGAACAGCACGGCGACCGCCCCTACATAGACGATGACCAACAGCATCGCGATGAATTCAGCGCCCAGCAGGACCATCAGCCCCGCCGCGTTGAAGAAGGCGAGGATCAGCCACAGCACCGAATGAACCGGATTGCGCGACAGGATCGTAAGCGCGCCGCTGCACACCACGATCGCGGCGAACAGGTAAAAGGCAAGCACGTGAATCACAGGATCATGTTTCCCTTCGGCGGCTGCGGCTTAACGGTAGGGCGCATCGGCGGCAAGGTTCGCGGCGATCGCGCGCTCCCACTTGTCACCATTTTCGAGGAGCTTGGCCTTGTCGTAGATCAGCTCCTCGCGGGTTTCGGTCGAGAATTCGAAGTTCGGCCCCTCGACGACCGCGTCCACCGGGCAGGCTTCCTGACAGAAGCCGCAATAGATGCACTTGGTCATGTCGATGTCGTAGCGCGTGGTGCGACGGCTGCCGTCCTCGCGCGGCTGCGCCTCGATGGTGATCGCCTGCGCCGGGCAGATGGCCTCGCACAGCTTGCACGCGATGCAGCGCTCTTCCCCATTGGGGTAGCGGCGCAGCGCATGCTCGCCCCGGAACCGCGGCGAGATCGGGTTCTTCTCATAGGGGTAGTTGATCGTCGCCTTGGGCTTGAAAAAATATTTCAAGGTCAGGGCGTGCGCCTTCACGAACTCCCAGAGGGTGAAGGATTTGACGTAGTAGCCGAGGCTCATTGAGCGCCTCCGTAACGCGTGAACATGAGGAAGCCCGAAACCAGGAAGACGAAGAAGAGCGAGGTCGGCAGGAAGATCTTCCAGCCCAGCCGCATCAGCTGGTCGTAACGGTAGCGGGGCACCGTCGCCTTCACCCAGGAGAAGACGAAGAAGAAGAAGGCGATCTTGGCGAGCAGCCAGATGATGCCCGGCACATAATAAAGCGGCGCCCAGTCGAGCGGCGGCAGATAGCCGCCCCAGAAGAGGATCGCGTTGAGCGCGCACATCAGGATGACGTTCGCATATTCGCCGAGCCAGAAGAGCGCGAAGGCCATGGACGAATATTCGGTCTGGTAACCCGCGACGAGTTCCGATTCCGCTTCGGTCAGGTCGAACGGCGCGCGGCCGGTTTCCGCCATGGCGGAGATCAGGAACATGATCGCCATCGGGAAGAGCAGCGGGTTGAAGCCGTTGCCGTTCAGCAAGCCATAATAGCCCTTCTGGCTTTCGACGATCGCGGTCAGGTTGAAGCTGCCGGCCCAGAGCACGACGCAAACCAGGATGAAGCCGATCGAGACTTCATAGGAGATCATCTGCGCGCTGGCGCGGATCGCGGAATAGAAGGGATATTTGGAGTTGGACGCCCAGCCCGACAGCACGATGCCGTACACGCCAAGCGAGCTGACGGCCAGAATGTAGAGCAGTCCGACATTGATGTTGGCGACCACCACGCCGACCTGGAACGGGATCACCGCCCAGGCGATCAGCGCCACCGTGAAGGTGATGATCGGCGCGATCAGGAACAGCGCGCGGTTCGCGGCCGACGGGATGATGGTTTCCTGAAGGAAGACCTTTGCGCCGTCCGCGAAGGACTGGAGCAGGCCAAAGGGACCGACGACGTTGGGGCCGCGCCGCAGCGCCATGGCCGCCCAGATCTTGCGATCGGCATAGATGATCATCGCCACCGCCAGCATCAGCGG
>Ga0207657_10005124_pt1 | contig 13731 bp, 9 predicted proteins | sample KBSC33metaG_FD_184316 | JGI IMG/M metagenome (GOLD analysis project Ga0207657, IMG submission 184316) | Corn rhizosphere microbial communities from Kellogg Biological Station, Michigan, USA - KBS C3-3 metaG (SPAdes) (version 2) | ecosystem: Host-associated > Plants > Roots > Rhizosphere > Soil ... | reverse complement strand
GAGATTGTGGCCGTCGATCGGGCCGACGTAATAGAAGCCCAGTTCCTCGAACAGCGTGCCGCCGCCGACCATGAAGCCTCGCGAATATTCCTCGGCGCGACTGGCGCGATCCGCGAGAACCTTCGGCAGGTGCTTGCTCATCTGCTTGGCGGCTTCGCGCAGCGAGCGATAGGTCTTGCCGGAGTACAAACGCGACAGATAGGCCGACATGGCGCCGACCGGCGGCGCGATCGACATGTCGTTGTCGTTGAGAATGACGATCAGCCGCGAGTTCATCGCGCCGGCGTTGTTCATCGCCTCGTAGGCCATGCCCGCCGACATCGCGCCGTCGCCGATCACCGCGATGACGTTGTTCTTGCCGCCGGACAGGTCGCGCGCCACGGCCATGCCGAGCCCGGCCGAAATCGAGGTCGAGGAGTGCGCCGCGCCGAACGGATCGTAGTCGCTCTCGGTGCGCTTGGTGAAACCAGACAGCCCGCCGGCGGTGCGCAGCGTGCGGATGCGGTCGCGGCGGCCGGTGAGGATCTTGTGCGGGTAGGCCTGATGGCCGACGTCCCAGATCAGCCGGTCGCGCGGCGTATCGAAGATGTAATGGATTGCCGTGGTCAGTTCGACCACGCCGAGGCCGGCGCCGAAGTGGCCGCCGGTCACCGAGACGGCATCGATCGTTTCCTGGCGCAACTCGTCCGCGACCTGCTTGACCTGCTCGATCTTGAGCTTGCGCAAATCATCGGGAGTGCGGATCGTATCGAGGAGCGGCGTTTTACTGAAGCTGGTCACGGCGATATTCCAATTTGCATGTCAGGGCGTGCTGTCTGAACAATATGGGCATTGCGCGACGCTGGCGCATCTGGAACCCGACATCATTCTCAGCCTCCTGAACGGGGAAGCCTTCTGGTGAGCCTAAATGGCACTATGATCTAGAAGTGTGATGTATATCACTCTAACAGCGATACCTTCGTCATCATGTTTTCGTCTGCTATTTCAATCTCTTATCGAAGATAAGTCGCCACGAAAAGGTATTGCCGTTAGAGCATATTAGCGGCAACCTTACACCAAAGCCCCTCCCAAAGCCAACTTGCGACGCCCGTATAGGTGAACGGCAGGCGCCGACAGGTTCAAAATGCGCGTTATTCAACCATTGGGCAGGGCAGATTGTTCCATCGCGGCCGGATCAAGACGGGCCGCACTGGCTGTTCCGGAAGGCTTTGCCGGCTCGATAGCCCCGGTCACGGCAGCCAGCGCCCGCGCCGGATCGCGGGCGCGGTCGGCAAGGCCAACGGGTCCGCGCACGATCATGAAGAAGTCGTAGGCGTGGGGCCGTTCGTTGGCCATGACGAACTGGAAGTGCACCCGGAAGAACTTCCAGCGGAAGCGGTTGTAATGTTTCGGGTCGATGATCTCGCGAAACCGCACCGGGACGATGACGGGATTGCGCCGCGCCGCGCCGACGTCGATACCGTGGCCGGCGATGGCATCGAACGGATGGAAGTTCATCACGTCCTTGCGTGACTGACAGTCGATCCAGTCGATCGACGGCTCGATCGCCAACTGGCGCAGTTGCTGGCGAAAGCCCTCCGCCACCGGCAGGAAACCGACGATCGGCAGGTTGCCGCCGATCGTCAGCAGCGCAACACGTGGGCCGTGTTGCCCCAGCGCCGGATCGAGCTCAAGCGCGCGTGCAAGAATGTCCACGCCCAGGAACGACCCGGAACTGTGGCCGACGATGACGATTTCCTCGGCGTCGCTGCGCTTCGTCACCTCGACGAGATATTCGGCGAAGCGGGCGATCCGCACATCCCACTCCGGCCGCTGCCGGTGCGCGAACTGCCAGGTGAAGATGGTGTCGGACATCAGATAGAGCAGATAGGTCCGGCTCTCGGTATATTTCAGCAGCGCCCACAGCGTTGCGACGAAGGCCGCGATTGCGAGCGGGACGGCGACGAGGTTCGGCGTGCCGAGCGCCGCCAGGATGGTTGCCGCCAGCCACGCAACGCCCAGCGACCACACGATCTCATTGAGCAGCACGAAGTGCGGATAGGTGATGAAGGTTGCGAAGCGCCAATGCGCCCGCCAGAACCGGGTAATGATGCCGCCAACCAGCAGCTTGCAGTAGATCGCCACCGCCTGCATCACCGTGCGCCAGATCGGCCAGGTGAGATCGTGCTGGATCAGGTCTTCCCAGCGCAGGAAATCGTAACTGGTGTGGGTCTGCCAGCCGTCGCCTTGCGTATCGATGGTCCATGATGCCATCGAACCGTCGGTGGAACTCTGCGGACGGCCGATGCTCGATGCAATTCCGTACAGTTGGTCGGACTTTCGCAGTTCCGTTCTGAACATGCGATAGTATTGGGCGAGCCCGCGCGGATCGTATCCCTGAACATAGATAATATGACGGCGTTGCACCCGCACCCAGACAATCCCTCAGGCTTAAGCTTGGACTATATCAGGCCGCGTGGCGCGCCCAAGGTTCGTTCTGTCGCAGCGCGGGATGCGTCACCGCGGTTCGGATCACTGAACGTCCAGCGGTTCGGTTCCTGTCGGCTGACCGTTGGCGTCGGTGGTGATCTTGTCGACCCGTGCCTCGGCCTGCCGAAGCAGTTCCTCGCAGCGCCGCTTCAGCGCCTCGCCCCGCTCGTAGATGGTCACCGACTCTTCGAGTGCAACCTTGCCGTCTTCAAGCCGCTTCACGATCGACTCGAGTTCTTCGAGGGCGCGCTCGAAGCTCAGTTTCTTGACGTCGGCGTTGTTATTGTCGGCCATATTGATGTCCCTGCGGCGCGTCGGAGGCGCAAAGTATAAACCTGTGTGCGGATCGATTGTGGCGGGAATTCATGCGCCCATCAAAGCAGTGACGTGCGCGGCAACGGATTCTTTCAGCCCTTGCAGATCGTATCCGCCTTCCAGCACGGAGACCACCTTGCCGCCGGCGCTTGCATCGGCGACATCCATCAACTTGCGGGTCACCCAGCCGAAATCCGCGGCGTCGAGATTGAGCGTGGCCAGCGGATCGCGCCGATGCGCGTCGAAGCCGGCGGAGAGGATGAGCAGTTCCGGAGCGAATTTCTGCAATTGCGGCAGAATGAGATTGTCGAACGCGGCGCGGAATTTGGCGCTGCCGTCCCCGGAGGCGAGCGGCGCGTTGACGATGGTGTCATGCTCGCCGCGCTCGGAGGTTGCGCCGGTGCCCGGAAACAACGGCATCTGGTGCGTCGAGCAATACATCACGGTGGGATCGGCCCAGAAGATATCCTGCGTGCCGTTGCCGTGATGCACATCGAAGTCGACGATGGCGACGCGGCCGATGCCGTGATTACGTTGCGCGTGACGCGCGGCAATCGCGGCGTTATCGAAGAAACAAAAACCCATCGGCTTGCCGATCTCGGCATGATGACCCGGCGGGCGTACCGCGACGAACGCGTTATCGGACGATCCGCTGAGCACCGCGTCGGTCGCCGCCACCGCGCCGCCGACGCCGCGCATTACCGCTTCCCAGGTTCCCGGTGACATCGACGTATCGCCGTCGAGATAGACGAGGCCCTTGCTCGGCGCGATATGACGCAACTCGTCGACGTAATGCTCGTTGTGGCACAGTCCGACAACGTCGAGCGTGCCTTCCGGCGCCAGCGCGCGGACCAGAGGCTGAAAGCTGTCTGCTGACAGTGCCTGATCGATGGCGCGCAAGCGATCGGGACGTTCTGGATGGCCGGCCGGCGTGAGGTGATCGAGGCCTGAGGGGTGCGTAACAAGAAGCGTGGTCATTCAAGGGTCCGGCGCGTCGGATGCGCGTATGAGGAGTTATTATACTAGTTGCTTGCTGCCGGTTGCGAAAGGGTGAAGGTCGAGTCAGGCAACAGCGTGGCCGCCTGCAGCGGAGCAGGGCACAATCATCAGCTCTGGAGTCTGGTCAAAGCGTGGCCGGCGGCAGGTTCGCGCAACGAGAATCCTCACCGCCGTCCGAACAGCTTCTCGATATCGGAGAGTTTCAGTTCGACATAGGTGGGGCGGCCGTGGTTGCACTGGCCGGAATTCGGCGTGTCTTCCATTTCGCGCAGCAGCGCGTTCATTTCCTCGGGCTTGAGGATGCGGCCAGCGCGCACCGAACCATGGCAGGCCATGGTGGCGGCGACATGCAGCAGCCGTCGTTCGAGCGGCAGCGCCTCGTCCCATTCCGCCATGTGTTCGGCGAGATCGCGCAGCAGCGAGGCGGCATTGACCTTGCCGAGCAGCGACGGCGTCTCGCGCACCGCCACCGCGCCGGGGCCGAATGATTCGATCACGAGGCCGAACTGCTCAAGCTCGGCGGCGCGAGCGACCAGTTTTTCCACGGTGGCTTCGTCGAGTTCGACGATCTCGGGAATCAACAAAATCTGCCGCTGCACGCCGCTCTCGGCCAGAGACGCTTTCAGGCGCTCGTAGACGATGCGTTCATGCGCGGCGTGTTGATCCACCACGACAAGACCGTCGCGGGTCTGCGAGACGATGTAGGTCTCGTGGATCTGCGTGCGTGCGGCGCCGAGCGGCCGGTCGAGCAGGTCCGGCTCGGGCGCAGATTCGAAGCGCACATCGGCGGTCGGCGTGCCGACATCGAAGGCCGATTGATCGCGCTCGGCGAAGGCGGTTGCCGCCGAGCCGTAAGACGGTGTCGCGCCGGCGGGATAGGCCGGCGAACGCCGCCAGTCCCAGTTGCTCGGACGCGGCGAAAAGGCCGGGCGGAACGACGAGATCACTGCACCATCGACATTCGCCGCCGTGCGTCGCCCCTCGCGCGCCAGTCCGTCCTTCAACGCGTGAACGATCAGCGCGCGCACCAGCCCAGCATTGCGGAAACGCACCTCGGTTTTCGCCGGATGGACGTTGGCGTCGACCTCCTGTGAATCGAGCGTCACGAACAGCGCCACGATGGGATGTCGGTCGCGCGGCAGGTAATCGGCATAGGCCGCGCGCACCGCGCCGATGATCAGTTTGTCGCGCACCGGGCGGCCGTTGACGAACAGATATTGTCCGAGTGCGTTGGCGCGCGTCAGCGACGGCGCGGCGGCGAAGCCCTCGACGCTCACGCCCTCGCGTTCGCTGCGCACGTCGATGGCTGCGCTGCGAAAATCCGCGCCGAGAATGTCGCCGAGCCGCGTCAATTGTCCGGGTGCACCGGGCAGCGCCGCAGCCCACGTCACCGGCGCGCGCTCCTCGCCGGCCAGCGTGAATGCAATGTCGGGTCGCGCCATGGCAAGCCGACGCACCACTTCGCGAATCGCCTCGGCTTCGGTGCGATCGGTCTTGAGGAATTTCAACCGCGCCGGCGTCGCATAGAACAGGTCGCTGACTTCCACGCGCGTGCCTTGCGTCAGCGCCGCGGGAACGATGGCGGACTTGGCACCGCCTTCGACGCTGAGCGACCACGCATGCGGCTCGCTGGCGTGGCGCGTGGTGATGCCGAGCCGCGCCACCGCGCCGATCGACGGCAGCGCCTCGCCGCGAAAGCCGAGCGTGCGGATGCGCAGCAGATCCTCGTCATCGAGTTTTGATGTGGCATGGCGGTCCACCGCCAGCGCCAGGTCGGCTTGCGTCATGCCGCCGCCGTTGTCGGTGATGCCGATGCGCCGCCGGCCGCCGCCGTCGGTGAAAATGTCGATGCGGCTGGCTCCGGCGTCGATGGCATTCTCCACCAGTTCCTTGACCACGCTGGCCGGCCGCTCGACCACTTCGCCGGCGGCGATGCGGTTGACGATGGTTTCTGGCAGTTGGCGGACGGGCATACGGTTCGGACTCGGCTCGATTCGCGGGAGACCGCCAATTTAAGCGGTCGCCGCGCCAATTGCATGGTTCAATTGCCGAATACGGATTTATGCGGAGGAAAACGGGGAAATGCCGGCTTGCGTGAAGAAAACGCGTCAAAACAAGCAGCCCGGGCGTTTTCGAGCGAGGCCCTAGTCGTCGAAACCGGCGGACCCGCGCTTCGCCTTGACGTCGCTGCGGCGCTTCTTGCCTTCGAGGCGACGCTTTTTCGAGCCCAGCGTCGGCCTGGTGGCGCGGCGCGGCGTCGGCCGGATCGCTGCTTCGCGCAGCATTTCGATCAGCCGGTCGGTGGCGTCGGCGCGGTTGCGTTCCTGGGTGCGGAAGCGCTGCGCGTGGATGACGATGACGCCGTCCTTGGTCAGCCGTTGCCCGGCGATGCGCTCCAGCCGCGCTCTTGTATCCGGCGCCAGCGTCACGCGACCGATATCGAAACGCAACTGTGCCGCGGTGGAGAGCTTGTTGACGTTCTGCCCGCCAGGGCCGGAGGCACGGACGAAACTGATCTCGATGTCATTTTCGTCGATGACGATGTCGCGGGTGATCCGCAGCATTGGGCACCTGAAGCTCGAGCGAGAAATTTCAAACACGTCATCCTGAGGTGCGAGCCATCTTTGGCGAGCCTCGAAGGATGACCGCAGGTGTAGCACATCCCTCGAGACGCGCGCCAAGAGCGCGCTCCTCAGGATGACAGCTATTTATTTCACAGTTTGTGGGAGGAGAGAGTGTCAGTCCACCTTCGACGGCGTCGCGGCGGCGGGCTGGGCCGCGGCCTGCGGCGCGCGGCCGACGACGACGGTGACCAGGCCATGTCCCCACAGCCGCTTGGCGACGCGCTTGGCGTCGTCGAGCGTGACGGCGTCGACCAGCGCGTTGCGCTTCTCGATGTAGTCGATGCCGAGATTGTCGAGCTGGTATTGCAGCAGTCCCGATGCCAGCTTCGAGGAGGTGTCGAGCGCCAGCATCTGCGAGCCCTTGAGATAGGATTTCGCCTCGTCCAGTTCCTGCTGGGTCGGGCCTTCCTCGGCCATCCGGCGGACTTCCTTGTCGATGGTCTCGACGGTCTGACCGGCGCGGTCGGCGCGTGTCGCGGTGGTGCCGATGAACAGCGAGGAATGCGCCATCCATGCCAGGTATTGATAGACGGAATAGACCAGCCCGCGCTTCTCGCGCACCTCGCGATAGAGCCGCGACGTCAGTGAGCCGCCGCCGAGGATGTGGTTGACGACGTAAGCCGTCATGAAATCCGGATCGTCGCGTTTCACGCCCGGGCCGCCGAACGCCACCACGGTCTGCGGCACGTCGAGCGGAATGAAGAACCGCTGCGGCGGCTGCGCGGGCTTGACCTCGGCGACGGGCGTGAGATCGCCCTTGGCCGGCAGGCCGCCGAAGGTGTCGTCGAGCAGCTTGCTGAGCGTCGCGGCGTCGATGTCGCCGACCACGGAAATTTTCAGCGTATCCTTCGCCAGCACGCGGCGGGTGTAATCGCGCAGGTCGCTGATCTTGATGGTCGGAACGCTGGTCAAAGTACCGCTGGCCGGGCGGCCATAAGGATGGTCGCCGAATTCGGTCTGGAGCAGCTTGATGCTGGCGAGCGAACCCGGATCGGTGGTCTGGCGCCGCAGTCCCGACATCACCTGCGAACGAATGCGCTCGACGTCGTCGGCGTCGAAGCGCGGCGCGGTCAGCGCCAGCCGCAGCAGACCGAAGGCCTCGTCGCGGTTGTCCTTGAGCATGCGCAGCGAACCGCGGAAATAATCCCGTGTCGAATTGAAGCTGAGTTCGATGGCGCGACGGTCGAGCCGCTCGTGGAAGGTTTTCGAATCCAGCTCACCCGCGCCCTCGTCGAGCAGGCCGGCGACCATGGTGCCGACGCCCGGCTTGTCGGCAGGATCCTGATCGGCGCCGCCGCCGAAGGCATATTGCATGGCGATCAGCGGCACCGTGGCATCCTGCACGAACCAGGCTTCGATGCCGCCCGGTGTCTTCAGGTGCTGGATCCTGGTGGTGGCATAGGACGGCGCGGGCTGCAGCAGCAGCAAGGCGAGACCGATCATCAGCGCGAAAGCTGCGCGATAAGCGCGGGAGCAGCTCACAGTCATGATCGCTTCTCCTCGCCCTTCGGCGTCGTATCCTTGATCAGGTAACCGGTGACCGAGCGCTTCTTGTCGAGCCACTTCTGCGCGGCTTCGCGGACCTGCGCAGCGGTGACGGCGCGCACGCGATCCGGCCAGCTCCGGATGTCCTCGACGCTCAGTCCGACGGTGAGCGCGGCGCCATACCATTGCGCCAGCGTCGCCTGATTGTCCTGTGCGTAGATCGCTTGCGCAATCAGTTGCGTCTTGGCGCGCTCGAGGCTTTCGGCGGAGGCGGGATTCTGTTTCATGTCGGCGATGACGCCATCCACCGCGGCCTCGGCGGCGGCGAATTCGACGCCGGGTTTCGGTGAGACCGAGATCATGAATTGCGTCGGGTCGACCGCGGTGCCCTGATAGCCCGCCGAGGCGCTGACCGCGAGCGGATGGTCGACGACGAGCGCGCGGTAGAGCCGCGAGTTGCTGCCGCTGCCCATCAGTTGCGCCAGTACGTCGAGCGCCGCGCTTTCCTGCGGCGAAGCAGTAACCGCCGATGGCACCAGATAGTAGCGCTTCAGCACGGTCTGCTGCACGTTGGGATCGGCCAGCGTCACCGTGCGCGGCGCGGTTGGCACCGGTTCCTGCGGCCGTATCCGACGCGGCGCGATCGCAGGCTGCGGCGCGATCTGGCCGTAGGTGCGTTCCGCCATGGCGCGGATCTCGGTCGGATCGACGTCGCCGGCGATCACCAGCGTTGCATTGTTGGGAGCATAGAAGCGCCGGTAGAACGCCAGGGCGTCCTCGCGGTTGAGCTTCTCGATCTCGTGGTGCCAGCCGATCACGGGACGGCCATAGGGATGATTGAGATAGAGCGCCGCCATGATCTGTTCGCTGAGGCGCGCGTCCGGATTGTTGGCGACGCGCATGTTGTATTCCTCCAGCACGACGTCGCGCTCGGGCAGCACGTTCTCGTCCTTGAGGATCAGGCCGGTCATGCGGTCGGCCTCGAATTCCATCATGCGGCCGAGTTGTTCGCGCGGCACGCGCTGGAAGTAGCCGGTGTAATCGGTGGAGGTGAAAGCGTTCTCGTTGCCGCCGACCTTGAGCACGGTCTGGGAGAACTCGCCTTGCGGATGTTTGGTGGTGCCCTTGAACATCAGATGCTCAAGGAAGTGCGCCAGCCCGGACTTGCCGGGCGTCTCGTCGGCAGAGCCGACCTTGTACCAGATCATCTGGGTGACCACCGGCGTGCGGTGGTCGGGGATCACCACGACATTCAAACCGTTGCTGAGCGCGAAGGTGGTGGGCGGTTCGGACGTTATGGTTTGCGCGCCGGCGGGTTGCGACAGCCCCAGTGCAAGGAGCAATCCGGATGCCGCGAGCGATCGGGCGATGCGTCGGTGGAATGTGGTCATGAGCTGCATTGGCGGCGATTGATCGTCACAAGCCGATCGCAGCCTGTCCTTGTTGTGGGAGGGATGCGTCGCGCCGCGACGCGGCCCGCAATTCTTGACCATCCGGTGCAAGCGCCGGACGGCAATTGCAGATTTTTTTTGGCGGCAACAAGGTCAGCAGCCGCAAGCTGCCATGGCGGCGCTACTTAACTTCCTTGCCGGTCATAATATTGTATCCGCCCTGGCCGAGCGGCTGTTTGGGCCCGGTGCCGTAAGCGAAATTGGGCGACGGCGTCTGGTATCCGACCGGCGGCTGGGTCAGGGAATCGCGTTCGGGCTCGCCGGTGAACGGCGCGCTCTCGGTGGTGTTGCCGCCGAACATCTTGCTCAGCATGTTGCCTTTGAAGCCGAGCTGCGAGGGGCTCAGCATTGGACTTGGGCTGGCGCCGGGCTGCATCGGCTCCGTCGTTGCGACGTGCTTGGTCCTGTGGGCCGCAAGCTCGTCGGGCATCAGCGGGCGTGCGCCCTCGTTGCCGGTCACCTTCTTCTGCTTGTTGATCTTGCGGATGCGCTCGCGCTCGGTCGCATCGGGGTCCTTCGGCCAGTTCGGCGCGTTGACCTCGGCTGACGCGGAAACCGGCGGCGGCAACTCAACCTTGGGCGGGATCACCAGCGGCGAACGCTCGCGATAGTCGATGCCGCGGTTGTCCATATTGGTCGCGCCGATGCTGCCCATCAGGTTCTTGATGATCTTCTCTTCGAAGGTGGAATCATCGTCGTCGGCATCCTGAGCGCGGGCGACGCTGTTGCCGAGGATCATGCCGACGCCGATGGCGACGGCAGCGAACCGGGCGGCGCGTGCGAGCGATTTCGACGAGGCCAGCAAGGTCAAGGGCTTGCGCATGTCCCTGTCGCCTGTCACGGATTTTCGCATCACGTTCATCCTGTCCCAAATCTTTGCGCGAGCGGTTTTTGCGCGAACGGCCGATGTCGTCCCGGTTCTGGACCCTGACCGGAGCTATTCCGTGACGATGACGGATCGCTGGCGTCGATCAGGCCATATCAGCCGGGATCAGGGCGCTTTTACGGCGTCGGGGCCCCTGAACGAGTCATACAGCAGGGCTGCGACGCCGACAACAATCGCCACGTCGGCGAGGTTAAAGACATACCAGTTGAAGGTTTTTTCGCCTAATTGGACGTGAAACAGGGCGAAATCGACCACCGCGCCATAGGCCAGCCGGTCGATGGCGTTGCCGATCGCCCCGCCGATGATCAGGCCGAGACCGATGGTCGCAAGACGGGTGTGCGACTTGGCCATCCAGATCGCCAAAGCGACAACCGCGACCGCCTTGATCGCCAGCAGGATCGCCGCCCCCGTCGGGCTGTCATTCTGGAACCAGCCGTAGCTGATGCCGGTGTTCCAGGCCAATACCAGGTCGAAGAACGGCGTCACCTTCACCGCGCCGCGGCGGCCGATATCGAACACGAACAGCAGCCAGAGCTTGCTTGCCTGATCGAGGATCAGGACGGCAAGGGCGGTCAACAGGCCGGAGCGCAGGAGAGGGGTCATGACCGGGTCCGGCTTGCAAGGCGTGTTACCGCGCACAACCGACAACGAGGTGTCGTCCCTGCGCAGGCAGGGACCCATACGCCGTGTCGTTCCAGTTTGGCCGTGGTGGTCGACATGGATTGAATCTTGCGCTCGAGTATCTAACGCTAGGGGTTATGGGTCCCCGCCTTCGCGGGGACGACGTCGATTTTGTTTCGGGCTATGCCGCGCCCATCGCCTTCCATTCGCGCAGCGCCTGTGCGTCGCGCGGCGAGACGTCGGGGTACTCCTTGTCCTCGCCGACGCTCGGCAGGATCTTCCACGAGCGCGCGCACTTGGTGCCGACGGCTTTTTCCACCACCACGGCGACGCCGGGGACATCGTTCAAGGTGAACGCGTCCGCAGGCGCATCGTCATTCGTCACCATGGCATTCGATGTGATGCACACCTCGGCCAGATCGATGTCGAACAGCGTGTCGAAGATCGTCTTGTCCGAGACGTAGACCAGCGGCGACGCTTCCAGCGACGAACCGATGCGCTTGGCGGCGCGTTCGAGTTCGAGCGCGCCGGTGACGACACGGCGGACGTTTCGGATGGTCTCCCACTTCGCGGCAAGCTTGTCGTTGCGATATTGCTGCAGCGTCTCCGGGAACAGCGTCAGATGCACCGACGGCTCGGCGTTCGGCTTGTAGAGCTGCCACGCTTCTTCGGCGGTGAATGACAATGCCGGAGCCAGCCATTTCAGGATGGTGTCGCAGAGGATATCGATCGTGGTCAGCGCGGCCTTGCGGGCCAGCGACGACGGCGGATCGCAATACAGTGTGTCCTTGCGGATGTCGAAATAGAACGCCGACAGTTCGGTGTTCAGGAACGCCGACAGGCTGGCGATCACGGTCTTGTAGTCGAACTCCGCGTAGGCCTTGCGCACGATCGCATCCTGCGCGGCAAGCTGATGCAGCATCAGCCGCTCAAGTTCGGGCATGTCCGCCACGGCCACCGTATCGGACGGCTTGAAGTGATGCAGCGTGCCGAGCATCCAGCGGATGGTGTTGCGCAGCTTGCGATAGGTCTCGATGGTGTTCTTGAGGATTTCCGGACCGATGCGCTGGTCGTCTGCGTAGTCGGAAGCGCACACCCACAGACGAAGGATATCGGCGCCGGACTGCGCGATCACCTTTTGCGGCTCGACAGTATTGCCGAGCGACTTCGACATCTTGCGGCCGTTCTCATCTAATGTGAAGCCGTGCGTCAGCACGACGTCATACGGCGCGCGGCCGCGTGTGCCGCAGCTTTCCAGCAGCGAGGAGTGAAACCAGCCGCGATGCTGGTCGCTGCCTTCCAGATACATCACGGAGTCCTGGCCACCGTCGATCTTGCGCTTGATGCCGGCAAGACCGGGGAAATGCACCGGATCTTCCAGCACGAATGCATGCGTCGAGCCGGAATCAAACCAGACGTCGAGAATGTCGTCGACCTTCTGCCAGTTTTCATTCGCGCGCGAACCGAGGAAGCGTTCGCGCGCGCCCTCCATGTACCAGGCGTCAGCGCCTTCCTTTTCAAACGCCTCGCCGATGCGGGCATTGACGGCATCGTCGATCAGCACGTCGGCGGAGCCGTCGCCGGTTTCGCGCACGAACACCGCGATCGGAACGCCCCAGGCGCGCTGCCGCGAGATCACCCAGTCGGGACGTCCGGCGATCATGCCGGTGATGCGATTTTGGCCCTGCGGCGGCACCCACTGCGTCACCGAGATTGCCTGCAAGGCACGGGCGCGCAGCGTATCGCCGGATTTGGCTTTGCCGTCGTCGGCAATGTCCTTGTCCATCGCGATGAACCACTGCGGCGTGTTGCGGAAGATCACCGGCTTCTTCGAGCGCCACGAATGCGGATACTGATGCTTCAGCCGTCCGCGCGCCAGCAGCATGCCGCGCGCGACCAGTTCCTTGATGACGGCCTCGTTGGCGTCACCCTTCTCACCCTTGTCGGTGAGGACGCGCTTGCCCTCGAAGCCAGGGGCCTGTGTGGTGAGCGCGCCGTTCTCGTCGACGGTGTAGGGAATCGCGCTCGAGATGCCGCGTGCATCGAGGTCACGCGTGCTCGCGGTCCAGATGTCGAAGTCCTCGCGGCCATGGCTCGGTGCGGTGTGGACGAAGCCGGTGCCAGTGTCGTCGGTGACGTGATCGCCGTCGAGCAGCGGCACCGTGAATTCGTAACCGCCGTTGAGGCCTTTCAACGGATGGGCGCATTCCACGGCATCGAGCGTGTCGGCTGGCAGCTCACGGATCTTTTCGTAAGCCGTCACGCGGGCCTGCTTGAATACGTCGTCCACAAGCGCTTCCGCCAGGATCAGAAAGTCGCCGGTCCTGGCCCAGTTGTCGGCGGGCGCATCGGTGACCTTGTAGAGACCGTAGCGGATTTTTGACGAGAAGCTGATGGCGCGATTGCCCGGTAGCGTCCAGGGCGTTGTCGTCCAGATCACCACGCTCGCGTTGGCGAGCGCACCGTGCGCGGGCGAGGTGACCGGAAATTTCACCCACACCGTATCACTGGTGTGGTCCTCGTATTCGACCTCGGCTTCCGCGAGAGCGGTCTTCTCGACCACGCTCCACATCACCGGCTTGGAGCCGCGATACAGCGTGCCGTTGGCGGCGAACTTCATCAGTTCGCGCGCGATCTGCGCCTCGGCGAAATAATCCATCGTCGCGTAGCGGCCGTCCCAATCGCCGATGATGCCGAGCCGCTTGAATTCTTCGCGCTGCACGTTGAGCCAGCGGTCGGCATAGGCGCGGCATTCCTTGCGGAACGCCACCATGGCGCTCGCGTCCTTGAAGTTCGGCTTCTGCTTGCCCTTGGAGCGGTAGTTCTCTTCCTCGATCTTCCATTCGATCGGCAGGCCGTGGCAGTCCCAGCCCGGCACGTA
>Ga0207657_10005123_pt1 | contig 13731 bp, 17 predicted proteins | sample KBSC33metaG_FD_184316 | JGI IMG/M metagenome (GOLD analysis project Ga0207657, IMG submission 184316) | Corn rhizosphere microbial communities from Kellogg Biological Station, Michigan, USA - KBS C3-3 metaG (SPAdes) (version 2) | ecosystem: Host-associated > Plants > Roots > Rhizosphere > Soil ... | reverse complement strand
GACTGCCGATCGGGTGAAGAAGATCGTCGTCGAACATCTCGGCGTCGAAGCCGACAAGGTCACCGAGGACGCGAGCTTCATCGACGATCTCGGCGCCGATAGCCTCGACATCGTCGAGCTGGTCATGGCCTTCGAGGAGGAGTTCGGGGTCGAGATTCCGGACGATGCGGCCGAGAAGATCACCACGGTTCGCGACGCCATCGAATATATCGACCAGAACAAGAGCTGATCGGGCCGCCGACTGCTGACCGCCTGCGCCGGCTAGGCGGCACGAACGGCTTCCCGAACCAATCGGGAGGCCGTTTGTTTTGGAGGGATTACGGGAGTGGAAAGAATGCGCCGTGTCGTGGTGACGGGCCTCGGGCTGGTGACGCCGCTCGGAGGGGACGTCGAAACCAGCTGGAAGAACATCATCGCCGCGAAGAGCGGCGCTGGCCCGATCACCAAGTTCGACGCCAGCGACCAGAAATGCCGCATCGCCTGCGAGGTGAAGCCGGCCGATCATGAATATGGCTTCGATGCGTCGAAGCGCGTCGATCACAAGATCCAGCGCCAAGTCGACCCGTTCATCGTCTTCGGCCTCGATGCCGCCGGCCAGGCGATCGAGGATGCCGGCCTCACCGACATGGACGACGAGACAAAGCTCCGCGCCGGCGTGTCGATCGGCTCGGGCATCGGCGGCCTGCCGGGCATCGAGAGCGAGAGCCTGGTGCTGCACGAGAAGGGGCCTGGACGCGTCAGCCCGCACTTCGTCCATGGGCGCCTGATCAACCTCATCTCGGGCCAGGTCTCGATCAAGTACGGGCTGATGGGGCCGAACCACGCGGTCGTGACGGCCTGTTCGACCGGAGCGCATTCCATCGGCGACGCCGCCCGGATGATCGCGATGGACGATGCCGACATCATGCTCGCGGGGGGCGCGGAATCGACCATTTGCCCCATTGGCATCGCCGGATTTGCGCAGGCCCGGGCGCTCAGCACGAACTTCAACGACCAGCCCGAGAAGGCCAGCCGCCCTTACGACAGGGACCGCGACGGTTTCGTCATGGGTGAGGGCGCGGGAGTCGTCGTGCTCGAGGAATATGAGCATGCCAAGGCCCGCGGCGCCAAGATCTACGCCGAGGTCATCGGCTATGGCCTGTCGGGCGACGCCTATCATGTCACCGCCCCGCATCCCGAGGGTTCCGGCGGCTACCGGTCGATGGAAATGGCTCTGAGGAAATCCGGGCTCCAGCCAAGCGACATCGATTATATCAACGCCCACGGCACCTCGACGCCGCTCGGCGACGAACTCGAGCTCGGCGCGGTCCGGCGGCTGTTCGGCAATGCCATCGGCACCGTCTCGATGAGCTCGACCAAGTCGGCCATCGGGCATTTGCTCGGTGGTGCCGGAGCGGTTGAAAGCATCTTCTGCATCCTCGCCATGCGCGACCAGATCGTCCCGCCGACGCTCAACCTCGACAATCCGAGCGAGGGCACGGCGGGGGTCGACCTTGTCCCGCACAAGGCCAAGGAGCGGCCTGTCCGCGCGGTGCTCAATAACAGCTTCGGCTTCGGCGGGACCAACGCCTCGCTGATCATGAAGGCCGTGTGAGGCGTTTTGTCCTCGCGGCCGGGGCTCTGGCCCTCGCCGCCGTGATCGGCTTGTATCTCCTTTGGTGGGGTCCCGGGCCCAAGCCCGGACCACATACCGTCATCGTCCAGGAAGGCTCGAGCCTCGGATCGGTCTCGCGCCGGCTCGAGCAGCAGGGCGCGATACCGGGGAACGCCAGGACCTATTATGTGATGGCGCGGCTGCTGGGCTCGCACGATCCGATCCAGGCCGGTGAATTCGAGATTCCCAAGGGCATGGGCGGAGCGGCAGTCCTCGACTTGCTGCAGCATGGCAAGCCGGTGCAGCGGCTGATTACCGTGACCGAAGGCATGCCGGCGATCATCGTCAGCGAAAAGCTGGCGGCGAACCCCTATCTTTCTGGGCCGACACCTCCGATCGAGGAAGGGTCGCTACTGCCCGACAGCTACGGCTACCAGCGCGGTGAGGCGCGGGCGGCGATGGTCGGGCGTATGCAGCTCGCGATGCGCAAGGCCATTGCCGAGTTGTGGCCGAAGCGGAGCGCCGACTGTCCTGTCGCGACGCCCGAGCAGGCGGTGATCCTGGCATCGATCGTCGAGAAGGAGACCGGCAAGGCAGCGGAACGGCCGATGGTCGCCGGCGTCTACTGCAATCGCTTGCGCATCGGCATGAAGCTCGATGCCGACCCAACCTTCATCTACCCGATCACCAAGGGGAAGCCACTCGGCCGCCGGCCGCTGCGCAGCGAAGTTCACGCCAAAAACGCGTACAACACCTACGAGATGGCGGGCCTTCCGGTCGGCCCGATCACCAATCCGGGCAAGGCGAGCATCCAGGCGGTGCTTCACCCGGCGCGGACCAAGGCGCTTTATTTCGTCGCCGACGGCACCGGCGGCCACGTCTTTGCGGAAACGCTGGAACAACAGAACGCCAACGTCGCTAAGTGGTACGCGCTCCGACGTCAGCGAGGAGAGATGTGAGGAACCGAGGGATCGGCCGAGCCCGGATGTTCATGGGCGGGTTATTGCTTTTCGCCGCGGTGATCGCCTGGGGCACGACGCTGATGATGAGCCCGCACGGAGATTCATCCGCGACCGGCACCGAGCATGTGAAGACCGTCGTCGTCACCTTCATCCGCAACAGCGCGATCGGGACGCTGATCCTCTCGGCGCTCTCGGCCTGGCTGCTGTTCCCCGCCCGGCGGCCGAGATGGCCGGCGCGGGACTGGGCCCTGATCGCGATCCTCGCGGTGCTGGTGCTGACCAGCCTGTACCAGCTCCTCTGGTTGCGAGGTATCGCGAGCTAGCTGCCGAGCGTATCGCTCCTTACGTAGCCGACGCGGCGCTCGTCGCCGGCATAACCCCATGCCCAGCCGAGGCTGTCATCGAGCATTGCGAACGGTTCGCCCTTAGCAAGCTCGCGAATTATTTTGGCTTCGTCGGACGGAGCATTCCGGAGCGCGGTCGCGACCGAAATCCGGCAGTAGACAGGCTCGGCATAGTGCGACGCGATCACGCGGCCGGCAAGGCGGACGTCGGCGAGGTCCTTCCGATAGGCGTTGAAATTCGGGTCCGGCAGGTCGGAATGGCCAGAAAGCGAAAATTGCTCAGCGGTGGGCGTAAGCGGGGGCTTGTCCGATGATCGGCCGGTGGGCGGCAGCGCTGGTGTCGCCCTCCCGGAGGTTGCGTTTGAACCCTTCAAGAAATTCGGCCCCGTTGCTGGTGCGGACGACGAACACGTTGCGGCGGTCGTCCTGGTCTCGTTCGCGGCGCAGATAGCCGAGCGCGCCGAGCGTGTTCAAGGCGCGAGTGACCACCGGCTTCGAGACGCCCAGCACCCGGGCGAGGCCGCGAACCGTATGCGGACCGGGCGTCAGGTAAACCAGCATCAGCAGCGCCATCTGGCGATTGGTGAGGTCCGGCTCGCCAGAGCGGACGTAAGCGATCAGCGCCTTCATCCAGCCGGTAAGCGATACCTCGGCCATTGGGAAAATACTCCGTCCTGTGTCGCGTGAGGTCGGTTTCCTAAACCGGCAAGAGCCTGAAATGTTGCAGCGAAACGACAGGATTTGCGGGAAAAACGGCGTAGTGCCGGTTACAGCGCTGTCGGTCAGCGCTCCGCGAACCGCCGTTCAAGCGTCTGGAAAACCGCCCGCAGCCCCAGCGCGTCACCGCCTTTTGGGCGGCCCGGGGCGGCCGTATCGCGCCAGGCATAGGTGTCGAGATGCGCCCAGGGGATTTCGTCGGGCACGAAGCGCTTCAGGAACATCGCCGCCGTGATGCAGCCTGCCATTGGCGCACCGCCCGCGTTGGCCACGTCGGCGATATCACTCTTCAGCATGTCGTTGTACGGCTCCCATAGCGGCATCCGCCAGATGGGATCCTCGACCGCGCCGGAGGCCGCTTCGATGTCGCGCGCCAGCTCGTCATCGCTGGCGAAGAAGGCCGGGAGGTCGGGCCCCAGCGCGATGCGCGCGGCGCCGGTCAGCGTCGCGAAGTCGACGATCAACTCGGGCCGATTGGCCTTACCATCACCCTCGGCAGCTCGGGTCAGCGCGTCGGCCAGGATCAGGCGGCCTTCGGCATCGGTATTGTCGATCTCGACGAACGTTCCGGCACGCGACTTGACGATGTCGCCGGGGCGATAGGCGCCGGCGGACACGGCATTCTCGACTGCCGGAATGAGCAAGTGAAGGCGGACCGGCAGCTTTTCGGCGATCACCAGCCGGGCGAGTGCAAGCGCGTGGGCAGCGCCACCCATGTCCTTCTTCATCAGCCGCATGCCGCTGGCCGACTTGATGTCGAGGCCGCCGCTGTCGAAGCAAACGCCCTTGCCGACGATGGCGACGCGCGGGTCGCCTGGCTTGCCCCATTCGAGCTCGATCAGGCGCGGCGCGCGCTGCTCCGAAGCCGCTCCGCCGACTGCGGCGATGAGCGGAAAGCCCGACGCCAGTTCCTTGCCCTGCGTCACGCGCACCTGCGCGCCAAGCTCGGTCGCCGCGTCGCGCACGGCTGTCTCGATCTCGGCCGGGCCTAGATTGCCGGCGGGGGTATTGACGAGGTCACGGACGAGGGCGGTTGCCGCGGCAAGGCGGACGAGGCCGTCGATCTGCGCAGCTTCGCCGGTCAGGAGGACGCGCGGCCCGCGCTCGTCGTCGGTCCTGGAACGAAAGGCGTCGAAGCGGTGCTGGCCGAGCAGCCAGCCGAGCGCCGCGCTCCCGGGGTCGCCCGATGCGAGCTTGTAGGTGCCTTCCGGCAGCTTTTCGCCGAGCGTGGCGAGGCACCAGGGCGACAGTGCCTCGAGGGATTTCACAGTGCTCACCACCTCGAAGTCGTTGCCGCGCGGCAGCAGCGCGAAAGCATGGGTCGTCTTGCCATCGAAGCGGTGCGCCTCGAGCAGCGCGCGATCCTCAGCCGGGCGCTTCTTGAGCCAGCCGGCAAAGCTGGCCTTATCGACGAGGTGGATCGGGCGGGCTCTCTGGCCGCGGTCGGGGAGGAGGAGGGCGGAGAAGTCGGTCATTGCGGGGGCTCTAGGGGGCCATCCTCCCGGTCGCAATCGGGAGTGCGATTCCGTTCTCCTCGGCACCGCTTCTTAACCGTTTCCCGCTACCTCTATCGTCTCGGTTGCAGTCGGAGTTCGTGTGAGATGAAGCCCTACATTATCGGTGCGATCATCGTCTGGTTCTTGTGCGGCTTCACCGGCGCCGTCCTGCTCGGTCAGCAGCGCCTCGACATCCCGACGATTTCGGGTGGTCCAATCGCCCTGTGGAATGGCCTCAACAAGCCCGTCGACTAGTCCTCTAACGAGACGGTTGCCAGGGCTACCGCAGTCCGTGAGCAATGAGAGCCGCCTTGCGAAGGCTGAGCTACATGGCGCGCGGCAACTTGAGCTCTTGCTCCAGCTCCGCCACCAGTTCTGCTACCGGCTCTCCAAATGCGCCTTGTCCCGCGCGACGGCCAAGTTCGAGAACATCGCGCCAATGGCCCAGCGTGTCCTTGTGTACCGGCCGCCCGCGCCACCGGCGGGCGCTCGAAATTGCAGACAACAGGTTGCTGCGAACGCTTCCCTGGATTTTCACGCGCCACCCTTCGGAATGTTGACCCGAGCATCGGCGGCCCGCCTGCCGAAGTCCGTGGCCAGCCGATCGAGCAGTTTCGCGCGTTCCGACCAGGCGTCCGCACTCCGTTCGAGGACCAGCCGCATCGGCGAAGATGCCATCGACGCGGCCCGCTCGCGGTCGGCCGTCGCCATGGCGCGGCATCCTTCCGCCGAATCCTCTGGTTTTCGTCTTGCCGAGTTCATTTGGCGTTCCGCCGGGCCGCCGCCAGTGCGTCGCGGGCACTGGAGTATCGGTAGCCGCCCCACAGGTAGACGTCGGCCGGCTCACGCTCGATGCCATAATGATCAAGTTCGGCCTGATCTATGTTGTCATGTGCACGCATTAATAACTCCTCGCTGAGATCAGCGCTTCAATGTTGTCGGATCGATACGGCGCGCGTCGTCGTCGAATTGCTCGGCAACGGTCTTGAGCGCGGTTGATCCGGTGGCGGTGCGGGCCCGCCTCGCCAGCCTGCGACAGGAACTGGCCTGCTCGCGCAGCTCCTCCGCTGCTTCATGCCGTGTCGGCTGTTCCATCATGCGGACCCCGATCCCAGGTCGGAGCGCTTGGCGGCCGCGATGCGCGCGGCATAATGCTCGCGGAACTCGCCATGGATGCGGCGTGCGTCCTCGCCAGGTGCGTTCTCGGCCATGAACAGCGACACCTGGTGGCGATGGTAGAGGTAATTGAGATCCACGAGCCTGCTCCACATCGTAAGCGGGAGCACGAGGCGTCTCTCTGCCGCGCGACGGCCTACCGGACAGTTGTTCGCGCGATGGCCACTTATAGCACGTCGGGGCTCAGAAGACGAACCCTTTCGGGCGAGGGCCCTGCGCAGTTCCTGCCGGGCAACTGGGAATTGCTGAGCGCACTCACGACGGTCCTACGACACCTGGAGCCACGTACTTACACTCCTCAAACCGGCAACTTCAGGGGCTTAGCTGCGTTTCTAACTAACCTGCATCAGAAACTCCCGGAGCAGTTGTGCCCCATGAGCGTATCGTCGCTGTCGGATTGCTCACAAAAAGTGATTTGAGGCTCTTGGGCCCTGCGTTCGACCGCGCGTGGCCGGTCGATGAGACGCCGTGCTTCTCTCAACTGCTTCAAGCGATCGATGAAGCTGATCGAGATCTGCGACTGCAGTACAAAAGAAATCCGGAGACCACTTAAGAGCCGCCGGCCGCGGAGGCGTCAGGCGGGGACCGTCTCCAGCGGAACGCCGAAGAGATCGTGCTCGTCGGAATCCTCGATGCGGGCCGATACGACGTCGCCGGGGTTGAGCCCGCCGGCGTCGCGAAGGTGGACCTCGCCGTCGATCTCGGGCGCGTCGGCCTTCGAGCGGCCGGTGGCGCCGCCCGTTTCGCCGTCAACCGTGTCGATCAGGACGTCGATGTCGGTGCCGACCTTCGCGGCGAGCTTCTCGGCGCTGATCCGCGCCGACCGGGCCATCACCGCCTCGTAGCGCTCCTGCTTCACATCGTCGGGGACCTGATCGTCCATCGCCGTTGCGGGAGCGCCTTCGACCGCCTCGAACTTGAACGCGCCGACGCGGTCGAGCCGCGCTTCCTCGAGCCATTTGAGCAGATAGGCGAAATCATGATCGGTCTCGCCGGGGAAGCCGACGACGAAGCTCGAGCGGATGGCGAGGTCGGGGACTTGGCTCCGCCACGAACGGATGCGCTGCAGCACCTTGGCGTCATTGGCCGGGCGGCGCATGCGGCGAAGCACGTCGGGGCTGGCGTGCTGGAACGGGATGTCGAGATAGGGGAGGACCAGCCCCTCGGCCATCAGGGGGATGACATTGTCGACGTGCGGGTAGGGGTAGACATAGTGGAGCCTGACCCAGGCTTCGAGCTTGCCGAGCTCGCGGCTGAGGTCCGTCATGTGGGCGCGGACAGGCTCTCCCTTCCACGGCCATTCCTTGTGGCGGATGTCGACGCCATAGGCCGACGTATCCTGACTGATGACCAGCAGCTCCCTGGTGCCGGCGGCGACGAGCTTCTCCGCTTCGCGCAGGATCGCGTCCGGACGGCGGCTGACGAGGTCGCCGCGGAGGTGCGGGATGATGCAGAAGGCGCAGCGGTGGTTGCAGCCCTCCGAGATTTTTAGATAGCTGTAGTGGCGCGGAGTTAGCTTGAGACCGGCCTCGGGGACCAGGTCGATGAAGGGCGAGGGGACGGGCGGCGCCGCCTCGTGAACCGCCGCGACGACTTCCTCGTACTGCTGCGGCCCGGTGACCGCGAGCACGTCCGGGAAGCGGTTGCGAATGACGTCCGCCTCCTTGCCCATGCAGCCGGTGACGACGACGCGGCCGTTCTCGGCGATGGCCTCGCCGATCGCTTCGAGGCTCTCCTCCTTGGCGCTGTCGAGGAAGCCGCAGGTGTTGACCAGCACCACGTCGGCGCCGGCGTAATCGGGCGACATATCGTAGCCGTCGGCGCGCAGCTTGGTCATGATCCGCTCGCTGTCGACGAGGGCCTTGGGACAGCCGAGTGAGACCAGCCCGACGCGCGGGGGCTTGGGGAGAGTTGTGACGTTCATCGGAAGGGCCGCGCCAATATAGTGTTTTCGCGGCGAAAACTAGGCGTCTAACCCTTTACCTCGACGGCAATGATGCGAAGATCGGTTGAGCCGACGTTTTCGACCGAATGCGGGGGCAGCGGATCGATCCAAAGTCCAGACCCAAGGTCCGGCGCGGGGCGCCCGCGGCTGTCGGCCAGGATGGTCCCGTCCTCAGCACGCCTGACGAACTCGCTCCAGCTCAGGACATAGAGCGCCGCCGGCCATTCGTGGGCGTGGACCGGCGTCGCGGAGCCCGGAGCGACATGTGTGTCGAGAATTCGCACCTTGTCGTTCTCGAACAACAGCCGGTGGTTCTCGGGTGCCGCGCTCAGCGCATCGATGGGATCGGTCGCCATGGCGCGATCATCCCGCACCAGCAGGTGCCGGGCAAGCTTGTTCATGGGGTGACGCTGCGGCTAAGGGCGCGTGTCCAACCCCAGGAGTAAGCATGCGCATCGCGATGATCGGCACCGGCTATGTCGGCCTCGTTTCGGGGGCCTGCTTTGCCGATTTCGGCCACCGCGTCACCTGCGTCGACAAGGACGCTTCGAAGATCGACGGGCTCAACGACGGCGTGATGCCGATCTGGGAGCCGGGGCTGGAGGCCCTGGTCAAGGCCAATGTCGAACGCAAGCGCCTGAGCTTCACCACCGATGTCGCGGAGGCGGTCAGGGACGCCGAGGCGGTGTTCATCGCGGTGGGAACGCCGGCGCGGCGGGGCGACGGGCATGCCGACCTTACGTTCGTGTTTGAGGCGGTGCGCGAGCTCGCCCCGGCGATGAAGCCGGGCACGGTCGTCGTGACCAAGTCGACGGTGCCGGTGGGCACCGGCGATCGCATCGAGGCGATTCTCAAGGAAGAGGGCGTGACCGACGTCTCGGTGGCGTCAAATCCCGAATTCCTGCGCGAAGGCGCGGCGATCGCCGACTTCAAGCATCCCGATCGCATTGTCGTCGGTGCGGAGGACGATCGGGCGCAGGACGTCATGCGCGAGATCTACCGGCCCTTGTTCCTCAACCGGGCACCGATCCTGATCACCGGCCGCCGCACCGCCGAGCTGACCAAATATGCGGCCAATGCGTTCCTCGCGGTCAAGATCAGCTTCATCAACGAGATCGCGGACCTGTGCGAGGCGGTCGACGCCGACGTGCAGGACGTCGCGCGCGGCATCGGGCTCGATAACCGCATCGGTGCCAAGTTCCTGCACGCCGGGCCTGGCTATGGCGGCAGCTGCTTCCCCAAGGACACGCTGGCGCTGCTGCAGACGGCCGACGAGGCCGGCGTCGACCAGCGGATCGTGCGAACGACCGTCGAGGTCAACGACGATCGCAAGCAGGCGATGGTCGAGCGGGTCAGCCGGGCGCTCGGCGGCGAGCTCGCCGGCAAGAGGGTCGCGATCCTGGGGCTGGCGTTCAAGCCGAACACCGACGACATGCGCGAGGCGCCGTCGATCCCGCTCGTTGAGGGCCTTATCGAACGCGGAGCGAGCGTCGCGGCGTTCGACCCCGTCGCCCGCGAACAAGCGGAGAAGGTCCTGTCCGGCGTCGAGTTCGCCGATGACGCTTATGCCGCCGCCGACGGCGCAGACGCGCTGGTGATCGTCACCGAGTGGGACGAGTTCCGCGCCCTCGACCTCGAGCGGATCGGCGCGTCGCTGCGCGGCAAGATCCTCGTCGACCTGCGTAATGTCTACGACCGCACTGACGCGGAAGAGGCGGGCCTGACCTACTACGGGATCGGCCGGGGACGTCCCCGGAACGCCTGAACGGATTTTTTACTCCGATTTGGCGGAGGTATGTCCGAAGCGGATTAACTAGCTATATCGGGCGCCATGACAGGGGGTCCGCGTATTGTCGTCATCGGCCTCGGCTATGTCGGGCTTCCGCTCGCCGTGGCACTGGCGCGGCAGTTCGAAACGATCGGCTTCGATATCGACGGGGGTCGGGTCGGCGAGCTGCGCGAAGGCCACGACCGCACCCGCGAGGTCGAACCCGACGCGCTGCGTTCGACGAGCCTCAAGCTGACCTCCGACGCGTCGGATTGCGCCGGCGCCGACGTCTACATCATTACCGTGCCGACCCCGGTCGACGCTTCCAATCGCCCGGACCTTGACGCGGTCATGACCGCGACCCGCATGCTGGCCGGGCTGCTCGACGCCTCGAAGCGGCCGACGATCGTCTACGAAAGCACGGTCTATCCCGGCGTGACCGAGGAGCTTTGCGGTCCGGAAATCGAGCGGGCATCGGGGCTCCGGCGCGGCCCCGAATTCCGCCTCGGCTACAGCCCCGAGCGCATCAATCCCGGCGACCGGGAGCACACCATCGACCGCATCACCAAGGTCATTGCCGGTGAGGATTCCGAGGTGGTCGAGCAGCTGGCGACAATCTACGGGGCGGTGACGAGCGGCGGCGTCTTCCGGGCGTCGTCGATCAAGGCCGCCGAAGCCGCGAAGGCGATCGAGAACGCGCAGCGCGACATCAACATCGCCTTCATCAACGAGGTGACCCAGATCTTTTCAAAGATTGGCGTGTCGGTGTGGGACGTGCTCGACGCCGCGGGCACCAAGTGGAACTTCCTCAATTTCCAGCCGGGCCTCGTGGGTGGCCACTGCATCGGCGTCGATCCCTATTATCTCAGCCACCTTGCGCAGCAGGTCGGCCACGACCCGCAAGTCATTCTCGCCGGCCGGCAGACCAACGACGGCATGGGCGTCTGGATCGCCGATGCCTTGCACGATCGTCGCCGCAAGGCGGGCAAGGCCCTGGTGCTCGGCCTGACCTTCAAGGAGAATGTCCCCGACCTTCGCAACAGCCGGACGATCGACCTCGTGCGCCGCCTCGAATGGCTCGGTCACAAGGTCGAAGTCGCCGATCCGGTGGCGTCGGCAGACGAAATCGAGCGCGAATTCGGGCTCAACGTCACCGAGCCCGACGGTAGGGCCTACGACCTGGTGGTCGGGGCCGTCGCACACCGGGCGTATCGCGACCTTCCCGACGACCGGCTGGCGGCGCTGGTCGCGCCGGGCGGAACGCTCGCCGATCTCAAGGGCATGTGGCGGGGCCGTATCCTCGACGCAGGCCTGGACCGGTGGACTTTATGAGGCACGACCAGGTCCGCCTCGCGCCCTCTTACCTGATCCGCAAGCGCTTCCAGTTCGCGGGAGCGCTGGTCATCGGGGCGCTTCCGACCTGGTTTGCCCGCGGTCCGCTGTTGCCGGGCACCATGTTCGAAGCGGCCAGCCTCAACACGCTCATCGGTAATGGGATCGCGGTCGCGATCGCCTTCTGGATGCGGCTGTCGATCGAGACCTATCCGGGAATCCGGCGCAGCTCGGTGATTCTGCCGGCGGCGCTCACCGGCCACGGCGTGGTGGTTGTCTGGTTTGTACTGACGCGCTTTCCCTACGACCGCGTCGGACTCGCTGCCGGGTTCCTGCTCCACGTCGCCTGGCTCTATTTCCTCTACATCCGCGCTGAACGAAAAGTGCGGCGGCGGATCGCCGTCGTCCCGTTCGGAGCCACCGACCGCCTGATCCAGATCGAGGGCGTGGACTGGCACATGCTGAAGCGTCCGCAGTTGCACGACACTCGCTCCTGCAACGCGATCGTCGCCGACTTCAGCGCCAAGCTTCCGGACGAGTGGGAAGCCTTCTTGGCCGACGCGGCGCTCGACGGCCGGATCGTGTACCAGGTCAAGCAGCTGTCGGAATCGCTGACGGGGCGCGTCGAACTCGAGCATCTGTCCGAAAACAGCTTTGGCTCGCTCGTTCCGTCGCTCGGCTATTTCTACCTCAAGGGCTTCGCCGACTTCGCTTTCGCGATCCTGCTCCTGCCGTTCGTTTTGCCGCTGATGGCTCTCGTCGCCCTCGCGATCCGGCTCGACAGCAAGGGGCCGATCCTGTTCAAGCAGAAGCGCGTCGGTCACGCCGGCCGCCCGATCATGGTCTACAAGTTCCGGACGATGCGCATCTTCGAAGGCGAGGACGAGCGCAGCGCGGCAATGACGCGCCCGGATGACGCCCGCATCACCCGCCTCGGTCATCTGCTGCGCAAGCTCCGCATCGACGAGCTGCCGCAGATCTTCAACATCCTCAAATGGGAGATGAGCTGGATCGGGCCGCGCCCCGAGGCGCAGGTCCTGTCGGTCTGGTACACGAGCGAAATCCCGTTCTACCGCTACCGCCACGTCGTGAAGCCGGGGATTTCGGGCTGGGCGCAGGTGAACCAGGGCCATGTCGCGGAGGTGGGCGAGGTCCACCGCAAGCTGCAGTACGACTTCTATTACATCAAATATTTCTCGCCCTGGCTCGACGCCCTGATCTTCTTCCGGACGATCAAGACGATGCTGACGGGCTTCGGCTCGCGCTAGCCGCGTCAGCGCGGCGCGAGGGAAAGACGATCTGGCCGCCGGTTCGGCGCTCGATCTCAAGCTCATATTGCCGGGCCAAGCCCTCGTGGGCTTCGCGCGCGGCGCTGCTCTTCGCCTGCTGCGCGAGAGTCCGCTCCACCTGTTGCCGAAGAAAGAGATAATTGAGGTCCATCGCGGGTCTCCGGACTATTGGGGCGACCCTCGATACGCCTCCGCAACTTGAACGCCGGATGAGTGAACTGCTGCGGACGCGAGATTTAATGTGCGACCGGCGGTGAACCGGTTCTCGGTGCCGTCTCCCGGAGGGTAAGCATCACCGGCAAGACGGCCAGGCCGACGAGCGCAATCATGATGCCGGGCGCCGTTGCCCACCCGGTGCGCTCAATCAGCCATTGAGCGCCAAGCGGAGTGAATCCGCCGAAGATGGCGGTCGCCATGGTGGCGCCGAGCGCCAACCCGGTGATGCGACCCTCGCCCGGAAATTGCTCAGCGGTGGCGACCGCCCCGACGGCGCTTACGGCTCCGGCGAGCAGCGCCAGCATGACCGCGCCGACGACCGCCTGGCCGTGGACGCTACTCGCCATCAGCGAGAACATGATGATCGGTAGCGCGGCGCTTCCGACGCAGAGGGCAATCAGCACTGGCTTGCGGCCGACGCGGTCGCTGAGGAGGCCGGTGAGCGGAGTTATGGCGATCACGGCAACGGCGGCGATGGTCGCGAGCCATAGGGATTCGCCCTCACTGAGCTTTCCGACCGACGTCAGGAAGGCAGGCACGTAGGTGATCCCGACATAATAAGTAATCGATCCGAGCGCCGAGATGGCGAAGCCGCGGGCAATGCCGCTGCGATGGTTGGCGAGCGCGTGGCGGAGCGGGACGTCGGGCACTGTCCCATCTTGACGCTGCCGATCGAACTCGGGGCTTTCGTGCATCGTCGAGCGAGCGATCCACACTGTCCCGGCAAGTGCGGCGCCGACGAAAAAGGGAATGCGCCAGCCCCATCGGTCGAGGCCGGCTGCGCTCACCAGGCTGACGGTCAGCGCAGAAACTCCGACGGCGAGGAGGGCGCCGACCTCGCTCGCAGCCGAGGCGGAGGAGGTGATGAGCCCACGGCGCCGAACCGGCGCCC
>Ga0207657_10005122_pt1 | contig 13732 bp, 12 predicted proteins | sample KBSC33metaG_FD_184316 | JGI IMG/M metagenome (GOLD analysis project Ga0207657, IMG submission 184316) | Corn rhizosphere microbial communities from Kellogg Biological Station, Michigan, USA - KBS C3-3 metaG (SPAdes) (version 2) | ecosystem: Host-associated > Plants > Roots > Rhizosphere > Soil ... | reverse complement strand
GCTTGCACATACTCCTCCTGCTGGCCGGACAAGCGCGGATACTGAGACGGGATGCCGGCGCCATTGGGACTGTGGCAACCGGCGCAGGCGGCGATTTGCCGATCGGCAATACCGCCGCGATAGATGCGTTCACCCATCGCGACGAGCGCCTTGTCCTTGGCGAAGCCCGGCTTCGCTTTTTGCGACGCGGCCCAATACGCGATGTTCTTCATGTCGGCATCCGACAGCTGCGATGCGAAGCCCTGCATGATGGGGCTGGTGCGCTTGCCGCTCTTGAAGTCTTGCAGTTGCTTGATCAAATACTCGGGATGTTGCTGCGCGAGCTTGGGATTGGTGGCGACCGTGGAGTTGCCATCCGCGCCATGACAGGCGGCACACACGGTGCCGAACTTCGCGGCGCCCTGGTTCGGATCCGGCTTGGCCGCTTGCGGCTGCGCGGCGGGCGCCGCGTGCGAGGCTGCGCCCGCCGCGGGTTCGGCCCCGGCTTGCTGGGCGAAGGACGGGAGCACGGGCGATGCCAGCAGGGCAGCGATCAGCAGGGAAGCAGGCAACTTCATGTCGGGGGCTTGGTTCGTTGGCGCAAAACCCGGTGATTCTACAATGCCGCACTCGGCTCACCTGCCCCCATCCAAAGGCGCTTCATGACTTCCACCCCGGCCCACCCGGCCGGTCCCCAGGCCCGCAGCGCGGCGCCTGCCGCCGCGGGGCGCACCGCTTCGGCCCTGGCCCTCGGCTGGCTTCATACCGCCCGCTTTCTCACCACCGCACCCACCCTGGAGTTTCTGCCGCCGCTTGGGGTGCCTGAAATCGCTTTCGTGGGCCGCTCCAACGCGGGCAAGTCCACCTGCATCAACACGCTGACGCAGCAGAAGCGGCTGGCGTTTGCTTCCAAGACGCCCGGGCGCACGCAAAGCATCAACCTGTTCGCGCTGGGCAAGCAAGGCATCACGGATGCCGTGCTGGCCGACCTGCCGGGCTACGGCTATGCGGCCGTGCCGAAGCAGGACAAACAGCGCTGGCAGCAAGTGATGGCCAACTACCTGGTGACCCGTGAAAACCTCATCGCCATCGTGCTGTTGTGTGACCCGCGGCACGGTCTCACCGAACTCGACGACATCCTGCTGGAGGTGATCCGCCCGCGCGTGGAGCAGGGCCTGAAATTCCTGCTGCTGCTGACCAAGGCCGACAAGCTCAACCGAAGCGAGGCGGCGAAGGCGCTGTCCATCGCGCGACTGCAAGCCGGAGGCGGCGAGGTCAAACTGTTTTCCGCGCCCAAGAAACAGGGCGTGGAGGAAACCGCCGTGCTGCTGTCGCAGTGGGCGCATCCGTCATCCAGCGAAACACCAGCCACATGATCGAACAATTCCAGCAGGATTTGCCGCACGGCATCACTTTGAGCTGCCGCGCGAGCGGACCACGCGGCGCACCGGTGCTCATGTTCCTGCACGGCTTTCCGGAGGCGGCTTTCGTCTGGGACGATTTGCTGGAGCACTTCGCCCGGCCCGAGAACGGCGGCCACCGCTGCATCGCGCCCAACCTGCGCGGCTATGAAAAATCGTCGCAGCCCAGCGATGTGAAGCAGTACCGGGTCAAGTACCTGCTGCAGGACATCGAGGCGCTGATCCGCATCGAAGGCGCACCCCTGCACTGCCTGGTAGCGCACGACTGGGGCGGCGCGGTCGCCTGGAGTCTTGCGAACCAGCTGCCCGGGCTGGCGAAGAAACTGGCGATCATCAATTCACCGCATCCGGGCACGTTCCTGCGCGACCTGAAGTCCAGTCCGAAGCAACAGGCCGCCAGCGCCTACATGAATTTCCTGATCCGGCCCGACGCGGAACAGCTGCTGCGAGAAGACGACTATCGGCGGCTGTGGGAATTCTTCCGGCGCTGGGGCGGCGCGCCCTGGCTCACGCCGGCACTCGAGCAGCAGTACCGTGAGGTGTGGGACGCGAGCCTGACCGGCGGACTGAATTACTACCGCGCGTCGCCATTGCGTCCCGGGCGCGCCGACGATCCTGCTGCGCAAGCCATCGAGCTGCCACAGCAGATGCTCACCGTTTCCCTGCCGACGCTGGTGCTGTGGGCAATGGAAGATGCCGCGCTGCTGCCGGGGCTCGTCGATGGCCTGGAGACATTCGTCCCGCAGCTCAAGCTGGAAAAAGTCCCGGGCGCATCGCACTGGATCGTCCACGAACAACCGGCGCTCATCGCCGATCGGCTCGGGCGATTCTTGTCCGCCTGAAACGAACTGTTCAATACACCGGCGGCGCGCCCGGCGGCCGGGTCTTGAAGCGCTTGTGGACCCAGTAGTATTGACCCGGCATGTCGTCGATGTACTTCTGCAGCCGCACATTCATCAGCGCTGTGTCCGCCTGCACGTCATCGGACGGAAAGTCGTCCCACGCGGGCAGCACCTGGACTTCGTAGCCGTCTCGCGTCATGCGCGTCACCACCGGAACCACTTTCGCGCGGCCCAGCCTGGCGAAGCGCGATAGTGAGGGCACCGTCGCGGCGGCCACGCCGTAGAAAGGCACGAAGATCGAGTCCTCGGGGCCGAAGTTCATGTCAGGCAGCAGGTACATGACGTCGCCTGCACGCAAGGCCGAAACAATCTCCCGCACGCCGTCCGCCCGGCTCCTGGGGCGTGCGTCGCCGAAGCGGTGCCGCCCTTGCAGCACCCAGGCATCCACCACCGGGTTGCTCTGGCGCGTGTAAATGCCGATGAAGCGCCGCGCCACCTGCTGGGTCAGTCCGGTCACGCCGGCGTCCAGGCCCACGAAATGCGGCGCGAACACGATCGTCGGATCATTTCCGGCCAGCTGGTCGAGCGCGCCGGTCAACACGACTCGACGCTGCACCACCTGCGGGTCCGCATGCCACAGCCAGCCCCGGTCGAGGAACGATTGCGCGACGTTCACGAACACCTCGCGCGCGACGCGGTTGCGCTGGTCGGCGCTCCAGTGCGGAAAACAAAGCCGCAGGTTGACCTGCACCACCTTCCTGCGCGGCCACACGACCCAGAAAAGGAAAACCCCGAGCGCATGGCCCAGCACGCGCACGCCTCTCAACGGCATGGGTGCGAGCATGCGCATGAACCAGACGCCGGCATGGCTGATCACGGCAGGGCCTCCTGGCGCGGCTGCTTATAGCGCGCGTAGCCCCAGAGATATTGCTGCGGGCATTCGCGGATCAGCGCTTCCATCGCATCGTTGACCTGCGCCGCGGCAACGCCGCCATCGGACGCAATCTCGCCGCGGTTCCACGGCCGCAAGTGAACGCAAAACCCGCGGCCGCGCGCCAGCCTCTCACCCCAGGCGAGCAGCACCGTCGCGCCGGTCTGCGTTGCCAGCCGCGCCGACAAGGTCATGGTGTAGGCGGGCCGGCCGAACAAGGGCGCCCAGACGCCCAGGCCTTCGGGCGGGACCTGGTCGGGCAGCAGGCCCACCGCTTCCCCGGCTCGCAATGCCTTGAGCATCTGGCGCACGCCGGCCAGCGTGGTGGGAACGCTCGCCAGGTTCGCGCGGCTTCGAACCGTGTCCACCAATTCGCGCAACCATGGCTTTCGGGCGGGCCGATACAGCACCGTGATGCGCCCGAACCGAGCCGCGTACGCTTGCGCGGTGATCTCGAAACAGCCCAGGTGAGGCGTGAGAAAAACGATGCCGCGTCCCTGCGCGCGCGCCGCTGAGATCAGCTCGGCGCCATCCCATTCGATCGCCACGGGAGCACCGAACCAAAGCCGCGGCGACTCGGCAATCAGCTTGCCCGCCTCGGATACCGCCGCCCTGATCTGCCCCAGGCGATAACCCGCCTGCGCCGCATTGTCGAGAAAGCGGCGGCGATAGCCGCTTGACGCGATGAACGACAACCAGCCCAACGCTGCGCCCAGCGCGTGCAACAAAGGCAGCGGCAGCAGCGCAAGCACGCGAAACAGCCTGGTCAAAACGATTAGAATGTCCCCGTCGCCGAGTTATGAACTACTTGCAGGGCGACATTAAAAAATTCTGCTAAAGCGTTCGCCTCAAGCTCCGGCACAAGGCAACGCAAGTTGCAGCAACCTACGGAGTTTATTCAAATGGCGAACGATTTCCTCTTTACTTCCGAATCCGTTTCCGAAGGCCACCCCGACAAGGTGGCCGACCAGATCTCGGACGCGATCCTGGACGCGATCTTCGCGCAGGATCCGCGCAGCCGCGTGGCGGCCGAAACGCTGACCAACACCGGCCTGGTGGTGCTGGCCGGCGAGATCACCACCAACGCCCATGTGGACTACATCCAGGTCGCGCGCAACACCATCAAGCGCATCGGCTACGACAACACCGAGTACGGCATCGACTACAAGGGCTGCGCGGTGCTCGTGGCCTATGACAAGCAGTCCAACGACATCGCCCAGGGTGTGGACCACGCGTCCGACGATCACCTGAACACCGGCGCCGGCGACCAGGGCTTGATGTTCGGCTACGCCTGCGATGAAACGCCGGAGCTGATGCCAGCGCCGATCTATTACGCGCACCGGCTGATGGAGCGGCAAGCGCAGGTGCGCAAGGACGGGCGGCTGCCCTTCCTGCGTCCCGACGCCAAGAGCCAGGTCACGATGCGCTACGTCGACGGCACGCCGCACAGCATCGACACGGTGGTGATCTCCAGCCAGCACAGCCCCGAGCAGAGCGAAGGCCACAAGATGAAGGCTTCGTTCGTCGAAGCGATCATCGAAGAGATCATCAAGCCGGTGCTGCCCAAGCAGTGGTTGAAGGAGACGCGTTACCTGATCAATCCGACGGGGCGCTTCGTCATCGGCGGGCCGCAAGGCGATTGCGGTCTTACCGGCCGCAAGATCATCGTCGACACCTACGGGGGCGCCTGCCCGCATGGCGGGGGCGCCTTCTCGGGCAAGGACCCGAGCAAGGTCGACCGCTCGGCGGCGTACGCGGCCCGATATGTCGCCAAGAACATCGTCGCCTCTGGACTGGCACGCCAGTGCCAGATCCAGGTGGCTTATGCGATCGGCGTCGCCAAGCCGATGAACGTGACGGTGTACACCGAAGGAACCGGCGTGATCCCGGACGACCAGATCGCGGCGCTGGTCAACGAACACTTCGACCTGCGTCCGAAAGGCATCATCCAGATGCTCGACCTGCTGCGGCCGATCTACGAGAAGACCGCCGCCTACGGCCACTTCGGCCGCGAAGAGCCCGAGTTCACCTGGGAGCGCACCGACAAAGTCCAGGCCCTGCGCGCCGCGGCGGGCCTGAAATAAACGTTTGCCCACCACGCGTCCGGCGCGGCGCACGCGAAACAACGTGCAGCGTGCCCTTCAACAAAAAGGCCGGGTCTCCCGGCCTTTTTACCTGGCTAAACAACTTCAAGAACACGCAGTGTTATTGAAGTTAATCACTTATCGAGCCGCCGCCTGCTGGCGCCCGTACTCGCCGTGCTTCATGGCGATGTAGGTCGAGCGGTCCATCTCGTGCAATTGGCGCGCGTAGTGTTCGGTCGAATCGAACCAGGTGGTGATGCGCTTATCCAGTTGCTGGTCGGGCGGCGCGCTCAGCGAAGCCAGGTGTGCATCGATGGCGAGGTAATAACGCATCGCATTGCGCTCGATCGCGCCGCGCACGCCGCCGATGTAGATCGGGTGCCCGTCACCATCCTTGCCGCTGACGCTAAAGCCTACCTTGTCCGCGCCGGCAGTCGCCAGGTAGGCTTGCATCGCCATGCGACCGGCCAAGCCATAACTGTACGAATAACTCAGGTGCATGAACGTGTGGCCGCCGTCCAGCGGAATCGCGGACACGGCGATGCGATAGTCGCGCGTGCCGATGGGACCCGTCGTCGCCGTGAGCCGGCTTTCGAAGTAGTTGGGCGTCACCGCAACCGGCTGCCAGGAGAAGTCCAGTGGATACGCGTCCTGCGCCGGCTGGTCGGACTTGCGCCCGATGCGCACTTTCAGCGTGGCTTGCTGCTCGCCGCCGGTCGCGCGGCACGCCTTGGTGTTGAAGGGCAGCAGCATGATGTCGCACCAGTCGGCCGGATTCTTCAGCGCATTGCTCACGGTGGCGAACGGGTGGTCGAGTACCGCATAGACATCGCCGTTGAGTGTGTCACCCTCTTCCGACGATTCGATGTACAGCTCGCGATGGAAGCTGTTGTTGCGCAGCTGCTCGCGCAATTGCGCGTATTTGGCCTGCAGTCCGCTCGGTCCGACATAGGCGCCGGCGCTGGCGGCGGCGAGCGCCAAAAGGCAGGCAACTCCCAACCGGGCGATGGCCCGGGCCCCGCGTGCCAGCGTGGCTGGATCGATTTTCATGCGTGGTTCCCCGGACTGTGAGCATGCGGCGTGTGCTGGCGGCTGCGCGCCGGCTCGTCCGCCAGCACCTCCTGCACATCCAACTGGATGCCGCCCGTAAAAAGAGAATGCGGCTGCACCGCATACAGATAGCGGCCGCGCTGGCCCAATTCAAGGCACATGCGCAATTGCGGCTGCTCCACTTGGTCCCACGCCTTGATCAGCCGGGCGCGCACCAGGTTGTCAGCGCATTGCAGGTAACGCAGCTTGTGGTGATTGTGGGCGAGATTGACAGCGTCGAGATATTCCGATGCGCTCTTGTTTCGCGTGTGGAAGTTCGGGGTGAGGTCGATCGACAGCGTCAGCACCCGATCCTCGACATCCAGCGTGAAATGACGGCCCATCAAGCCATCGCTGCCTTCGCCGTACTTGTACGCCAGGTGAAGGTGCGACGGCGTCTTGCGCAGGGAGTACTTCATGATGTTAAGCCGCATGTGCGGCACATCGCCAGCTTGCGCCGAGCCTCGCCGCCCGACTGTAGGACAACGCTCAATTCCCCTGTGGGCAGCCACGGCCGCGGGCGCGTGAAGCCGATGCGTCGTTCTCCTACAGGCAATCTCCCGATTGGCTGACTGCCGCGCCAAAAGGCCGGAAGAAGATGAGGGATGCACATGCCGACGCCTTGCCGCGCCGCGTGGCGCGTACAGCGGGCAAGCCGCGCCGGCGCGGCTTGGCAGTTCGATCATTCATACAAGGAGCATTCACATGGCTGCTGAAGACAGAGATCTCAACCGCGATCCCATCACCGATGAGCCCGGCGCGCATCCGGTCGGAACCGGCGTGGGCGCCACCGGCGGAGCCGTGGCGGGGGCGGCCGCGGGTTCCGTCGGCGGGCCGGTCGGCATGGCGGTGGGCGGCGTCGTGGGTGCGGTGGTCGGCGGCTTGGCCGGCAAGGCCGCTGCGGAATCGATCAATCCCACGGTCGAAGAGGCGCACTGGCGCGAGAACTACACGCGCGAGCCGTACTACGAGAAGGGCCGCAGCTTCGACGACTACGCGCCCGCGTACCGCCTCGGCCTGACCGGCCGCACGCGTTATCAAGGCGATTGGAACAGCGCCGAGCCGCAACTCGCTTCCGAGTGGGAGTCTGCACGCGGCGGCTCCAGCCTCAGCTGGCCTGATGCGCAACCCGCCAGCCGCGCCGCGTGGGACCGCATCGATGCGACCTACCGCAGCGGCATGCCGGGGATGGACGGCACACGCGACGGCATGGTCACGGATCGCGACAGCGGCAGCAGCTCGATGAGCCAGTCGCAGAGCCAGAGCCAAGGCGGCAGCTATAGCGCCGAAGCGGGTGGCGCTGCGGCAGCCGTGGGCGAGGCCCAGAGCGCCGGCAATGCTTCGGGCGACACGGACGACGTGATCGATGCGTTGCAGGACTTGGTCGAGTGCTGCAAGGACGGCGAGTACGGTTTTCGCGCGTGCGCCGACCAAGCCAAGCGGGCTGACCTGAAGTCGGTATTCCTGCAACGCGCGGATGATTGCCGCGGCGCCGCTCAGGAATTGAACGAGCAGATCCGCGCACTCGGCGGCAAGACCGAAGACAGCGGCAGTGCGGCCGGCGCGTTGCACCGGGGCTGGGTGTCGGTAAAGGCAACCTTGACCACCTACGACGACAAGGCGGTGCTGGAAGAATGCGAACGGGGCGAGGACAACGCCATGGCACGTTATCGCAAAGCCCTGAAGCAGCCCCTGCCGGCCGGCGTCAAGCTGATCGTCGAGCGCCAGATGCAAGGCGTGCAGCGCAACCACGATCAGATCAAGATGCTGCGCGACAGCGTCCGCTCCGCGTAACGGAGGGTAGCGAGGTTCGGGCAAGCCCGAACCTCGTATTTGCAGATGGCTGATGACCTCTCTCCTTCTTCACTCAAAACCTATCGCGATAAGCGAAACTTTGACGCGACGCCTGAACCTTCGGAAGGCGGCGTGCCCAATGAGGACGAGCGCGCTTTCGTGGTCCAGAAGCACTGGGCGACGCGACTGCATTACGACTTTCGCCTGGAGCTCGATGGAACGATGAAGAGCTGGGCCGTGCCCAAGGGCCCGAGCTTCGATCCGGCCGACAAGCGCATGGCGATGCCCACCGAGGATCACCCGATCTCGTATAACCGCTTCGAGGGCACGATCCCGCCCGGCAACTACGGCGCGGGCAAGGTGATCATCTGGGACAAGGGCGTGTGGATTCCGCTGGAGGATCCGCGCAAAGGCTATCGCGACGGCAAGCTCAAGTTCGAATTGCGCGGCCACAAGTTGCGCGGGCACTGGACGCTGGTGCGCATGAAAGGCCGCGGCAATGGCCGGCAGGATCCGTGGCTGTTGATCAAGGAGCGCGACAGCGAGGCGAAGCCCTCCGGCGAGTACAGCGTCGTCGATGAAATGCCCGACAGCGTGCAAGGACTCGAGGACCGGCCGGCCATTGCGGCGCCTGCACGTGCAGCGCCAGCGGCCACGCGAGCGGTAAGCGGGCCGCCCGCCGGAGCGCGCAAAGCCGCGCTACCCGATGCACTGCAACCCGAGTTGGCGACGCTGGTGGACGAGCTGCCGAAGGACCCGGATCACTGGATCTTCGAAATCAAGTTCGACGGCTACCGCATGCTCACTCGCGCCGAGCGCGGCAAGGTGCGCCTCATCACGCGCACCGGCAACGACTGGACCCACAAGCTGCCGAAGCTGGCGCAGGCGTTGGAGGCGATGGATTTGCCTGATGGCTGGTACGACGGCGAGATCATCATGCCGGGAGAGCGGGTCCCCGCCGACTTTCAGGCGCTGCAAGGTGCGTTCGACAGCTCTCGCACCGGGGACATCGTTTACTACCTGTTCGACCTCCCCTACTGCGCGGGTTACGACTTGCGCCAGGTGCCGCTGGTCGAGCGCCGCGCCGTGCTGGAGCGCATCGTCGCGCACAAGCCGCACGACAAGGTGCGCTTCTCCGCAGTCTTCGACGCAAAGCCCGAGGACGTGGTGGCGTCGGCCTGCCGGCTGGGTCTGGAAGGCGTGATCGCCAAGCGGCGCAACTCCGCCTACATCACGAGGCGTTCATCCGACTGGATCAAGCTCAAGTGCGGCCTGCGACAGGAATTCGTGATCGGCGGCTACACGGATCCCAAGGGTTCCCGCACCGGCATCGGATCGCTGCTGCTCGGTGTTCACGACGACAAAGGCCGGCTGAAGTATTCGGGCAACGTCGGCACCGGCTTCAGCGAGCAGACCCTGCGCGAGCTGCGGCGGCAACTCGACGCGGTGCCGGCGGACAAGAGCCCGTTCGCGGCCGGCGCGGAAATCCCGAGAGGCGCGCATTGGGTCAAGCCGAAGCTGGTGTGCGAAGTGGCTTTCGGCGAATGGACGCGCGATGACCGCATCCGGCATTCGGTGTTTCACGGGCTGCGCGGCGACAAAAAACCGGAGGCGATCGTGCGCGAGGAGGCGCGCCATCTACCCGCGGCAGGCAAGCCAGCCAAGGCTGCGCCGCAAACCCGGTTGCCGGCGACGCTGCGCGTCAGCAACCCGGACCGCGTGATCGATACGCAATCCGGCATCACCAAGATCGAACTCGTGCGCTACTACGCGCTGGTTGCGCCATTGATGATGCCGCACCTGAAAGGCCGGCCGATCGCTTTGGTGCGCGCTCCATCGGGTATCGGCGGCGAACTGTTCTTCCAGAAGCACATGGACCGCTACAAGATGCCCGGCGTCGAGCAGCTCGACCCTTCTTTCTTCCCCGGCCATCCGCCGATGCTCGAAGTCGCGAAGGCCGAGGGACTGCTGGCGGCGGCGCAGATGAACGTCATCGAGTTCCACACCTGGAACGGCGTGAAGAGCGCGATCGACAAGCCCGACCGCATGACATTCGACCTCGATCCTGGCGAAGGAGTGACCTGGCCGCAGGTGAAGGAAGCTGCCGCGTTGGTGCACGCGTTCCTGTCGGAGCTGAAGCTGCCGGCGTTCCTGAAGACCAGCGGCGGCAAAGGCCTGCATCTGGTGGTGCCGCTGAAGAGACAGTTCGACTGGGATACGGTGAAGGATTTCTCGCAGGCCGTCGTGCAGCACCTGGCTCGCACCATCCCGCAGCGCTTCGTGGCAAAGAGCGGCGGCAGCAATCGCGTCGGCAAGATCTTCATCGATTACCTTCGCAATGGCTATGGGGCCACGACGGTATGCGCATGGTCGGCGCGGTCGCGGCCCGGGCTGGGCATTTCGGTGCCGGTGCGCTGGGACGAACTGCGGGGTTTGAAGAGCGGCGACCATTGGACCGTGCGCAGCGTGCACAACCGCCTGGATGAAGGCAACGCGCCCTGGGACGACTACGAATCCAGCCGCACCGCACTGGCTGCGGCGATGAAGGCCCTGGGCTTTTCGCGGACGTGAGGGCAAGACCATCCATGCGCGAACAATGGCCTTGCACGCTCTGGATCGTGCGGCACGGCCAGAGCGCGGGTAACGTCGCGCGTGACGCGGCCGAAGCCGCCGGCCATCACATCATCGACATCGCCGAGCGCGACATCGACACGCCCTTGTCCGAGCTTGGCCGAAGACAGGCACGCGCGCTCGGGCTCTGGTTTGGCGAACTGCCGTCCGAACGGCGGCCCCAGGTGGTGCTGTGTTCGCCGTACATCCGCGCGCGCGAAACCGCGCGCCTGTTGCTGCACGCCGCGGGCATCTCCGGGAACAGCGTGCGGCTGCGATTTGACGAACGGCTGCGCGAGAAGGAATTCGGCATCCTGGACCGGCTGACGGTGCACGGCATCCGCCGCAAGTATCCCGAATTGAGCGAACAGCGCTCTCACGTCGGCAAGTTCTACTTTCGCCCGCCTGGCGGCGAAAGCTGGTGCGACGTGATCCTGCGCTTGCGCAGCCTGCTGGAGATGGTGACGCGCGAACACGGATCGCAGCGGGTGCTGGTGGTGGGGCACCAGGTGATCGTCAATTGCATGCGCTACCTCATCGAGTGCATGGACGAAGCGCAGATCCTGGCCATCGACAAACGGGCCGACGTTCCCAATTGCGGCCTGACCTCGTATGAGTACGACGATCGCAGCGACGCGCTGGTGCCCGACCTGGTGAACTTCGTCGCGCCGTTGCGGCAGGCCGGCGCACCGGTCACGATGGCCGCCGACGAGCCGGCGGCGGCGAAGCCTTGATCCGCGGAAATTCCGGCGCTGATGAAAAAGGTGCAGGGACGCGCGCGCGTCAGGCCGCCCGGGCGCGAGCCCAGGGAATAGACAGGCGCAAGCGCTGCCTTCCTTCGCGCGCAAGCTGAACCGATTCAGCGCCTGCCAGTGCATCCAGGTCGGACGCACCAATCCGGCGATAGCTGGGCTCGGCCGGAAATCCGGACTCGCTCTCGGTCGGGCGAACGGTCAATTCGAGAACGGCCGCAGCCGCACTGACCTGCAGGGTCAGCACCAGATCGGCCGGTGCGGGATTTTCGTCGGTCAGGTGGATCATGGCGGCTGTCAGCACGTTGCGAATCGCCGTGCGGTGCACTTCGCCCGGCGTGGGCGCGATCTCGTTGCGCACCGCGAAGCCGCGGAAGGTCAGGCTCGTGGTCAGCAGGCTCAAGCACTCGCGCACGCCCTCGTCCACCGTGCTCACCGCGCCGTCCTCGGGCGCCAGCCAGGTCACCACGTCGAGGCAGGAATTGAGGGCCGCGCGAGCGAAGCCGTTGATCTTGTGCGCGCCCTCGTGCACCTCGGCGAAGTTGGGTTGGGGCGCGCGCAGGCGACGGTCCATCACCTCGTACACCATGCCGATCGGCTGCAGGTTGACCACCAGGTGGTGCCGCATGGAAGGCGCAAGGCGGCGCAGCAAGGCATAACGCGCCGCTTCGGCGCGGCTGGCCGGCGTCAGCACAGGCTGCTCGTGGGTCGTTTGAGAGTCGGACGTCATCATCTCAAGGGTATTTCACGGCTTCGGCGCTTGTCAACTTGGCCGTTCATCACTGGTCACAACCCGGAAAAAGCCCGCTCAGCCGTCATCGACTCGCCACGCATGCAGCTTCTGAACGGGGCGATTGCCTCCGCAGGTTTTTGGCCGCTTCCAACGGGCGTTTGATCTGGATCAAACCTCGCGGAGGGGCTCTTCCATAGCATAGATGCATCTGAAATACACCTTATCAACCGACAGCAACCCTCTCTGACTGGAGCTTCCATGACGCAATCCACCTCCCGCTCTGAACTCGACGTCCGCCTGCTGGCCCCGCGCGAGCGCCATCCGCTGATCTTTTCGACCTTTGGCGCGCTGGCGGTCGGCGGCGCGATGGAGTTGATCAACGACCACGACCCGAAACCACTGTATTACCAGTTCCAGGCCGAACTGCCGGGCGCCTTCGCCTGGGACTACCTGGAAGAAGGGCCGGACACCTGGCGCGTCTCGATCACCCGGCTCGCGCAGGGCGACGCACAAGGCAGGTGCTGCGGCTCCTGCGGCGGCGCTTGATCCATCACGCTTCATCAAAAGGACCTTGCAATGAAAAACAATCGAATGCTGTGGCGCTGGCTCGGCTTCATCTTCATGCTGTCGTTCGGTGCGCTCGGGTATCTCGGATGGCAGATCTATCTCACGGCCCCGCCGATTCCGAACGCCGTCGTGAGCACCTCGGGCGACGTGATCTTCACCGGCGAGCACATCCAGATGGGACAGCGGGCCTGGCTGTCCAGCGGTGGGCAGCAGCAAGGTACCGTGTGGGGCCACGGCGCTTACGTCGCGCCCGACTGGTCGGCCGATTGGCTGCACCGCGAGGCCGTCGCGCTGCAAAAGCTGCGCACCGATGAACTGCGCAAGGATCCCTCCGCCCTGACGGCGGCCGATCGCGGCGCGATCGCCGCGTCGCTGAAGGACGAAATGCGCAAGAACACCTATGACGCCGCCAGCGGCACCTTGACGGTGTCGCGCGAACGCGCACAGGCGATCCACGAAGTCGCAAGCCACATCGAGGCGCTGTTCGGCGACGACACCTCGCTGGACAAGTTGCGCGACCAATATGCGATGCGGCCGGGCACGCTGCCCGACAAGGCCGACCGCCAGGCGCTCACCGCGTTCTTCTTCTGGACTGCATGGGCCGCCGCGACCGACCGGCCCGGCGAAACGGATCTCTCCTACACCAGCAACTGGCCGCATGAGCCGCTGGTGGGCAACACCATGACGGAGTCGGCGGCGGTGTGGTCGATGGTGTCGATCATCCTGCTGCTGGCCGGCATCGCCGCGATGCTGTGGGTGCACGGCAGCGCGAAGCACGAAGCCGACCTGCCGCCGCCGGCCGCCGACCCGTTCCTGGGCATCCAGGCCACGCTGTCGATGAAGGCCACGCGCAAGTACTTCTTCGCGGTCATCGGCCTGATGCTGCTGCAGATCGGCATGGGCGCCATCACCGCGCACTACGCCGTCGAG
>Ga0207657_10005120_pt1 | contig 13734 bp, 9 predicted proteins | sample KBSC33metaG_FD_184316 | JGI IMG/M metagenome (GOLD analysis project Ga0207657, IMG submission 184316) | Corn rhizosphere microbial communities from Kellogg Biological Station, Michigan, USA - KBS C3-3 metaG (SPAdes) (version 2) | ecosystem: Host-associated > Plants > Roots > Rhizosphere > Soil ... | reverse complement strand
TGCAGGAACGAGTGCAATTTGAGCCCATCATTGTAACACCGCATGGCATGACTAAAGCTGAAGTCCGGGTCATGTACATATGGCTGGAACAGCTGACGCCGGTGATGACTATCATTCGCATGGGACGCGGCCTGCAGATGGGGGTTGATCACAACAGGAACATGGAGTGGGTCGGGTCATCGGCGGGATTGGTTTAGCATTCGGGCTTGGGTTAGCGGAGCTTACGCTCCGCTGGACAGACGAGGGCGTCTGTCCCTACGTGGGCCGAGGAGAGGCACGCAGCGGGTGAGCAGATGGGCGGACATGAGCGGAGCTACGCTCCGCTGGACAGACGAGGGCGTCTGTCCCTACGTGAGTCGAGGAGAGGCACGCTCCCGGTGAGGAATGCAGCGACCAAAGCGGAGCTGCACTCCGCTGGACAGACGAGGGCGTCTGTCCCTACGTGGGTCGAGGAGAGGCACACAGCCGGTGAGCAGATTCGCGGACTTGAGCGGAGCTGCACTCCGCTGGACACACGAGGGCGTCTGTCCTACGTGAGTCGAGGAGAGGCACACAGCCGGTGAGCAGATGGGCGGACTTGAGCGGAGCTGCACTCCGCTGGACAGACGAGGGCGTCTGTCCCTACGTGGGTCGAGGAGAGGCACACAGCGGGTTTGGGAGATGCTCGTATTCAAGAGTTGACCCGAAGGCGGGGTGCGCCTAAGATTGGCCGCGAACTCGGATACCCTATGATCGGCGAGACTGTTTCCCACTATCGCATCGTAGGAAAACTCGGCGGCGGGGGCATGGGGATTGTCTATGAAGCCGAGGACGTGCGGCTTGGCCGTCACGTTGCCCTGAAGTTCATTCCTGAGCAGTTCCTCAACGATCGCAAATCCCTGGAGCGCTTTGAACGGGAAGCGCGCGCCGCCTCGCAGCTGAACCATCCCAACATCTGCATCATCCATGACATCGATGACAACAAAGGCCATCCCTTCATTGTCATGGAGAAGCTGGAGGGCGAGAGCCTGAAGCAGAGGATCCGGGCCGGGAATGCAATGGATCTGGAGCACCTGCTCGAGGTAGCCATTCAAATGGCAGATGCGCTGATCGCGTCGCATACGAAGGGGATCATTCATCGCGACATCAAACCGGCGAATATTTTTCTGACGGCAAATGGGCAGGCCAAGATTTTGGATTTCGGCTTAGCGAAACTGAGCCGCGAACCCAATATCACGACCGACAGCAATATCCCGGTGATCGAAGAATCGCTGACTGCCGTGGGAGTGCTGCCCGGTACGGCGGTCTACATGTCTCCGGAACAGGCGCGCGGAGAAGATCTGGATCCACGCAGCGACATTTTTTCGTTTGGTGTAGTGCTCTACGAGATGGCGACCGGAAGAAAGCCTTTTTCCGGGACAAACATTGTGACCACTCTGGATGCGGTGATGAACAAGAAGCCGCCGGCGCCGCGCACAATTAATCCTGCGGTTGCGCCCGAGCTGGAAGCAATCATCGGCCGCGCCATGGAGAAGGATCGGAAGAAGCGGTATCAAACCGCTGCCGAAATGAAAGCCGACCTCCAGCTACTGAAACGAGAAACCGAGTCGGGACTCACGGCGGCAGGGGTGGCGCGCACGGCAAAAATTCGGCTGCTCACAAGCACCTTCCAGAGCTCAAGCCGGAAGCCGGTGTACATCCTGCTTGCAGTTACGTTGCTGCTGCTGACCATACTGGTGCCGCTAGGGCTGTGGGTGCTCAAGCACCGGTCCATGGTTTCGGGTAGTGTTAACCGACGAAATACGATAGCGGTGTTGCCGCTGCAGAACTTCAGCAACGATTCCAGCATGGATTATCTGCGTTTCGCGCTGTCGGACGAGATTTCGAATGCGCTCACCTATACACGCTCGTTGGAGATTCGTCCGTCGTCGATGACCCGGAAGTACGACGCCCCCAATGTTGATCCGGGAAAAGCGGGACGCGAACTGAAGGTCGTGACCGTCGTTACAGGCCATTACGTTCCGCAAGGCGATGACGTGATCGTCACTTTGGAAGCGATTGATGTAAAGAACAACCGCGTAGTCTGGCAGAAGACGCTGCCGCCAGCGAAGAAAACGGATCTGATTGGGCTGCAGTCAGAACTGCAGAAAGCCATGCAAAGTGGGTTTCTGACGGCACTGGGCTATGCCGGCGGCGAGACCGACACCAGTACGTATCCGGAAAACCCCCAGGCTTTCGGGCTTTATCTGCGAAGCATCGCGATCTTGCACGATCCGGGCCCGAATGCCGATGCGATCAATATGCTCGAACAGGCTGTGAAACTGGACCCGACCTACGCCCCGGCATGGGATGCACTCGGGCGCCGCTATTACTTTGAAGCGGTTTACGCGCAAGGCGGGCCGGACAGCTATAAGAAATCGGATGAAGCGTACCAAAAGGCGCTGGACTTGGAACCAAGCCGGATGTCGGCGGCGGAAGGCTTGGTGCAGAATCAGGTGGAGAAAGGCGAACTGAGCAAGGCTTATGCGGCGGCAATGGACATGCTTAAACGGCGGCCGGATGATGCGGACACTCATTACTCGCTTTCCTATGTGCTGCGGTATGCGGGATTGCTGGAGGAGGCGGTACAAGAATGCAACACCGCGCTGGGAATACGGCCGGGCGACTACAACTTTCGGTCGTGCGGAATAGCGTTCTCCGAGTTGGGAAAGAACGACCGGGCACTCGAGTTCCTAAAACTGGATTCGGGGTCGGAATTTTCACGAGATAATTCGCCGGCAGTCTATCTGCGCGAAGGTAACTTGGACGCTGCGAAGCAAGCAGTGCAGATGATGACGCAGAATCCCGCATTCATGCCCACCTTTCTGAAGGCGTGCGTCAACCGTGAAAGCCCGAGCGAACTGGGAAAACTTGCGGCAGATGCTGAGGCGAAGCTGCTTCCGGAGCGCGATCCGGAGTTGAAGTACATACAAGGCTCGATCATGGCCTATTGCGGACAGCCAACGGTCGGGATGAAGTTCCTGCGCCGCGCTGTTGAGCAAAATTATTGTGCGTACACTGCGCTGCAGATCGATCCGCTATTGCGGCAAATTCGGGGAACGCCGGGCTTCGATCAAATTCTGGCTGAGTCGAAGCAATGCCAGGATAAGTTCATGGCGAGCAGGCAAAGGCCGCATTAGGAAGTCCCCGAAACATTGCTCGACAAAAGTGCATCCCGCTATCGATCTGATTTTTGACGGCTCCAGTATAAGTTGAGGAGATCTAGTACACACGTCCGCTCACGTTTTGCCTTATAGAGGGTCCATAGATATAACTCTCATAGGCGTTTACATCAGGACCTCCGGGAAAAATATTGCGTCTTCAGAAACCAGAGAACAATCCCCTTTCCATGATCAATGCCCGTGACCGGCGTCGGGGCGGTCTCTGCCCAGGCATCCCGCTTTCGCTCGTTCTTTGGCTCGCCCTGGTTTTGCCCGCGGTCGCGCAAAATGCGGCGGAGAACGCGGATCCAGTTGGACCCCTGCCGCAAGATTCCGGCTCTGCTGGCTTGAAAGACGAGCTGCAACGCCTGCACACCACCGCACGTATGCTGCACACGACGGCCCATCCGGACGATGAGGATGGCGGACTGCTTACATTCGAGTCGCGGGGCGAAGGCATCACCGCGATATTGCTTACACTGAATCGCGGCGAAGGTGGACAGAATAAAGTCGGGAGTAACCTGTTCGATGTGCTGGGAGTGCTGCGCACGCTGGAGCTGACGCAATCAGACCGTTATTACGGGGCGGAACAGCGATTCACGCGAGTGGCAGATTTCGGTTTCTCGAAGAATCCGGACGAGACCTTTCAGAAGTGGCAGGGACACGATGTAGCGCTGGCCGATATTGTGCGGGTGATTCGGACGTTTCGTCCGGACGTCATCGTCTCGCGCTTTGGCGGTAGCGAGCGTGACGGACATGGAAATCACCAGGCCTCGGGAATTTTGTCGCGCGAGGCGTTTCGCGCGGCGGCGGATCCGAACCGTTTCCCGGAGCAACTGAAGGAAGGTCTGCTGCCCTGGCAAGCGAAAAAGATGTATGTGGACAATGTTTGTCCGTTTCGGAGCAACGAGTGTCCTGAGGGGAACTGGACGGTAAGGGTAAACACGGGCGAGCAGAGTCCGGCGTTGGGGATGTCGTACCTGCAGTTTGCCGTGCAAGGGTTGAAGAGGCAGCAATCGCAAGGGGTGGGCGGCTGGACGGTCGATCCCGGTCCGCACTATGCGTTTTACAAGCTGGTGGATTCGGTTTTGCCTCCGACCGCGGACAAAGATGGGCACGAAAAAGATTTCTGGGATGGGATCGACACATCACTGCCTGGACTGGCCACGCGGCTCGGAGTGGAGCAGTCCAAAGCCCCCTTCTTGAAAAGTGCATTGCTACAGTTCCAGGCACACATTGATGCGGCAACCAAGCTGGCGGAACAGAATCCAGCAGCGGCAGGGGAGCCGTTGCTGGAAGGATTGCGGACGGTACGGAGTCTTGTTGCGGAGGTGAGGAGATCAGCGCTAACCGCGAAGGCGAAAGACGAACTGCTGGTCAACCTTGCCGAAAAGGAAAAGCAGCTTGAGCGCGCTGCTGAACTGGCTTCTGGAGTAAGCCTAAACGCCACTCTTGATGCGCCAATCGCAGCCAATGCGGAAGACGCATTGATGGCGGTACCGGGGCAGAGCTTCAGGCTGAAAGCTTCGTTCACTTACGCCGAGCCGGTCCAGTGGAAAAGCACGAAGTTAGATCTGCCTCCCGGGTGGACCGCGAAGGAAATTAATTCCAGCAAGTCGGACAACGCTGGTAAACATGTGAGCACTTCGGAATTCGAGGTCAGTGTTTCTGCCGGAGCGCAATATACGCGTCCATACCTGCATCGCGCCGATCCGGAAAGGGATGGCGTTTACACGATTGATGATGCACGTTATGCGACCCTCCCGTTTCCACCAGCGCCGGTGCAGGCGCATGCCGAATATTCAATCAATGGCCACGAGGGGATAGTGCATGCAGTGGGGTTCGTCATCTACAAGGGCGAAAATGGAGCAGAGGCCAAGCGGGCTATTGCTGTCGCGCCTCCATTTTCGATTGCGTTGGACCCGGCTACGCAGGTGGTCTCGACCAATCACGTAGGCACCACCGAGATTGCCGTACAGGTGCGGAGCAACGTTGCGACCTCGGGGCCTGCGAAATTGGGGCTGGAGTTGCCCCAGGGATGGACGTCCAATCCAGCATCACAGGGCGTGAGCTTTACCGGGCCGGGAGAATCGAAGGAATTCAAATTCCAAGTGAAGCCTGCAGACTTGCGCGAAGGGCGTCACGAGATCAAAGCTGTGCTGGACTATTCGGGCAAGCCCTACAATCTCGGGTACACCATCGTGACACGGCCCGATCTCGATACCTTTTACTACTATCAACCGGCAACCCAGCGCGTGAGCATCGTCGACGTAAAGGTTCCGCAAGATTTGAAAGTCGGATACATCATGGGCGCGGGCGACGGAATTCCCACCGTTCTCAAAGAAGTTGGGATGGACGTGACAGTGATACCTGGCGAGAAACTCGCATCGGAGGACCTGAGCAGGTATCACACGATCGTGCTGGGCATTCGAGCTTTCGATACGCAAAAGGAGGTTGCCGCAAACAACAAAAAGCTGCTCGATTACGCGGCAGCCGGTGGAACCCTGATCGGGCAGTATGAGACGGGAGTGGGTGACTTCAATAGCGGACACTTCACTCCCTACCCGGCGCAGTTGAGTCGAGCACGAGTTTCGGTGGAAGAAGCGCCGGTGGAGATTTTGGCGCCGCAAGATCCGGTCTTTCATTTTCCGAACCAGATAACGCAGAAAGATTTTGAGGGGTGGGTACAGGAACGCGGACTTTACTTTATGGGGCAATGGGACAGTCACTTCCAACCTCTGCTTTCATCGCATGATCCGGGAGAGGAAGCGCAAAAAGGCGGCCTGCTGAAAGCATCGTATGGGAAGGGTCTGTATTTCTACTCGGCCTACGCGTTCTTCCGGCAGCTGCCGGCAGGGGTCCCGGGCGCGGTGCGGTTGTACGTGAATCTGCTGAGTCAGTCGGGTAGCCGTTAGTTGGTCGTTAGTCGTTGGTCGTTCGTCGTTGGCAAATAGCAGCTCCGCCTTTTGCAGGTGAGGCACCGCTTCCACTTCGCTCAGGAGACGCTCTGGTTACGTGAACACGACCGCCGCTCACGTCGGCGGGACGCTTAGAAAAGTCCTCAGCAAAAAGCATGTTCATGGATGTTCCCAAACAACCCGAGCAGGGCGGCGGCTCTCCGGAGTTGATTCGGGGCGTCGGGCTGGGAAGTGCGACCGCACTTAACATGATCGACATGATTGGGGTGGGTCCATTTATTACGATCCCTCTCATCGTGAGCGCCGTGGGCGGTCCGCAAGCCATGCTGGGCTGGGTGGTGGGCGCCGTCTTTGCAATGTGCGATGGGTTGGTTTGGGCGGAGTTGGGTGCGGCTATGCCGGGGTCCGGCGGCTCCTATCGCTATTTGAATGAAATCTACGGTCCGAAGAAACTCGGCCGGCTCATCTCGTTTCTGTTCATCTGGCAACTCTCGTTCAGCGCTCCCCTTTCCATTGCATCCGGCTGTATTGGTCTGGCGCATTATGCGGCGTACTTCTGGCCGCGCTTGGAGCATGCGTACGTTGCCCGGGACGTGAGCTTGGCCGTCCCGGTCTTGGGAACCCTGCAGCTGCGATGGAGTTTGTCGGATGGGACATTGGTGGCAATACTTGCGTGTTTGCTCGCCATGCTGCTTCTCTACCGGCGCATTACCAGCATTGGAAGCCTATCCAAGTGGATGTGGGCCGTGGTCATGGGGACGATTGCATGGATCATTTTCGCCGGCCTGACACACTTCAACCGCGCACAAGCTTTCAGCTTCCCCCCGAATGCATTCCACCTCTCGCATTCGTTCTTCCTGGGCATGGGTTCGGCCATGTTGATAGCCGCCTACGATTACTGGGGTTACTACAACGTGGCATTCATTGGTGGCGAGATCAAGAACCCGGGTAAGACAATTCCCAGGGCACTTCTGCTGTCCATTTTCCTCGTAGCCTGTCTATATATCGTAATGAACATCAGCATATTGGGGGTAATCCCCTGGAGAGAGCTGGATGCGGCGGCCAAGTCGGATTCTGGCCTTTACACCATCTCAGTGTTCATGCAGAGGATTTACGGTACGTGGGCGGCGTATGTGGCCACGGGCCTGCTGCTGTTCGCTGCGTTTGCTTCGGTTTTCTCGCTGATGCTCGGATACTCGCGAGTGCCGTACGCGGCCGCGCTGGACGGAAACTATTTCAGGATCTTCGCCAAACTGCATCCTGAGCACCGTTTTCCACACGTCTCATTGATCATGCTGGCATTGGTCGCAATGGCATTCTGTTTCTTAAGTCTGGCCGACGTGATTGCCGCCTTGGTGGTAATTCGAATCACCCTGCAATTCCTGGTGCAGGCTATCGGGGTGATTGTTTTGAGGATCAGGCGGCCCGACATGCCGCGGCCCTTTCGCATGTGGCTTTATCCCGTCCCCGCATTGCTCGCGTCTGCAGGATTCATCTTCGTTCTGTTCTCTCGAACCAACTCCATGAAGCAGATTCGCTACGCGCTGGTGATCCTGTTCACCGGACTGATCATTTACATGCTGCGTGCGTGGAAGAATGGCGAGTGGCCATTCGGGCGCGCGGTGCGGACCATGGTGAAAGAGCCGCGGGTAGTCGAAAATGGCTGAGTCCCTCAAGTTACAGATGCCCGAAGGGCTGACCGATCGCGAAGAAAATTCGCCGTGGGCTCCTTTGCGCGAGCCTCTGTTCCGTTCGCTATGGATCGCGGCAGTGATCTCGTACACGGGAACGTGGATGCAAAACGTGGGCGCGGGCTGGCTGATGACGCTTCTGACCGTGTCTCCGTTCATGGTGGGGCTGGTGCAGGCGGCTGCGACGTTGCCGGTTTTTCTTGTAATCCTGCCGGCGGGCGCGCTTGCCGACATGGTGGACCGGCGAAGGCTTCTGTTGCTCGCACAGACATGGATGGTGATAGCCGCCGGAGCACTGGGGGTTTTACAACTGCTCCACATGGTCACGCCGTGGATCCTGCTGTTGTTCACGTTCCTGCTGGGACTCGGCGCGGTAATGAATGATCCGGCGTGGCAAGCGATCACGCCGGAAATTGTGTCTCCGGAACAGCATGCTTCCGCAGTTGCCCTCAATTCGGCAGGATTCAACGTGGCGCGCGCTGTGGGCCCGGCGCTGGGCGGATTGGTTGTAGCAAGCCTAGGTTGCGGAATCACATTCTTGCTCAATGCGGTGTCATTCTTCGGCGTCATTCTCTTTCTGTATCACTGGAAAAGACCGCCACACCAGCGGGTGGAAACGGGGCGCGTGTACGACCTGATGAAGGGCGGCATCGCCTATGTGCGCAAGTCGGAGATAGTGAAGTCGGTGCTGATCCGCACTGGCGCTTTCAGTTTTGCAGCCAGCGCGTTATGGGCCTTGTTGCCAATCATCGCGCGGCCACACGGCGCTAAAGGCTACGGATTGCTGCTCGGGTCATTCGGAACGGGCGCTTTGGCTGGAGCACTCCTCCTGCCGCGTTTGCGACGGGAGCTCTCGGTCGACGGCGTGGTTGCGGTGGCGATTGGAGTTTTCGCCATGGCTACGGCAGCGGCGGGGAGAGTGCAAGATTTCGGACTACTCTGCGCGGTGATGTTTGTCGGCGGCATCGCGTGGCTGGGAATTCTGGCATGTCTGAATGTCGCGGCCCAGACCATGTGTCCGAACTGGGTGCGTGCTCGCGCGTTGTCGATGTATTTATTAGTGCTGCAGGGCGGCATGGCAATCGGGAGTACGGTCTGGGGAGCGCTTGCGACCCGGATCGGGGTTCCGGATGCGCTGTTGTGCTCGGCTGCGGCTCTGATCTTTGGATTGACGACAATTCGAAAACATCGCTTGTCGTCACGCGATTTGGAGTTGGCGCCCGTGGTGGTGAGGGATTGACGCCTGGCACAGATGAGCGAACCGTACCCATACCTCGGGGGCTGAAAGCCCGTTTGCCTGGCGCCCCGCAGCTCTGTTAGCGAGTGGCGCCCCTGTGGGCGGGTCCCTGACTGTAGTCAGAATTCCCTGGTGCAGGGATGAGGGTTACGGTGAGGGATCCTTCGACTTCGCTCAGGATGACAGAGAGAATTCGCTGCTCGGCATAAGATCATGCTAAGCGGTGGAGGGGCGGCGTTTTAGCGCCGCGTACCTTCTGTCTCCAGCGACCGTTCCTAAAGAAACATCAGAAGGTGATCTTCACTATCCTTCCTTCGGTACCGACGAGCCATCCGGTGTGCGGATCGGCGAATGCGACAGCCCAATAATTCACGAGGCCGGGCAAGAGGTTCCAAGTATCGCCTTCATCGGGAGTCCATGCAGCGCCACTCGGTCCGGTGGCAACTACCGTTTGGGAGTTGCTGCCTTCCCTGCGGCTTGCATCCGTGGCATAGCTGAGCCCGTACACGGCACCTCGGAATGGAGTGGGTGTGGCGAGTTGCCAGGTTTTCCCGCCGTCGCTCGAGCGCGCAATGTTGTTCGAAAAGTCGTGGGGCTTGAGAATTTCTCCGCCACCGAGGATGCCGTGAAACGCGTCGCGGAAGTCGACGCTGGTTACACCCGAAGTGGGCGTACCTTGCGTAATGGGCGTGTCGTAGGCCTGCCATGTCTTGCCACGGTTCGTAGTGGCAAGAATGCGGGCTTGAGAAGCGCCACCAGTACCTATCCACGCTCGGTCCTGGCCTTGTGTGGCCACGCAGGTTCCACTGGCAGCAAAGGCGGCTTCCCCGGGCAGTGCGGGAGGCAAGTTGTTACTGATGTCCTTCCAAATTTGACCGTTGGTGGTGCGTCTCACTGGGAAACGGCCGTTGACGGAGTCGACCATAACCAGGCCGCGAGTACGCGTCCAGAAGGCGAAACAGTCGAAAAATTCGTTCGGATCTTGATTCTGAAATTCGAGCCTCCAAGTATTTCCGCCATCTTCGGTTTTATAAATACGAGCGTCGGTACCGGTACCCGCCGACAGCAGGTAAGCCACCTGGCTGCTGAAAGCTTGCACGTCGCGAAATTCGAGATTCTCCGCGCCGGGGACCACATGCGCCTGCCAGTGCTCACCACCATCGGTCGTCAGTACGTAAGTTCCGCCCACGCCGCTGGCCCAAACCACCTGAGGGTCCACAGGACTGACTGCCTGAAGGCGCACGGTAGTGCCGCTCTTCTGGCGCCTGAGAGTCGGAGAGCTGGAAGAGGCGGATTGAGCTGAGGCTGAAAGGGACAAGAGGAAGATGGCGGTAAGCGAAAGACGCGTGATGCGAATTGAGCGTCGCACGGAGCACCTCCAGAAAGGGCGGTTAGATCGCAGGGTGTCAGAGTTTACTCCCGTTAGATCGGCTGTTCAAGCGGAGGGCCGGTTCTACACACGCGGCCGCATAGCTTGACAGGTCATTTATCGTGGTACGTCTTTCGAGGAGGAGAAAAGGAATGAATCGCTTCTGTTCGATGTTTGTGGCGTTAGTGGTTGTGGGTGCTTCTCTGGCCATGGCTCAAACCAAACCTGAGGAACCTCGCAGTGTCTCGCAGGTCATGGATCGAGCCGTTAAGGGTGTGGAGAGCGAATTTGTGCCGGCGGCAGAAGCTATGCCGGAGGACAAGTACGCCTTTGCGCCGAGTAATGGAGAATTCAAGGGCGTGCGCACGTTTGCACAACAAGTAAAGCATGTGGCAGCGGTGAACTACCTGGTCGCCGCCGACATGATGGGCGAAAAACCGCCGGTTGAATTAGGCGGCGAGAGTGGGCCGGATGCCGTCAAGACGAAAGCCGATATCGTTAAATTCCTGAAGGATTCGTTTGCCTATGTACACAAAGCCGCTGGAGCGATCAACGAGCAGAATCAGCTGGAAGCGATCAAAAATCCGTTTGGCGAAGGCACCGCAACGCGTCTAGGGATGGCTACACTCATCGTGGGTCATTGCTTTGATCATTATGGCCAGATGGTGGTTTATCTACGTTCCAATGGAATCGTTCCGCCCGCCAGCCGCTAAGCACGGATGAATTTGGGCCGGTCGCACAGATCGGCCCATGTTTACCGGAACACTCGTCTCTGCCGAAAACCTTCCCCGCGTGTCTTTTGGTTTCGGGGGTTTCGGGATCATACCCGTATAATGTGGGGACGGTTTGGCTGGAATTCCCACCAATCGGGCTCTCATGACCTCGTGACGGCCAAACGAGTGCATTCATCTGGGGACGTCGACTCGGCGAAAGTTACAAGCAAATATGAGAAGGATGGCGTTGCGGCAAATGGGGGTGTTTGTGCTGGGGGTAGCCATGGTTTTGACTACTCACGCATCCGCCCAGACCCGCGCGCATGGAGATGGAATAGGCAGGCCGATTTACACGGTCCAGCCCCTCCGGACGGTGACAGGAACTGCCGTAAAGAATGACTTGAGTGCTCCGCAGAACACCGTTCCTACGTGGAGTGGAACGTTTCAGTATGGTCCGGCAGGACGACCTTCGCGTGTCTTCCCTTACACAATGGTGGGAACAAGCCCATGGCTCGGGTCAGCAACCACAACCGTTCCTACGCAGATCATTCCGATCGCTTTAATCTTCTCCAATGGCGTTACTCTGGACGGAACCACCAAGGTGGGCAGTACGGTTGCGTCGCCGCTATTTCAGCCCTTCGCGTCGCAAACTGGTTTCACACAATATGGAGATGCGGTAAGCCGAGCATCTTTCTACAGCATCGTGCAGCAGGCCAGCCCCAACTGGCACGTCCTTCTCAGTCAGCCGGCCGTCTTTCCGACGCACAATATTACTGTGCCTGCGGAAGAGGGCTTCGAGTTTACCGGCTCTGCTTCAGGGGCCCCCATCGGGCTGGTCAACTCCGATTGGTTCAGCCATGAACTGCGCAATCTTTTGGCAGGATTGAATCTAGATCCGCATACTCTGCCGATTTTTCTCACCCACAACAGCTTTCTGTTTGCGGGTAGTCCGCAAGACTGCTGCGTTATCGGATTCCATAGCGCCTTGGCGTCACCGGGTCCGGGCGGGTCGCAGAACGTGAACACCTTTATTTGGGCAAGTTACAGCGACCATGGAATTTTCGGCCAGGCTATCGAGGACGTGACGGCGCTCAGCCATGAAGTCGCGGAGTGGTATCACGATCCGTTGACGCGCAATCTTGTTCCCGCGTGGCCGCAGCCAGGCAGCAGCGCCTGCTTCTCGAACATCCTCGAAGTAGGTGATGCGCTGGAGAATTTCCGTGATCTTTCCTTTGTAGTAAACATGGGTGAGGTGCAATACCATCCACAGGATGTCGCTCTCTTTTCCTGGTTTGCACGACAGTGGCCCTCCATGGGACTAAAGGGCCGGTACTCCTATCGTGGCTCAAAACTGGCGCGGCCAGCCCCGACCTGCTGAGATTCGCAACAAGAATGGAGTAAGCACTCAGTACCTGAGATGGTTCCCATACCACTAAAGTGCCATTTACATGGATGTGAACAGAATCTAGTCTTCTCAGACCAGCCCCAGGGAAAATTTATTGCGACACGATTCCCGGTTACTTCCAACGTCAGTCGTGTAGTACTTCCCGGATTTCCCAAAGGGCGAGCATGGATGGGTGAGGATTAAGATGTCAGCGCGTGCCAGCAATGCCAGCATATGCGTTCCGGTTGATTTCCTTCGCGAGGCAGCCACGACCAAAGAGGTCGAGACCTACCTCCTCGCAGTAGCTTCCTATCCTGGTCAACTGGAACTTCATCGTGACCTCACGTTCGAACAGCACCTCTACAATCTGCTTCATGCCCAGCAGAGGTCGTCGAACACTCCACAGTAGACCAACACAGTTCCAAGAAATCTAGCGATCTCGCCGGGTGCGGGCTCTCGTTCTCCAGCCGCGCTGATCCCGGGCGCCTTTGTGTGCAATTTCGGTGAGGAACACTTCAGCGGAGAGGCTGCGGGACTTGAGATGAGCCTCGATTAAATTCTTCGTCTTTTGAGGAGCAATTCGCGCGTCCAGGAAGACTAAGACGGAGGGGCCAGCGCCGCTGAGCGCGACACCGAGCACTCCAGACTTTCCAACCAGTTCTTCAAGGGCCGGCAGCAAGGGACATAACCGAGCGCGGAATGGCTGATGAATGCGATCGTGGAGAGCCGCTGCCAACAGGTCGGTGCGCCCATAGATGAAGGCTGCCATCAACATCATCGAGTTCTGGATGTTGATCACGGCATCAGCACGCGAGTACTCCGACGGCAGCACGCTGCGTGCCTGCTCGGTGGAGAGAGGATGATCAGGCACAGCAAACAGCAGAGGCCACTTTCCTTTAAGCTGGACGCGAACGGCCTGTGCTTCGGCCGGACCCGACATGCGCGCGACCGCCAGGTCCCCGATCCAGCATGCGGCGGCGTTGTCAGGATGATGCTCCCGGCGCGATGCTTCTCCGATGATCTGTTCGTCGGTCCAGCGGAGACCGCCGAAGTGAACGGCCAGAGCGATGCCGGCAAGACGCGCTGCTGCCGATGATCCACAACCTTTTCCGATAGGCATTTCGTTGACGATATGCAGGGCGACTGGAACGATCCTCTTTTTGTGAGCTTCGAGCACTTCTCGATAGGTGTTCAGGATCAGATGATTCTCGCGATTCCCGCAGACGTCGGCGTCTCGACCCTG
>Ga0207657_10005117_pt1 | contig 13738 bp, 13 predicted proteins | sample KBSC33metaG_FD_184316 | JGI IMG/M metagenome (GOLD analysis project Ga0207657, IMG submission 184316) | Corn rhizosphere microbial communities from Kellogg Biological Station, Michigan, USA - KBS C3-3 metaG (SPAdes) (version 2) | ecosystem: Host-associated > Plants > Roots > Rhizosphere > Soil ... | reverse complement strand
TGTTGCCGCAGTCCTGCAGGCAGGCCAGTCAGGTACTGCAGATATCATGGAAACACTTGATGTAAATGGCACTCTCGTAGATAGCTTCAGTAACACCGGTAACCTGCTCGTCAAGCCATCCACGGCTTCTGCTGCTGCCCTGCAAGTCCAGACCACCGGTGGCACGAACGTCTTTTCTGTGGATACCAGCAGCAACCTTGTGGTTGTCGGTACTGGTTCTACTGGCCAATCAAGCCCTGCACTACTTGTTGTAGACAACGAAACAGGCACCACTGCCGACCCAACGGTGCTTAACGGTGCTATATACTACAATGCCACTACCCGCTCCTTCCGATGTGGCGTCGCCGGCTCTTGGCAAAACTGTAATGGCTTGCTCTACGCCAACACCTCTAACTCATCTGCCAACAACAACTGCTCCAACAACTGTGCCGCCTTCAGCACTTCAGCAGCCATACCTGCCAACTACTGCCAAGCTGGACGTGTTATAAAGATAGCTGCAGCCGGATACTTCTCGTCCACCGCTAGTTCACCTAACCTCCAGTTCGGCGTGTACTATGGCACCGATGGCTCTGTCGCCTCAAATGACACTTTGCTGGGCACGCTTCCGCCTGCCGTCACTGTCAACTCGGCGAGCAATAATGCGTTCAATCTTAATTTCAATATCATATGTTTTTCAACAAGTACTATGCAGACGAGCGGAGTTTTAGGAATCCAAACAGGAGCTGCCGGCTCTGGCATGACTTCACTGCCGCTTGCCTCTACTAGTGGTACCACCGTCGTGTCATCAAGCGCTAAGAACCTGTACATCTTCCCTATATGGGACACGGCCAGCACTTCAAACACCGCTACACTGACCCAGATGATAGCCAACAGCTTCTAGGTACATGAAACTACTTCTTAAGAGATTGTATAACTTGCTTCAGCACGTCTGGATTGGTGCTTGAAGGCGCAGTAATAATAAGCCACGGCCCCTTATTAATTTGGAGACTCGCTAATGTCTGTAAATTTGAACCGCTTCCTATAGCGCCTACTTCAGCCTTGCCTACATTGGTTCCCAGTGATGTTCGTAGTGGTATTGATGTCGATAGGAACTTATCAATAATGCTGCTACTTGGGGGCCGTTCTTCAGAAAACGTTAGCTTTTGGTCATTACTATTGGTCACCCAAAACAGCACTACCTGTGGCTGCACTACCCGGAAAGACGATATATCCAACGCGTAGCCTTGCGGTAGCTTTTTGGGGTCAGGGTAATAAATTTCAAATGGTACAGAGCTGCGGATACTCGGTGGCACTGGACTACTGGACCGACCGTGCCATATAACACCCACAACAACCAATGCGAGCAGTGCTACTACCACAGCCAAGATTTGCTTACGCCACACCGCCACTCTTGCAGACCGCTCTACTACAATGGGCACAAAAACATCATCGGTATCTGCCATCGTATTAAGTGTAACAAATGCTTATTGGGCCGTCTTACTAACGACTAAGTTGTCTTGATATACACCAGACCGTCCCTTGTATGTACAGGTGACCTTAACAGGGTATTTTCCGTCAGGTACATTTTCTGGTACCGTCCAGCTCCAACCGACACCGCCATAGTCATCGGCTGTTTTCTGAGCAAGGCCGGAATCGGTACTGACTACAGCGCCATACGTCACAGTAATACTGCAAGTAGAGCCTGGCAGCGTCCGTACTTGCATCATCGAGTTTTGACCAGGAGCTATAGGATTCGAAAAAGCCGTTAATGCCACACCCTCTGGCGCATTAGCTGCCGGCTGCACTGGTTTGGGTAAGGAGTTAACCGTTTGGGTTGGTGCACTAACGGCAGCTACGTTCTGGATACCTTTACCACCCATAAAGTAGGTATAGACTACGCCAGCGCCCACAAGTAGCAAAAGCAACACAAAAACGCTTATACTAACGTTTCTGGCCTTCCTACGGTACTTTTTAGTCCTCTTTACATCTGGAACTATAGGTTCAGACTCTGGTTGCAGCTCAACTTCTAAATTTTCTACCGTTTCGGCAGGCAGTTCGGGTTCGGGCTGTAACGGCCGTAAAACAACCGGCTCTGGCACCTCCGTTTTTATAACCCGTACTACTATCTGTTCGCCAGCATCTTCAGGTACGGCAGTTCGCTTTTTGTCTCTCTCTCCCATCCCCACTATCTTACCACAAGCGGAATCCCCTCTCCGTCCAGATGATATAATTCAATGGAATTAACGGGGTGTAGCGCAGTTGGTAGCGCGTACGGCTGGGGGCCGTGAGGTCGCAGGTTCAAGTCCTGTCACCCCGACCATAGAAAAGACTCTAAGATTTTTAGAGTCTTTTCTGTTTGGGGCCCCCGCAAGAATCCAGCGAAGCGAATCTTGTGAGGCAGAAGCGTAACTAAATGCGAAAGTTGAAATAGAGAAGCTCCAGCTTCTCTATGGAAACTGGAGCTATTTAGTAAGCTGGTGTCGGGTACCGAGGTGATCACCTGAGACATTCCCAGGTGGGTGCTCGCACATTAGAACCACAGTCCTAATAAATCTTGAGCTCCCTAATGATTAGTATTCAGATAATCATTCGCTCGGCATCGGGGAGTACCGGTGTCCGGTTCCCTACCCGACTCCCCTATTATACTCGCCTACCCACTGGCCGAGGAGTGTAATTTTGTCATCCAAGTAACAGATTGATTATGTGCTGGTCTATGCTAACTATCGCCGGCCCAAGGATATTGAAAAACAGCAGCATAAAAATAAGTATTGCCACGAGCCCTAACTGCTCTATCCGTGCCATCACATCCTGTAAAGCTTCAGGCGCGAAGGCATACAGCAAACGTGAACCATCCAACGGTGGAAATGGAATCATATTAAATACAAACAGGGCTACGTTTATAGCCACAAATATACTGAGGAAATCGCCCAATGTACCGGATGGTGCCAAATGGTAAATCCCACCAGCCACCGCAGCTAGCACAAGGTTAGTAAGTGGGCCGCTTATACCTACCAGCGCCGCACCGTACTCATCCCACATTACTTGAGCTGGGTTAAATGGCACTGGCTTTGCAGCAAAAAATGGTGGTAAGCCACTCAGTATAAGGAGTAGTGGCAGCAATACTGTTGCAAATATGTCTACGTGAGCTAATGGGTTTAAGGTGATGCGACCGAGGTCTGCTGCCGTACGGTCACCAAGCTTAAAGGCAACGAAGCCGTGCATGGCTTCATGGAAGCCTACCGATACTATTACGGTAACTAGTACAAATACCAGTTCTATGCCGCTTAAATGTCCGAACATACTGCCTTAGTATACCATTGACTCATCTGTTATTTTCGCGTACAATAACACCTTGAAACTTTGGAGAAAGCAGCATGCAAAAGTGTGATTTAACCGGCAAAGGCAAGCAATACGGCAGCAATGTCAGCTTTAGCCAGCGCCACACCAAGAAAGTCTGGAAGCCTAACCTGCAGGCTAAGACTGTTATTGTCGACGGTAAGAAGGTTAAGATGCAGCTGAGCACCCAAGCTATTCGTACCCTCAAGAAAAAGGGTCTGCTGCAGGCATAAGACAAACCTGTGGTTTTTCTTATCGCAAATGCCGGCGTGAAGCCGGCTTTTTGTTTACAACAAAAACCATTGCTTCTCTTTTCCCCTTAGCTGCAATAGAAAGTTAAGACTTCTCTAGAACAACGAGTTGGGTAATATCCGTAAGGTCCGTTGGCTTAAGCTTGAGTTTAGGCACCGTTTCTTTCGGTTCCATAGCCAATTCCTTGAGTGCTTCACTCAGGCCAAGTTGTGGTACGGGGTACTTCAAAGCCTTGTCGTTGTAGTGAGTTGGTATGACCAACTTGGGTTCAATCTCTTTTATAAGCTTTAGCGCGCCAACTGGGTCAAGCGTGTAACCACTACCGCCAACAGGCACAAACATTACGTCAACAATACCTATCTGCTCCCAAATTTTCTCCGGTATATCAGGGTGGACATGGCCAGCTACAAGCACATTGAACTCACCAGCAACCAATTTATACATCGTGGCCGTGCGCTTTCCTTCCTCGTCCATATGAGCCCGGGCCGCGATACCCATTATCGATATATCGCCTACTTCGTACTCGCCTGGTTGATCTAAAGCAATCTTGCAGGCCTTGGGCGCACCATGAGCCATAGTAAAGAGTGCGATGTCTTCTGGCTTAAGAACACTTTTAGCACCTAAGTCAGCCAGGTTATCGTCGACAACTATTCGGGTACCTTTATAAGTAATGCTGACACAATTAGCTCCATAGAATTGCAGATCCATACCTTACTCCTTTATATCTAGTCTAACAGATTGCCGTTATCGACAAGAACTTGCTTCTTAGCCCCGAGCAATTGGCTAATAAAGCGGTCTTTTATGGTCTTCCGGTACTGGAAATCGCTGGTACTCATAACAGAATAACGCAGCTCCTTGCCTTCCTTCCCTTCAAGTTCAGCAACGTACTTAGCAACCGCGTTCTTGTTAAGATTCCCGGCAAACAGCAAATCTATACCGGCAGATTCATCACGGGTAAACTGCCCGGTATATACAAGCAAGTCTAGGTGGCCAAGCGCTTTATATTCATCGTCGCCATTATCTACGTCAACAGCCGCAGTAGCTGCCTTTTTGGCCTTACGTTTGCCCCCTCCAAATATCTGTTGCAGAGGTTCATAGAACTCGTACTTTTGGTTTACTTCGTAGTAGAGTTTGTTGTCAGTATTGTCAGATGTAATGATACCCACATTGAGTAAGTTTGCGAGTTCGCGGCGTACCGAGTTTATCTGCTCGTCGATTTTGCGGGTGATTTCACGAACGTAAAATGAGCGGTTCGGATTACTGTAAAACAACTGAAGTAGCTTCACACGAGTCTTGGAACCGAAGAGTTGTTCAACCATGTCTTTATTGTAGCAAACAGCAGTAAGTAAATGAACGTTATTTGTTCAAGAACGTTGTAACTAGAGCATCAACTTCTTGCATATTTACAGGGGTAGAAAACCAGTGAATACTATTATTACGCTTGAACCAAGTGCGTTGGCGCTTAGCTAGGTCCATGGTGCTTTTTATTATTCGCTGACGAACTTCCTCCACGTTTAGTGAGCCCTCAAAGTACTCACGCCATTCGCGGTAGCCTATGCCCTTCATCGGCTCAGCCTCCCAGCCGTATTTATTTGCCAGCTTCTCTACTTCAAACTTCAAATCCTGCGTTAGCATATGGTCTACTCGCTGTGTCACGCGCTCTTTGAGTGTTTCGCGAGGTGTGTTGATTCCAATTAGGAGCGTATTTGGCCGCAGTTCTTTTTTAGTTGGCAGTTGCCCATCGTTTTCTATGAGCCTTATTACCCGGCGCTTGTTTCGCACGTCGATACCAGATGTGTTCAGCCCCCTCTCTTTCGCTAGCTCTAGCACCTCAGGCAAACTCATGCCGTTCAGCTTTTCCCTCAGTTCTGCCGGTGGCGGCGCTAAGAAGCCATAGTGGTACAGTACGCTGTCTATATATAAGCCGGTACCGCCGACCATAATCGGCAACTTACCCCGCCTATGAATAGCATCAATTGCCGTCTGGGCGAGTTGCTGAAAAACCACGGCACTGAATCCACCGCGCGGGTCAGCTACATCGAGTAAATGGTGCGGAATCTGTGCTCTCTCGAGGTTAGACGGCTTGGCAGTACCGATGTTGAAGTCTTTATACACTGTCCAGCTATCGGCGCAAATAAGTTCGCCATCAAACTTTTTAGCTAATTCCAATGCCAGTGCCGACTTCCCGCTCGCTGTCTCGCCAACCACCACAAGGAGTGCTCCTACTTGTTCGGCCACCATAGGAGCTCCTCAACATCCACTTTAAAATCACTTGAAACACCTACACCTTCGGCTTCCAAGACCTGCTTATGGCCGCTGCGCCCGCCCGGGTAGCCACTGGCCAGACCTCCACTTTTGTTTACTACTCGCTGCCACGGCAAATTGGGGTCGCCAAAATGAGCTATGCCCCCAACAATACGTGCTGCTCGGGCATTACCACATAAGGCAGCAAGTTGACCGTAGGTCATTACCCTACCTTGTGGTATCTGGGCTACCAGCGCCTCCACCCGTTCGCGAAAGCTGCTATCAACTTCTTTCATATTACAAAGATGATTTAGTAACGCGACCTTTGGCTTCGTTGGCGACCGTTTTTAGAAACTCTTCAAAGTTCATTTCCGGATGAGCCGGGATGACTTCCATATCCTTGCGCACCCGTGGAGTCATGCGGTCTTGCCGGATTTCTTTTTCACCAACCACGACTGTATATGGCACTTTCATAATCTCAGCAGCACGAATCTTCTTGCCAACAGATTCATTATCGTTGTCGACACTCAAGCGCAGTCCAAGCTCCTTAGCTTGTTCGGCAACTTTAGCAGCAAACGCCACTGTGGCCTCTTCTTGGTTGACGGTAATCAGACGAATTTGTTCCGGTGCTAGCCACACTGGGAAACGGCCTGCGGTGTGCTCAATGTATACCGCCAAAAAGCGCTCTATAGAGCCAAGCAACGCACAGTGAATCATAACCGGTTGTACGGGCTGTCCGTCTTCGCCAGTGTATTCGAGTCCAAAACGTTCCGGCTGCACAAAATCCAGTTGCACAGTGGCCACCTGGTGTTCACGTCCCAGTGCATCAGTGGCCATGAAGTCTATCTTGGGCCCGTAAAAGGCGGCTTCGCCGGTTTCTTCAAAGTAATTCAGGTTGTTTGCCACAACAGCATTCTTAAGCTGTTCTTGCGCGCTTGTCCACAACTCGGGAGAGCCTAGGTAAGCATCGCTTTCGTCACGGTAACTCAAACGCACCCGCAGCTCCATACCCACTACACTATAAAGCTCATTAGCAGCCTCAAGCAGGTTGCGTATTTCGCCTTCTATCTGGTCTTGGCGGCAGAAAACATGGCTGTCATCTTGAGTTATGGAGCGTACGCGATTAAGCCCGCCGAGTTCTCCCGTCTTTTCATCCCGATAAACAGTTGTCGTTTCGAGGTAGCGAATGGGCAAGTCTCGATAACTCCGAGGCTTACTGGCATATATACGAGTGTGGTGCGGGCAGTTCATGGGCTTCAGGACTAGCTCGTCGCTAGTTTCCTGGCTTTTTACCAGAAAGAGTTCATCGCCAAACTTTGCCCAGTGGCCGCTCGCCTCATACAAATCTTTCTTCGTCATGTGCGGTATAAACACTTTTTCGAAGCCGTGGCGGGTCCGTAAGCTGTTACTAAATGCCGCCAGCTCTTCGCGAAGTACTGTGCCCCGTGGAGTAAATAAGGGTAAACCTGAGCCAACCATGTCGGAAAAGACAAATAGGTCCAGTTCATGCCCGAGCTTACGATGGTCACGAGCCTTTGCCTCTTCCAGCATGTGTAAGTATTTGTCGAGCTCTTCCTGGGTTGCAAATGCAACACCGTATAGGCGCTGCATCTGAGCGTTTTTTTCGTTACCGCGCCAGTAGGCACCGCTTACTCGCTGCAGCTTAAAGGCGCCGACCTGTCCAGTGGACTGGAGGTGTGGTCCACGGCAAAGGTCAGTAAAGTCGCCGTTCTTATAAAAAGACACGTTTTCTACGGCCGCATCACCCTCAGCTATAGTGCCGAGTTCTGCTGCATCTAAGTCTTTAGCTACAGTGGTACCTGCCCGCTTTAGGTCGTTCAGTAGTTCTTCTTTATAGGGCTGCTTGGATTCCTGGGCCCATGCTATAGCTTCATCAACTGGCTTTTCAAATCGCTCAAATGGCTGGTTAGCTTCTATGACTTTATGCATTTCGGCTTCCAGTTTTTCAAAGTCGTCTTCGGAGAGCTTATGTTCCCCTAGGTCTACATCATAGTAAAAGCCATTTTCCACCACTGGCCCTACCCCAAACTTAGCATCTGGGTACAGGTGCTGGATTGCGGTTGCCATTATATGCGCCAGACTGTGGCGCATTGCATATAGTTGGTCATTGTCTGTCATAACTGCCTCCTTTTAATTAAAAAGACGCCGATTCAGAATTAGATACATCTAATATTGAATCCGCGCCTCGGGCCTGAAGGTCACGTCGTACAATCAGGCGGTTCCACCGAAACTTTATACTCTTTCGTACGTTATCGCACGCACTGCCCCCACGAAGCTCCGCGGTTGGTGAGTCCGCCTCAACACTTACGTAACAGTATAGCACCCCTCTTACCGCTGTTAAACCACTAAACAAAAAACGATTGAATGATCTCGCAATGTCATTCAATCGTTTAAAGTTTGTCCCGAGAAAAACTTCTCGCAGAACCCACCTGTGTGAATACTATAGCAAGGTTAGTATTATATGGCTAGTATATAAATGCTGTATTTCCTACATTCCCACATGTGGATAAGCAAATATTTTTAATACTATATATGATATGCATAAATTCATATCAAAAAAGGTAACACCATATATGAGCTACCAGTTTGACTGCATCAAATAATTTACGTGCTCATTCCCTGTTGAATACAAATAAAAAATCCAGCACAAGGCTGGACCTATAGTTTGGTGGGCGATAGAGGATTCGAACCTCTCACCTCTTCCACGTCAAGGAAGCGCTCTAGCCAAATGAGCTAATCGCCCTCATTTGCTCAAGCAACTATACCTTATCCGCCCCTGTTAATCAACAAGGTCCGAGGGTTATAAGTCATAGCTAAGCCCTTTCTCTATCTCTAAATATACGTTTGGTCGACATAGCACCAGCCGATGCTGTCACCTGCCGGGTTACCGTACTCATATATTATGGGGTGCCCAGTTTCCTGGAAGTGTTTCATAGCATGCTGCCCACTACTGTCATCACTACAACCGACGTGCCCACATACTAAACAGATACGCAGCGCCTTCCAGTGGCGGTGCCATTTAGTGCACTCCTCGCAGCCCACGCTTCTTGGCTGTACAGGTTGGGCCATACCTAAGTGAGTACAGCCAGGTTTAGCCAGAAGTTCTTCGTACTGCCTTTCGGCTCTTGGCGTTACGGTAGCTACGGTGTTAGATCGCATAACCCAGTAACGACGAACATAGAGTATGCCGCCAATGCCCGCCGCCAGCAGCGCAAGCAGTGCGGCCATCTGTACTGTAGTAGCTACCGCACTTTTAGAATGCTTGCCGTACACTGCAAAAGTTTTGTTGGCAGTTAAACTAAAGCTGATTTTGTGCGTTTTGGAATCATACTTGCTCTTGGTAGTTTCAGAACTCTTATCATCAGATAGCTGAACTTCGTAGTTACCGTATCCCGCTGGCGCATGCGATAAATCTACAGTTACGCTTATAGGCTTCTTATAGGTGTCCACAGTTGAACCATCTTCGGCAACACACAGTAAATTGTAAGGCCCGTATAGTAATGACTTCGTGGGCACGGTTGGCAAACCGCTGCTTGGCGAACTAACGCTGCAATCAGTAGACTGATCAAAAGTATCTGCCGTAAACTTTACTGTCACTACCTTGTCGTCTGTAGAGATAGTAGTCGAACTACTAGAGAACGCTTTGGTTGTAACTTTGGCGGTAGTGTAGGCAGATGATGTGCCGTTATTGTCTACTTCCTTTAGGCGATAATAATAGGTCGTCGAAAAGTCAGTTGCTGTATCCGTATAGGAAGTAGTGCTGCCGGTGCTCACAGTTGCCCAATTAGTTTGGTCAATTGAGCGGTCTAGGTCGTATTCTTTAACCCCAGCTGCAGCTTGGCCGGCATCCCACGAAAGGTCAATTATTTTACCGGCGCTAACAGTACCAATAAAGTTGCTGGGCACACTTGGGACTGTTGGCTTCTTAATAGGCGCTACTGGGGTAGTGTGAATGACCGGTGTTGGACAGCCCAATGTGCTACCAATAACTTTGGCCGAAGTTGCCGTTGCATAACCATCATAGAGGCTCACACTATAGCCACTGCTTTGGCCACAACTGAGGCCCGTTATGGTATACGCTTTTGTAGCTGGTGCCACCGTAGCCACAGTAGTTGAATCTTTATAAACGGTATAGCTTTGTATGGCTTGCCCTGTGCCAGCCGTGCCGCTCGTCCAGTTGAGGGTAACACTATTTCCTGTTACGGCCGCTACACTTGCCACTGCAGCAACTGGGCCCACCTTTGTAGAAGTAAAGTACGCCGTAACCGCACCACTATGACCGCCGGTGATGTATACATAGCATTTACTACCAGATATAGAGTGACAACTGCCTGACCAGCGGCTGAATGCATAGTTAGCAATAGCCGGCGGCTGAATGTACGTCTTATAATCTGAGGTACCTATATTGTTATATACCCCTGTACTAGTGTTGTAGCTCGATTGGCATACATTGCCAGTCGGCCAGCGCCAGGTTTGAGTGACCCCCCGGCACAACCCTATGTCGTGCAAGCCAGCAATAAATTTATAGTTGGTTGGATTGAGTGCTGTTGAGTGATAGCCAGAGGTGGCTATGCCTATAGCAAGCTTTGCGGGGGTTGCAGCATATACCGTTCCCACCGAAGATAGCCCAACAGCCGACATCATTACACACAGCCCCACAACGAGGGCTAGTCGTTTCGTCTTCCAGCCAAAATTCCCACCACTGTGCGGCTTTTTACGTGTCATTCCTCTACTTTCTAACAGTCTATTATTACTGTCGTACCCCCTGAAAGTAAAGCAATTATAAGCATTAGCTTTTTAGCGCCTATCATTGACTAATATAGTTATTACTGCTAAACTCTCTTACGTTAAACAGGGATTACTGTGAGTAGTACCAAAGCCAGCGCTTTGGATGACTTTAAACTGTTTTACGAGGAGCTAACCTCAACAGAATCATCCAATCGCATTCGCAGGTGGCGAGCTAGTAACCTCGCCGCAGCGACCAGTTAATTAGCAAAGTCGCATTAATACCTCTGGAGCCCTCCAGAGGTATTTTTTATCCCCTACATACGGAGCTTTTTCCACTAGCATTTTTAATAGCGTTATGACAATATGTAGTCATGGTTTGCATACAATGTAGCGGAAACACGCGGGTTTTTAATTCCCGACACAAAAAGCGCCTGAACCAAGTCTGGCGCCGACGCGAATGCGAACAGTGTGGTCTCGTCTTTACTTCTCTAGAGCATGTTGATTTCCCGACCTCTATGGCCGTCAGGAATGCTAGCGGACACCTAGAACCCTTCTCGCGCGATAAACTACTGCTTAGCCTTTATAAAAGCCTACAGCACCGTTCTACGGCCGTTCAGGACGCTTCTGCCCTTACCGATACGGTTATAGGCCGTTTGTTGACCCAAACACAGCACAGTGTGATAAATGACACCGGCATTACTTCCACAGTCTACCTGGTACTTGCCCGCTTCGATGACGCCGCCAGCGTGCACTACCAAGCTTTTCATAAAGTATAGGTTCTAAATGAGGGGTTATAGTTCTGAAGCTTACTAAAACCTGGAACCTAACATCTATAACCTACTTATTAGGGTCGGCTTCGGTGCTAACTAGTTTGCCGCTTTCAGTACGCCGGGCCTTTTCTGTCACATCAAATTTACTCAAGTAACGCTTAAACATCAGTCGAGTTTGCGAATTGAATGCTGCGAGCGAACCAAAACCAATGCTCGTAAATGGCGCAAGGGCCCACTGCAGAATCATAAGCAACGAGCGATGGCGCTTATAGCGCGCAGGTCGCGGCGGCAAGGTCACTAAACAGACATATACAGTAGCAAGCAAACCTATAATACCCAAGGTCTGAATGCGACCAACAATGAGGGGGAGCTGGTTAGCGGCAATGTTCTGCGGATGCAGCCGTGGTTGTATAAAAGCTGCCGCGAACACCAAAATTGTACCGGTGGCCCAGGTAACATGCCCTTCCAGTAGTGTGAGCCACTTACCCCAGAGGTCAAAACGGCTAATTTTATTTTTCTCGCGAAAGCCTTTATAGCCTACATAAGCAATGTCCGACGCTCCATACGTCCAACGCCGCAGCTGCACAAATTGAGCTCGTATAGTCCGCCAGTAACCGTCCGCGAGAACCGCATCTTGGTAAATCGGGATGCTCATTGGGTACACGCGGTAATCCCCGTCGTAGTGAAAGTAGCTGCGCCAAAAGTGATGGCCATCTTCTACAATCGTCCGTTTACTCCAAAAGTTCATTTCTATCAGAGCCTGCATACTCTGGGCATGAGCTGAGAAGTTACGTGCCCGGTGGGCACGTTGTGTACCGACTATATAAAACAGTGTATTACCGGTGGCTATTACCCGCATCATAGTCGGCGCATCCCAAATATTGTTCGTGAACATTGGTAGCGGCTGGTATGAGGCCCGCTGCGGGTTGGGCACTATACAGTACACATAGCTTACGGCACTTAAATAACTGGGGTGCGGACGGTTGTCGGCATCAAGCGTAGTTACCAGTACACGACTTGGGTCAATCTTTTCCTGCTCGAGGTATTTTTGTAGTTCATGCCCTGCGTAGCTGATGTTGCTGCCCTTACCAACAATCTCACCCGGCAAACCGCTCGGGTGCTTCACTGCCATAGCATGGAAAAACTTACCTTTATATACTTTGAGTAATTCTTGTACACGTTCTTCGGCTTCTTGGCCAGCGCGGCCTTCGTAAGCAATCACCAGAATAACTTTTTGTTTGTCGTAGTCGTTAGCCAGCACTGACTGGATGGTAGGCTCCAGCACTTCCCGGCTTTCGTTCACCGTTGCTATAACCACTGCGTGCATGAGCTCACTCGGTTTTATTACTGTTTGATACGTTGTGACTCGACGTAAGTTATCAGCGTGCCAGCGAGGTCGCTTGAACTTTTCCGCCGTTGGATGCCCAGCTTCTACATCTTGCAGTAGGCCTGCCCAATTGAGCTGCATGTGTTGCCGCATTGTCCTATACCCCGTTAAGGCTCGAATGGTATAGGCCACTGAGCGAATAAAATACGTTAACAAATAAGCCAGAATAAAGAAGACACCGAGGTTAATCTCAAAATTATTCACCGTAATGTTTATGTAGCCGAGCACCACCGGCATAAGTAACAGTGCCCAGCTGAGCGTACCTGGCAGAATTTCGAAGAAGCGGTACCAGCCATGCCTGTCTTTCTCGTACGGAATTTCTATGTCTGTCATCTTACCGAAGTACCAAAAGCGCGTTGCTGACGATTATTGTGAGCACTAGTAGGAGAGTTCCGAGCCCAAGAATTACAATAGCCAGCTGCCTGTGCACATGGTAAGCACGCATACTGAGAATTGTATGAATAGCCAAGATAGCGAGAGCAAAGGCTATGAAACTGAGTAATCCCGTTACGCTACCTGTTTTGTAAGAGTTAATGCCGAGCACCGGCCGATACTGCACTATGTAGCCGCTCCCGTGCCCAGTACTCAAACGCAGGAGAACAAATATGCTGGCCAGGAAGGCTAGAAAGGTATCAACACTGAGCAAAAGCAGCACTAAATGGTCGTGAAAATACTTGCGTGGCGTAGCCATAATTCTTAACTACAATTGTAGCATCTATATAGTAATCAAACAGAGGAAATTGGTGCGGGTGGCGGGAGTCGAACCCGCGTCTTAGCCTTGGGAAGGCTACATAATAGCCGTTATACGACACCCGCAGCTCTACACAATCGGTCGAATCAAGCGAAGCTGTTCGGACGATTGATAGCGAGGCTCGATACGAAAGCTGCAATGAACTGCGAATGCCGTTCATGAAAGCTGAAGTTATCGAATGAGCTGGAGCCGAAGATGGGACTCGAACCCACGACCTGCTCGTTACGAATGAGCTGCTCTACCAACTGAGCTACTTCGGCAAATTACCGA
>Ga0207657_10005116_pt1 | contig 13739 bp, 13 predicted proteins | sample KBSC33metaG_FD_184316 | JGI IMG/M metagenome (GOLD analysis project Ga0207657, IMG submission 184316) | Corn rhizosphere microbial communities from Kellogg Biological Station, Michigan, USA - KBS C3-3 metaG (SPAdes) (version 2) | ecosystem: Host-associated > Plants > Roots > Rhizosphere > Soil ... | reverse complement strand
TGCGTCAGAGCGAGCAGCCCGTTCGGTCCGGGCGACAGGGAGAGGCCGATGGCTGCCAGCAGATAGATGAGCCAGGTGTTGAAATCCATGGCGAATGCTGCCGGGCGACAGGTCGGTGGTCAAGAGGGCGACGGCGGCACCATCGAGGATGGGTTGCGAACATCCGCGTCTGCCACGCTGCGGGTGACACGGCTGGCCGCTGGGGCCGCAACGGCGACAGGCGCACGAAGTCGGCGGCGAGCGCGCATTCGCGGCAGACCGGGTCTTCGTTATTGACGATTGCGGCAATGGGCTCGACGGATGTTTTCGACGCGTTCTTCGACCCGGCGCAAGTAGCCCGGCCATCCGCGCTGCGGTACGATCGCCGACATGCAAAGAATTTTGATCGCCACCGGGGTGGTGCTTCTGATCGCTGGATTGTTGTGGCCGTGGTTGTCCAGACTCGGTCTCGGGCATTTGCCTGGAGACATTCGCATCGAATCCGAGAACGGATTCTTCTATTTTCCCCTTACGACGTGCGTGATCCTTTCTATCATCGTCTCGCTGGTCATCTGGTTCATCCGCCGCTAGTCCTCCTGGCGCCGTCAGCAAATAGTCAGCGGTCGGTCAGAAATCTGGCAGCTATTGCGAATAGGATCTGAAGAAAAATCCAGATCGTTCGCGATGAGACGTGACATTTTAGGAGGAACGTATGGCCGTACCGACTCGCATCCGCACGTTTGATCGCCGCACGGTGCTCAAGAGCGCCGCCGCCGCCGCTGCCCTGCAGGCGGCATCTCCATTCATCAGCAAGGCACGCGGCGAAACGCCGCTGCGGATCGGTTTCGTCGATCCTTTGACCGGCGTGTATGCCGCGCCGGCGCAAAACGAAGTCATGGGCGCGAAGCTTGCGGTCGAGCAGATCAACGCCAAGGGCGGGATTCTCGGACGGCCGATCGAACTACTGATCGAGGACTCCGCCAATGACGTCGGCACCGGCGTGCAGAAAGCACGCAAGCTGATCGAGCGCGATCAGGTCAGTTTCCTCATCGGCGACGTGAATTCAGGCATCGCGCAAGCCATCGCCCAGGTCAGCAACGAGAAGAGGGTGCTTCACATCGTCTCAGGCGGCCACACCGACACGATCACCGGCAGCGATTGCAAGTGGAACGTCTTCCGTGTGTGCAACACCACGAGCATGGAGGCCAACGCGGTCGCGAATCTCCTGTTCACCAAATACGGCAAGAAGTGGCATTTCATCACGCCCGACTATGCGTTCGGCCACACCCTACAGAAGGCTGCAGCGGTCGACCTGCAGAAGCTCGGTGGCACGATAACCGGGAACGAGCTCACGCCGCTCGGCACGACCGATTTCTCCGCCTATTTGATCAAGGCTCGCGCCGCGAATCCGGACGTCCTGCTCGTGTTGCCGCAGGGCTCGGACATGGTCAATTGCCTGAAACAGATCGCACAGTTCGGGATGGAAAAGCAAATGCACGTTGCCGGTCTGCAGCAGGAGCTCGAATCGCTGGAAGCGATGCCGCCCGAGGCGCGAGTCGGCATCTGGATGTTCGAATGGTATTGGAAGCAGCCGGGTGTGCCTGGTGTCGAGAAGTTCGTCTCCGATATTCGCAAGGTGAACGGCGGTAAGGTTCCCACGGCGCGCCACTGGTTCGGCTACACCTCTGTCTACACGCTGGCAGGCATAGCCAACAAGGAGAAGACCCTCGATTCGAGGAAGCTGGCTGAAGCGCTCGGCGGATACGAGCTCCCGGCGGAAGTGAAGCTGCAGCCGAACAAGTGCTATTACCGCAAAGGCGACCATCAGCTGATGACCTCGGCGTTCGTGGGCGAAGCCCTGGCCAAGCCGGGCGGCGACCCCGAAGATCTGTTCCGCGTCGATAGCGTCATCGCAGGTGACACGACCGCGCCACCGGAGAATGCGACCGGCTGCAAGGTGCAGTGGCCTGCCTGAGCCGGCAGAGAAACCGCGAGCACCACTTTCGGGCGCCAACCGCTGAGCAGCGTTGGCGCCTGAAGGCGAGGCGCGTGCGTCCGAGCGCGGCCGCCCTGCGCGTTCAGATGTAAATCCGCGATGACCCAGCTTCTCCTCTTCAACGTCACCAACGGGCTGATCATCGGTGCGTTTTACGTGCTGATGGCGCTCGGCCTATCGCTCATTCTCAACTTGAGCAATGTCATCAACTTTGCTCATGGCGGCTTTCTCGTTGTCGGCGGCTATATTGCGTACACCATCACCCCCTATGTCGGCTTCTGGGGCGCGCTGCTGATCGCGCCGATACTTACCGCCATCTTCGGACTTCTCATTGAGCGCACGCTCATCCGGCGAGTTTACGGCCGCGACCCGCTCTACAGCCTGCTGCTGACTTTCGGGCTTGCTTTCATTCTGGAGGACGGCACACGCTTCATCTGGGGAGCGCAGGGCAAACCGGTGACGATTCCCGCCGTTCTCGCGCAACCACTGAGCAGCGAACTCTTCTTCATCACCGGGTATCGCCTGTTCATGGTCGGTACCGTTGCTGTCACCGTCGCGCTCCTCTTCGTGCTGTTGCGCTATACCCGGCTCGGCGTCCGTATCCGCGCCGGCACGCTCGACCTGGAAACGGTTGCGGCGCTAGGCATCAATGTCGGCAGGCTGCGTTCACTCAATTTCGCCGTCGGGATCTTTCTCGCCGGGCTCAGTGGCGTGCTCGCCGCAGGGCAACTCGGGCTGGAGCCGACGATGGGAGCGGGATTGCTGATGCCCAGCTTCGTCGCCATCATCGTCGGAGGCGTCGGCAGCCTGACGGGCACATTACTGGGAGGATTGCTGATCGGTGTCGCTTCCGGTATCACGGCCGTGTTTCTGCCGGCGGCCAGCGAAGCCATCATGTACGTTCTGATGGCGGTGGTTCTATTGATACGACCCCGCGGCCTGCTCGGCGAAGAAGGCATGATGACGTGAGCGAGCAGGAGCGGCTGCGCAGGCTGCTGACCCTCGTGGCGATCTGGGCGGCGCTCTTGCTCGCGCCGTACTGGATGGCGCCACTCGGCGGGTATACCGCGCTCGGCACGCGTGTCGTGGTCCTCGGATTGGCCGCGATGTCGGTTAATTTCCTCCTCGGCTTCACCGGCATGCTTTCATTCGGTCACGCGGCGTATTTCGGCCTTGGCGCGTATGGCGCCGGCTTCGCATTGAAGTTTCTGGCGCCGAGCACGCCGCTCGCGCTGCTGTGCGGGATGCTGCTGGGTGGTATAGCCGGAGCGCTGCTGGGCGCCCTCATCGCCAGTCGGCGGGGTGTCTACTTCGCCATGGTCACCATCGCCTTCGGGCAGGTGTTCTATTACATCGCCTTTCAATGGAGCTCCGTCACCGGAGGCGACGATGGCCTGCGCGGATTCTCCCGGCAGCCGCTCGATCTCGGTTTCACAACCATCGACATTCTGTCGAACGCGAATGCGTTCTACTACTTCGTTTTGTTCTGCGTCGCGCTGGCGGTGGGGTTGATGGGTTTCATCCTGCGCTCTCCGTTCGGGCGCACGATGATAGCGATCCGCGAAAATCAGCGGCGCGCCCGATTCCTGGGAATTCCGGTCGACCGCCATATCTGGATCGCGTTTACGCTATCGTGCTTCTTCATGGGCTTCGCCGGCGCGCTTTACGCCCTCGTGAACAACTTCGCCGATCCACGGGGACTGCATTACAGCCAGTCCGGCGATTTCGTGATGATGGCCGTCATGGGCGGCATGCGCAGCTTCTGGGGACCGCTGCTCGGCGCCGCGGTCTTCGTGGTGCTGCAGGATTACCTGTCCAGCATCACTCTCAACTGGATGTCCTTCGTCGGCATGCTGTTCATCGCGGTCGTGCTGTTCTTTCCCCGCGGCTTGCTCGGCTTCATCCGGCGAAAGCGGGAAGCATGAATGTGCTGGAGGTCAGGGGAGTCAGCAAGCGTTTCGGCAGCCTCCAGGCGGTTCGCGATGTGTCCCTTACCGTGCAGAAGGGCGAGTTGCGCGCCATCATCGGCCCAAACGGCGCCGGGAAAACCACGTTCTTCAACCTCATCAGCGGCGCTTTTCCCCCGGCCACCGGAACGATCACGTTCAATGGGCGCGACATCACTGCGCTTCCCGCGCACAAGCGCGTCACCCTCGGCATAGCCCGCACGTTCCAGATCACGGAAATCTTTCCCGAGCTCACCGTGTTCGACAATGTGCGTATAAGCACAGAGGTGACGGCGGGTTTTCGGCTGCGCCCTTGGCTCAACAAAGCCGCGAGGGCGAAGATACATCGCCAGGTTGAGGAAACGCTGGAGCTCACCGGCCTTGCCTCCAAATCCGACCGACTGGCCGGAGAGCTTGCTCATGGCGACCAGCGAGCTGCCGAGATCGCGATGGCGCTTGCGCTGCAACCGCGCCTGCTGTTGCTCGATGAGCCGACGGCTGGCATGGGCGATCAAGAAACCTACGAGATCACGCAAATCGTCCGCCGGCTGCACCGCGAAAGCAATTTCACCATCATATTGATCGAGCACGATATGCGCGTGATCTTTCATCTCGCCGACCGGATCACCGTGCTCGACCAAGGCAGCCTCCTCGCAGAGGGCGCGCCGCCGGAGATCGCATCCAACGAGGCAGTGCAGGCCGCCTACCTGGGCAGCGCCACATGAGCGCAGCGCTCACTGCCGAAGGTCTGCATACCTACTATGGCAAGAGCCATATTCTGCATGGCGTCAGCCTCGAAGTTGCAGAAGGCCAGGTCACTGCATTGCTCGGCCGCAACGGTGCGGGAAAAACGACTACCTTGCGCACCCTGATGGGATTGACGCGTGCCCGGCAGGGCCGGGTAACGATCTTCGGCACGGACGTTACCCGCTGGCCGCCATTCCGGATCGCCTCGAGCGGGGTCGGCTACGTTCCTGAAGGGCGGCGAATCTTCGCTAACCTCAGCGTCGAGGAAAATCTGAAAGTCCCGATGGAGCGACCCGGCCCATGGACGATCGCGCGGATCTATGAGCTGTTTCCGCGCCTGGCCGAGCGCAAGCTAAGTCGCGGTCGGCAGATCTCCGGCGGTGAGCAGGAGATGCTGTCTATCGGCCGCGCGCTTCTGCTCAATCCCCGGCTGCTGATTCTCGACGAGCCGTCGCAAGGGCTGGCACCGCTGATCGTCCGGAATGTTTTCAACGTCGTGTCGAAAATGCGCGATGAGGGGATTTCCGTGCTGCTGGTCGAGCAGAATGCGCGCATGACGCTTGAGATCGCGGATCATGCTTACGTGCTGGACGACGGTGGAATCGTCTACTCCGGAACTGCGCGCGAGCTGGCAGCCGATGAAAGCCGGGTTCGTGCGCTGGCCGGAGCGAGCGCCGACGAGTGGATGCCATCGTAGACCGGCCACCCTAGTATCAGCAGGGTCCTCTCGGCCGCGCTTTGGCCGTCGACCCGAGTCCGACGGCTCCCGTCTTTGTCGTGGCGCTTCGAGCCGTAAACGCGGCAGCGACCCAGGTTACGTGGCTTCCGATCTGGACCGACGCAGCCTGGCTTTGGGCGGGAACCTGGCAGCGGCGGACGGCAGCCTTGAGAAAGTGCTTGACACCATGATCAGTGTTATAGTACTGTATAACAGTACATTCGACACCGGAGGGAACCCAAAGTGATCAAGCCGCTGAATATGTTCAGGAATATCGTGAGCTTCGCGCCGCCAAATGGAGAGGCAATCGGCTCAAGCTCGTTTCAATCGCGCCTGCCCCGTCTGGCGTTCGGGTTCCTCGGCACCGCTCTGGCGTCCGCCACGATAGCGGTATCGGTCGTGCTTCCCGCGCAGCTCGACTCCGCGGGGCCCCCGCCGCACATGCACTTGGCGTCACAGGCGGTGCCGCTCGACTCCGACGGCGCCGGCGCCATCACGAGCATCACCGTCGTTGCCGCACGCGAGCCGCGAGCGTCGACCAGGCCGCTGCGGATGGTCGAAACCGTCACGAGCTCCGAGCCGTCAGGTGAGACGACCGCTTCCCCCATCCTGCGCATCTCCACCGCCGCCCGATAGCGGTCGAGAAACCCATCATGGATCGAGAGTGGAACGACAGTCAGCCGATTTACCGGCAGCTTCGCGATCGTGTCATCGCGATGATCCTCGACGGGGTGCTCAAGGAAGGCGATCCCCTGCCGTCGGTGCGCAATGTCGCGGCCGAATATCTGGTCAATCCACTCACCGTTCTGAAGGGTTATCAATTACTGGTCGACGAGCAGCTCGTCGAGAAGAGGCGAGGTCTCGGTATGTTCATCAACGCCGGTGCGCGCAATCTGCTGTTGCAGGGCGAACGCCAGAAATTTCTTGCCGAACAGTGGCCCGCGATCCACGCGACCATCCAGCGCCTCGGCCTGACACCCGAGGAACTGCTGCGTGCTGCCGCGTCCGGCGGTCGCTCATCGTCCGGCGAAAAGGAGCGCTGAAACCATGCCATGCATAGAAGCACACGGCCTGCGCAAGGCTTACGGCGCGACGGTCGCGCTGGACGGCATCGACCTGTCGGTCGAGGAAGGCCATATCCTCGGACTGATCGGGCCCAACGGCGCGGGCAAGACGACCGCGCTCAACGCGATTCTCGGGCTCGCACCCTACCAGGGCGAGCTGAAAGTACTCGGGCGAGACCCCTGGACCGAGCGCGACCAGCTGATGCGCGACGTCTGCTTCATCGCGGATGTCGCGGTGCTGCCGCGCTGGCTGCGGGTCTCGCAGGCGCTCGATTACGTCGCCGGCGTGCATCCGCGCTTCGATCGCGCGAAGGCGGAAGCTTTTCTTGCAAAGACCGCCATCAAGCGCGCCAGCAAGGTCAGGGAATTGTCGAAGGGCATGGTCACGCAGTTGCATCTTGCGCTGGTCATGGCCATCGACGCCAGATTGCTGGTGCTCGACGAACCGACGCTCGGCCTCGACATCCTCTATCGCAAGCAATTCTACGATTCGCTGCTGAACGACTACTACGACCGGAGCCGCACGATCGTGGTGACGACTCACCAGGTGGAAGAAGTCCAGCATATTCTCACCGACCTGATGTTCATCAACCACGGTCGCATCGTGCTCGATTGCAGCATGGAGGAATTCGAGTCGCGCTACCTGGAGGTGATGGTGAACCCCGAGCACGTGCCCGCCGCGCGGGCGCTCAAGCCGATGCACGAGCGCCAGGTGTTCGGCCGGAGCATCCTGCTGTTCGATCGTGTCGATCGGCGGGAGCTTGCCGCGCTCGGCGAGGTGCGCACCCCCAACATCGCCGACCTGTTCGTTGCCGTCATGGGCAATCAGCCCGGCATGCCACAAGGAGTGGCCGTATGAATACGCAATCCGGCGCCACGCTGGGCTCTCCGCCCGGCTCGAACGAAATCCCGGCCGCTGCGCTGCCGCCTACACCCACGCGGCCGATGTACTGGTCGATCCGACGCGAGTTGTGGGAGAACCGCTCGATCTATATTGTGCCGCTGGTCGTCGCCGGCGTCGTCCTGCTCGCGTTCCTGATCGCGACGATAGGCCGTGCGATCGTGATCGTCGACCCGGTGGAGAAGGCGGCCGTGCTGGCAGAGCGGAATCACTTCGCGGCGGCCGTAATGATGGCGGCGGCTTTTATCGTCGGCATTTTCTATTGTCTCGACGCGCTGTACGGAGAGCGCCGCGACCGCAGCATCCTGTTCTGGAAGTCGCTGCCGGTTTCGGATCTGACGACCGTGCTCTCGAAGGCGAGCATTCCACTGGTGATTCTGCCGCTGGTCACCTTCGTGGTCGTCGTCGCCATGCAACTTGTCATGTTGCTGTTGCGCAGCGCAGCCCTGCTGATGAGCGGTCTGAGCGCCGCAACGCCGCTTTCGCTTGAGCAGCCAGTGATCCTGCTGTACAGCCTCGTCGTGCTCGCGCTCTGGCATGCACCGCTGTACGCCTGGCTGCTGCTCGTCTCCAGCTGGGCGCGCCGCGCGGTATTTCTCTGGGCCATGTTGCCGCCGGTTGTCATCAGCGTCTTCGAGAAAGTTGCCTTCAACACCTCGTACTTCCAATCGATGATCAACTACCGTCTGACGGGCTTCGCCAGGGAGGCTTTCGCGGGCGGCGGGCATGGCGGCATCGACTCGCTGACCCAACTTACACCGGGTAATTTCCTGAGCGCGCCAGGTCTCTGGATCGGGCTCGCGTTCGCAGCGGCGTTTCTGCTCGCTGCTACCCGCATGCGCCGGTATCGGGAACCGATCTGATTCACTGGCGGGTTCGATCGCTCACTCGCGTAGCGGCAGCGGTTCGCGCCATAACGGCGGCGGGACACTCTCAAGCAGCACTCGGCATTTGTTCGTCGACCAGGGCGGCAAGCGAAGCGATCGTAGGAGCGTCGAAGATCGCGCGGAGCGAGAGTTCGATGCCGAAAGCATGGTTGACGCGGACGACCACTTGCGTGGCGGACAGGGAATCGCCGCCGATGCAGAGGAAATCGTCGTCGACGCCGACGCGGTCCAGGTGGAGGACCCGTTTCCAGATCCGCGCCAATGTCTCCTCGACCTCGTTTCGTGGAGCGACGAACGTCGGTGTCGAGCGCGCGCGCCCGAAATCGGGAACGGGCAGCGCGGCAAAGTCGAGTTTCCCGCCGGCCGTACGAGGCAGCTTGTCCAGCAGCACGAACGCGCCGGGCACCATGAAGCGGGGCAGCGAACTCTCGAGATGCAGGCGAAGACGGTCATTGAGGGCGGAATGGCCAGCGTCCGCAACTTCCGGTGCGATGGCCACGTAGGCGACGAGGCGTTTCTCTCCGTCGGCATCCCCGACGCCGCGCACGAGGCTCTCGACCACATCCGGGTGCGTGCCGAGCGCGGCTTCGACACTCCGGGGCTCGATGCGAACCCCGCGCACTTTGATCTGGTGGTCCATTCTGCCCATGAAGACGATGTTGCCGTCGGGCAGGTAGCGGGCGAGATCGCCGGTCCGGTACAGACGGTTCGCCGCGTTGCCGCCGAAACAATCAGCGACGAACTTTGTTGCCGTGAGCTCGGGATCGTTCAAATAGCCGCGCGAGACCGGAGCGCCTCCTATACAGAGCTCGCCGACAACGCCGATCGGGACGGGACGCAGGTGCGCATCGAGAATGTGGCACCTTGCGTTCCAGATTGGCCTGCCGATCACGTTGGGCGCGACGACTCTCGATAACACGGAAGCGCCAGAGCCGTCGGGCGACTCTTGCCGTTTCATCAGGACACAAAAGGTGCAGTAAATGCTCGCCTCCGTCGGGCCGTAGAAGTTCATCACGCGGTCGACGTGCGGACATGCGGCCAGCCTCGCGAGGACCCCTTCGCTGGCAAGCTCCGCGCCGACGCTGACGACCTTTACCGATGCCGGCACAGGGAAGTTGGGCAGGAGGCTGTTGAGAACCGAAGGCGCGGAACCGAGCGCTGTTACAAAAGGGGCCCAGCGGGAGTAAGGCAGCGACAGAATCGAGTCGAGGATGACGATGCTGCCACCGCAAGAGAGCGGGGAGAAGATCCGGTACACGCTGGCGTCGAAGCAGATGGAGTCCGCGAACGGCACGACTGCCAGTTCGGCGGGGCTGAAGACGACGCTTGTGGTGTGGACAATCGCGTTCACGACGCCCCGATGTTCGATGCCGACGAGCTTCGGCGGTCCGGTGGAACCCGACGTGAACATGGCGTAGGCGAGGTTGTTCGGTGAGGCGAGCGCGCCAGGCTTGTCAGCGCTGCGGCGGTCGATCTCTGCGGCGCAATCGTCCACGCTGACGGCCTTGGGCCCTCGAGATGAGACGAGCTGCAGGTACTTGCTTTCGGTAAGCACCACGCCGGCGCGCGAGTCCTCGAGCATCGAGGCGATCTGTTCCGCGGGATAGTCGGGGTCGATCGGGACGTAGGCGGCGCCGCTTTTCAAAACGGCCAGCATCGCGGTGATAAGGGCCGGCGAGCGCGCCATGCAAATGGCCACCAGGGCCTCCGGTCCTGCGCCGATGGTCTGGAGATAGTGGGCGAGCTTGTTGGCGCGCGCATTCAAATCGCCGTAGCTAACCGTCTCCGCTTCGAGAAGGAGGGCCGGGGCGGCAGGCGTCCTCGCCACCTGGGCTTCGAACAGCGCGTGGAGGCACGAAGGCGTCGCGAGTTGTCTCTGCGTATTGTTCCACTCGTGCATCAGCGCCTGCTCGGCGTCTGTCAGAAGCGGCAGGTCGATCACGCGCCTTTCCGCATGGGTCGTTAGTCCAACGAGGATGACGCGCCAATGGCCGAGCATGCGCGCTGCCGCGTCGTCGTCGAGGTTTGAATGTCCGTAGGCCAGGCGCAAGGCGAGGTGCGAGCCCGCATAGGCACGTCCGATCAGAGGGTAGTCGCTTCGCTCGAACAGCTCGAATTCCCTGCGCTGCCAGCCGCCGCCAAGAGACTGCAGTTTTTCCGCCGGGATATGGTCCTCGATGGCGAGAATGCTCTCGAACAGAGGTCTTTCGGGCCCGAAGCCGCTCCATGTTTGTATGTCGCGAAGCGGCGTGTGCTCATAGGCGCGCATCGCCACCCAGTCGGCGCGGGCCTTCTGGAGACACTGGAAAACGAGCAGGTCCGCGCCCAGTCGAATGCGCATCGGGACGGTGTTGATAAGAAGGCCGATCGTGGACTCGGCGCCGTCGATCGAGGAATGGCGGCACGCACGAGTGGCACCGAACAGCACGTCGTCTTGCCCGCTGTACCTGGAGAGAAGCACCGCCCACGAAACCTGAATGAGCGTACCCAGCGTCACGCCGTGGCGGGCCGCAAACGTGCGCAGAGTGCCGGTGTCTTCGCGGGAAAGAACGCAGTCGCTGTGGCCGCGGCCCGAAGAGTCCTCGCGCGGGTGCAAGGATGGCCGAGGGAGATCGATCCGGGTGGGGTTTTCGAAGCCTTCGAGGAATTCCAGCCAGAAGTCTTTGGCGAGCGAAAACTCCTGCCGGCTCAACCATTCGACGAAAGCGCGAAACGAGGATGGCTCGGCGAGATGGCAGTCCTCGCCGCGGCGCGCGGCGTCGTAGAGGCCGAAGAGTTCCTCGAGTATGCGCGAGCGCGATGGCGCGTCGAGGAGTGCGTGGTGATACGTCCAGACGAAGTGAAAGTCCTCGTCGGCCAGTCGCAAGAGGGCGAGACGCAGGAGAGGGAATCCGGAGAAGTCGAAAGCGCGACGGCGGTCCTCGTCGAGGAAGTGACGGAAGCGAATGCCGCGCTCTTCGGCGGAGATCCCTGACCAGTCTTCCTCGGTCCATTCCGGCTGCGCATCGGGGACGACTTCCTGGCAAAGATCCGACTCGTCCGCGAGATGCATGCGCGTGCGCAGCACCGAATGGCGCGCCATCAGGCGTGACCACACGCCCTTGAACAATGGAACGTCCAAGGGTTCGCGAAGGCGGCCGGCAAGCTGCTGGACGTAGAGCCCTGATTGCGGAGAGCGCAGGCTCTGGTACACCATACCCTTCTGAAGGGCGGTCAGCGGGTAGCGACGTCCGGGCATCTGGCGATCCTCGCCTGCATGCCCTCGAGGGGGAATCTGTCTATCCACGGAGCTGTCGCGAAGAATCGATAGCTGAAGCCGTGGCAGACTTCGCCGCGGACGCTCGGAGCCGAGAGGCTAGCGCAACGCGTGTCGTCCCGCAACGCGAAATAGCGAGTGTTCGCGCGGCTTGTCGAAACCTCCCGCGGGATCAGGGATGGCGAGCGTGGACCCATCCGCCGCGGACGAGGAAAGGGAATCCCATAAAGGGCGCTTCGATGAAAGACGCGGGTGAGCGAGGCAGCACAGGAAGGCGAGCCGACCGCGCTGTGCAATGGGCGAAGGTCGCGCGAAATTGGAATCTCCATGGCCCTCCTCTTCGCCCGTCGCGGGAAGATCTGCGCTTCAGCGAGCAGGCGATCGGCGCGTGGCGTGGACAGGCTGCGCCGCGGGTGCTGCTGCTGGGGGTTACGCCGGAGCTCTATCGGCTGTCGTGGCGGGAGGGGACGAACTTTTTGGCCGTCGACCGGACGGTCGAGGTCATCGAGGCGGTATGGCCCGGCCCCCGAGAGGACGTCCGGTGCGAGGACTGGCTCGAGATGAAACTTCCCGCCGCGTCGCGCGACATTGTCCTCTGCGACGGTGGGCTCAATCTCCTCGCGTACCCGGACGAGCAGCAGCGGCTCGCGTCGATTCTCAGCGAAGTCCTGGCCGAAGAGGGCTTGTGCATTCTGCGGCTGTTCGTCCGTCCGGCGGAAAAAGAAACCTGCGATGCAGTTCTGGCCGATCTCCTGGCGGGCCGCATTGCGGACATGAACGTGCTGAAACTGAGACTCTGGGCGGCCCTCCAGGAAACACCATCGCAGGGAGTGGAACTGGACACGGTCTGGCGCGCCGTGCAGGGCGCGGCGGGGAGTCTGGAGGCGCTTGCGTCGAAACTGGGATGGCCGCTCGAGGAAACGCTGTTAATCAACGCCTACCGGGACTCGACGACCCGGTACTGGCTCGGGACGGTGGACGAGGTCGCCAAGATCTTCTGCCAGGACGCAGGGGGATTCGAACTCGCCGGCGTGCATGTTCCGACCTACGAGTGCGGGCGCCTGTGTCCGACGGTTGTGCTGAGGCGCACTTGAGCGCGGGCGATGCCGGGCGGAACGTTGGGGATCTCCTCAACGGCTACCAGGATACGGCCCTGCTGTATGCGGCCGCCAAGCTCGGTCTGGCGGACCTGCTGGCGGAAGCGCCCAAGACAAGCGAGGAGCTTGCGTCGATCGTAGGAGCGCATGCGCCTTCGCTCCACCGCATGCTGCGCGGCCTGGTGGTGGTTGGACTGTGCTTCGAGGCCGAGGAGAGGTTCGGGTTGACCGCTATGGGTCAGCTCTTACGGACCGGAGTGGAAGGGTCGCTCAAGGATCGGGCGCTCGTCTGCGGGGAACAGTACATGGTGGCGTGGAGCGGCCTCGTGCACAGCGTGATGACCGGGGAGACGGCGTTTGCGCACGTCTTCGGAGCGGACGCGTGGAAGCACAGACAGCGGAACAGTGCGCTGGGCGAGCGCTTCAACGCAGAGCTCAACACCGAGACGGCGCGCGCGGCGGCGGCGATCGTGAGCGCTTACGATTTTTCGTCATCCCGAGTCCTTTGCGATGTGGGCGGAGGCTATGGTGCACTCCTGTGCGCGATACTCGCGGCGTGTCCCGCGATGCGGGGGATGCTGCTCGAGCAGGCCCACGTCGCAATCGGCGCGCGATCCTATGTGGAATCGCAGGGCCTCGGGAAACGCTGCCGCGTCGTCGAAGGGGATTTCTTCGAAGGTGTCCCTGAAGGCGCGGACACGTACGTCATGAAGAGCATTGTGCATGACTGGCCCGATGCACGCGCCGCCGCCATACTCGGGAACTGCGGCAAAGCGCTCAAGGCCGGCGGCCGCGTGATCCTTATCGAAAGACTGATGCCGGCGCTGGCGAACGACGCGCCGGACACGGTCCGCGTCGACCTGCATATGCTCGCGGTGACTGGCGGACGCGAGCGAAGCGAAGCGGAGTACCGGCAGTTGCTCGAGGCGGCGGGCTTCAGCCTTCGCAGAATCGTGCCGACTCGGTCGCCGTTCTGCGTGATCGAAGGAATGTCGCGGTGAGACTCTGAAAACGCCGACGTAGATCCGTTGGCGGCGGTGTCGGGCGCTTGCGAGGCACCTGCTGCAAGCCTCGTACGTGCCAACGACAATGGGCTATCACGTTTCGAATCCACCCATCACGCGCGTGGCGATGTCAGTCAATGCCCT
>Ga0207657_10005113_pt1 | contig 13744 bp, 14 predicted proteins | sample KBSC33metaG_FD_184316 | JGI IMG/M metagenome (GOLD analysis project Ga0207657, IMG submission 184316) | Corn rhizosphere microbial communities from Kellogg Biological Station, Michigan, USA - KBS C3-3 metaG (SPAdes) (version 2) | ecosystem: Host-associated > Plants > Roots > Rhizosphere > Soil ... | reverse complement strand
GAGTCGACCGCCTCGCGGAAGGGGCCGTAGAAGGCGGAGGCGTACTTCGCGGAGTAGGCCAGGATGCCGGTGCCGGTGTGGTGCTCCACGTCGAGAGCGCGTCGGATCATCCCGACCTGCCCGTCCATCATCCCGCTCGGCGCGACGAGGTCGACGCCGGCGGACGCCTGGGCGATCGCCATCTCGGCGTACACCTGGAGGGTGCGGTCGTTGTCGATGTTGCCGTCGGGGTCGAGCACGCCGCAGTGGCCGTGGTCGGTGAACTCGTCGAGGCAGAGGTCCGACATCACCGCCAGCTGGTCGCCGACCTCCGCCACCACGTCGGTGATCGCCAGGTTGAGGATGCCGTGCGGGTCGGTGGCGCCCGAGCCGGTGGCGTCCTTCTCGTCCGGCACGCCGAACAGCATCACGCCGCCCAGCCCGGCGGCGACGGCCTCGGCCGCGGCCTTCTTCAGGGTGTCGCGCGTGTGCTGCACGACACCGGGCATGGAGCTGATCGGGGTCGGCTCAGCGGCGCCCTCGCGGACGAACAGCGGGAGCACCAGCTGGCGGGCGACCACGTCGGTCTCCGCGACCAGCCGGCGCAGTGCGGGCGTACGCCGCAGCCGGCGCGGGCGGGTCTCGGGGAAGGACATGGGCCGAGGCTACTTCGACGCCGACTTCCGACGCCCGGCCGGCCGACGCTCCGACGGCCGGGTGACCGGCTGACCGGAGTCCAGGAGCGACGCGCGCCGCGCTGCACCGAAGTCGGCCAGCGCGTCCGCGAGCTCCTCCGCGGACGGGGTCGGGGCCATCACGTCGACCCGCAGCCCGTGCTCCTCGGCGGTCTTCGCCGTGGCCGGGCCGATCGCCGCGATGACCGTCGACGTGTGCGGCTTGCCGGCGATGCCGACCAGGTTGCGCACCGTCGACGACGAGGTGAAGACCACGGCGTCGAACTTGCCGGCCTTGATCGCCTCGCGGGTCGGCGCCGGTGGCGGAGCGGCCCGAACGGTGCGGTACGCCGTGACGTCATCGACCTCCCAGCCGAGGTCGATCAGGCCCGCGACCAGGGTCTCGGTGGCGATGTCGGCGCGCGGCAGGAACACCCGGTTGATCGGGTCGAGCACGTCGTCGTACGGCGGCCAGTCCTCGACCAGCCCGCGGGCCGACTGCTCGCCCGACGGCACCAGGTCGGCGCGGAGTCCCCAGTCGAGCAGGCAGCTCGCCGTCTTCTCCCCGACAGCCGCGATCTTGAGGCCGGAGAAGGCCCGGGCGTCGAGGCCGTACTCCTCGAACTTCTCACGGACGGCCCGCACCGCGTTGACCGACGTGAAGGCGATCCACTCGTAGCGGCCCTCGACCAGGCCGCGCACGGCCTTGTCCATCTGCTGGGGGTTGCGCGGCGGCTCGACCGAGATGGTGGGGACCTCCTCGGGCTCCGCACCGTAGCCGCGCAGCCGGGCCGACAGCGAGCCGGCCTGCTCCTTCGTGCGCGGCACCAGTACCCGCCACCCGAACAGCGGCTTGGTCTCGAACCAGGAGAGCTGCTCGCGCAGGTCCACGACCGGGCCGACCACGATGACGGCGGGAGCCTCCATCTTCGCCGCCCGGGCGTCGGCGCTGATGTCACCGAGCGTCGAGACCAGGGTGCGCTGGGTCGTGACGGTGCCGGTGCGGGTCATCGACACCGGGGTGTCGGCCGGGCGACCAGCCGCTACCAGCTCCCGGGCGATCTCGCCGATACCGGCGACCGCGGAGAGCAGGACGAGGGTCGGACGGTCGGCGTACTGCGACCAGTCGATCGCCGGTCCCGAGCACGAGACCACGGTGACGTCGCGGTGGTTCTTGGTCGTCAGCGGGATGCCGGCGTACGCCGGGACGGCGTGGACCGACGAGACGCCCGGGACGATCTCGAAGCCGATCCCGGCCTTGGCGCAGGCCTGCGCCTCCTCGGGGCCGGAGGCGTAGAGGAAGGGGTCGCCGGCCATCAGGCGCACCACGCGGCGGCCGGTCCTGGCCTGCCGGGTCACGACCTTGGCTCGTGCCGCGTGCGTCAGCGGCTGGCCGTCCTCCCCGAAGCCCCCGTCGACGAAGAGCGGGCCCGCGACGGGCGCCGTCGGGACGCCTTCGACGACCTCGACCTCCACCGGGGTGGGCAGGCCGAGCAGCGAGCGGACCAGCGGTTCGTGCTCGGGCAGCTCGGTCACCACGATCTCCGCCTGCCGGAGCAGGTCGACGGCGCGGACGGTCAACAGGTCGGGGTCGCCGGGTCCGGCGCCCACGAAGGACACCCACCTGGTCGGCCGGGCACTGGTGCTGGATGCAGAGTTGGTCACTGTTGCCTTCTTGCTTGCGGTGCTTCACGGGGGGTTTCGGGGTCGTGCTCAGAGCTGATGAGGTCGTGGGCCCCGTCGGCGATCATCTCCGCGGCGAGGGCATGACCGAGGGCGATCGGGTCGGAGGCCGAGCCGGTGGCGGAGCGGCGTACGGCGAGCACACCGTCGGGAGACATCGCGACCGCACGCACCCAGAGCTCCTCGCCGTCGTCGCCCTCGGCGACCTCCGCCAGCGCGCCGACGGGCGCAGAGCAACCGGCCTCCAGCTCGGCCAGGACCACCCGCTCGCACTCGACGGCGGCGCGGCTGTGCGGGTCGTCGAGAGCGGTCGCGAGCAGGGCGACGAGCTCGGCGTCGGCGGAGCGGCACTCGACGGCCAGAGCACCCTGACCGGGGGCCGGCAGCACCTGGATCGGGTCGAGCACCTCGGTGACCTCGTCGAGCCGGCCGAGCCGGGCGAGGCCGGCGCGCGCCAGCACCACCGCGTCGAGCTCACCGGAACGTACCTTCGCGATCCGCGTGTCCACGTTGCCGCGTACGCCGACCAGCTCGATCCCGAGACCTAGGGCCGCCAGCTGCGCGACCCGGCGCGGCGCCCCGGTGCCGACCCTGCTGCCCGCGGGCAGCTCACCGAGGGTGAGCCCGTCACGGGCGACCACCACGTCGCGCGGATCCTCCCGCGGCGGGATGGCGGCGAGCGCGATGCCGTCGGCCCGAGCCGTCGGCAGGTCCTTCAGCGAGTGCACGGCGAGATCGACGTCTCCGGCGAGCAGGGCATCGCGCAGGGCACTGACGAAGACCCCGGTCCCGCCGAGGGACGCCAGCGGCGCCGTCACGACGTCACCCTCGGTGCGGACCGGCACGAGCATGACGTCGCGCCCGGTGCGCTCCGAGAGCAGTTCGGCGACCAGCCCGCTCTGGGTGCGAGCAAGCTCGGAGGCGCGGGTGCCGAGACGAAGGACCCCGGTGGTCGTCGAGAGCACCATCAGACTCCCTCCACCCTGGTCACGGCCTCGACGGCGTCGGGGTTGAGCTCGAACAGCTCGGCGAGGGCGGTGGCGTACGAGATCGCCCCGGTCTCGTTGGCCAGCTCCTTGACCCGGACCGTCGGCTGGTGCAGCAGCTTGTCGGCGACGCGGCGCACGGTGTGCTCGATCTCGGCGCGGGCGGCGTCGTCGAGCTCGGGCAGGCGACCGGCCAGTCTCCGCAGCTCTGCGTCGACGACGGCGGTCGCCATCGTGCGGAGCGCGACCACGGTCGGCGTGACGCTCGCCGAGTGGCGTGCGGCGAGGAAGGCGCTGAGCTCCTGGGCGACGATCGCGCGGACGTCGGCGACCTCGGGGCGCTCGCCGGTCCCCTCGAGGTCGGCCGCGAGGGTGGCGAGGTCGACGAGCATGACGCCGGGCTCGGCGCTCACCGCCGGATCGACGTCGCGCGGCAGGGCCAGGTCGATGACGACCAGGGGCGCGTCGCTGGTGCGGGCGTCACGCAGCACCTGTACGTCGAGCACCGTGCCGATCGCCCCGGTGCAGGACACCACCAGGTCGACCGCGTCGAGCTCGGCAGGCACCCCGTCGAGCCCGATCGCCCGGCCGCCGTACTGCGCGGCGAGACGGGCCGCGTGCGCAGGAGTCCGGTTCGCGATGACGGTCGGACCCGCGCCGGCACGGGAGAGCGTGGCAACCGAGAGCGACGCCATCGCCCCGGCGCCGACCACGAGGCAGCGCAGCCCTTCCGAGCGGCCGAGGTGGGCGACTGCCTCCGCGAGCGCGGAGGCGACCAGCGACGGTCCGGCGCGGTCGATGTCGGTCTCGGCATGGGCCCGCTTGCCGACGCGCAACGCCTGCTGGAACAGCGAGTTGAGGGCGGGTCCGACAGCACCCGACTCCTGCCCGACCCGCAGCGCCTCGCGGGCCTGTCCGAGGACCTGGCTCTCACCGGGGACCATCGAGTCCAGACCGGAGGCGACATGGAACAGGTGGGAGACGGCCGCGTCGTCGTAGTGGACGTAGAGGTGCGGCACCAGCAGGTCGTCGGTCTCGGTGCTCGGCTCCAGGATGAGCCGGGAGATCGCCTCGACACTGCCGTGGAAGCGGTCGACCTCGGCGTAGACCTCGATCCGGTTGCAGGTCGCGAGCACCGTCGCCTCGACGACGTGCTCGAGCTCGCCCACCTCGTGGATGAGCTTCGCGGCGCCCTCGGAGTCGCGGGCCACCTGCTCCAGGACGGCCACCGGGGCGGACTTGTGCGACATCCCGACGATCAGGACACTCATGCCACGACCCCCGGGTCGAGCGGGTCCGGTGCGGCCGGTGCGGACTTGCGCTGCTCGTGGTAGGCCAGGATCTGCAGCTCGCTGGAGAGGTCGACCATGCGTACGTCGACACCGGCCGGGACTGTCAGCACGGTCGGGGCGAAGTTGAGGATGCTGCGGATGCCCGCGTCGACCATGTGGTCGCACACCGACTGGGCTGCGGCCGCGGGAGTCGCGATGACGCCGATGGCGACCCCGTGCTCGCGCACGATCGCGGACAGCTCGGTGAACGGCCGGATCTTCAGACCCGCGACCAGCTCGCCGTGCCGGGCACCGTCGGCGTCGAGGAGCGCCACGGTGCGGAATCCACGCGAGGTGAACCCCGAGTAGTTCGCCAGGGCGTGGCCCAGGTTGCCGATCCCGACGATCACCACGGGCCAGTCCTGGGTCAGACCGATCTCACGGGCGATCTGGTAACGCAGGTACTCCACGTCGTACCCGACCCCGCGGGTGCCGTAGGAGCCGAGGTGGGAGAGGTCCTTGCGCAGCTTGGCGCTGTTCACACCGGCAGCGGCCGCCAGCTCCTCGCTCGAGCACGTGATGGTCTCGCGGTCACGCAGTGCGTTGAGCGCCCTCAGGTACACCGGAAGGCGCGCGACGGTCGCCTCGGGGATGCGCGTAGGGCTCACGGTCAACTCTCCAGCAGCACGCCCCCGGCCCGGCTGACGGGTCCGTCTCGAAAGCGTGCTGCGACTTCACCATAAGAGTTTGTGAACGTGGGAACAAACCGAGTCCGACCCGTGGCCGGCCGCCGCTAGCACGGCTGAGATGTTCACCACCTCCCGGGGTGCCCATTGACGTCAGGAGAGCAGCGCAGCTCGCAGGCGGTGCTCGTCGACCCGCCAGAAGTCGTGTGGGGCCCCGTCGACGAACGTGACCGGGATCTGCTCGCCGAACCGGCGCTGCAGGTCGGCATCGAGGGTGATGTCGACCTCGTCGTACGACGTGCCGACCTCCTCGCAGACGCGGGCGATCACCTCGCGCGCCTCGTCACACAGGTGGCAACCGGGCTTGGCGTAGATCCTGACCCGCGGGGAGGCGCTCACGACTCCAGCAGCCCCAGGGCGCGACGCCGCTCGGTGGCCCGCAGCCGGCCCTTCTGGACCTTGCCGGTGATCGTGGAGGGGAGGTCGTCGGTGACGTGGATCCGGTGCGGCTGCTTGAACCCCGCGAGCCGGTTGGCGCAGTGCGCCCTGACCTGCTCGGCGAGCTGGGCGGGGTCGATCTCGCGAGCGGGCCTGACGTAGGCGACGACCGCCTCGCCGGTGAGCTCGTCCTCCACCCCGATGACCGCGGCCTGCGCCACCGCGTCCAGCTCGGTGATCACGTCCTCGACCTCGCTGGGGTAGACGTTGAACCCGGACACGATCACCAGGTCCTTGATCCGGTCGACCAGGATCAGGTCGCCGTGCTCGTCGAGGTAGCCGACGTCACCGGTGGCCCACCAGCCGTCGTCATCCGGGCCGTCCGCTCCGTCGGGCCAGTAGCCGGAGAAGAGATTGTCGCCGCGGATCAGGATCTCTCCGCCGTCGTCCTCCTCGGGCGTGGCCCCGTGGTCGTCGGTCAGCCGGATCTCGACACCGGGCAGCGCGGCGCCGACGGACCGAGGGTTCGGCTCCGTGCTGCACAGGCCCGAGGTCACGACCGGCGCGGCCTCGGTGAGCCCGTAGCCCTGGTGGATCACCAGCGAGGTCCGGGCGGTGAACGCCTCGCTCAGCTCGGGAGCCAGCGGCGCCGACCCGCTGAGGATCATCCGGACCGGGCCGAGCCGTTCCTCCAGGGCGGGCACCTGCATCCAGTAGGCGAACACCGGGGGCGCGACGGGCAGCACCGAGATCGCCTCGTCCTCGACGATGTCCAGGGTCCCCTCCGGGTCGAAGCCGTCGACGAGCACGAGCCGGGCGTGCTGCCGGGCGACCTGACCGAGGACGGCGTTGAGGCCGTAGACGTGGAACAGCGGGAGGACCCCCAGCACGACGTCGCGGCCGGTGATCATCGGGGGGTCCACGGCGGCCGCCTGCTCGATGTTGGCCAGCATCGCCCGATGGGAGAGCATCGCGGCGCGGGGTCGGCCGGAAGTGCCGCTCGTGTAGAGCAGGACCGCCAGTGACTCGGCGTCGGTCTCGCCCGGCACCGGGTCACCGGTCTGCGCGACGAGCTGGTCCCAGGTCCGCTCGCCGTCCTCCTCCGGGGTCCCGATGCCGACCACCCGCGGTGGAGTGGTCGCCTCGCCGCCCGACGCCGCCATGGCCTCGCGGACGCCGAGGACCGCGGTCCTGACCGTGCCGATGGTCGTCGGGTCGGCGATGACCATCCGCGCACCCGAGTCGACGAGCATGCGGACGACCTCCCCGGTCGCGCTGCGCGGGTTGATCGGGACCGCGACCATCCGGGCTCGGAGGACGCCGAAGTACGTCGCCACGAACTCGATCCGGTTGGTGGCAGCGATCATGACCCGGTAGCCCGCCACCATGCCGGCGCTCGAGAGACCGTGCGCCACCCGGTCAGCGAGATCGTCGAGGACCGACCAGGTGACGTTGCGCCCGGTGGCGGCCTCGGACAGCGCGATCCGCCCCGGCTCGGCACGCGCCGCAGTGGCCAGGAGATCGGCGACGTTGGTCCCCACCCGGGGAGTGTCCCACATGCCTCTCCGCGTGGCGTCGAATCGCCAGCGCTGCAGGAAATGCCGTCCGCGCCCACCGCCTAGTCTTGGCGTGTGACGTCCGGATCCGGCCGCAGGCCCGTGAACCTCAAACGCCGGTCGCGGCTCGCCGGCGAGGCCGCAGCGGCCGCGGCGGAGGTCGAGAGCAGCCTCTCGGTGTCGGCCGACTCCACGGCGGCTGCCTTCTTCGACGTGGACAACACCGTGATGCAGGGCGCGTCGATCTACCACCTGGCCAAGGGACTGCATCGCCGCAAGTTCTTCACCACCCGGGACATCCTCGGAGCCGCCTGGAAGCAGGCCTACTTCCGCATCGTCGGCGTCGAGGACCCCGAGCACGTCGCCGAGGCTCGCGCAGCCGCGCTGGCGTTCATCGCGGGGCACACCGTCGAGGAGCTCGAGTCCCTCGGCGAGGAGATCTTCGACGAGGCGATGGCGCACCGGATCTGGCCGGGCACGAGGGCGCTCGCGCAGCTGCACCTCGACCAGGGCCAGCGCGTGTGGCTGATCACTGCTGCACCGATCGAGATCGCCGCGATCATCGCCCGCCGGCTCGGGCTGACCGGCGCCCTGGGCACGGTGGCCGAGCACGTCGACGGCGTCTACACCGGGCGGCTCGTGGGCGAGATGCTGCACGGGCCGGCCAAGGGCGAGGCCATCTCAGCGCTGGCCGAGCGGGAGGGTCTCGACCTGACGCGGTGCTCGGCGTACTCGGACTCCTACAACGACCTGCCGATGCTCTCCCTGGTCGGTGACCCGTGCGCGATCAACCCCGACACCAGGCTGCGGGCCCACGCCCGCGCCGCAGGCTGGCGGATCCGCGACTACCGCACGGGTAGACGTGCGGCGCGGGTCGGCATGTTCAGCGCCGCCGTTGCGGGCGCCGCGGCGGGCAGCCTCGCCGCCGGCACTGCCATCCGGCGTCGGCTGCACTGAGGGGGACTGAGGGGACTGGCGTTGCCCGTGGGGCTCGGGGCGTTTGATGGGGACTGTCCGGGTATGTCGCACCGGCCATCCGATATCTGATCTCGTTCCCAATCCGGTCATTGTCCCCTTATCCTTGTTCCTCAGCACCTGGGCGGGGGGCCCGGGAGGGAGAAAGCTTCGATGGGCGGCAGCGCTGGTCCGACACGCGGTCTCGACGCGTTGCGGCACGCCCTGGCCGACCTGGTTGCATCCCCGAGCCTGGCGACCGTCTCGGGGCCCTCGTCCCCGTGGTGGCTGTGCAGCGAGAGCATCCTGACCGCTGACACCACCGTGTCCGGGCGGCGACAGCGCAGCGGTGGGCCGGGCGGCGACACGGGCGGTCCGGGGGCCGCCACCGGTGGCCACCACAACGACCACGGCGATGCCGACCTGGCCACCTCCTCGGCCGAGGACGCCGCAGTCGCGAGCAGGCTCATCGCGTTGGTCGAGCTGGCGCGCAGCGGCGACAAGGAGGCGTTCGGCCAGCTCTACGACCACTACCAGCCCTCGGTCTACCGCTTCCTGTACTACCGGGTCGGGTCGACGACGCTGGCCGAGGACCTGACTGCGGAGACCTTCTTCCGCGCCCTGCGGAGCATGCACTCCTTCCGCTGGCAGGGCAAGGACTTCGGTGCCTGGCTGATGACCATCGCCCGCAACCTCACCGCCGACCACTTCAAGGCCGGCCGCACCCGGCTCGAGCAGACCACCGAGGACATGCAGACCCTCGACACCACCTCCGACAGCCCCGAGGCCGAGGTGTTGTCCTCCCTCACCAACGAGGCCCTCCTGCGGGCGCTCGGCGAGCTGCCGACCGAGCAGCGCGAGTGCCTGATCATGCGCTTCCTGCAAGGCCTGTCGATCGCCGAGACAGCGGAGATCCTGGGCCGCAGCAGCGGCGCGGTCAAGCAGCTGCAGCTGCGCGGCGTACGCAACCTGGCGAAGCTGATCCCACCCGGGGAGCGTGAGTGATGAACACCCGTGCCCTCCGCATAACCCCGGACCGGGTCGCCTCGTTGACCACGGTGTACGAGCGCACGCCGGACCGCACCACCCCCGCGGCCCGCAACCGCGCCTCCTTCCAGACACCAGGAATGACACGATGACCCCGCTGATCTCGGCGCGCAGAGCAGCTGAGGACTTCGCGCGCGTGGTCGACGGCTCCTCGGTCGACGTGGCGGACCGCTACCAGGACCTGACGGCGTACGTCGACCTCCTCCGGGCCGCGCCGCCCGCCGCCGCTCGCCCGGAGTTCGTCGCCGACCTTCGCTCAGGGCTCATGGCCGCGGCCGACACGCTGCTGGTCCCGGCGGCGACCCAACCCAGGCTGGCCCCGGTCGTCAGGCTCGCACCCCCCAGTCGGCGCCGCCGTCGACTCGGTGTGGCCGCGGCTGCCTTCGTGATCGTGGGCGGCAGCGCCGGCGTCGCGGCTGCGGCTCAGGGTTCGCTGCCCGGCGACCCGCTGTACCCCGTCAAGCGCGGCATCGAGAGCGCGCAGGTCTCGCTGAACTCCAGCGACGCGGCCAAGGGCCACGACCTGATCGCCCAGGCCGGCACCCGCCTCGACGAGATCGACAGCCTGATGAGCGACGGCAACTCGACCTCCCAGATCACCGACACCCTGGCGGCGTACGAGCACAGCGCCAGCAGCGGCGCCGACCTCCTCTTCGCCGCCTACCAGCGGGGCGGCAGCGCGGACGACCTCGCCACGTTGCGCACTGCCTTCTCCGGCCAGCTCGACCAGCTCCAGCAGCTCGCCGGCCAGGCACCCCCGACCACACAGCCCGGCTTCGACTCGGCGACCGCACTGCTGACCGACCTCGACCAGCAGGCCCGCGTCCTGTGCAGCTGCGGGCCCCGCGACGGCGAGTTCAACAACCTCTCGTCGGCACCTGCGCTGACCAGCCTGCTCACCCAGCCCGCCGCCGCGGCTGCCGCCGCCCAGCAGCAGGAGGCCGAGCAGGCACTGGCCACCGAGGCCGGCAAGATCGCCTCCACGACGCCGAAGCCGGCGCCGGGTGCGGTCAGCGGCAAGACCACGACCGGTGGCGGCACGACGGCGTCGGGTCTTCCGACCCCCTCACTGCCCCGGTCCGGCAGCACCAGCGGCACCCTGAAGACCACGGTCAGTGGCAGCACCGCCGGCGTGCAAGGGCTGCTCGACGAGGTCGACACCAGCACCGGCGGCATCCTCACGCCGGTGACGGACACGGTGAACACCGTCCTCGACCCGGTCACCGGGCTGCTCGGTCACTGAACCGGATCGGCACCGCGGACGGGCCGGCCCCCGATCAGCCGAAGACCGACTGGCGCTGGATCAGCAGGCTGTAGAGCGTCTGCTGGATCGTCTCGCGGACCTGGTCGGTGACGTTGAAGACGAGCATCGGGTCCTCGGCCGAGCCGCCGTCGTACGCGTCGGTGCGGATCGGCTCGCCGAACTCGATGATCCACTTCGACGGCAGCGGCACCAGACCGAGCGGGCCGAGCAGCGGGAAGAACGGCGTGATGGGCAGGTACGGCAGCCCGAGCAGGCGCGCCAGCGACGGAATGTTGCCGACGAGCGGGTAGATCTCCTCCGCTCCGACCACCGACGTGGGGATGATGGGTACGCCGGTGCGGATGGCGGCCGAGACGAAGCCACCGCGACCGAACCGCTGCAGCTTGTAGCGCTCGCTGTAGGGCTTGCCGATGCCCTTGAAGCCCTCGGGCCAGACACCGACGATCTCGCCGCTGCGCAGCATCCGCTCGGCGTCGTCGTTGCAGGCAAGCGTCACGCCGCCCTTGCGGGCGAGCTCACTGACGACGGGAAGCCGGAACACCAGGTCGGCTCCGAGCGGTCGCAGGAACCGGTGCGCGTGGTCGTGCACGGCCAGGCCCGTCATCAGGCCGTCCATCGGGATGGTGCCGGAGTGGTTCGACACCATCAGGGCGCCGCCGGTGGCCGGGATGTTCTCGGCACCGCGGACCTCGACGCGGAACCACTTCTCCGCGACCGGCCGGATCGCGGTCAGGAAGAACCGCTGGGTGATCTCGGCGTCGAAGCCGTAGTCGTCGACGGCGTAGTCACCGGTGAGTCGGCGCCGCAGGAACGCCAGGAACGAGGCCAGGCGCGGCTCCCAGTTGTCCCCGAACACCTCGATCGCGGCGGCGGTGAAGCCGGCGATCCAGTCGACCGCAGGAATCCCGCGCTCCGGGTGCCTGTGGTCGCGCTCGCCCGCCCCGGCCAGCTCGCCGGTCACGTCGCCGGCCACGTCGCCGGTGACGTCGCCGGTGACGTCGCCGGTCGCCGCGTGGCCCGGCGCCCGCGGGGCGGGTACGGGCGGCGACTCGGAGTCGGAGCGCACCACGGCCTCGTCCGCGGGCGCAGCGGGCTGCGGCGACCGGCGCCTCTTCGGGCCGGGCGCGAGCTTGCGTGCCGAGCTGGAGGGCTTCGAGCTGCCGGTGCCGCGGCCCGGCTTGCCACGGGTGCCGATCGGGATGATCTCGGCGTCACCCATCGTGGGCCCCCTCGCGCAGACCGGGAACGGCGCTGGTCAGTGCGGCGGCCCTCGCTCTGGCCCCGCCGAGAGCCTCATGGAGGGTGGTCTCGACGGCACGCACCCGGCGCTCGCCGAGCACGCCCGGCTCGAGGGACTCGGCAAATCGGGCGAAGGCCTCGGCCGTCGTACGTGAGGGCTCGAAGCCGAGAACCTCGCGCATCCGCGTGGTGTCCACTCCACGACCGTAGGTCAGGAACGCGATCTGCTCACGGGAGAAGTCGGCCAGGCGAGCCTGCCGCATGACCGTGCCGAGGGAGGCCATCGCGAAGCTCGGCATCGGCAGCGCGGGCCGGCCGAGGCGGCGGATGGCCTGGGAGAGCATCAGGATGCCGTCGCCGGCGACGTTGAACGTGCCGGCCACATCGCGCAGCGTCGCGTGCTCGATGACGTCGAGGAGGTCGGTGTCGTCGAGGAACTGCGTCCGCGGGTCGAAACCGAGGACGGTGGGGATCGCCGGCAGCCGGAAGTACGCCGCCAGCGGTGTGTTCAGCCCGGGCCCGATCACGCTCGCCGTGCGCAAGGTCGTCACCCGTACGTCGGGGCGCCGGCGGGCGAACCCCCGGACGTAGCCCTCCACCTCGTTGAGGTCCTTGACGAACCCGACGGCACCGACGCGCCGCGCGTCCATGTCCTCGGAGAACATCGCCGGGTCGCGGCTCGAGGACCCGTAGACCGCCGTGCTCGACTTGAGCACGAAGTGCTCGAGATCGGGTGACTGCTGGCAGGCCGCCAGGAGCTGCATCGTGCCGATGACGTTGATCTCCTTGGCACTGACGCCGGGCGCTGCGGCAGCCGGTGGGAGCACGCTCATGTGGACGACCGTGTCGACCTGCTCGCGCATGATCACCTTGGCGATGATCGGGTTGCGGATGTCGGCGCGAGCGAAGGACACCTCGCCCAGGTCGCCGCGAGGCGGGGAGATGTCGACCCCGATCACTCGCTCGACGGCTGCGTCTGCCGCCAGCTGCCGCGCGAAACGACGACCGAGGTCGCGGCCGACACCGGTGACGAGGACGACGCGGCCCACGGGGCGCTGCTTACTTGCCGAGGCGACGACGCTGCACGCGCGTCTTCTTCAGCAGCTTGCGGTGCTTCTTCTTCGCCATGCGCTTGCGGCGCTTCTTGATGACTGAACCCACGGATGCCCTTTTCGAGTGCGGCTTGGGGAGCCGCACGTCGGCCCCTCGGAAGGCACCAGCGTATCTGTCAGCTGTCCGCTGACCGAATCGGGAGTCGTGCGGTGGGACATCGCCGTGAGGACCCTGCCCGAGGCAGGGACCTCACACCGGCCGGCCTCAGCCGGTCTGGAAGAAGCTCTTGCGGAGGTACTCGTTGACGTCCTCTTCGCTCACGCGAAACGAACGCCCCACGCGCACAGCAGGCAGCTCGCCGCTGTGCACCAGACGGTAGACCGTCATCTTTGACACGCGCATCACCGAGGCGACCTCGGCAATCGTCAGGAACTTCACTTCGGAAATGTCTCCGGACAGGTTCGAACCCATCTCGCACCGCACTTTCTGATGAGCTCGCTCTCCGGCTTCCCCACCGGAGGTGACACGTGCTCGCTCTGCGAGAATAGGGCCAATTGTTACTCGTGGGGAAGAGAATGACTCACGAGACTTGTGAGAACCGAAACTGCCGGTTCAGGACCGAAAATGACGCAAAGTCACGGAAGCGGGTCCAGCCCGTGCTCCGGGAACACCGCCAGCCGGGTCTCGTGCACGGCCCGGTCGAGCCACGCGCTCGGGTCGTAGCCCTCCGACCAGTCCCGGTACGCCGGGTCGCGACCGTCGCTCATCCGGCCGGGGGCGCGACGCCCGAGCGTCTCCTCCACGTGATCGCGCCACGCGGGCGGCGTCTCGGTGGCAGGGTCGATCGGCGCACCGCCGACGACCGAGAGCAGATGGGTCCAGGAGCGCGGCACCACGTCGACAACGGCGTACCC
>Ga0207657_10005112_pt1 | contig 13744 bp, 12 predicted proteins | sample KBSC33metaG_FD_184316 | JGI IMG/M metagenome (GOLD analysis project Ga0207657, IMG submission 184316) | Corn rhizosphere microbial communities from Kellogg Biological Station, Michigan, USA - KBS C3-3 metaG (SPAdes) (version 2) | ecosystem: Host-associated > Plants > Roots > Rhizosphere > Soil ... | reverse complement strand
CAACCTCTGGGAGATCCGCAACGGCGGCGGCGGCTGGGTGCACCCCTTCCATCTCCACATGGAAGAGCACCGCACGGTCATGCGGAACAACAAGGACGTGACCGTGACCGCGGACCCCGGCCACCCGGACGACATCTCCCGGGAGGACCTGGTCGCGCTGGACCCCTCCGAGTCGACGATCATCTACCGCGGGTTCCGCGACTTCGTCGGCCCGTACGTGGCGCACTGCCACAACCTTGCCCACGAGGACCACGCCATGATGTTCGGTTGGACCATCGTGCCGTAGTGCCTCCCTCCCCTAGGAAGGTTCTCCCCCCTGCCTAGGTCTGGCGCCTGCCCCCGTGCTGCCGGGGGCAGGCGCCGAGGCAGGTAACGGGCCGCCGGCCCCGCTACTCCCCCGATGGATTCCTGAGCCGGGCCACCTGGCGGGACAGGTGGTGGCGCTCCGGCAGGTTGGTGGCGCGGGCGGCCGCGGCGGCGTAGTGCTCGGCCGCGGCGGTGGTGTCGCCGGCCATCTCGAGCAGGTGCGCGCGGACCGCGTCGAGCCGGTGCTGTCCGGACAGCCGCTCCTCGACGTGAGCGAGCAGGGTCAGCCCGGCCTCCGGACCGTGCACCATCGCCGCGGCGACGGCGCGGTTGAGGGTGACGACCGGGTTGCCGGTCATCCGGTCCAGCAGCTCGTACAGGGCGAGGATCTGCGGCCAGTCGGTGTCCTCGGCCCGGGCGGCCCGGTCGTGCACGGCGGCGATGCTCGCCTGCAGCTGGTATTCGCCGACCGCGCCGCGACCGATCGCGGCGGCCAGCATCGCGGCGCCTTCGGCGACGAGCGCCCGGTCCCAGCGGGTGCGGTCCTGCTCGGGCAGCGGGACCAGCTCGCCGCTCGGGCCGGTGCGGGCCGGGCGGCGGGCGTCCAGCAGCAGCATCAGCGCGAGCAGGCCGGCCACCTCGGGATCGTCCGGCAGCATCCGGTGCACCATTCGGGTCAGCCGGACCGCCTCGTCGCAGAGATCGGCGCGGTGCACGTCCCGGCCGGCGGTGGTCGCGTACCCCTCGTTGAAGACCAGGTAGAGGACGTGCAGCACCGTGCGCAGCCGGTCGGTCCACTCGTCGGCCGTGGGCAGCCGGAACGGGACGCCCGAGCTCTTTATCCGCTGCTTCGCCCGGCTGATCCGCTGGGCCATCGTCGGCTCGGGCACCAGGAACGCGCGGGCGATCTCCGGCGTGCTCAGGCCGCCGACCGCGCGCAGCGTCAGCGCGATGGCCGAGGCCGGCGTCAGCGCCGGGTGGCAGCAGAGGAACAGCACGACGAGCGTGTCGTCCCGATCCGGTACGTCGGCCGGCGGCGGTTGGGTCAGCAGCGCCCGGTCCTCCCGCGCCATCCGGGACCGCTCGCTGCGGCGCTGGTCGATCAGCCGGCGGGTCGCGGTCTGGATCAGCCACCCCCGCGGCCGGTCCGGGACCCCCTCGGCGGGCCAGTGCACGGCGGCGGCCAGCAGCGCCTCCTGCACGGCGTCCTCGGCCGCGTCGAAGTCCCCGTACCGGCGGGTGAGCACGCCGAGAACCTGCGGCGCCAGCTCGCGCAGCAGGTCCTCGACGTCCGTGGGCACCCTCAGCGCGGGTCGCCTCCGGACGAGCGGGCCCCGGTGGCCTGGGCCAGGAAGCCGTCCATCTCCTCGGCGTCGGACGGCGCCTGCTCCATCACCTGCCGCACCTGGATCGGCTGCTGCAGCGGGACGCCGCCCGGCCCGGGCACCGCAGACACCCGCGCCGCGATCTCGATCGCGCGTTCCTCCGACTCCACGTCGACGATCTGGAAGCCGGCGATCCACTCCTTGAACTCCTGGAACGGGCCGTCGGTGACCACCGGCGCGGTCCGCCCGTCGGAGCTGACGATCTTGGCCAGGTCGGGGCCGGTCAGCACCGTCGAGTCGACCAGCTCGCCGCTCGCGACCAGCTCGTCGTGCAGCGTCTCGTAGTAGTCCAGGTGGGCCGTGATCTCCTCGCGCTTCCACTCGGACATCGGGGTGTCGACAACCCCGGGCTGGAAGTCCACCGCCAGCAGATACCTCGTCACGTCGCTTCCTCCTTCCGGTGGTGCCACTGTGGCACCTCACCCGGAGGACGAAGCCGACCGGCGCCGCTCGACATGACGCGGCCCTGCCGCCTTCGTCGTTGAAGGCGGCAGGGCCGGGTCCGGGTGGGTCAGGTCGAGAGCAGCCGCTCGAAGAACGAGCGGTACCGCTGGAACGCGTCCCGCAGGTCGTCGGTGGGGATGTCCTCACCGCGGTCCCACTGGCTCTCCAGCCGGCTGCGCTCGTCGGCGAACGACTTCGCCAGGTGCTGCATCAGCTCGGCGACCAGCGCGTCGGCCTGCTCGACCGAGCGACGCGGGGCGTCGACGAACCCGGTCTGCACGTCCGTCCACCGCGCCCGGAACCCCTCGGTGTCCGCGGTGTCCAGCAGCGGGCCGGTGCCCGCGGCGCCGGTGCCCGCGGCGCCGGTGCCCGCGGCGCCGGTGCCGGTGCCGGCCGGGGTGCCCGCCGGCGCGCTCTGGTAGCCGCGGTCCGCCCCGTCGCCCCCGCGGCCGCCGGCGAACCGGCCGTCGTCGGCCATCGGGCCGCCGGCGACCTCGGCACCGGCCTGTCCGCCGCCGTACCCGCCGCGCTCGGCGCCGTCGGTGGTCATCGTCGGGTCGTCCTCGGCGTAGGCCGCCCGGTCGGCCGGCGTGCCGCCGGGGAAGCCGCCCGAGCCCATCCCGTCGACCCGGTCGCGACCGACGCCGCTACGGTCGTCGGCGTAGTCGGCGTCCGCCGAGCGATCGGCCGGGAAGGCGTCGTCCCGTTCGCCCGTCCGGCCGGCCGGCTCGCCGCGCACGGCGCGCTCGTCGGCCGTGCCCGACCCGGCGCTCTGCCCGGCGAGATCGGCGGTGCTCAGGTCATCGTTGCGGTCGTTCACTGGTGCGCCTCCTCACGATCGTCCCGATCGACGTCCAAGAGCTCGGAAAAGAGTGACCGGTAATGCACGAAGGCCTGGCGAAGGTCGTCCGTGCTGGCCAGTCCCTGTTCGTTGGCGCGGTAAACGGCGTGCGCGGCGCGGTAGTTCTCGGCCACCTGCGGGTGGTCGACCGACACGTCCGCGGCCTGCCGCTCGAAGTCGTCGTCCACCGGGTAGCCGCGCTCCTGCATGACCCGGGTGACCAGCAGGTCGGCGTCGCGGGTCGCGCCCGGCGGGTCGTCGACGAACCTGGCCTGCGTCGAGCGCCATTCCTGCTGGTAGCGGTCCAGCGCGGCCGGCTCGAGCGGAACGATCGTGAACTCCTTGCGCCGGTGCTCGCGCTCGGCCAGCTCCGACTCGGCCGCACGCCGGTCACCGGCCCTGGCCATCGTCCGCTCGTACTCGGGCCCGAACCGCTCACGCAGCCCCTCGCTCCGCCGCCGCCGCGCCATGAATACCGCGAGCAACACCAGCGCCACTACCACGATGACAATAAGTGTCACCAGGCCAGCGTTCATCACCGCTCCCAGTCGAAGAGGAATGAGGCGCTCGATGATCGAAGCCTCTATTCGGCCAGATACCCTGGCGGCGAGTACGGAAAACATCTCGCCGGGCTACCGGAATTCACTGACGAGCATACAAAGCCGCCGTACCCGAGGGACGCGTTAATCCCGCAGTTATGACGCCGCTCGGCCGTAACGATTCAGCCGCCTGGCCGTACGACGCCTCCGGCAACCGCTCACCGACGCTGGCAGACCGCCCAACGACTACCGACCCACGGTTGCCGCTGCAAGGACGATCCCGGCAGTACCTTCCGCCATGTCGTCTGTCGCACCCCTCGATCGGTGCGGGGCATCGCGCGCGTCCCGGATCGACGGCAGAGGGGGATCAGCCCTTGGAGGCAGGGATGACCCGACCCGCCATGACCGCCCCGGACCCGCTGGTCAGGTCCCAGCGCCGGAAGGCTGTCGTCGCCAGCACGATAGGCACCACGATCGAGTGGTATGACTTCTTCCTGTACGGCACGATGGCCGCCTTGGTCTTCCCCGATCTCTTCTTCCCCAGCGAGTCGGCATATTCGGGGATTCTGGCCTCGTTCGCCGTGCAGTTCGTCGGCTTCGGGGCGCGGCCGGTCGGCGCCGCGATCTTCGGCCACTACGGGGACCGGATCGGCCGCAAGGCGACCCTCGTGTGGACGCTGATGCTGATGGGCGTCGCGACGTTCCTGATGGGCCTGCTGCCCGGCCGGGCGACCTGGGGCATCGCCGCCCCGATCCTCCTGGTGGTCCTGCGGATCATCCAGGGCATCGGCGTCGGCGGCGAGTGGGGCGGCTCGGTGCTGCTGTCGATGGAGTGGGGCAACCAGCGCCGGCGCGGCTTCTTCGCCAGCTGGCCGCAGCTGGGCGTGCCGCTCGGCCTGCTGCTGTCCACCGGCCTGGTCAAGTTGGTGCAGGGCACCACCTCCGAGGACGACTTCAACAGCTGGGGTTGGCGGATCCCGTTCCTGCTGTCCATCGTGCTCGTCGCCATCGGCCTGTACGTGCGGCTGCGGGTGCTGGAGAGCCCGGCGTTCGCCGCGGTGAAGAAGCAGGAGACCGTGCACAAGATGCCGGTCTGGGAGGTCATCAAGACCCAGCCGCTGGAGATCCTCACCTCGGCGTTCGTGCGGATGTCCGAGCAGGCGCCGTTCTACCTGTTCGTCACCTTCGTGCTGACGTACGGGACGAAGCAGCTCGACCTGCCCCGCGGCGACCTGCTCAACTACACGCTGATCGCGGCCGCGATCGGGTTGATCACGGTGCCGCTGTTCGGGCACGTCTCCGACCTGATCGGCCGGCGGAAGACCTACGCGATCGGCATCGCCGCCACCGCGATCTTCGCCTTCCCGTACTTCGGGCTGCTCAACACCAAGGAATCCGCGCTGGTGCTGATCGCGATCGTCGTGTCGCTCATCACGCACGACATCCAGTACGGCCCGCAGGCCGCGCTGATCGCGGAGAGCTTCGGCACCAACCTCCGCTACAGCGGCGCCGGCCTCGGCTACCAGCTCGCGTCGGTCATCGCCGGCGGCCCCGCGCCGCTGATCGCGGCCGCGATCCTCAGCCACACCGGATCGAGCACCTGGATCAGCATCTACATCATCGCCTGCTGCGCGTTCGCAGCCGTCGCCCTGTGGCTGATGCCGCGGCGTACGGAGTCGGCGCCCATCACCGAGCACGACGCGGCCGTGGAGGACGGTGCGATCGCCGCCCGCGGCGGCACCAGCACGACGACCACGACCTGATCGTCCCGGCGCCCGCCGTGGCCCGCGCCCGCCTCGTCGCGGGCCCGGGTCACGGCGTCGTCGTTGCCGGCGCCGGTGCGCTGGTGGGCGGGACGGTCGGCGCCGGCGCGGAGGAGCCGCTCGGTTCCGGAGTCCCCGAACCGGCGCCGCTCGACGACGCGGTCGGTCCCCCCGTCGCGCCCGGTGCGGAGCTGGCCGAGCCGGACGGCGGCGGACCTGATGACGATGCCGGACCAGACGGCGACGGGCCGGGGCTACCGGACGGGCCCGGCGACCCGGCCGGCGCCGTCTTGCCCTGGGCGGGACCGACCAGCCGCGGCGGATGGACCGGGGCCGAGCTCGGGGTGGACAGCAGCGCGGCGACGATCCCGATGCCGACGAGGGTTCCCGCCGCGGTGACGCCGACGGCCGCACCACGCACCCGCCGGTCCCGCAGCCACTCGGTGCGCCGCCGCTCGCCGAGATCGGGCGGCAGCGTGGCGCGCTGCGCGGCGAGGCTGTTCACCGGCGCCGCGGCCAGCCCGATGGTCGGGAACACCAGCAGCCCGGCCAGCAGCGGCCCGGCGTAGGTGTCCACACGCGACAGTCCGGCGGCGATGCCGGCGAGGCCGAGCACGGCCAGCCCGGTCTCGGCCCAGTTGGCCCGGATCGCCGTCCACCACGAGGTGCGGTCGGTCGTCTTCGGCGTACGGAGGAACTCGGCCTGCTTGGCGAACAGCCCCTGCACCGACGCCCGCGCGACGACCAGCGCGGTCGACTGCCAGATCAGGAACGCGCCGACCGCGTCCCGCCAGGAGGCGCCGGTTCCCCGGCGCAGCAGGGCGATCGCGCGCAGCAGCCCGAGCGCGACCAGCACCGGGACGGTCGCGACCACGAACGCGGTCAGCTTGCGGAACAGCTCGCCGCCGCCGCTGGCGAGGTTGACCGCGCCGACCAGCAGCAGCAGGAAGAACGCCAGCCCCAGCAGGTCGCCGTACCACTGCACGGCACCGGTGAAGTAGGCCCAGCGCTGCGCCGGGCGCAGCTGGTTCGCGGTGGTGCGAGCGCCGGGCAGCATCGACCGCCAGTGCATCCGCAGGATCTGGATGCCGCCGAAACACCAGCGGTAGCGCTGGCTCTTCAGCGCCTCGAACGTCAGCGGCATCACGCCCCGGCCGAACGAGTCGTCCACGTGCAACCCGGACCAGCCGCCGCGCAGCACCCGGAGGGACAGCTCGGCGTCCTCGGTGATGCACCACTCGTCCCAGCCACCGACGGACTCCAGCGCGGAGCGGCGGATCAGCCCCATCGTGCCGGCGAAGATGGCCCCGTCGTGCTCGTTGCGGGACGGCTGCGAGATCGAGAAGAAGTACTTGTACGAGTAGTAGAGCCGGCGGAAATAGGGCGCCTGCGCCCAGTCCCGGTAGTCCTGCGGCGCCTGGATGAACCCGACCCGCTCGTCGCCGAACAGCGGGGCGCAGCGGCGCAGGAAGTCAGGGTCGAGCTGGTAGTCGGAGTCGACCACGCCGATCAGCTCCGCCCGCGAGTCGGTGTACTCGCGGAGCGCCACGTTGAGCGCACCGGACTTGTAGCCGGGCCAGTCCGCCAGGTGGAAGAACGTCACCCCGTGCGTGCTGCACCAGTCCGCGACCGGCCGCCACAGCGTCTCGTCGTCGGTGTTGTCGTCGATGACGACGATCTCGTAGCTCGGGTAGTCCAGCCGCAGCAGCGAGGTCAGCGTCTCGATCACCATGTCCGGCGGCTCGTTGTGGGCCGGCACGTGCAGGCTCACGAACGGCAGGCCGCCCGGCGGCATCTCGCGCGGCGTCTCCCGGGTGATCCGCCGGCGCCACTGCTCGGTGCCGAGCGCGTCGCACAGCTCCCACAGGTACGCGCAGGCCAGCACCGCGGCGAACAGCTCGAGCACCCACAGCAGCAGACCGCCGGTGGTGCCGAACGCACCGAGGCCGCTGGTCAGCGTCCACTGCAGGGTGAAGGCAAGGTACGTGACGAACAGGAACAGGCTGCCGGCCCAGCACAGGTGCGCGCGCGCGTTCCAGCGGCGGGTCGCCGGCAGCCACAGCAGGCTCATCGCGACCACGCCGGCCACCGCGGCGAGCGTGTTGGTCCGGGTCACGTCCAGCGCTACGAGGACCGCCGCGACGACCGCGGCCAGCAGCACGGTGCCGAGCAGCGCCAGCATCAACCGCCGGGTCACCGGCCACGCCCCGGCGACCCGCCGCCGCCGTCGAGCGGGTACGAACAGTGCCGCCGAACTCACCGGCGCGGCCACGAGGCCGGCCAGCAGCAGCGCCGCGAGCATGCCAACTCCTGTCAGGTGACCCGGCACCGCCGGGGTCGGCGCACACGGTGGGGCCGACTGGGATCACCGTTTTTCTCCCGCGTTGCGGGCGCGGGAAACCTTTTGTCACCCGGTCGGGTCCGCCGAGTCGCACCGATGAGGACCTGCGGCATGTCCCCCAGCCGGCGGTAGGCGTCGCCGGCGGCGCCGGACCGTGCGGGGACATGTCCTACGCTCGGGCCGTGGATCGCCCGAGCGCCAGGGAGTTCCTGGTCCGGACGGTCGACGCCGGCACGTTCGTCTCCTGGGACACGCCGCCCCAGCATGGTGCCCTCGACCCCGCGTACGAGGCCGAGCTGCGGTCCGCGGCCGGGTCCAGCGGCGCGGACGAGGCGGTGCTCACCGGGGAGGCTCGCATCGGCGGCCACCGGATCGCGCTGGTGGTCTCCGAGTTCGGCTTCCTGGGCGGTTCCATCGGCGTCGCGACCGCGCGCCGGCTGGTCGCCGCGATCGAGCGGGCCACCGCGCTGCGGCTGCCGCTGCTGGCCGCGCCGGCCTCCGGCGGCACCCGGATGCAGGAAGGCACGGTCGCGTTCGTCCAGATGATCGGGGTGTCCGCGGCGGTCACCGCGCACAAGGCGGCCGGCCTGCCCTACCTGGTCTACCTGCGGCACCCGACCACCGGCGGCGTGTTCGCCTCCTGGGGCTCGCTCGGGCAGCTGACGCTGGCCGAGCCAGGCGCGCTGATCGCGTTCCTCGGCCCGCGCGTCTACACCGCCCTGTACGGCGGGGAGTTCCCGGCCGGCGTGCAGACGGCGGAGAACCTGTTCGCGCACGGGCTGCTCGACGGGGTGGTCGCGCCGGCGGAACTGGCCGGGCTGCTCGGCCGGGTGCTGGACGTGCTCGCGGCGCCCCGGACACCGACCCTGACCGCCCCGCCCGCGCAGTCACCGGCGCCGACCGGCGCGGACGCGTGGGACTCGATCACCCGCTCCCGCCGGCCGGACCGCCCGGGGATCCGCCGGCTGCTCGACGAGGCGGCCCAGGACGTGGTCACGCTCAGCGGCACCGGTGAGGGCGAGCTGGATCCGGCGCTGATGCTGGGGCTGGCCCGGTTCGGCCCGGTGCCGTGCATCGTGCTCGGCCAGGACCGCCGCGGCCAGACCGTGGAACGCCCGCTCGGGCCGGGGGCGCTGCGGGTCGCCCGCCGCGGCATGCGGCTGGCCGTGGAGCTGCGGCTGCCGCTGCTGACCGTGGTCGACACCGCCGGGGCCGCACTGTCGGTGGCGGCCGAGGAGCGCGGCCTGGCCGGGGAGATCGCCCGCTGCCTGGAGGACCTGGTCACCCTGGACGCGCCGGTGGTCAGCGTGCTGCTCGGGCAGGGCACCGGCGGCGCCGCGCTCGCGCTGCTGCCGGCCGACCGGGTGGTCGCCGCCCGGCACGCCTGGCTGGCGCCGCTGCCGCCGGAGGGTGCGAGCGCGATCCGGCACCGGGACGTCGCGCACGCGGCGGCCATGGCCAGGGCGCAGGGCGTCGGCGTCGCGGACCTGGTCGCGGCCGGCATCGTCGACCGGGTGGTCGACGAGCGGCCGGACGCGGCCGACGAACCGGTCGAGTTCTGCCGGCGGCTCGGCGCGGTGCTGGCGGGCGAGCTCGCGGCGCTCGGCGACCGGCCCGGGCCGGACCGGCTGGCCCGGCGCGCCCGCAAGTTCGCCCGGTGACGGTCAGAGCACCCGGCCGGCGCCGCGGCGTACCTCGGCCGGCGTGGTGTTCCCGTGCCGGCGCATCAGCGTGCGCAGCGTCGACACGTTCCGGTAGCCGACCGCGGTGGTGATCGACTGCATGCTCCGATGGGTCGTACGCAGGAGATGCACGGCGTGCTCGATCCGGATGTGGTGCACGAGCTGGATCGGCGACATGCCGATCTGCGCGGCGGTCGCCCGCTGCAGGCTGCGCTCGCTCACCCCGATCGCCCGGGCCGCCCGACCGACCTGGATCGACTCGGCGAGGTGCGCCCGCACCCAGCTCTCGTACGCGGTCAGCACCGGGTCGCTGCGGGTGAGCACCGCCGGCAGGACGAACGCCGACTGCAGCGAGCGCGGACTGGCGACCAGGTAGCGGGCCACCTGCTCGGCCAGCGCCGGGCTGCTGTCGGCCACGATCGACAGCGCGAGGTCGATGTGCGCGAACGCGGCCGCGGCCGTGGTGAGGTGGCCGGCCCGGGTCAGGATCTGGCTCTCGTCCAGCCGGACCGCCGGGTAGCGGCGGCGGAACGCGGAGCCGAGCCACCAGCTGGTCGTCGCCGACCTGCCGTCGAGGATGCCGGCCTCGCCGAACAGGAACGTGGCCGTGCAGGCCGCGGCGAGCGGGATCCCGGCCGCGGCCAGCTCGGCCAGCCAGGGCAGCGCCGGGTGCCCGCGCACGGCGTCGACCAGCGTGGCCGGGTCCTTCTCCCCCAGCGCCGGCACGGCGACCAGCTCCGGCCGGTCCGGCAGCTCGGCCAGCGGCGTCGTGCCGAGCCGCAGCCCGTACCCGGTGCGCACCTCACTGCCGGTGCCGACCGCGGTGATCTCGAAGGCGGCGGCGTTGGGCAGCGTCCGGCCGAGCTCGTTCGCGGTGCCCAGCACGTCGAGCACGATGGACAGCCCGGAGTCGAACACGCCGTCGGCGGCGAGCACGGCCACCCTCATGTCGGGAACGGTACCGAAGATGGCGTATCCGCAGCCGCCGGGCGCGGGCCCGCCGATCTACCGTCGGCTGGCTGTGATCACCCCCGAGACCGGAGGAACCCCGATGAGCGTGCGGTACGGCATCCTGGCCACCCTCGAGGCCAAGCCCGGACGCGGCGACGACCTGGCCGCCTTCCTCACCAAGGGCCGCGAGCTGGCCGTGGCCGAGGCCGGCACCGTGACCTGGTATGCGTTCAAGCTCAGCGACACCACGTACGGGATCTTCGACACGTTCGACGACGAGGCGGGCCGGCAGGCCCACCTCAACGGCGAGATCCCGGCCGCGCTCGGCACGGTCGCCGACGACCTGCTCGCGGCCGCGCCGGACATCAGGACCATCGACATCGTCGCCGTGAAGTAGCCGGCCGGCCGGCTCGTCGCGGTGGTCAGCTGATCAGGCCGCGCTTGTAGGCGGTGCTGACCGCGGCGGCCCGGTCGCGGACGCCGAGCTTCGTGTAGATGTGCAGCAGGTGCGTCTTGATCGTGGTCTCGCTGACCAGCAGCCGCCGCGCCACCGACTGGTTGGTGCCGCCCTCGGCGACCAGCCGCAGCACGTCCAGCTCCCGCGGGGTGAGCGCGTCCGCCGGCGGCGACCCCACCCGGCCCATCAGCGTGCTCGCCACCGACGGCGCCAGCACCGAGTGGCCGGCGTACGCGGCCCGGACCGCGCGGATCAGCTCGTCCCGCGGCGCGTCCTTGAGCAGGTAGCCGGTCGCGCCGGCCTCGATCGCGGGCAGCACGTCGCGATCGGTGTCGTACGTGGTGAGGATCAGCACCCGGGCCGGGTGCCGCAGCTGCCGCAGCCGGGTGATCGCCTCCACGCCGCCCATCGTCGGCATCCGCAGGTCCATGAGGATCACGTCGACCTCGACCCGCTGCGCGACCGCGACCGCCTCGGCGCCGTCGCCGGCCTCGCCGACCACCTCGAACTCGTCGTCGCCGCTGAACAGCCCGCGCAGGCCGTCCCGCATGATCGGGTGGTCGTCGACGACGAGCAGCCGGATCGGGGTGGTCACCGGTCCGCTCCCGGCAGCGGGACGGCGGCGTTGAGCGTGGTGCCGTAGCCCGGCGCGGACTCGACGGTCAGCGTGCCGCCCACGCCGGCCAGCCGGTGCCGCATGCCGACCAGGCCGTAGCCGGCGCTGTCCGCGGCCGGGTCGAAGCCGATCCCGTCGTCGGCGACGTCCAGCAGCAGCATGTCGTCCAGGTAGGTCAGGGTGAGCCGGACCTTGGCCGCCTTCGCGTGCCGGCCCACGTTCGTGAGCGCCTCCTGGGCCACCCGGAACAGCGCGGCCTCGATGTCCACCGGCGCGCCGGTCGCGGTCCCGGCGGTCTCCAGCTCGGCCGGGATCCCGGACTGCTGCGACCAGCCGCAGGTCAGCTCGCCCAGCGCCTCCGCCAGCGTCGCGTTCTCCAGTTGCTCGGGCCGCAGTGCCCGGACCGAGCGGCGGGCCTCGGTCAGGCTGGACCGGGCCAGCGACCGGGCCTGGGCCAGGTGCCGGGACCACTCCGCGGGCCGGTGCCGGGCCTGCTCGGCCGCCTCCAGCTGGGCGACGATCGCGGTCAGCCCCTGGGCCAGCGTGTCGTGGATCTCGCCGGCCAGCCGCCGCCGCTCCTGGACCACCCCGGCCGCCCGGGCCTGCTCGACCAGCCGCGCGTGCAGCGCGGCGTTCTCGGCCATCGACTCCTCCAGCCGGCGGTTCGCCTCGGCCAGCTCGCCGATCATCCGGCCGCGGTCGACGTTCTGCTCCAGCGCCCGGTAGGTGATGTCCGCCGAGGTGATCACCAGCGTCAGCATGACGCCCGCGACCAGCAGGTAGGTCAGCAGGTCACCGCCGAGCCCGGTGGGGTATCCGCCGACCATCGACGCCGAGACCACCAGCGCGGTGGTCGCGAACGCCGGGATCCGCCAGCGCCGGCCGATCCCGTGCGCGAACAGGAAGCCGGAATAGGCGAACACGCCGAACCAGGTGTCGGTGCCGACCAGCAGCGCGGCCAGCGCGGTGTGCACGGCGAACCCGACCACCCGCAGCCATTCCGGCGAGTTGTCCCAGCGCAGCCGCGCGGTGACCGCGGCGGACCAGACCGCCGCGGCCACCACCAGCGCGCTGTCGAGCGCCGTCCAGCCGCCGCCGCTCGGCGAGGCGAGGGCGCCCGCGGTCGACACGACCAGCAGCGGGATCGGCAGCAGCCGCCGCAGCCGGTCCAGCCGGGCCTGCCACGGGTCGACGAGGACGGCCGCACTCACCGTTCGATGCTCTCACTCCGCCTCGCAGGCGCCGCGAACAGCGCCCGCAGCCCCGGGCGGTTCGCCAGCACGGCAACCCCGGCCATGATCAGCCCGCACACGCCCTGCTCGATCTTCAGCCAGGCAGGGAACGGCCCGGGTACGGCGACGATCACCGCGATCGCCACGACCGTCACGACCGAGATGACCCGCAGCCGCCGGTACGCGCCGCGGGAGCCCTCCGCGGCCCTGGCCGCGAACAGCAGCAGCAGCACCGCGGTGACCGCCACGATCGTCGCGCGGGTCCAGACCGCCGAGTTCACCTCGGCGGCGTCGTTGCGCATCACCACGATCGCCACCAGCGCGGCCACGCTCACGCCGAGGTACGCCAGCAGGAGCCGGCGGATCGTCCGGAACGCCTCCGTCGTGCGCGGGTGGGTCAGGTCCAGCATGGTCACTCTCCTCCGTCGTCGCTTCCGACGGGATCGAGTCTTCGGCGCGGAGGGGGTGTGCGGCATCGACCGGTGCGGCGTCCCCGGCCGCCGGATCGGGCCGGCCCGGTCTCCTCCGATCGGTGGAGGACAACAGCGGACGGCAGCGGACGGCAGCGGACGGCAGCGGACGGCAGCGGACGGCAGGCGGCAGGGGCCGGCAGGCGGCAGGGCCGGCAGGCGGCCGGCGGGCTGGCGCGCTGGCGGGCGGCGGGAGGTGGGAGGTGGGCGGGCGGCGGAGCGCTGTGCTCAGGGTGCGCGCAGCCGGAGCGCGGCGGCGGTGGCCTGGACGGTGGCGAGCGCGGCGACGAACAGCAGCGCCGGGGTCCACGAGTCGGTGCTGTCCCGCAACCAGCCGACCACCACCGGTCCGCTCGCGGCGACCAGGTAGCCGACCGACTGCGCCATGCCGGACAGCCGGGTCGCGTGCGCGGAGGTGTGGGCGGCGAGGGTGATCCGGGTCAGCGCGTAGACCAGGGCGGCGCCGGAGCTGACCCCGGCCAGCAGCACCCAGGCCGGCAGCGCCGCCGGGAGCGCGATGATGCCGAGGCAGGCGACCACCAGCGGCAGGCTGACCAGGATGCCGGCCCGCGGGGTGCCGGCCCGGTGCAGCACGGTCGGCAGCCCGAGCCCGGCCATGATGCCGATCGCCTGGTACGCGAACAGGTACCAGCCGCCGAGCGCGTCGGAGGCGCCGTGGCTGGTCGCGATCGACGGCAGCCAGGCGACCATGATGTA
>Ga0207657_10005111_pt1 | contig 13744 bp, 8 predicted proteins | sample KBSC33metaG_FD_184316 | JGI IMG/M metagenome (GOLD analysis project Ga0207657, IMG submission 184316) | Corn rhizosphere microbial communities from Kellogg Biological Station, Michigan, USA - KBS C3-3 metaG (SPAdes) (version 2) | ecosystem: Host-associated > Plants > Roots > Rhizosphere > Soil ... | reverse complement strand
GTCGATCGCGCGAAGGAGGCTGCGGGGCTGGGCATTCCGTGCATCGCACTCTTCCCCAACACACCGCGCCATCTGCGCACCGAACGCGGCGAGGAAGCGCTCAATCCCGACAATCTGATGTGCCGCGCGATCCGCGCGATCGCGGATGCGGTGCCCGATATCGGCATCCTCACCGACGTCGCGCTCGATCCCTACACCGCGCACGGCCATGATGGCGTGGTCGACGCGCAGGGCCGCGTGCTCAATGACGAGACGATGGCGCTGCTGGTCGATCAGGCGCTCACCCAGGCCCGCGCGGGCGCGACCATCATCGCGCCGTCGGACATGATGGACGGCCGCGTCGGCGCGATCCGCGCCGCGCTCGAGGCCGAGCATTTCCACGATGTCCAGATCATGGCCTATGCCGCCAAATATGCCTCCGCTTTCTACGGCCCGTTCCGCGACGCGGTCGGATCGGGCGGGCTGCTCAAGGGCGACAAACGCGGCTACCAGATGGACCCCGCCAATGCCGAGGAGGCCTTGCGCGAGGTCGCGATGGATCTGGCGGAGGGTGCCGACACGGTCATGGTCAAGCCCGGTCTGCCCTATCTCGATATCATTCGCCGCGTGAAAGATCGCTTCCAAGTGCCTGTATTCGCGTATCAAGTATCGGGCGAATATGCGATGATCGAGGCCGCCGCGGCTGCCGGCGCGGGCGATCGCGACGCGCTCGTGCTGGAGACGCTGATGGCCTTCCGCCGCGCCGGCTGTTCGGGCGTGCTCACCTATCATGCCGCGCATGTCGCGCGCCTGCTGGCCGGTTGATCGAGACCGATCGCCTCATCCTACGCAATTGGCGCGACACGGATCGCGCGCCCTACCTCGATTTCTGCCGCTCGCCGGCGGTGATGGCCTGTCTCGGCGGCCCCTTGACCGAAGCCGAAGTGGATGCCGCGATCGGCCGTGTCCGCGCAAGCCAGGACCGCAACGGCTTCTGCTTCTGGGCGATCGAACGCCGCGCCGACAGCGCTTTCCTCGGCTTTTGCGGACTCAAGGTCGCCGATACGCCGGGCACGCCAATCGAGGACGAGATCGAGATCGGCTGGCGCTTGGGCGAATTTTATTGGGGCCAGGGCTATGCACGCGAGGCGGCGCAAGCGAGCCTGCGCTGGGCCTGGGCCAATCTCAGCACGCCGCGCGTGATCGCGATCACCGTGCCTACCAACCGGCGCAGCTGGGGCCTGATGGAGCGGATCGGCATGACCCGCCGGCCGGAACTCGACTTCGGCCACCCGACATTCCCGGAAAACCACCCGCTCCACCAGCATATATCCTATGCGGTGGACCGGCCGATGGGGGTTTAGTCCGCGCCTCCGCACTTCCAGCCGTCATCCCAGCGAAAGCTGGGATCTCAGAAGACGAGAGATCGTCGCCTATCTCACGAGACCCAAGCTTTCGCTGGGGTGACGAAGCATAGTGTTTGGACTTCCAGGGCCCCGACCGAACGGGAAGCTAACCCAATTTCCCCGTCAGCGCCGCCACGGCAGCGGACTGCGCGTCCTCGATCCCCGAAACCTGCTTGGCGGCCGCGTCGATCGCGGCGCGATTGCCCGGCGCGGCATAAGCGGGATTGTCGCGCAGCGCGTCGATCGCCGCCGCCGCATCGCGCACCACGGCACGCGCACTTTCGAGTGCGGTGATCGCTTCCTGCGCCTGGACCCACTCCTCGCCGCCCTGCCCCTTGCCCGCGGCCTTCGCCACCGCATTCTCCGCCGCCGCGCGACGCTCGGTGAAGTCCTTGTCGCCGGCCCGGGCCGCATCGATCTGCCTGGTGAGCGCCACCTGGAGCGCGGGATCGGCCGGGCCCTGCGGCTCGCCGGCTTCTTCGACCGGCATGTCGATCGGCTGCTTCTCGACCGCGCGCGGCATCAGCGACGGCGCCGACACCTGCGTACCGCACGCGGACAGGCCCAACAGGGAAGCGGAAATCAGGAGTTTCTGGACGCTGCGCACCGTCGCGCCCTAGGCGCGCTGGGAAATTCGCGCAACCGATCGGGATATGGGTTGCGCCCCCCGATCCGCTCGACTAGGGGGAGCGACCTCACGCGCCCGTAGCTCAGCTGGATAGAGCATCAGACTACGAATCTGAGGGTCGGACGTTCGAATCGTTCCGGGCGCGCCATTTTCCCCACCACAGCCGGGTCGACGCTCTTCCGGGCTCTTTTGGAGCCTCGGAAGCGCGACGAGCTGCGACAGGAATCCTGCCGCAGCCCGCCGTCTCTTATGTTCGGTTAGAAATTGTAGCGCAGCGATGCCGTCACCGTCCGGCCATTGATGGCGCGGCCGGAGCCGATCCCGTTGGCGGGAACGGTGGCCTGCGATATTTCGAAGAAGCCGATCGTGTTGAACAGGTTATGGGCGTTCACCATGAACTGAAGGCGGTCGACGGGCCGAAACTGCACGAACCCATCCACCACGGTGAAGCCGGGCATCCGCAACTGGTCGCTATCCTGGGCATAGCTGCTGGTGATCGTGACGATGTTGGTGCCGACCGTGAAGCGCCGCGTCTCGATCTGCGGCGTGGCCTCGATCGTCCAGGCGGGCTGGTGGCGGGGCTGCTGGCCCGTCAGCGTCGCATCCAGCTTGTCCTGGGTGATCTTGGCCTTGGTATAGGTCGCACCCGCCGTGATGTTGAATATGCCGCGCCGGTAGCTGCCTTCCAGTTCGAGGCCATAAGCGCGGTAGGTGCGGATGGTCTGGTTGGCCGAACCGTTCAGCACGTTATGATCGTCGGCATGGGCGAGGAATGCGGTTGCATTCAGCGTCGCGCTGCCCGTGCGAAGCTTCATGCCGCCTTCCAGCTGCCGGACCTCGTCATATTTGTCGCTGTCATTGGCGACGCTTCCGTCCGTGGTGCTGACGACCGGCGTGAACAGGATCTTGTCCGCGTTCGCGCGGCCGCCGACGCTGTAGCGGGCGAAGACCGAGAGGGGTTCGGCGACGCGGTAATTGACGCCCGCCGAATAGCTCAGATAACCATAATCATAATGGACCGGTGCGGGCTGCGACAGCGGAAGCGTCGCGACGCTCTTTTCCGGGATGGAGATAATACCGTCGCCGTTCATGTCGAACGTGGTGAGGCCGACACGACCGCCGCCCAGATCCGCGCCATAGAGCGTTCCGCGCACCTGCCCGGTATCGTAGCGAAGGCTGCCGCCGATCGCGAACTTGCCGAAATGATAGTTCACCGATCCATAAGGCGCGGTGATGTCGTATTTGACGTCGAAGATGCGGCGGAACTTGCTCGTGCGGCCGCGGCCGAAAGCATAATAGCCGCCAATCGTCTGGGGCACGCCGGCCGCGCTGGTGATGTTGACCATTGCCGTTTGCCCATCCCCGGCAATGTCGGCGTCGATCGCGGAATGCAGCCATTCGGCCCGTAGCTTCTGGATCGCCTTATAGACGCCGCCCGTCACCGTCAGGTCGCCATCGCCCAGATGCCAGACGCGTGTGGTACGGAAATCGTTGGTGAAATTATCGAGCGAGCGCGCGCGCGTCTCCGCCATGTAGAAAAGCGCGAGCAGGTTGTTGCCGTTGATCTGCGCGTTGGGCGCAATCGCCTGTCCCGCCTTGGGCCCACTGGCATAGCTGGCGGTCGCGCCGGCCCCGCCCTGCGAGGCGGCGAAGGCTGCGACCGTGTCGGCGGTGTTGGGGAAGACGCGCAGGAAATCGCCCGAATTGGCCGAATAGCGCGCGCGATCGGTGAAGGTCCATCCGCCGAAATCGAACTGCCCTTCGAGGCCGACCGATTTGGACACGGGGTGCATGCCGCGCGCCAACGGGAATTGGGCGAGCTGGTTCTTGCCGTTCAGCGTGACCACCTGGCCGATATAGGGCGACAGGACCGAATCCTTGCGGATGTCGAAGCCGGGAAGATTGGCGATGACAGGATGCGAATCCGTGCCGGTGAGGCTGAAGAAATAGGGTGCGAAAGTCGGCGAACGATCGTTGAGATATTTGCCGTACAGACGGATATAGCCGTTGCTGAACTGCTTGGTGATGTTCAGCTTGATCTGGCCGCCTTTATAGCCCGTGAAGCCGATCCTGCGAGGCCCCTCGCCCCAGCGATAGAAACCGCCGACATGAAATCGCAGCGTGTCGCTGAGCTTGCCGCCATAATCGGCGTCGAGCCGGTTTTCGCCATAGTCCAGGCCCTTGGTCAGCTGGACGGCGCCCCCCGGCGTATCGCCGGTCTTGGAGATCAGGTTGATCAGGCCGCCGGGCGAATCCGACGCGAAGGTCGATGCCGAGCCGCCGCGGATGGACTCGATCTGGGCGAGGTTGAAGTCCGCACGGAGGAAGACGTCGGCCGCGAAGTTGAAGAGATCACCGAACTCCACGACGGGAAGCCCGTCTTCCTGCAGCTGCATATATTTGGAGCCGCCGGCAGCCAGAGGAAGGCCGCGGACGGTGTAATTGGCATTGCCCTCGCCGATTCCGGATTCGACCCGCAGGCCGGGCATACCGCGCAAGATGTCGGCCAGCGGACGGGGCCCGAGCTTTTCGGCCTCGCTGCCCTTGAGCGCGCTGGTGGAGGTCGCGCTATCGAGACGATCGCGCCCTTTTGCCACGCCGGTGGAGAAGACGTCTTTTTCCGCTGCCCTGGCCTGGGGCTTCTCGGTCTGGGGATCCGCAGAAGTGCTTTGCGCGAATGCAGGCATCGCCAAAAGCAGCTGCGTTCCCGCCAGCAGGCAGGCAGTTTTCTTCATATAATACACCCCTTTAAGCCACCAATACGCGGTCGTTCGAGCAGTTGGTCCTCGCCGACGTAGGAAAATTTGGTAGCCAGCAGGTTAAGCATCCGCCCCCGGAAACTACGTATCAGACGCACCAATATAAGAGGATGGGTATACCCGGTCAGGATTGCTGGCGATGCGGGATCTACTTCCGAATTATTATGTATTGCTTGGAATCAAGATTTTATCGGCACCTCGATCACGCGGAGGAACGACTGCGATATATAGTGCGCCCGAAATGGGGCACCGCATGAGGAGCCGACGCTTGCGCGCTATCCCGAACCGCTGTTGCAACCCCGCGATCCGCAGGCGCTGGGGCGGATGAGCCAAGCGACGGGTGTCCTCGACTGCTACCTAGGTCTCACCACGGTCTGATCGTCGGAGTTTCGAATCGTTCGGACCGCGCCAACTCCTTCGGACATCTCGGTCAGCCGGCAAGCAGTGCTGAATCGGAGGGGGTGGCCAGGGGAATCTCTCCTAAGCCGTCCCCATGGGCGCAGCCTGGCCATGACACCGCCAAATCAGGGTCGAGTGGTGTCCTGGTCCCAAGCACGCGACAGCAGGCTTCGAACGGGACCGACCCGATGATGCGATCCCGCGTACAATAGCGCATCTTGCCCTCTGGCGTGAAGGTCGGCGCGGCGTGGGGCGGTTTGTAGGGCTGCGTCATTTCCCTTGACCACAGACCCGTTTACGCTGATTACAGTTGTAATCGATAAACATCCTGACCGGCTTGGCGAACCGCAATAGCTGGAAGGAAATGAAGGAACGGGCGAGATGGCGCTCAACGACCTGTCCCGGCGAGCCGTCTGCGGTTGGGGGCTGGCGGCCCCTTTACTATTGGCGGCGGCCCCTGCCCGGTCCATCGCCGAAGAGTCGTTCGTCCCGCTCGGCGGGGTCGATCAATGGGTCGGGATCAAAGGCGGCGATCGCGCGAACCCCGTCCTGCTCATCGTCCACGGCGGACCTGGAGACGTGCTATGGCCCTATGTCGACAAGTTCCAGACTTGGGAAAAGCAGTTCACGATCGTGCTGTGGGATCAGCGCGGCGCCGGACGCAGCTATGGTCACAGCGGCGGCGACAAGACGGGGGATGTTCACCTGGCGCGCATCGTAGAGGATGGAATCGAGCTTGCCGATTATCTGCGTCGCAAGCTCGGCAAGCGCCGGATCATCCTGCTCGGCCATTCCTGGGGCTCGATCGTGGGGGTCGGGATGGCAAAGGCGCGCCCCGACATCTTCGCCGCTTATGTCGGCACCGGGCAGGTCGAGAGCTGGAAGGCCTCCGTCAACTTCCAGTTCGATCTGTTGCTTGCAAGGGCGCGCACCGACGGTAACGACGCAACCGTGAAGGAACTGGAGGCGATTGGCCGGCCCGATCCCGCCGACACAGGCCAATATTTCGGATTCACCCGTAATTATCGTGCAGCCATGGCCGCTCCGGACCAGGCTTGGCTTCAGTCGCTAAGGCCTCTCTTCCAGTCGCATCACGGCGAGAAGGATTACGAGGATGCCTCAGCAGGCATGGGTTTCAGCGGCCGGAGCCTACTGCCCGACCAGATCATCTCGGATCTGGCCACTACAGCGGCGAAGATCGGCACGGCCTTCTTCGTGATCCAGGGTGCTGACGACGTGATCACGCCAACCAGTCTCGCCATCGACTATTTCGGTCGAGTAAAGGCGCCGTACAAGAAACTGTGCCTGATCCCGAACGCCGGCCATTTCGCCTTTCTCGCCAACCCGGAAACGTTCCTTTCCGTGCTGGTGAACAAGGTGCGGCCAATAGCCATCGCGCGCGGCGCATAGCGACAGCCACGCCGGGAGCTTTCCCCGGTCAGGCGGTCGGCCGCACCATTGCCGGCGCGCGTGTCTCGATCGTGATCGTCGCCGGCAACAATGGTGCAAACAGCGCCCCCTCGGGCACCGCCTCGACTACGATTCGTCCGGCGTGCCGATCCGACTGCACGATCACCTGCGCCAGTCCGTTGAACAAGGAACGCCGCGGCTCCTTGTCGCTTTCGTGGCAGTTGGGATCGCCATTGCCGACACCGATGATCTTGCCCGGACCGGTGATATTGAAGGCGATCTTGTGGTTGGCGGTCGGGATCGGCCGCCCGCGCGCATCCAGCATCTCCACCGTCAGCATCGAAAGATCCTGGCCGTCCGCATCGATCGTGCGCCGGTCCGCGCTCAGCCGGATCGATCGGGCGGGACCGGTCGTCTCGCGCCGCTCGGTCAGCACGATTTTGCCGTTCCGGCGCCCGCGCGCCTCGATCACGCCGGGCTGATAGCGGACCTTCCATTCGACATGGCCAAGTGCCGGAATCTTCTGCCAGCCCAGGCTGCGGCCGTTCACGCTCAGCTCGACCTCATCGAGGTTGGAATAGACCCAGACCGGAATCTCCTCGCCTTCGCGGCCCGCCCAGTTCCAATGCGGGAACAGATGCAGGCTCGGCGCCTTCTTCCACCAGGCCTTGTAGTAATAATAATAATCCTTCGGGAAACCGCACATGTCGACGATCCCGAACTGCGAATTGACCGAGGGCCAGCCATAGGGCGTCGGTTCGCCGCGATAGTCGAAGCCGGTCCAGGCGAAGCCGCCAGGAAGCCAGTCGCGGCTGCCATAGACCTTCCACCATTGCTCGGGCGTTTCGCCCCACGGCACAACGCCGTCATAGCTGCTGACGACGTTGCGGCTCGGGTCCTTCACATATTCGCCGCGAGTCGAGATCGCGCTGGACGTCTCCGATCCGAATACCGGCCGCGTCGGGAATTTCTTGTGGAAGCGATCGGGGAACTCGAGATTGTAGTTGAAGCCGATCAGGTCGAGCGAGTCCGACAGCCCCTCTTCATTGGTGCCGTTGACCGCCGCCGTTGCCACGCGCGTCGGGTCGAGCTTGTGACACAGATCCACCATGGTGCGCGCGATGCGGACGCCCTGCGGCGCCAGCTCGCCCTTCTGGAGCTGCCATTCCTCGTTGCCGATCGACCACATCATGATCGACGGCGCATTGCGGAAGCGCTTGATCATCAACTCGAGCTGGCGGAGCCCCTCCTCGTTCGAGCTCATCTGGCGCGTTTCGCACATCATCATCACGCCCATGCGGTCGCAGCTCTCGACCCATTCGGGGGTCGGCTGGTTGTGCGAGGTGCGCACCGCGTTGCAGCCCATGCCCTGCAGCACCGACAGGCGGAAACGCTGCAGCGCGTCGGGCAAGGCTGCGCCGACACCGGCATGGTCGTGATGGTTGCACGTGCCCTGGAACTTGGTCGGCACGCCGTTGAGCAGGAAGCCCTTGTCGGCGTCGAAGCGCACGGTGCGGATGCCGAAGGTGACGCGCTCGCCGTCGCGGACCGCGCCATCGCCCGCGACTTTGACGATCGCGGTGTAGAGGCTGGGCGTCTCGGGCGACCAGAGCAGCGGCGCGGTCACGCGCGCGGAGGTCCGGCACTCCGCCGATCCGCCCGCCGTGACGGTGGCGGGGGCCGATGTCGCCCGCGCGACGGTACGGCCGGCGGGGTCCAGGATCGTCCAGTCGACGGTCACATTGGCGGGGCGTTCGCCGTCATTCTCGACGATGGTGGCAAGGTCGAGCGTCGCTGCCCCCTGCTCCACGTTCGCGCGAACGACGCTGTCCCATTTGCCGAGATGGACCGGGTCGGTCTTGGTCAGCCAGACATGGCGATAGATGCCCGCGCCTTCATAGAACCAGCCGTCGCCGAAGCTCGCATCGACGCGCACCACGACATGGTTCTTGCCGCCATATTTAAGCAGGTCGCTCAGATCGAAGCGGAACGAGGAATAGCCATCGTCGTGGCGCCCGACGAAGCAGCCGTTCACCCAGATGATCGCATCGCGCAGCGCGCCGTCGAACTCGATCCAGATCCGCCGCCCCTTGTCGCTTTCCGGAATGTCGAACGTCCGCCGGTACCAGCCGACGCTCGTCTCGGGGAAACGGCGGCCGAGCGGCTTGAAACCATGCCCTCGCGTACTGGGGTCGCCGACCACCTCGTCGTTCACGAAGGGCAATTCGACCGCCCAATCGTGCGGCAGGTCCAGCATCCGCCAGCCGGTATCGTCATAGCCCGATTTGGCGATCTTGAAATCGCCGGTCTTGGCGAAATCGCCCTGGCCCGTGCCGAAGCCGAAATCCTTTGCGGGGTCATTGGCGTGGCCGAATGCGAAGCGCCAGCCGAAGTCCAACAACAATTCCTCGCGCGGCGCGATCGCCGCGGGCGCAAGCGCCGCCTGATCGCCCTTGGTGCCCGGCGCCTGCGCGGCCACGGATTCCAGCGGCAGGGACAGCAGCGGACCCGCCGCAAGACTGGAGGCAAGCAGGTTACGACGCGAGACCTGGGTCATGAGGACTCCTGGATAAATTGCCAATCAGGGAGCCGCCGGATCGATCAGCCGGTCGGCGTTTTACGAAACGCGAGACATCCTTCTTATTGTCATACAAAACCCGTTTTTGGGTTTGAAAGCAAGCCGATCCTCGCGGGAAGACCTGGGGATGGCGATCCGTGGAATTTCGCGACGGATCGTTGGCTAGAGTCGTTTCGAAAGCCCTCTCCCTTGAGGGAGAGGGTTGGGTGAGGGTGCCCCGCACGATGCGTCCAGGCGCTCGCCTGCGGCCGCGGCTCGCTTTCGCGAGCCGACTTCGCGGCTGCGACATGCCCCCGGCATATCGCTGACCGCCGCTACGTCCCCCTCACCCCAGCCTGTGTCGCCGAGTGACTGTCCCCCGGACAGTCACCAAAACGGCGACACACCCCGCTGGGGAGAAGGAGCTCCGCTTCAATCAAACCGAAAACGAGTCTAGGCGTGCCCGCTGGTCGGCGCGAGCAGCCGCACATCCACCCCGGCGGCGGCGAAGGCGCGCGGCCAGCGGTCCTTGATCGGCGTTTCGAAGATCAGCTCGTCGCTCGCGCCGACCGACAGCCAGCCGTGGCGGCGCATCTCCTGGTCGAGCTGCTCCTCGCCCCAGCCGGCATAGCCCAAGGCGACCAGCCATCGGTCCGGCCCCTCCCCCTTCGCAATCGCGCGCAGCACGTCCAACGTCGTGGTCAGCGAGATCGTGTCGGATACGGGCAGCGTATCGTCGCCGCGCCAGTCGGGCGAATGGAGCACGAAGCCGCGCTGTGTCTCGACCGGGCCGCCCTGATGGATCGGCGCATCGGGGGCGACGCCGGGCTCGATGTTCAATTGCTTGAGCAAAGCGTGCAGCGTGATGCCCGGCACGGTCCGTCCGATGCCGACGCCCATCGCGCCGTCGGGCTGGTGCAGGACCATCGCGATCACCGCATGCTCGAAGCGCGGATCGCCGATCCCGGGAAGCGCCAGCAACAACTCGCCGGCGAGCGAGGCGAAGTCACCCGTTGCCATATCCCTGTTATAGGGATCGGGCACGATCAAGCCAACCGTTCCGCGCCCCTTCCGGCTTTCCGGGAGGCCTGTTAGGGGACAAGAAAAGGAGAAAAGCGAATGACGATCGCAGTTGGCGACACGCTGCCCGCGGCCACTTTGGTCAAGATGACCCCCGACGGCCCCGAAAAGGTCGAGACCGGCGGCTTTTTCGCCGGGCGGCGCGTTGCGCTCTTCTCGGTGCCGGGCGCGTTCACGCCGACCTGCTCGGCCAAGCATCTGCCCGGCTTCATCGACAAGGCCGATGCGCTCAAGGCCAAGGGAATCGACGAGGTGGTCGGCACCGCGGTCAACGACGCTTTCGTGATGGGCGCCTGGGGCAAGAGCGCGGGCGCGGACGGCAAGGTCACCTTGCTCGCCGACGGCAATGGCGATTTCGTCAAGGCGCTCGGCCTCGATTTCGACGGCAGCGCCTTCGGCATGGGCACGCGCGGCAAGCGTTTCGCGATGGTCGTCAATGACGGCAAGGTCGAGAAATTGTTCGTCGAGGCGCCCGGCGAGTTCAAGGTCAGCTCGGCCGATTACATGCTGGCGGAGCTCTGATGCCGTCCCAGCAAAGTCTCGCTTATATCGACGCGCTCGACGCGCTGTACCGGGAATCGGTGACCGCGCTGCGCGGCGCATTGTCGCGCTATATTATGAGCGGCGAACGCCCGGATCCGGCCGCGCGCGCTGCCGGCGCCTTCTGCTATCCCGAGATCCGCGTCCGCTATGACGGCTCGCCCGCCGCCACCGCGCCCGGCCGCGCGTTCGGCCGGCTGCACGTGCCCGGCGATTATGCGGTCAGCGTGACGCAGCCCGCTCTGTTTCGCGATTATCTTGCCGAGCAGCTCGATTATCTAATCGAGGATTATGGCGCCGAGGTCAGCATCGGCCGCAGCGACGAAGAGATCGCTTACCCCTACGTTCTCGACGCCGAGATCGACCTGACCGGCGCCGCCGCGGTCGAACTGGCGCGGATATTCCCCGCGACCGAGCTCGCGCATATCGGCGACGAGATCGCCGACGGCCTCGCCGTCAGCGGCGTAGGCCCACGCCCGCTCGCCTTGTTCGAGGCGGGCCGCACCGATTTCAGCCTTGCGCGGCTGCGCCATTACACCGGCACCCCACCGGCGCACGTGCAGAAGTACGTGCTGTTCACCAATTACCATCGCTACGTCGACGAGTTCGTGGCGTGGGCCTGCGAGGAGCTGAATGCGGGCAAGGACTATACCATGCTCAGCGGCGCCGGCGGGCTCGAGATCCGGCCCGGCGATTCGGACCCCGCGCGCGCGGTGGCGGACAGCGCCTGGCGGCGGCACCAGATGCCCGCTTATCATCTGGTCGCGCCCGATCGCTCGGGCATCACCTTGGTCAATATCGGCGTGGGCCCGTCCAACGCCAAGACGATCACCGATCATCTCGCGGTGACGCGGCCCGAGGCCTGGCTGATGATCGGCCATTGCGGCGGCCTCAGGCCCAGCCAGCGGATCGGCGACTATGTACTCGCCCATGCTTATCTCCGCGACGACCATGTGCTCGACGATGTGCTGCCACCCGAAATTCCGGTGCCCGCCATCGCCGAGGTCCAATTGGCGCTCGACCGCGCCGCCGAGCGCGTCTCGGGCGAGAGCCGTGAGCAATTGAAGGCGCGCCTGCGCACCGGGACGGTCGTCACCACCGACGATCGCAATTGGGAACTGCGCTACACCAGCTCAGCGCTGCGCTTCAGCCAGAGCCGCGCGGTCGCAATCGACATGGAATCGGCCACGCTCGCGGCGCAGGGGTTCCGCTTCCGCGTGCCCTACGGCACCTTGCTGTGCGTCTCGGACAAGCCGATCCATGGCGAGATCAAGCTGCCCGGCCAGGCCAACCGCTTCTACGAACGCGCCATCGCCGAGCATCTGCGCATCGGCATCGCCGCGATCGACGAGCTCAAGCTCGCGGGCGACCAGCTCCACAGCCGCAAGCTCAGGGCCTTCAACGAGCCGCCCTTCCGCTGATCGCAGGCGCTGGCAGGCCGCAACGCCTACGACCGTTGCCCGCTTGACGCGTGGCGCGAACCGCTTTCCTATGTCCGACAAAATAACAGCTCGCGGTCGCGTGGCCGCGGCACATACCCAATTCCGTACGACGTTTACGGAGCGGGTGGGAGAGCAGGAATGTCGGACAATAATGCGCGTGAAGACGGCCTGAATCGGCGATCTGCCTTGCTCGCTTCGATGGCGGGTGTGGGGTTCGCGGCATCCGGGGGAGCGATGGCTGCTCCACGGCGCAGTACGGCGGCGGCAAGTTCATCCGGAACCTGCCTGACGCCGCGCAGCGCGATCGCGCGCACGCAATATGGCCCGGTGCGCGGTTATGTCGATGACGGCGTCTATATCTTCAAGGGCGTGCCGTACGGCGACACCACCGAAGGCGCGAACCGCTGGCTTCCGGCCAAGCCGCCCAAGCCCTGGACGGACGAATATAACGCGCTCGCTTATGGCGCGAACTGCCCGCAGACGCTGCACAATTTTCGCGCCAAGGAACATACGTTCCTCCAGCAATGGACCGACGGCTTCCTCGGCGAGGACATGCTCAAGCTGAACATCTGGACGCCGTCGCTCAGCGGCAACCGGCCGGTGATGGTCTATTTCCATGGCGGCGGCTTCAGCTTCGGCTCGTCCTACGAGCTCGCCTCGCACGACGGCGCGCAGATGGCGCGTCACCACGATGTCGTCCAGGTCTCGGTCAACCATCGCCTCAACATTCTCGGCTTCTTCGATGCCGCCGAAATCGGCGGATCGGCTTACGAGGATTCGGTCAATGTCGGCATGACCGACCTCGTCGCATCTTTGCGCTGGGTGCGCGAGAATATCGCCCGCTTCGGCGGCGATCCCGACCGGATCATGATCTATGGCCAGTCGGGCGGCGGGTCGAAGGTCACCACCCTGCTCGGCATGCCCTCGGCGCAGGGGCTGATCCATCGCGCCTCAATCCAGTCGGGCGGCGGCGGCAACATCCCGACGCGCGACCAATCGCGCGAGCTGGCGCGCCAGACGATGAAGGAATTGGGGCTCGCCCCCAACGACATCGAATCGCTGCAGAAGATGGAATGGTCCAGGCTGATGGCGGCGGGCAATGCCGCTGCCACCAAGATCAACGGGCCGGCACGTGGGCCAGGCGGGCTCGGTTTTCCCGCCAGCGGGCCGCCACGCGTCGGCTGGGCACCCACAATCGACGGCAAGATCATCACCGTCCGTTCCTATCAGGAGGTTGCGCCGGAAACGTCGCGCAACGTGCCGGTGCTGATCGGCTCGGTCAGCGAGGAGGGAACCTCGTGGGGCCAGAATCCCAGTGAAGAGCAATGGCGCGAGAATCTCACCAAGAGCTTCGGCGCCGAAAAGGCGGGCAAGCTGATCGCAGCCATGAAGCACGCGCATCCGGAGAAGAGCATCCGCACTCTGTCCTACGGCGTCGGCGGCTACGGCCAGCGCAACAATGTCCAGCGCATGGTCAAGCTGAAGCATGACCAGCATGCCGCGCCCGCCTATCAATATTGGTTCACCTGGCAGTCGCCCCAGCT
>Ga0207657_10005110_pt1 | contig 13745 bp, 13 predicted proteins | sample KBSC33metaG_FD_184316 | JGI IMG/M metagenome (GOLD analysis project Ga0207657, IMG submission 184316) | Corn rhizosphere microbial communities from Kellogg Biological Station, Michigan, USA - KBS C3-3 metaG (SPAdes) (version 2) | ecosystem: Host-associated > Plants > Roots > Rhizosphere > Soil ... | reverse complement strand
GGGCGGTTCGACCCGAAGACGGTCACACCGCAGGAGCTCGGTGCCGCGATGACCGGTGGCCGCTCCTCAGGGGAGGACGGTGCAGACCGATGAACGCCGCCAAGATCGCCCGAAGCGTCACCCAGGCCCTGCTGGCACCCCTGATCGCGGTGATCGTGTCGGCCGCGGTCACCAGCGTCGTGGTGGTCGTCGCGGGGGCATCGGTCAGCGACTTCTTCGACGTGATGCTCAAGCTGCCCAGCCACCGCAACGTGGTCAACATCGTCAACCAGTCCTCGCTGATCTTCCTGGCCGCGCTCGCTGCCGCGATCGGGTTCCGGATGAACCTGTTCAACATCGGCGTGGAGGGGCAGTACACCTTGGCGGCGTACGCCGCGGCTCTCGTGGCCGGCCAGGCGTGGTTCCCCGGCAAGGTGAACATCCTGGTGGCCCTGATCGTCGCGATGGTCGTCGGCGCCGTGTGGGCCGGCATCGCGGGCCTGCTCAAGGTCACCCGCGGGGTCAGCGAGGTGATCTCGACGATCATGCTCAACGCCATCGCCGGCACCATCGTCGGCTACCTGCTGTCCAACCACGGCCAGCAGTACGGCCAGGGACGTCGTACGACGCCGATCCCGGAGAGCAGCCAGCTCTCGGGCTGGACGCCGTGGGCTGCCGGCGACGGCTCGATCTGGACCCTGGTCGTCCTGGCGGCGCTCGCCGGCGTGGTGATGTCGGTCGTGATCAACCGCACCCGGTTCGGCTTCGACCTGCGTGCGACCGGCGCCAACGAGGATGCGGCGGTCGCGTCCGGCGTCAACGTCAAGCAGATGGTCGTCGTGTCGATGGTCATCTCCGGCGCCATCGCCGGCCTGATCTGGATGCCGGCGCTGTTCGGCGGCGCCGACTACTACGGCCCGCCCTTCCAGCGCACCCTCGGCTTCACCGGGATCGCGGTGGCGCTGCTGGGCCGCAACCGGCCGCTGGGCATCTTCTTCGGCGCCGTCCTCTTCGCGTGGCTCAGCGAGCAGGCCAACCCGCTCGGCCTCATCGCGGACATCTCCCCGTCGGTGGTGCAGATCACCCAGGGCGTGGTGGTGCTCGCGGTCGTGATCGCCTACGAGGTGGTCCGCCGGTGGACCGCGGCGTACGAGCAACGTGAGCTCAGGACCGCTCTGGACAAGGAGGTCGCGGCATGACCACGACCGTGGCAGCCCCGGCCCCTGCCCCCGGCCGCGAGGTGGCCGACCGCGGCTCCAAGGCCCGCCGCTACTTCCTCATCGGGCTGGCTGCGCTCTTCTCGCTGGCCGCCGTCCGCGTGATCACCGGCGTCCAGGAGGTCGACTCACCGGGGAGCCTGCGCGCGGCGATCATTGCCACCTGCCCGATCCTGCTGGCCGCCCTCGGCGGCCTGTGGAGCGAGCGGGCCGGCGTGGTCAACATCGGCCTCGAAGGGCAGATGCTGCTCGGCACCTGGGGCGGGGCGTTCTTCACCTACTACTACGGACCGTGGGTCGGGTTGGCCGGAGCGATCGCGTTCGGCGTCCTCGGCGGGGTCGTGCACGCATTGGCGACGGTCACCTTCGGCGTCGACCACATCGTGTCCGGCGTGGCGCTGAACCTGATCGCCGTCGGGCTGACGACCTTCCTCGCCGAGGCGTTCTTCTCCGACCTCGACTCCGAGTTCGGTCACGGCGGTGCCCAGCAGCTGACCGGCATCCAGAAGCCGTACACCATCGAGAAGATCCCCGGGATCTCCGATGCCGCCGCCTCGCTCTCGGACAAGCACTGGTTCGTGGTCTCCGACGTGGCCTCGACGGTTGCCGCGCTGACCACCCGGATCTCCCTGGTGACGATCCTCGTCTTCGCTCTGGTGGTGTTCACGGGGTGGGCGCTGTGGCGCACCCGGTTCGGTCTGCGGCTGCGCTCGTGCGGGGAGAACCCGGAGGCCGCGGAGAGCCTGGGTATCAACGTGATCATGCACAAGTACGCCGCGGTGCTGATCTCCGGCGGGTTCGCCGGTCTCGGCGGTGGCTACCTCGCGCTGGTCTCCTCGCCGGGCTTCCACACCAACCAGGCCAACGGTCGCGGCTACATCGGTCTGGCCGCGATGATCTTCGGCAACTGGCGACCCGGCGGCGCACTCCTCGGCTCCGGGGTCTTCGGCTACACCGACAGTCTCCGGCTGCGCGACTCCGCCACGATCCACGCGATGCTGCTCTTCGTCGGTTTCTGGCTGCTCGTCTTCGCGGCCTGGCGGATCTACAAGGCCCGACGCACCAGCGGCATCGTGCTCGGCGTCTTCGGCCTGCTCTTCCTGCTGTGGTTCGCGCTGACCGACGAGGTCCCCCGCGACTTCACCAGCATGACCCCCTACGTGACCACCCTGCTCGTGCTGGCCTTCGCCTCGCAACGGCTGCGGATGCCGAAGGCGGACGGGAAGATCTACCGCAAGGGCTCCGCGGGATGACCGACGCCTTCGACTGGGACGCGCTGGTGTCCGCCGCCACCGAGGCGATGGGGAGCGCGTACGCGCCGTACTCCCGCTTCCCGGTGGGCGCCGCGGCTCGCGCCGACGACGGCCGGACGGTCACCGGGTGCAACGTGGAGAACGCCGCCTACGGCGTCGCGCTGTGCGCCGAGTGCGGACTCGTCTCGCAGCTGCACATCACCGGGGGTGGCCGGCTGACCCACTTCGCCTGTGTGAACGGCTCCGGTGCGATCATCATGCCGTGCGGGCGCTGTCGCCAGCTCCTGTGGGAGAACGGCGGCCCCGACCTGCTGGTGCTCACCGGCTCCGGCGTACGACGGATGGACGAGGTGCTCCCGGATGCGTTCGGTCCCGACGACCTCGCTTGACCTCACCGCCCCCGAGGTCATCGCCGATCCCTATCCGTACCTCGCCGAGGAGCGCAGGCAGCACTCCGCGGCCTGGCACGAACGGAGTGGGATGTACCTCGCGTTCGACCACGCGACCGTGAGCGCGGTCCAGCGCGACCGCCGGCTCGGCCGGATCTGGCGCGACCGCCGGCCCCTCGACGGCCAGCCGGCTGACTACCTCGAGCCGTTCAACCTGCTGCACCGCAACCAGATGATGGAGAACGAGCCACCCGAGCACACCCGGTTGCGGCGGCCGGTCGCGGCGGCGTTCAAGCGCGGACACATCGAACGGCTGCGGCCGCGGGTCCGGGAGCTCGCCGCGACGCTGCTCGCCGAGGCCGACCCCGACGACTTCGATCTGATCGGGCAGTACGCCGAGCCGCTGCCCGTGCTCGTCATCGCGGAGCTGCTCGGGGTGCCGGCGTCGTACGCGCCGTCGCTGCGGGCCTGGTCGCAGGCGATCGTGCGGATGTACGAGCCTCAGCCCGGTCCCGCGGTGGTCGATGCCGCGGTGAGTGCGTCCCGCGAGTTCGCCGGCCTCGTCCGGGAGCTGGTGGCGCAGCGACGGGTCGATCCACGCGACGACCTGGTCAGCGACCTGGTCTCGAGAAGCTCGACCGAGGACGGGCAGCTGTCCGACGACGAGGTCGTGGCCGCGGTGGTGCTGCTGCTCAACGCCGGCCACGAGGCGTCGGTGAACGTCTTCGGCAACGGTGTGGTCGCGATGCTCCGGCGTGGGCTGCGTCCCGGTGCCGACGTCGCCGTGACGGTCGAGGAGATGCTGCGCTTCGACTCGGCGCTGCAGCTGTTCGAGCGCACCGCGACCGAACCGGTCGAGGTCGGCGGCATCACTGTCGAGCCGGGGGAGAAGATCGCCGTCCTGCTCGGGTCGGCGAACCGCGACCCGGCTGTGTTCGAGGAGCCCGACGAGCTCCGGGTCGACCGCGCGCCGAACAACCACGTCGCGTTCGGGGTCGGGGTGCACTTCTGCATCGGGGCTCCGCTGGCCCGGATGGAGCTCTTCGAGTCGTTGCGGCTGCTGTTCGCGACGTACCCCCGCCTCGCTCTCGCGGGCGAGCCCGAGAGCCGCGGCACGTTCGTGCTGCGCGGCTACCACAGCGTCCCGGTGACCGGAGGACTCCATGACTGAGGACCACGACGCCGTCGAGGTGATCGTCGCCAAGCGGGACGGCGGTGAGCTCAGCGACGGCCAGATCGACTGGGTGGTCGACGCCTACACTCGCGGAGCGGTCACCGACGAGCAGATGTCGGCGCTCGCGATGGCGATCCTGCTCAACGGCATGGGGCGCCGCGAGATCTCCCGGTGGACCGACGCCATGATCGCCTCGGGGGAGCGGCTGGACTTCTCGTCGCTGTCGCGTCCCACTGCTGACAAGCACTCGACCGGTGGCGTCGGCGACAAGATCACCCTCCCGCTCGCGCCGTTGGTGGCGGCCTGCGGCGTCGCCGTGCCGCAGCTCTCCGGCCGCGGTCTCGGGCACACCGGCGGCACCCTGGACAAGCTCGAGTCGATCCCCGGCTGGCAGGCGTCGTTGTCGAACGACGAGATGATGCGGCAGCTCGAGGACGTCGGCGCGGTGATCTGCGCGGCCGGCAGTGGGCTCGCGCCCGCCGACAAGAAGCTCTACGCGCTGCGCGACGTGACCGGCACCGTCGAGGCGATCCCGCTGATCGCGAGCTCCATCATGAGCAAGAAGATCGCCGAGGGCACCGGGTCGCTGGTGCTGGACGTGAAGGTCGGCACGGGTGCGTTCATGAAGGACCTCGAGCGTGCCCGCGAGCTCGCCGAGACGATGGTCGGGCTCGGCACCGACGCGGGCGTGCGGACGGTCGCGCTGCTGACCGACATGTCCACACCGCTGGGGCTCACCGCCGGCAACGCCCTGGAGGTGCGCGAATCGGTCGAGGTGCTGGCCGACGGCGGACCCGCCGACGTGGTCGAGCTGACCCTCGCGCTGGCGCGCGAGATGCTGGCGGGCGCCGGTCGCGAGGACGTCGATCCGGCAGACGTCCTCGCCTCGGGTGCGGCCATGGACCGGTGGCGGGCGATGATCTCCGCGCAGGGCGGCGATCCGGACGCCGAGCTGCCGGTCGCGCGTGAGAGCCAGGTCGTCGCAGCACCGTCCTCCGGCGTGCTGACCCGCCTCGACGCCATGGCCGTGGGCGTCGCCGCGTGGCGGCTCGGTGCGGGCCGGGCCAAGCTCGGCGACGACGTCCAAGCCGGGGCCGGAGTCGAGTGGCACGCCCGGCCCGGCGACCAGGTGACGTCGGGGGAGCCGCTCTTCACGCTGCACACCGACGAGCCCGCCCGCTTCGACCGCGCGCTGGCCGCCCTCGACGGTGGCTACGACATCGCGCCCACCGGTACGCCGTACGGACCGACCGTGCTCATCCACGACCGCATCCGTTGAGTTGGCCGTCCGCGACCGTTGAATTGGGCCTTCGTACCCGTTGAGTTGGCCGTCCGCGACCGTTCAGTTGGGACTCTGTACCCGTTGAGTTGGGGGACGGTGGCACGGCGCCTGAAACGAACTCCCTACTCGCGGGGAACGAACTCCCTACTCGCGGGGAACGAACCCCCTACTCGCGGGGAACGAACCCCCTACTCGCGGGGAACGAACTCCCAACTCGCGGGGAACGAACTCCCAACTCGACAGTCAGGGGAGGAGCAGTACGACGGTCTCGGCGACACAGGCGGGCTTGTCCTGGTCCTCGATCTCGATGACGTAGCGCAGGGTGAGCTGCTTGCCGGTGGGGAGGTCGGTCACCTCGCCGACGGTGACGGTGGCGCGGACCCGGGAGCCGACCAGCACCGGGCTGGGGAAGCGGACCTTGTTGACGCCGTAATTGAGCTTGGCGCCGGGGGTGTCGAGGCCGAAGACCTGGGAGCCGAGCCACGGGACCAGCGACAGCGTCAGGTAGCCGTGGGCGATGGTGCCGCCGAAGGGGCCGTCCTTCGCCAGGTCCGGGTCCACGTGGATCCACTGGTGGTCGCCGGTCGCGTCGGCGAACTGGTTCACTCGCTCCTGGGTGATCTCGACCCAGTCGGTCGTGCCGATCTCCTCACCAGCGGCCGCCTCGATCTCCTCGAAGGTGGTGAACACGCGCATGCTCGGGACTCCTGATCGGGGCTGGTTGGATGGGGCCATGGCAGAACTTACCCGTGAGCTGATCCGGCAGGTGCCGAAGGTGCTGCTCCACGACCACCTGGACGGCGGTCTGCGGCCGCAGACGATCCTCGAGCTCGCCCCGGGTGCCGGCCACGAGCTGCCGGCCGGCGACGCGGTGTCGCTCGGCCGGTGGTTCACCGAGGCCGCCGACTCCGGTTCACTGGTGCGCTACCTGGAGACCTTCGACCACACGGTGGCGGTGATGCAGACGGCCGACAACCTCACCCGCGTCGCCCGGGAGTGTGTCGAGGACCTCGCCGACGACGGGGTCGTGTACGCCGAGGTGCGGTACGCCCCGGAGCAGCACCTCGAGGGCGGGCTCGGTCTGGAGGACGTGGTCGCGGCGGTCCAACGCGGGTTCGACGAGGGGCAGGAAGCGGCGGCTGGCCGGATCGTCGTACGCCAACTGCTGACCGCGATGCGCCACCAGGCACGCTCCCGCGAGATCGCCGAGCTCGTCGTCTCCCATCGCGACGACGGAGTGGTCGGCTTCGACATCGCCGGCGCGGAGGCCGGCTATCCACCCACCCGTCACCTGGACGCGTTCGAGTACCTCCAACGGCAGAATGCGCACTTCACGATCCATGCCGGCGAGGCGTTCGGGCTCCCGAGCATCTGGGAGGCAATCCAGTACTGCGGCGCGGACCGGCTCGGCCACGGCGTCCGGATCGTCGACGACATCACCGTCGGAGCGGACGGGAAGCCGAAGCTCGGCCTTCTCGCGGGGTACGTCCGCGACAAGCGGATCCCGCTCGAGCTGTGTCCGCACTCCAACGTGCAGACCGGTGCGGCGCCTTCCATCGCCGAGCACCCGATCGGACTGCTCACCCAGCTACGGTTCCGGGTGACGGTCAACACCGACAACCGGCTGATGAGCGGCACGTCGATGACCCAGGAGATGGCGGCGCTCGTCGAGGCGTTCGGCTACGGCCTCGGCGACCTGCAGTGGTTCACGGTCAACGCCATGAAGTCGGCCTTCCTGCGGTTCGACGAGCGGCTGCGGATCATCAACGAGGTCATCAAGCCGAGCTACGCGCGAGTCAGCCCGTAGGACGTCGGCTGTCCACCAGCGCGCGGATCTCGGCGTACGCCTGCTCCGGGTGGAGCACCCGGCAGCCGAGCGCCTCGGCGCGCGCCACGATCCGGCGCTGCTCGCGCAGCAGGCGCAACCCGCGCCGGACCAGCACGGCCGGTGGCTTTCGGTGCTCCCGCAGATCTCGGCTCAGGCGACGGACGAACGTCACCAGCGGATGCTGGCTGAGGCAGACGGCATCCGCGAGCAGGCCGCGGTCGCGACACTCGGCGACGACCTCCTGGGCGAAGATCCCCTCGGCGACGAAGTACGCCGCACCGCCGAGATCCAGGACCCGCCGGCCTGTGCGCCGGCTGGTCGCGATGTCGTACGCCGGCAGCTCGGCGTGGCCTCCGCGACACACCTGCTCGATCGTCGCCAGGGCGTCGGCGGCGTTCCACGACTCGGGCGAGTCCCAGTCCACGATCGCCGAGCCGCCGACGATCTCGACCGACGGCAGCGTCGGGTCGTCGCCGTCCTTGTAGAAGTCGTCGAGGTTGAGGACCGGCAGCGCCAGTCGACGCGAGAGCCGCGACTTTCCCGACCCGGACGGACCGGCGATGACGATCACCAGCGCTGGCACGGAGACAGTCTCACATCCCCAGGACGCGTGCCGTCTCGGCATCTGCCGCCAACTGGTGCGGTGGCGTTGCATCGCGGCCCGGTCATGACACGTGTGCACACGTGACGACCCCGCTTTACAAGGGGGTGGCGGGCGGTCAGATGCCCATCGGGTGCCACACCGTCTTGGTCTCGAGGAACTTCGTCATCCGGTCGAGAGAGGGCGTGGCGAGCAGGTCCTCGTCGGCCGGACGGCGGACCCGCTTGAGGTTCTCCGCCGCCGTCTCCTCCAGCGACCGGGCCAGCTCGGGGTCGGTGACCCCGGTGAGGTCCAGGCCGTTGACGTCCATGTGCGACGCCAGCCACGGCGCGATCTCCGACGCCGAGCCGGTCAGGACGTTGACCACGCCGCCGGGGAGGTCGCTGGTGGCCATCACCTCACCGAGCGTGATCGCGGTCAACGGGTGCGGCTCGCTGGCGATCACCACGCAGGTGTTGCCGGTCGTGATCACCGGGGCGACGACGGAGACGAGCCCCAGCAAGGCACCCGCCGGCGCGACGACGGCCACGACGCCGGTGGGTTCGGGCGCCGAGTGGTTGAAGTACGGACCGGCGACGGCGTTCGCGCTGCCGGTCACCTGCGCGATCTTGTCCGCCCAACCGGCGTACCAGACGAGCCGGTCGACGGCGGCGTCGACGTACGTGCGCGCTCGGGCGGGGGTCACGCCCTCGCTGCTGCGCAGCTCCGCCTCGAACTGGTCGCGTCGTCCCTCGAGCACCTCCGCGATCCGGTAGATCACCTGGCCGCGGTTGTACGCCGTGCGCGCCGACCAGCCACCGAACGCGGCTCGCGCCGCCTTGACGGCGTCACGCGCATCCTTGCGGGAGGCCTGCGCCGCGTTGGCGAGGAACCTGCCCGACGCATCGTTGACGACGTAGGACCGGCCCGACTCCGAGCGGGGGAACTCGCCGCCGATGTAGAGCTTCCAGGTCTTGCGGACATCGAGTCGGGCGCTCATGCGAGATAGCCTTCCAGGCCCTGGCGGCCGCCCTCGCGGCCGTAGCCGGACTCCTTGTAGCCACCGAACGGGCTGGCCGGGTCGAAGCGGTTGAAGGTGTTGGACCATACGACGCCGGCCCGCAGCTGCGAGGCCGTCCAGAGGATCCGCGAGCCCTTGTCGCTCCAGATGCCGGCGGACAGGCCGAACGGCGTGTTGTTGGCCTTCTCCACGGCCTCCTTGGGCGTCCGGAAGGTGATCACGCTGAGCACCGGTCCGAAGATCTCCTCGCGCGCGATCCGGTGAGCCTGGCTGACGCCGGTGAAGATCGTCGGGGGGAACCAGTAGCCGTTGCTGGGCAGGTCGCACGGCGGTGACCAGCGGCCGGCGCCCTCCGCCTCGCCGATGTCGGACAGCGCCCGGATCTTCGCGAGCTGCTCGGCGGAGTTGATCGCGCCGATGTCGGTGTTCTTGTCGAGCGGGTCACCCACGCGCAGGGTGCCCATCCGGCGCTTGAGCCGCTCGAGCACCTCTTCGGCGACCGACTCCTGCACGAGCAGCCGTGAGCCGGCGCAGCAGACGTGCCCCTGGTTGAAGAAGATGCCGTTGACGATGCCCTCGACCGCCTGGTCGATCGGTGCGTCGTCGAAGACGATGTTCGCGGCCTTGCCACCGAGCTCCAGGGTGACCTTCTTGTCGCTGCCGGCGACGGCCTTGGCGATCGCGCGGCCGACATCGGTCGACCCGGTGAAGGCGACCTTGTCGACATCGGGGTGCGAGACGATCGCCCGCCCGGTCTCGCCGGCCCCGGTCAGGATGTTGACCACGCCAGGTGGCAGGTCGGCCTGCTGGCAGACCTCGGCGAAGAGCAGCGCCGTCAACGGCGTGGTCTCGGCCGGCTTGAGCACCACCGTGTTGCCGCACGCCAGCGCAGGGGCGATCTTCCAGGACAGCATCAGCAGCGGGAAGTTCCACGGGATCACCTGGCCGGCGACGCCGAGCGGTCGTGGCGACGGGTTGCCCGGGACGGCGTACTCGAGCTTGTCGGCCCAGCCGGCGTGGTAGAAGAAGTGCGCGGCTGCGGTCGGTACGTCGACGTCGCGGGACTCCTTGATCGGCTTGCCGTTGTCGATGGACTCCAGTACGGCGAACTCGCGGGCCCGCTCCTGGATGATCCGGGCGATCCGGAAGAGGTACTTGCTGCGCTCGGCGCCCGACATCTTCGACCAGACCCGGGTGTAGGCACGGCGGGCGGCCTTCACGGCGAGGTCGACGTCCGCCTCGTCCGCCTCGGCGACCTCGGCGAGCACCTCCTCGGTGCTCGGGCTGATCGTCTTGAAGGACCGGCCGTGCCCGTCGACGAACTCGCCGTCGACGAACAGGCCGTACGACGCCTTGATGTCGACGATGCTGCGCGCCTCGGGAGCGGGGGCGTACTCGAAGTCGAAGCTCATTACTCAGTCCAGGGTGAAGTAGTCGGGACCGGAGTAGCGTCCGGTCGTCATTTTGGTCCGCTGCATCAGCAGGTCGTTGAGCAACGTCGACGCCCCGAAGCGGAACCAGTCGGGGTCGAGCCAGTCGGGACCGACGGTCTCGTTGACCATCACCAGGTGCTTGATCGCGTCCTTGCTGGTGCGGATGCCGCCGGCCGGCTTGACGCCGACCTGCTGTCCGGTGGCGTCGCGGAAGTCGCGGACCGCCTCGAGCATGACCAGGGTGACCGGGAGGGTGGCGGCCGGCTGGACCTTCCCGGTGGAGGTCTTGATGAAGTGACCGCCGGCGATCATCGCCAGCCAGCTGGCGCGCCGGACGTTGTCGTAGGTCTGCAGCTCGCCGGTCTCCAGGATCACCTTCAGGTGGGCCGACGAGCCGTCCGCGCGCCTGCAGGCCTCGCGCACCGCCACGATCTCGTCGTGGACCTCCAGGTAGCGGCCGGCGAGGAAGGCGCCTCGGTCGATCACCATGTCGACCTCGTCGGCGCCGGCTTCGACCGCGTCACGGGTGTCGGCGAGCTTGATGTCCAGGGCGGCACGGCCGCTGGGGAAGGCGGTGGCGACCGCGGCCACGTGCACCCCGCTCGAGCCGAGCGCCTCCTTGGCGACCCCGACCATGTCGGCGTACACGCAGACCGCGGCCGTCGGCGGACAGGTCTGGTCGGCCGGGTCGGGCCGCATCGCCTTGGCCGCGAGCGCGCGCACCTTGCCGGGGGTGTCCATCCCCTCGAGGGTGGTCAGGTCGACCATCCGGATCGCCAGGTCGATCGCCTGCTGCTTCGAGGTGGTCTTGATCGACCGGGTGCCCAGCGCGGCCGCCCGCTGCTCGGCACCGACCTGGTCCACCCCGGGCAGGCCGTGCAGGAACCGTCGCAAGGCGGACTCGCTCGCGGTCTCCTGCCCGAACGCGTTCGACCCGGCTGAGGGCGCCGTTGCCTTCAAGGTGGTCACGTTCGCCAGTCTAGGCTGAGGGGATGACCGCTGCGGAGCCGAGCGAGGAACGGCGCTACAAGCCGACCTCGGGTCTGTTCACCGGCTGGCTCGGTGTCGGCCTCGCCGCCGTGGTGCTGGTGGCGGTCCTGCTCGACGACCACACCGCCCGCGGGACACGCGTCGCGTTCCTCGCCGCCGTCTGTGGGCTGCTGGTCTGGTGCTACATGCTGCGGCCGCGATTGGTGATCGGGACGACCGAGGTCGAGCTGCGCAACGCGTTCGCCTCCTGGCACGTGCCGTTGGCGAGCGTCCGCCGGGTGGCGGTGCGCGCGGTGACCCGGGTCCACACCGACGACCGCCGGTGCGACGGCGTCGCAGTCGGTCGTCCCGTCCGCTCCCTGATGAGGGCTCGCCCCCAACGACGGCAGTCGATCGGCGTTCCCGGTCTCGGCGGACGGCGGATGAACGAGGACGCCGACGCGGGCCGCATCCCCAAGGGCGAGCTGGACGCCGACATGGTGGCCGACCTGGTGGTCGAGCAGCTGCTCACGCTGGCCGACCGGGCGCGCGAGTCCGGGCAGCAGCCAGGGCCGCCACGGCGCTCGTGGGCGTGGGTCGAGCTCACCCTGCTCGTGGTGCTCGTGGTGGGTCTGGTCGTCAGCCTGCTGGCCTGAGCCGGCTCAGGCCAGCGGCTCGGCGCGACCGACGGTGAGCCACCCGAACGGTCGCGACAGGCGCGGGCCCGGTGCGTAGAACGACTCCAGGTCCGACAGGTTGAAGCCGGCCGCCTCCACCAGGTGCGGGATGTCGCGGTCGAGGTGACAGCCTCCTGCCACATGTTTCCAGCGCGGCGTCCAACGATGCTGCCGTCGCGCCACCGGTGCGTCCGGTGACAGGGCGTGCTCGAGGAAGTGCAGCGAGCCACCCGGCCGCAGCACCCGACGCATCTGCGCCAACGCCGAGGCGAGATCGGGGATCGTGCACATCGTGTACGCCGAGACGACGGTGTCCACGCTGTCCTCGGGCAGGGCGATCGTCGCCCCGTCGAGACCGATCCGCTCGACCGGCCGCCCGAAGCTCTCGATCCGCCCGGCGGCGTGCCGCCACGCCACGTCGGAGGGCTCGACGGCGTACACCCGACGGACCGCCGCCGGGTAGTGCAGCAGGTTGGTGCCGTTGGCGAAGCCCAGCTCGAGCACGTCGCCGGAGACGGTCGCGAAAGCCTGCTCCCGCCAGCGGCCGGTCGTGCGGTCGGAGCAGGCGAGCGCGGTGAGCCGTGGCAGCACGTGCGCGTCGTACAGCCGCGCGAGCGCACTCACAGGCCCGCTGCCTTCTGCACGTCGGCCCGGATGGCGTCTAGCCGGCCGGCGGCGGCGATCCGCGCGGCGTCGACGCCGTCCTCGGTGTCCTCGACGGGCACGACCACCTCCAGGTAGCACTTCACCTTCGGCTCGGTGCCCGACGGCCGCACGATCACCCGGGCGTGGTCGGCGAGCACGTAGCGAAGCCCGTCGGTCGGCGGGAGCCCTGCCGAGCCCAGCGAGAGGTCGTCGATCCGCTCGACCGCCAGACCGCCGAAGGACTCAGCAGGTGACTCGCGCAGCCGCTGCATCGTGGCCGGGATGGCGGCCAGGTCGGTGAAGCGCACGCTGACCTGCTCGGTGGCGTGCAGCCCGTGCGTGCGGGCGATGTCGTCGAGCACGTCACGCAGCGTGCGGCCCTGCGCCTTGACGGTCGCCGCGAGCTCGCAGACCATCAGCACGGCCGAGACACCGTCCTTGTCGCGCACGTGGGCGGGGTCGACGCAGTAGCCCAGCGCCTCCTCGTAGCCGAACGCGAGGCCCGGGATCCGGCCGATCCACTTGAATCCGGTGAGCGTCTCCTGGTGCGGCTGACCGGCCGCGGCGGCCATCTTCCCGAGCAGGCTGGACGAGACGATCGACTGGGCGTAGACACCCTGCTTGCCGCTGTCGAGAAGGTGGTGGGCCAGCAGCGCTCCGACGTCGTCGCCGCGGAGCATCTGCCAGCCCCTGTCGCCGACCGGCACCCCGACGGCACAGCGGTCCGCATCGGGGTCGTTGGCCACGACCACGTCAGCGTCGACCTCCGCGGCCAGCGCCAGGGCGAGGTCCATCGCGCCGGGCTCCTCGGGGTTGGGGAAGCTGACCGTCGGGAATTCCGGGTCGGGCTCGGCCTGGCGCTCGGGCACGTGCGGCGCGGGGAAGCCGGCCAGGTCCAGCACCCGCTGCATGGTGGTGCCGCCGACACCGTGCAGCGGCGTGTAGGCGATCCTCAGGTCCTGCCGCGGCCGCCGGTCGCCGTCGGCGACGAGAGCCGTGACGCTCGACACGTACCGCTCGAGAAGGTCCTCCCCGACGGCCTCACCCGAGCCGCCGCGAGGGACGTCGGCCAGGGCCCCGACCCTCGCGATGCAGGCGGCGATCTCGGCGTCGGCGGGCGGCACGATCTGGGTGCCGTCGCCGAGGTAGACCTTGTAGCCGTTGTCCTGCGGTGGGTTGTGGCTCGCGGTGACCATCACGCCCGCGATGCAGCCGAGGTCGCGGATCGCGAACGCGAGCACCGGCGTGGGCAGGGGCCGAGGCATGACGTGGGCCCGGATCCCGGCCTGCGTCCTGCG
>Ga0207657_10005109_pt1 | contig 13748 bp, 11 predicted proteins | sample KBSC33metaG_FD_184316 | JGI IMG/M metagenome (GOLD analysis project Ga0207657, IMG submission 184316) | Corn rhizosphere microbial communities from Kellogg Biological Station, Michigan, USA - KBS C3-3 metaG (SPAdes) (version 2) | ecosystem: Host-associated > Plants > Roots > Rhizosphere > Soil ... | reverse complement strand
TGGACCGCAGCCATTCTCAGTACGTGGAGGGCACCGACATTATGGACATGATTCGCGAGGACCTGGTTGCCGAGCGAATCGCCATCGAGACGTACTCGGAGATCATTCGTTATCTCGGAGACAAGGACCCGACGAGCCGGCGTGTGATGGAAGAGATTTTGGCGAAGGAAGAAGAACACGCTGAAGATCTAAAGACGCTCATCGAGAGTTTATCGCAAGCGGAGATCGAACGGCCTGACCGAAAACGAAATGAGAATGCGGCGTGACTTGCGCCGCAGGACGTAAAGACTAGGGTAAACCAGCAACGAATGATCCCGAGGGTCGTGGAAATATCGTTCCGCGACCCATGTATTCCCTTATCTCGCCAGCCAATCGCACATACCCTGTAGCACACCCGTGCCAGTGCATTTCCGCCGTAGTGCGTCTTACAATTCCTACCAGCGCCTCGTTAAACACCCCGCTCTGGCCGAAGCGGACTTCTAGAGTGAACTGGAAGCCGACGCCACGTCTCTTGGTAAAGCATATGAAATCAATCGAACGGGTAGCGACGATACGAATTCTCGTCGTTGACGATAGCGCGGTGCTCCGGGACGCGGTACGAGACCTTCTTTCAAATTCGGACGCAATCGACATTTGCGGGGAGGCTTGTAATGGCTATGAAGCGTTAGAAAAGGCGCTTAAGTTGTGTCCGGACGTCATCGTGATGGATATCGGCATGCCAGCGATGGACGGTTTGGAAGCAACCAGGCGATTGCTGCGGGCCAACTCCACTGCAGAAGTGCTCATGTTTACCGAGCACAATTCAGAGCATGCGCGCGATGCCTGCCTCCAAGCGGGCGCCCGTGGCTATCTGAGCAAAGCGCAAGCTGCCGATTTGCCAGAGGCGATTCGGACCGTAGCAAGTCATGCGACCTACGCTGGGTCGACTTCGGTTGCAGGCGCACACCGGGTGTCTGACCCACGTTACCCGTGATTTTGCAGGTTCTAAGCTGACACACCCATGGCGTGCAGCTCCGACCCAACCAAAGATGCCTGTCATCGGTCCGCTTACGGACCAGACGACAGGCGCAAGGGTTGGTCGAGGCGGAAACGCAAGTTTGATTCAGCTGGAATTTTCACTTCCTTGCCACGCGTTAACACCTGAGCTGTACCGCCGGCAGCTGCGCCCGCGGCAGCTCCGATCGCAGCTCCCTTGCCGCCGCCTGCGATAGCTCCCAGCAAAGTGCCCAGAACAGCGCCACCGCCAATGTACTCGCCGGTCCTCTTATTCTTGCCGATACCCTGATCGTTTCCCTGTTGTACGTCGGCAGAGTTGACGAGGTAATGGTGCCCGCCTATGTCGATAGCGTGCAATGCCAGCGCTACTTCAGGGCTGCCGGTCGTACCTCCTTTTGATACTTTGCTTACGGTCAACTCGGTGGCTGAACCTTTTGGGATGAGAACTTGACCACCCGCGCCGGTCACGTCTTTTTGAACCGTTCCGGTAAAAGTGCGGCCTTCGGTCGCGGTGGTCGAATCGATGGCTTCGTTCGTGCGTACTTCCACTTCGGTTCCTGAGGGCACCACCATTCCGTGGCGGCTTGCTGAAGTTGTTGACTCTGGGGGTTGGCGCTGCTGCGACATCTGCCCATTCGCCAAGGGAGAAACTCCTAGCAGCATTGACGCGATTACAGCCGTGAAAAGAGTTGTGAGGTGAGACTTCAACATTTGCGGACCTCGCAGATTCCTTTATGAATTTGGCCAAGATAAAGACTGGAGTGATTCGTTCCTAAGAACCACTCCAGTGGAGATACCCTTTTGCTAGACCCGGGTACGCCCGCGGCCCGCCAATCCCATGATCAACGTCACCAAGAAGATGATCAGGAAAATGTAAAACAGAATCTTGGCGATGCCAGCTGCTGCGGTGGCGACGCCGGCAAAGCCCAACACGGCGGCGATAATCGCGACAACCAAGAAAACCAATGCCCAATACAGCATGCTGCCTCCTAGTCAATCCGCGTATTACGAGTGGCATTACTGCCCTCGACTGCACAACAGATTAGCTCCGGCGGGGGGCGTTGCCGATCAGGAGGTCTCTGTAATTCCAGAAGCAGGTTTCGGTACTCCCGCATTGCTCTGACCGAACACTAGGTTGTGTATTACCGGACGGGTGAACCCCGGTAGTTCTCTCATGCACAACGAAGTTCACTCCGGTTATGCAGCGTAGATTCCAACGTTAGGGCATTTCTCACGGCGTGACCGCCCTGGTCGTTATTGAAGTAGATGTAGATATCACGCAGCTTGGGAACCCACTTGCAGATTGTCTGAGCCCATTCCGCTAGCATCCGGTCCGTGTAGCTCCCCTGGTATTTCCCTGTCGCCCCGTGGAAACGAATGTAAGTGAAATCGGCAGTGAGCTCGATCGGAGTGAGCTGGCCATGCAAATCGTGAACGCAAAGCGCGACATTGTATGTTCGGAGTAGATCGAACACGGCGGGCGTGTACCAGGTCCAATCGCGAAACTCGCATACGAACTGATGTCGTTTGTGCGGAAGTAAAGCGAGAAACTCGGATAGGCGATCGAGGTTCACGTGCCAGTTCGGGGGCAACTGAAATAGAACAGGACCCAACTTCTGCCGGAGCACTTCCATGCGCTCGAGAAACATATTAAGGGCGTCCTGTGCTTCACGGAGACGCTTGATATGTGTGATGAAGCGGCTTGCCTTCACAGCAAAGCAGAATTCCGATGGTGTTGCTTCGCGCCAAGCTTCCACGCTGGATTCGGTAGGGAGGCGATAAAAACAGTTGTTGATTTCGACTGTATTGAAATGGCGGATGTACCAACTGAGATACTGCTTGGACGTAAGCTCGGCGGGATAGAAGTTTCCCCTCCAGTGACGGTAATGCCAGCCGGAAGTGCCTATGATCACGCGTGCGGGTATCGGCAGCCTCGCTCCGTGCATGTAGCGGCTAAAGGATGTCCGTCCCCAGGCTAACAACCGTAGGCTCGCCACCGAAGGCAACCTGGGGACGGTCCACCGCACCTAGTTGAAAGCCTTAGATGGGAACCCTCATCTACAGGTTGGCATGTAGTTGTTTAAGAAATTGCACAATTCCAGAGTACCTGACGATCTGAGGGGTCTAAGCAGCCACGCGTGGAGAGGAATGCTGGACCAACTCTCGCCGACTTAGCTGCAGGTGGGTGGTGCTGCGATCACGAGCACCCCAGGAGTACTTGTAAGCCTCGCGTCCGCGCAGGAAATCGACGGCCAATTTGCCGGCACGAATTGCGTCCTCGATCACCGCAGCGATGATCTGCAATCCCGGGCTAAAAAACGAGTAGGCAGGATCAAATCCCTGCAGGTAGCAGTAGACCGTGTTTCTGCCCCAAAGCGTATGAAGCACCGCGATAAGGTCTCCGCAGAAACGCAAACCGTAGAAACGGAGAAGCCCCGCGCGGAGCAACCCCGGGGCGGAGCGCTGATGAAAATCCTGGATCGTGACTTCAGAGAGCACGCCAGGCATGCCGAAACCCTGCCAGCGCGCAGTGTGAAGCCGGAACATCGCGTGCAGAAACTCGGGGAGTTGTGTCGCGTCGGCAACCTCGATACGCGCCTCTCCCGCTCTTGTGGTTCGATTACGAGCTGTACGCAAGTTCTTGCGCTGGCGATCGGGTATCACTGCTTTGCGTTCCGCGGCACAACTGAGAAGCTCAACTACTGGACATACTTCGTGCGCCGCCTGCTTAAAATTGAACCGACGAGAGTGCTCGATAAGCGTTGACGCAGGCAGCAGGTCCGGGAGGTCCATTCGATCCCAGTTGCAATCCGAGTCAGCCAGAGTATTGAGTATCGCGTCAATTGCCTGGGATGCATACCCAGGCAAAATAAGCCAGTCAAGGTAGTCGGTTATGCCCGCGCCTATTGGAGCGAGAATTGTTTGTCCAGACGACTCATAAGCGAACATAGGCGCAAGGGCTACCAATTCGCGACCATGACGCACCTGTACGACATGCAAGGGGTGAGGCTTGAAAGCCTCTGTCCAGGGCACAAGCCACTCCGGACGCTGAAAAGGAGTCAATCCCTCACATTTTTCCCACAATGCGGTCCACTCTGGTGACAAGTTTCGTAACGACGTAAGGTCACGAAGAACTGTCGCAGATAACGATGGAGTAGGTGACATCATGCTGCCCGCTCCATGCTGGATGACTCTACGATCCTGTGCAGTGACTGCTGCGAAGCGAGCTGCCAGTATAGGGACAAGTAACGATCCGTCATCCGCTCAGATGAGAACAACTTTTCGGCGCGCTCTCGGCACGCCTCTGAGCTTAGTTGCTCTGTGGCGGAGATGGCGGCGGGAAGCTCTTCTGGCTTCTCAACCAGGAATCCCGTGCGGCCATGCTCGACAACTTCCACGAGCGCACCTCGTCGCAGTGCAACCACCGGTGTACCTGAAGCCATTGCTTCCATCGCGACGAGGCTACTGGTCTCCTCGACCAGGCTAGGAACCACGAGGCACCGAGCAGCAGCGAGGAGCTCTCGTTTCTGCTGCGGCCCAACGACTCCGATAAACCGGTGCGGGGCTCTTAGCCGCGGCTTGATTTCGCGTTCCCAGTATTGTTGGTGGGCGGAGTAACCGAATACTTCTCCGGCCAATATCAAACCCAGGCCCGCTTGTGTCGCTGCATCGATCGCAAGATGAAACGCCTTTTCCGGACAGATACGGCCTAAGGCGACTACATAGTCCTTTTTCGGCGCCGAGCGGAAGTCTGCAAGGCGTACGCCGTTCTCAATAGTAGCGTAAATCTCCGTTTGCCGCGGACATCGCCGCGCTTGCGAACGTGATACGCAGACTAAATGAAGGTTGCTGTTGCTCCTGTCATACACCTCCGCTGGATACCAACTTGGAGGCAGATGGAGGGTCACAAGAACTGGCACCGCACATTGGGGTAAATATCGATGGAAATCGATACCGTGCATGTGAATTACATCGACCGGAAACTCAGACAACGCTTTCCGAATCATTCGCCTCTGCTGTTCCCATGCGACAGCCACCCTTTGCGTAGTCAACGGAGGTTCGGCCGTTGCTGTCGCCAAGAGCGTGCCCAAGACTTTGGATCCGCTGGGCGCGATCACAATTGAGTGATGACCGGCTTTGACGAGAGCCTCATCCAGCAATGCCAGTATCTGCTCTGCCCCGCCTGCAGTACCGCGGGACACAGGCGCCAACGGATATCCGACATTGAGGACGGTTAATGGCATGACACATGACCGTACCGCTCCAGCAACTTTTTGGCGGCTTCGCGCCAGAGTGCGTTGGTAGTCGGCCAATTCAGGTACTCGTACCACGGTTGGCCATCGTGGGGCGGTTGAGTGAAATCGTAGACAGGAGCGGCACGCAGCCGTTCCGGCTCCAAGGGGAATTCCGACAGGATATGCCACTGCGAGACATAGCTTCCGAACATGCGAGCTTTCATTGTCCGTTCCTCGGGTGTGAGGCTTAGGGTTACGCTTTCGTACGAACCTCGTGCATCCGTGGGAAGGAACTCACCGCTTGCGCGCCTTCCATCACGTCCGTGGTATGAAGTCATTTCCAGCAGAGCGGGCACGGCAACCGCCTCGCCTGAGATCATGGCCAGCGCAAGCTGGGCGATAAGAGCAGCGGTGTCGTGGTCGGGATGACCTCCCTCATAGGGATGGGTAATTACAACGCTGGGTTGGCAACGCCGTACTATATCCACGAAGCCTTCCAGCAGCCGAGCCGCTTCGGCCATCCCCTCCTGGTCGACGCCTCCCAAGAATACGATCCGACTAGCAGGCACACCGGCGATGGCTAACGCCGAGGCAGCCTCTTCGGCCCGTACACAAGCATAGAAATCTCGTGATCCGTTGACATGGGGCGACCACAATCGCGTGTCTCGAGGCGCGCCATCAGTCAAATAGGCGACGGTCACATCGGGCAAACGATGCAGAGCCGCGGAAGCACCGATCGTCTCGTCATCGGGATGGGCCGCCAGCAGCACGGTTCTGGGAGCGTCGGCCCGCGAAGAAGACACGCTACTGAACCAGGCGAGCGCCTGCTGTGCGGAGTTATGCTGCGACATCGATGCCGGCGAGTTGTTCGGGCTGGTTTCCCAGCAGTTTTACGGCTTCTCGATAACCGTGGAGTGTTCCAACATCCACATAGGTCTCTCCACGTGGTACCGCTGCGACGCGGTGCCCTTGTGCGATGTACGCATTTACTAATGTGCCGAGGTATTGATCTCGTCTCTGTCGTTGCAGCCATAGAGCGTGCAAATTCGAAAAATCCTGAGCAGGCACTCGGAACGCGCCCCATATCCATTTTGTGGACGGGTGTTCGTGCTTTACTTGTATCTCTTGCACTTGATCCTGCTTGTCCGTGAGCACGGCATCGAACAGCTCAGGCCGCTGCACGGGGAACAGAAGAAACGAAAACAGTCCTTGGGGCAGAAGATCGAAGCCATTCTCCGGGAACCAGACGGTGTCGGGAAGGCCAACCAGGATATCGTCCTGAGGCGGAATGAATGGCAAGGCGGTGAACAAGGCGTCGCAGAGTCCGCCGGGAGTTTGCTGTATGGCGTAGCAGATGGACGCGTCACCGATTTGACCACCGAAGTAACTGATGATGTCACTCTTCGCAGGGGAAACTACGAAACAGATCCGGGTCGCTCCCGCGCGCAGCATGCGATCGAGAAGGTATTCACAAATGGCCCGGGGACGCTCAGTTCCTCCATCGTTGCGCGTTCCGACAGGCAACAACTCTTTCGAGAAAGCAAGAGGCTGAATTCTCGTTCCCAAACCTGCGGCTGGAACAATTCCCCAGACGCTCATGCAGCCACCTCAACTAAGCTCATGAGCTCGGTGCTGCGTCGCTCGGCAGTGTTTTCGGCCAAAGTACGGTCCCGGGCAGCGCTGGCAATTTCTTGTAGCTCTGAGGGTCCGAGATCGAGAGCTCGTTCCACATCTTCCGCACAACGTGCGACTAGGATTTCCCGGCCCGGCTCAAAGAAGTGATCCAGACCTTCCCACCAATCGCTCACGAGGGGAGTACCACAAGCGGCCGCCTCAAACAACCGGCCGGACGGACAATACCCCATATCCGCCATGGCAGCACGCGTGACGCTCAAGGTGAGATCCGAAGAACTATAAAAAGCAGAATGGCAGGGTGGCGGTACATGACGCACGAACCAGATATTCGGAAGCCAGGGAAAGTGTTCTGGATATTGCGCGCCTCCAATGACAAACTTCTTTTCGCCGCGGCGACGAGCAGGTTCCAAGAACAATTCCTGCAACATGGTTTGCCGGTCGGCGGCGTATGTCCCCAGATACGAAAGATTGCAGCTGTATTGCTGGTGCGCTTCTACCGGGTAATGGAGAGCTGGATCGACGCTTCCATAAAGAGGCGCTACCTTTCGCGCTCCCAGCCGATCACGCAACTCGTCCAGCGCTGTGCCACCGGTATAACTCAGCACGAGGTCGAAAGGTTCGAGGCCATATTCCGGCAGATAATCGACCTTCATGCCAGCCCGCAAACGTTCCAAAGTTACGGGAGTATCCAGATCGTAAAAAATCTTCATTGCTGACCGTGATTCGAGGACCAAGTCACACGCGGAGTTGGCGTCTGGACAATAGGAGGTGACTATGGCCAAGTCCGCTTCCGAAGTAGCGCGCTTGGCCGCGTGCATAACCTCACTCCAATCCGAATAGAGCACCAGCTCGTAACCCGGCGGATTGGGCAGGTCCCGATGCGCGGCATAGTAGGTCACATCTTTTTCGAAAAAGGTGATCTGATGACCCTGGCGTGAGAGAGCGTTACACAAGCCTCGCCAAATTGTGGCGTGACCATTCCCCCACGAAGAACTTACGGTTAAGCCAAAGATGACGATTCTCATCGTCGTTATCCAGATACCTCCGTGGGTTGGGTAAACCTACTTACGTTGAATTTACTTTAGTGAGTGGGAGGTCTGAACCCAGAAAAATGTGTACTCAGAAGTGGATAATCCGGTAGAAGCGAGTGCGAGTTGCGAATCTAAGGAGCCGCCGACGCCGCCTTTGCCTGTAATGAGCGGTTTGGCACTTCCAGCATCTTCATTCCTTCAGCCATAGTAAGTTTGCCAGGAGCTTTGGCGAAGTTGTCTGTCGTCTCTCGCTGGTCTGCGTTGATGGTCTTAAAGAACAAAGCCTTGCCCCGAATTTTTACATCGAGCAATGTCGTCTCCCAGTGGCCATCTCCGACATCAGCTCTTTTGACCTGGAATGTCCCTCCACGGTACAGATGCCCGAGCAACCCGAAGCCGAAGTCTACGTCGCGGGTGAGCTTGCCGCTTAACTCGACGAGCCTCTTGGCGTCGCGATCAACCCACATGAATCCCACCATGGCGTGGAATACTCGGGATTCACGGTCGGGCGGAGTGAACTGGGGATTTGGCACGAACTTCAACTTAACCAAATCGCCTTCCGTGCCCGCATACTCATAATGAAATGCGTTGGGAAGCATCTTCAGCATCTTCAGCGCTTGATCGCCATCTTTTTTTCGGGCCTCCTGCAATTTTCGCTGTCGCTCAGGATTCTTCACCAACTCTGCAAGCCGCTCCTTTTCCTTAGCTTGTTCAGACTGCGACAGCGGGTGACCGCCTTCGGCGATCAGACGGCACAGCGCTCCCTGATCTGTGTCTACGCATTCCTTAAGCGTGTCTTTTCCATCTTCGACGTGGTGCTGTCGGTATATCCAGTGGGAGTGGTCAGAATCCACCAGCTGGGTTTCATTGGCCACCACCTGGCGAACAAGTTCATCGGCTGACATGTTTGGTGGAGATGATGGTTTCGAATCGCTGGATAGAGTGAAGGCCGCGAGCTCGACGGAAAACAAGAATAAGGCAACTGTCAAGAAGCGCACGCACAGAGCCGTTCCATTCCTTTGCCAGCCCATCATCGTGGTCCCTCTCGCGCCGTTCTGAGAATCTCCGGTCAGCTATTCTCAGACTGCGCTCAATGCAGCGATTAACACAATACGGGCAATTTCGTACTCCCAGTCGGAATCGTCTGTAACACCATGGGCGGCTATGTAGCAGCAAGCAGGTGGTCCGCATGAGGCATGCTGGTGGGGCGAGCTCTCCGACAATTGAGACCAGTGTGGGGCTACCTCGAGCAGATACATCTCTCACAAAAATAAGGGCATCGAAGCACTTGGGTTTGTTGAAACAAAGGCCTGGTGAAGCTGGCTGGAGCAAGGCTACGCACTCAAGATGCACAGATGTCTCGCAATTCTCGCTTTCGTGCTCGCCCTCTCCGCGAGCTCGCCTGCTCAGGAGAGCTCAAAGGTCTCCTATGAGGGCCAGCGGGTTGCGACGGTCGACGTCATCGCGAATCCCAAAATGTCAGTCGACGCGGTCCGGCCATTAGTGCAACTGAAGCCGGGTGAGCCTTACGACAGCCGCAAAGTGAATGCGACGGTTGATGCTCTGAAAAAGACGGGGAACTTTACCAAAGTCGAAATAGGGGTCAAGCCGGATGCTGCCGGCCTGCACGTCACTTTTACACTTGAGCCTGCACTCTACTTTGGAATAATCGAATTCCCCGGGGCGAAACAGTTCACCTACACCCGTCTTCTTCAAGTGATCGATATTCCTGATCAGACGCCCTACAAGAAAGAAACAGTGGCGGCTGCGGGGGGCGCACTGCTCAAGTTCTTCATCGCCGCCGGCTACTTCCAGGCGCAGGTCCGGACGGAGCCACTCTTTGATGAACAGCACATGCTGGCGAACGTCACCTTTCACGTGACTCTCGGAAAGCGCGCCAAAGTTGGAAACGTCACCGTGCTCGGTCCGCCACCACCGGAAGCTGCACGCCTGGCGCAAGATACAAAGTCATTGCGCGCGACATTCACCGGGGCTGCTCTGAAGCCGGGTAAGAGTTATACGCCCAGACGGATTAATGCGGCCGTGGGGCTCATACGACGCGATCTGGCGAGCCACCGGCGGCTCGCTAGCCGTGTCGACTTCGACCATTCCGAATACGAACCCAGCACAAACCGCGCTGACGTTTTCATCCAGGCGAACGAGGGACCAGTGGTGAATATAGATGTTACGGGAGCGAAACTCTCGGTTTTGCCCTTCCTCGGAGGACGGAGGAAGAAACAACTAATCCCGATATATTCTGAGCGAACTGTAGATAGCGACCTGGTGGATGAAGGACAGCAAAATCTCGCCGATTTTTTCCAGAAAAAGGGATATTTCGATGTCAAGGTAACCACCACCTTCCGCAACGAACCTGATAAAGTCACGCTTGTTTACAACATCGACAAACAACGGAGGCACAGCGTCCAGGAAGTTAACTTTCGCGGAAATCGTCATATCGATGAGGACGATCTCGAGCCGATCGTGGCGGTGAAGCCCCACCGGTTCTTCTCCAAAGGCAAGTTTAGTGAAAAGCTCCTTGCGCAGAGCGTTAAGAGCATCACCGCCTTTTACAAGGACCGAGGTTATGAAGATGTGAAAGTAGAACCTGATGTGGTCGACCGTGAACCAAAGATCTTCGTCACTTTTCAGATTACGGAGGGGCCGCAGACCATCGTCGATAACCTGACGCTTCATGGGAATACCCAGGTGCCTGGCAGTGTTCTTGCACCTTCGGGTGGTTTCAAGTTGAGACCCGGCCAGCCGTTTTCGCCCAAGAGTCTTGCAGGCGATCGCAGTAACGTCATGGCTGCTTACCTGGATCGAGGCTTTCTCAATGCCGAGTTCGACTCCAAGGTCACGCGAGATCCGAACGATCCCACGCGAGTGGATATTACTTACGACATCACAGAGAAGCAGCAGGTTCACGTAAACGATGTGGTTCTTCTCGGCCGACGCGATACGCGTCCAGCACTCATATCCAAGACTGCGAACATCCCTCGCGAATCTCCTTTAAGTCAGGGAAACATGCTCAAGGCAGAGAGCGAGCTCTATAAGTTAGGCATTTTCGATTGGACCAACGTCGACGCACGCCGGCCAATAACAGATCAACCGGATGAAGATGTGCTTGTTCAGGTACACGAGGCCAAGAGGAATACTCTTACCTACGGCTTTGGTTTAGAGATCGCGAGGCGCGGCGGAAATCTCCCGTCGGGCACCATTGCAGTTCCCGGATTGCCACCAGTCAGTACCGGTGGGGCGAACTTCACAGCGAATGAAAATACATTCGTCAGTCCACGCGGATCGGTTGAGTACACCCGCAACAATATGCGCGGATTGGGTGAGTCATGGTCGGTGTCAGCGTTGATGTCGCGGCTGGATCAACGTTTGGTGACCAGCTATGTCGACCCGCATTTCAGGTACTCCAGTTGGAACTCCCTGACCAGTATTTCGATAGAGCGCAACACGGAAAACCCGGTGTTTGCTGCGCGGCTAGGCGAGGCCTCATGGCAACTGGAAAAGCCCCTTAATAAGGATCAAACTCGACGAATACAGCTCCGATACCGATTCCGCCGTACGGTGCTTTCGGACCTCACCATTCCGGGTCTGGTACTTCCGGAAGATACTCACGTACGACTCTCGACGTTGTCAGGAACCTGGATTCGCGATACTCGCGATAAGCCACTGGACGCACATAAGGGTTTTTACGAAACTCTTGACCTGGGAATCACTCCGAAAGCGATTGGTTCCAGCGCAAATTTCGCCCGTTTGCTGGGACAGAGCTCTTACTATCATCCATTAAGCGGCCTAGTGTGGGCCAATCGGATCACGCTCGGTTTGCTGAAGTCATTTGCGGGAAGTTTAGTGCCGACCAGCGAACGGTTCTTCTCTGGCGGCGAGACCACACTGCGGGGATTTCCGATTAACGGAGCAGGACCGCAGCGCACCGTTCCAGCCTGCAGCAACCCGGCAGTGCCCAGCACGTGCGTCAACCTCCAGGTGCCGGTAGGTGGAAATCTATTGTTCGTGGCCAATTCTGAATTGCGGTTCCCGCTTGGGATTAAACAGGGACTGGGCGGCGCAGTTTTTTATGACGGCGGTAACGTCTATCGCGCGATAAACCTGAGCGACTTCGTAAACAATTACACCAACACCGTAGGAGTTGGATTGCGTTATGCCACTCCGGTAGGACCCATCCGCATTGATATAGGCCGGAACTTGAATCCGATACCCGGGCTAAAGCGGACTCAATTCTTCATCACTTTAGGGCAGGCTTTCTAGATTTTAGGTGTGCTTATGGCGTCAAAAAAGAAACTCGGCTGGATAGCGCTGATCGTTGTCATCATTGTGGCCAGCCTCACGCTGGTGGGCTTTGTGACGCTCCGGAGCCGGTGGTTCCACGGTTTTCTTCTAAGCAAAATTCAGCAGCAGGCAAGCGAGGCGATTGGCGGCCAGGTCGAGATCAATAACTTTAACTTTCATCTCTCCGCACTTACGGCCGATGCATACGGAATTGTCATTCACGGCACGGAAGCTGCCGGAACTCAACCGCTTCTCACTGCGGATCAGCTTACAGTGCGTTTGAAGATTGTTTCTTTCCTTAAGAAGAAGGTCGATCTTAATGAAATCATCCTCCGTCATCCGGTGGCGAGAGTCCGTACAAAGAAGGACGGGATGACTAACCTGCCGACCCCGCCAAAGAAGAACAACAGCCAATCTACAGACCTATTCGATCTTGGCATTCGACACGTTCTCTTAACAGGCGGCGAGGTCTACTACAACGACGTCAAGACTCCAGTCAACGCTGATCTGCATGACCTGCAGCTAGAAGTAAAGTCCGCGATTGCGGGAGATCGTTACGACGGCTCACTTTCCTACCGCGACGGTCACCTGGAATACGGTACGCTGAAGCCTCTACCGCACGAGTTGAGCGCGAGTTTTACAGCAAGCCGTAATGAGTTTCAGTTCAAGCCTTTAATCCTGCGCGTAGCTCGCTCGTCATTCCAGCTGGACGGAACCTTGCACGACTTCAGCAACCCACGAGCCGAAGGAAAGTACCGGATTGCCGTGTATCCGCAGGACTTTCGCTCTGCCCTTAGCAGTGCATCGCTGCCAAGCGGAGAGGTGTCGCTGACGGGCGGCTTGCGTTACCAATATGAACCTGCGATCCCTATGCTGCGTAGCGTTGTAATGGATGGGCAGATGGCCAGCCGCGAGCTTGTCGTCGACTCACCGCAACTTCATACAAAGTTGAGTAATTTGCGAGGCCAGTTTCAGCTAGCGAACGGAAACTTGCAGGCGCATCACATAGCGGTCGAGTTGCTTGGCGGACGGGTGACAGCCGACTTGAACATGCGCAAGCTGGATTCGACGCCCGTGTCGAAAGCGCAAGCATCACTTGAGGCCATCTCTCTGGATGGCATGAAGTCTGCGCTCCGCTCCGGAAACATCCGCCAGCTTCCAGTCTCAGGAACTGTAACGGGAACAGCCGATGCCTCGTGGGTCGGCAGTATTCAGACCCTGAGAGCGCGTTCTGACTTTACTCTGCGAGGCGCAATCAAAAGTGCACAAATGGGGGCCACAACTGTTCCCCTGAATGGTGCGGTTCACGTTACCTACGATGGCCCATCCGGAGTAGTCGGGATAACGAACACCCTTCTAACCACGCCGGCCACGCGCATAGCGGTTAATGGCACGGCTGGGCAACGTCTCAATTTAAATCTTCAGGCTCGCGCTGCGGACTTGCGCGAGTTGGATAGTCTTGTTGCTGCTTTGAACAACGCTTCAGCTGGGACTTCTGCTATTGCGAAGAAGAATGCCTCGACAGTCAACCTGGCAGGTATGGCCGATGTGC
>Ga0207657_10005108_pt1 | contig 13749 bp, 11 predicted proteins | sample KBSC33metaG_FD_184316 | JGI IMG/M metagenome (GOLD analysis project Ga0207657, IMG submission 184316) | Corn rhizosphere microbial communities from Kellogg Biological Station, Michigan, USA - KBS C3-3 metaG (SPAdes) (version 2) | ecosystem: Host-associated > Plants > Roots > Rhizosphere > Soil ... | reverse complement strand
CGTCGCTGACCGGCGCCGAGAACCTCGTCATCAGCCGGGCCGACGCGCCCGGCATCATCGACTGGACCAAGGAGACGAAGGCCCTCGAGGCCTTTATGGACCGTATGCCGTTTCGCGTGCCGCTCAAGACCCAGGTCAGCGGCCTGTCGGCCGGCGAGAAGCAGAAGCTCGAAATCCTGAAGCTGCTCTATCTGGACCAGCGCTTCATGATCCTCGACGAGCCGACCTCGGTCCTCACGCCGGGTGAGGCCGACGAGATGCTCGGGCATTTGGGCGGCATGGCCGATCGCGGTGAGATCACCGTGCTGATGATCTCGCACAAGTTCCGCGAGGTGAAGGCGTTCTGCGATCACTTCACCGTCCTGCGCCGTGGCCAGGTCACCGGTGCGGGCGACGCCAAGACCACGTCGATCCCCGACATGAGCGGCATGATGATCGGCGACACGACCATCCGCGAGCGCGCTGGCCGCAAGAAGCACAATGCGCGCGGCGAGGTGCTCGAGCTCGCCGGCCTCTTCGCCGACGACAATGACGGCGCCCCGGCCATCAAGTCGGTCAACCTCAAGATCAAGGGCGGCGAGATCGTCGGCGTCGCGGGCGTCAGCGGCAACGGCCAGTCGGCGCTGGTCGAGGCCCTGAGCGGCCAGCGGCCGCTGAGCGACGGCGGCATCTTCATCCGCGGTGAGCGCTTCGAGCCCAAGCGAGGGCACTTCGACCGCTACAAGGTCTTCGGGCTGCCGGAAGAGCCGCTGAAAAATGCCACCGTGCCCAAAATGAGCGTTGCCGAGAATCTCGCCTTCCGCGATTTCGACAAGCCGCCGGTCGCGAGCTTCGGTTGGTGGATGTCGCCGGGCCCGATGCGCGAGAAGGCCCGCGAGCTGATCAGCAAATACCGGGTCAAGACCACCTCGCCCGATGCACCGATCGAGACTCTCAGCGGCGGCAATGTGCAGCGCGCCGTGCTCGCCCGCGAGCTCAGCGGCGATGTCGACGTTCTGATCGTCGCCAATCCCTGCTTCGGTCTCGACTTCGCGTCGGTGGCCGACATTCGCAGCCAGATCATGGAGCAGCGCAATCGCGGCGCGGCGGTGCTGCTGGTCAGCGAAGACCTCGACGAAATCCTCGAGCTCGCCGATCGCGTTGCGGTCATGTCGGGCGGCACCATCACCTATGTGAGCGCGATCGAGGACACCGACCGCAACACTATCGGCCAGTACATGGCGGGGCATTGATGACGGGCTCGGTGATCGAAGCGATCGCCGGCTTCCCTTCTCCCCTTGAGGGAGAAGGTGGCGCGCAGCGCCGGATGAGGGGTCGCCGCCACATTCGCGACGGCCGGGACAACCCCTCATCCGGCTCGGCCGTCGGCCGATCCACCTTCTCCCTCAAGGGGAGAAGGAGGCTGCCGACTGCAAATGTCGGATCAGACTTATGACCGTCGTTCCCGCACGTCCCTATCCTTACGAATTCGACCCCACGCACACCGCGCTCGTCGTCATCGACATGCAGCGCGACTTCATCGAGACGGGTGGATTCGGCGACAGCCTCGGCAACGACGTGTCGCGGCTCGAGGCTATTGTCCCAACCACGGCCCGGCTCATCGGTCTCTTCCGCACCAACCACTGGCCGATCATTCATACGCGCGAAGCCCACAAGCCTGATCTCAGCGACTGCCCGCCGTCCAAGATCCGGCGCGGCAACCCCTCGCTCCACATCGGCGAGGTCGGGGCCATGGGGCGCCTGCTGGTTGCCGGCGAGCCGGGCAACCAGATCGTCGATGCGCTGCGGCCGGTGGCGGGTGAAATCGTGATCGACAAGCCGGGCAAGGGGATGTTCTGGGCGACCGGTCTCCACGAACGGCTGCAGGGCCTGGGCATCACGCATCTGATCTTCGCCGGCGTGACCACCGAGGTGTGCGTGCAGACCTCGATGCGGGAAGCCAATGACCGCGGCTATGAGTGCCTGCTGATCGAGGATGCGACCGAGAGCTATTTCCCTCAATTCAAGCAGGCGACCATCGAGATGATTGTCGCGCAGGGCGGCATCGTCGGCTGGGTCACGCCATTGAGCGCCCTGGAAGCAGCGGTCGCATGAGCCGGGGCGTCGGACCATGAAGATCAATGATCCGGCAACTCTCGCCCAGGTGACCGCAGCGTTCGAGCGGTATGAGACGGCCTTCGTCACCAACGACATGGCCCTGCTCGACGACTTGTTCGTTCAAGATCCGAGCACGGTCCGCTACGGCGTCGCGGAGAACCTCTATGGCATCGAGGCTGTGCGGGCCTATCGCAAGACGGTGGTCCCGGTCGGGCTCGAGCGTCGCCTCGCAGATGTCCAGATCACGACATATGGAGAAGATTGCGCCGTGGCGTCTGCTCTGTTCTACCGCGACACGGCGCCGGGCAAGGTCGGCCGGCAAATGCAGACCTGGATCCGGACCGAACGTGGATGGCAGGTCGCCGCCGCGCATGTCAGTGTGATCGACGAGCCGAAATAGGCCAAGGGGAGCGAGATGCTGAGGCGGACATCGGCCGAGGAGATCCGGCGCGAGCTGGCAAGCCGCATTATCAGTGGTGATCTAGCTCCCGGAGAGGCTCTCGACGAGACGTCGCTCGCCGGCGAATTCGCCGTGTCCCGCACCCCTGTGCGCGAAGCGCTGCGGCTGCTCGCGGCCAGCGGTCTGGTTGACCAGCGGCCACATGCCAAGACGCTCGTGGCCAAGCCTGAGCCTGAAACCCTGGCCGGGATGTTCGAGGTCATGGGATATCTCGAAGCTCTGTGCGCGGGCCTTTGCGCTGTGATGATGCTGCCGGCGGAACGGGATGCGCTGGACGCGCTGCACCAGGAGATGGCCGGCATCGTCCGCGACGGCGACGCCACCCGCTATGCCGAGGCGAATGACGCGTTCCACGCCGCCATCTACGAAGGGGCGCACAACGCCTATCTCAACGAGATCACCCGGTCGACCCGCCAGCGCCTGCAGCCGTTCCGGCGTGCGCAGTTCGGCGCGCTCGGCCGGCTCGCCAAATCGCACCGTGAGCACAGCGCGGTGGTCGATGCGATCCTGCAGGCCGATCGCGACGCCGCGGAGGCGGCAATGCGCAAGCACATCGCGATCGTCGAGACGGCCTATCAGCAGCTAACGCGCCGCTAGAAACGCCTTCCAGCCGCCGCTCTGGGTGATGTCTTCCGCGTCCCGGACGGCTTCGGCCTCGACCAGAAATCCCTTGGCCGACGTGCCGTCGCTGAAGGCAACGGTGCCGATGCCGAGCGGCGCGGGAATCCGGCTGACAAAACTGCCGAACCCGGCGGCGTCGAGCGACCAGATCTCGACCTTGATCGCCGCTCCCATGCCCTTACCAACGCGCAGCAGCCCAGGCTTTGGCGGTGTCGTCCCCGGCAGGGCATAGAGACGATAATCGGAGGTGGTCTCGGCGGCGCGCAGGAACGTTCCGCCGAGCGCGGTCAATTCGCCGTTGAGCGGCAGACCGCTCAGATGCGCGCCGACGACGGCAATCTCGATGCGGCCGGCGGCGGCGCGCAGGGGCATGGCACGACTATCACCCATCAGTTCGGCGCCGATCGCGGCGAGGGCCCCGTCGGTGCCGGCGCGGCCGACCAGCGTGAGGCTCGAGGGCAGACCGTCGCTGCGCGTGCCCACCGGCACACTGATCGCCGCGAGATCGAGCAGGTTCACGAAATTGGTGTAGGTGCCGAGGTTGGAGTTGAGGGTCACCGGATCGGCATTGACCTCGGCGACTGTGTACATGCGCGGCACCGTCGGCACCGCGAGGCAATCGACGCTTTGCAGCATTGGCAGGGTCTGCCGCTTGAGTTCGGCCAGCCGGTACATCGCCTCGAAGGCGCTCACCGCGCTCAGTCCGTTCGCCCCGCTGATGATCTTGAGCGTCACCGGATAGAAGGCCTCCGGCTGTGACTCGATCAGCGGCTTGGTCGCGGCGTAGCGCTCGGCCACCCAAGGGCCCTCGTAGAGCAGCCGGGCCACGGCGTGCAGCGGCTCGAAGTCGAACTCGACGATGGTGGCGCCAACCGCGGCCAGCTTGTCGAGGTCCGCCGCAAAGGCCGTCTCCGCCGCAGAATCACCGAAGAACCTGCGCTGCCCTGGCCTGGGCACACCGACCCTCACTGTATCGGGCATCGCACCGGCGGCCGGAATCGGCAGTTGCCGCGAATAGGCGTCGGCATGATCGTAGCCTGCCGCCGCCTGTGTCACCCGCAGCGCCGTGTCGACGTCGCGGGCGAAGACCGAGATGGTGTCCAGCGTCCGGCACGCCGGAACCATGCCCGACCCCGACAGCAATCCAAGGCTCGGCTTCAGCCCGACAATGCCGTTCATTCCCGCCGGGATCCGCCCCGAACCGGCGGTGTCGGTGCCCAGCGCAAAGTCGACGATGCCGGCGGCGACGGCAACCGCCGATCCCGAGCTCGATCCGCCCGGTATGAGGTCGGCCCGCAACGCGTTGCGGGGCACCCCATAGGGCGAACGCACGCCGACGAGACCTGTGGCGAACTGATCGAGATTGGTCTTGCCGATAACGATCGCCCCGGCTCTGGCGAGCCTTTCCACCACAAAGGACGAGTGGTCCGGCTGATAGGAGAACGCCGGGCACGCGGCCGTCGTCGGCAGCCCGGCAACATCGATGTTGTCCTTAACCGCAAAGACCAAGCCGTAGAGCGGCCTCCCCGCCGGCCCTGTCGCCTCGAGCGCCGTCGCCTCCTGCGCGACCTCGGCTTCCGGCCTTAGAGTGATGAACAGCGCAGGATCGTCATAGCTTCGGAGCGCAGCGTAGGCACGACTGACCGCCTCGGTTGGCGACGTGCCCTGCGCCTGATCGTTGGTCACAGCATTGCTCCAAGTTTCACCACTCCGAAATTGTGCACACAACTGCGGCAAATCAAAGCGCAATGTGTACATGCTGTGGGGTGTATGTGAGAGCGCCGTCTGCGGTCGGGGTCGGCGCCATCGAACTACATTGCAGGGTGGGATGTTTGCCGTCCGTTCATCATTCGGACGGAGTTTATCGGCCCTCCCGCACGCTGGATGCGTTGGTAGGCGCGCATTAAACCCAGGGTGCGACCCTGCTCGAATGGAAACGTCGCCCGCCGAAAAGGCTGATGCCCAGCTGCTCCGCTTCGACCAAAGCGGTGCGCTTCTGCGCAAGGTCGCGCAAAGCGCCGCGGTTGGCATGGCCCTTATCGGCATCAATGGGCTGATCCTCTACGCCAACCGCGCTTACGAGACGATGCTCGGCTGGGAGCCGGACGCCGCGCTGGGTCTTGCGAATGCTGACGTCATGTCGGCCGAAGATCGCGAGCTCATGAAGCTGCGTTTCGGCCAGTTGATGCGCGGGGAGGTCGAGGACTTCCAGGCCGAATGCCGGATGGATCACCGCGACGGCGGCCAGCTCTGGGTGTTGATGACGGCAACCTTGCTGCGGAGTGAGACCACCACCCGGCCGCTCTACGTCATCGTCCAGATCGTCAATATCGACCGTCAGAAGCGCGCCGAAGCTGCCCTGGCCAAGAGCGAGAGCCTTTGGAACCACGCGCTCGAATCGGCCGGGCAGGGTGTCTGGGATTGCGACGTGCCCTCCAACGAGATCGTCTACTCGCGCGTCTGGCGAAAGATGCGGGGCATTCCCGAGGACGAGGCGGTCGATCCGGCGCAAAGTGCGTGGCTGGCCCGCGTTCACCCCGACGACGTGCAACGCGTGCTGTCGGCGTCGCGACAGCAGGGCCAAGGCGCGGATGGATTCGACACGCTCGAGTATCGGGAGCGGCACCGCGACGGGCACTATATCTGGATCCTGAGCCGGGGCCGCCCGGTCGAATGGGACGAGGCCGGCAATGCGACCCGCTCGGTGGGCACCGATACCGACATCACCCGGCTGAAGACTGCCGAGGCTCAGGTGGCCGAGGAGAAGGAGCGCCTCCGCGTGACCCTCGATTGCATCGGCGAGGGTGTGATCTCGACCGACGCCGAAGGACGTATCCGGTTCATGAACCCGGTCGCAGAAGTTTTGACAGGCTGGGATGAAAGTCACGCCATCGGCCGCGTTCTACCCGAAGTCTTCGCCACCAGCTACGAGGCGACAGGTGCGTCGGCTCCAGACGTGATCGCGGCATGTCTCGCCTCGGGTGGCGCGCGGGAAATCGACGCCGATGTGATCCTTGCGGACCGGGAGGGAAAGAGACGTGGCGTAAGCGGTACGGCGTCGCCGGTCCAGGACGCGAGCGGTGGCACGATTGGTGCCGTGCTCGTCTTCAAGGATGTGACGAGCTTTCAGGAAGCGCAACGCCAGCTGACTCATTCGGCCAACCACGATGGGTTGACCGGCCTCCCCAACCGCTCGGCATTTGCACGCGCATTGACGGACGCCTCACGCGCCTCCGGCGTCGGCCAGCAAGGCTCCGCCCTGTGCTTCATCGATCTCGATCGCTTCAAGCCGGTCAACGACACCGCCGGGCACGCGGCAGGCGACCACCTGCTGAAGATCGTCGCGAAGGTCATCCGCGCGGCATGCAGACCACAGGACTTCGCAGCGCGACTGGGCGGCGACGAGTTCGTCGTACTGCTCGACGACTGCCCCATTGAAGATGCCGAGCAGGTCGCACGAAGGATCGTCGAGTCCGTCGCCGCGATCGACTTCGAATGGAGCGGCAAGCACTATTCGATCGGTGCATCAGTGGGCGTGGCTGCGGTAGGCGCCGGCTCCGCCGATGAAGCGCTCGCCCGCGCCGACGCGGCCTGCTACGCCGCGAAGGCGAACGGCCGGGGCCGCGTGGTCCCTGCACTTTAGCTTTGGCGCCCACTCGTTCCGGGGCTCACAACCGGTGAGCTCCAGGGAGTTACAGCGCGGCCCGCCGTGCTCCAGGTCTGATAGCCGGCCTGCTCCGACATAAGAGAGCCTGGCCGCGGCTCGGACTGACGGCCGCTGCTAGGACGCGGTGGCCGCCTTCAGCTTCGACAGCGCGCGGATCTTCACACGCACGCTGGCCGGCTTTGCCGCGCCGGGTACCATCTCGCCAGTCGATGGATTGCGGATCATCGTGCCGGCTTTGCGGGCGGGGACCTTGCGAAGCGAGATCTTGAGGAGACCGGGCAGCGTGAACTCGCCGACGCCGCGGGGGTGGATCGAGCCCATCATGACGTTTTCGATGGTGGCAAGTACGCCCTTGGCGACGTCGCGCGTCACGCCATTTTCTTCAGCAATCAAGTTGACGAGGGCCGACTTGGTCAGCGTTTCCTTTACCGGCTTGGTCTTGGCGGCGGGTTGCTTGGCCGAAATCTTCGTGGTGCGCGTCTGAGCCAAAGGAGTCTCCTGGTAAGTTTGAAAGATCGCGAACCAGCTACTAGCAATTACATCGGAGCACACCAAGGAGAAGGTGAGCGAAGTCACAGGCTAGGCAAGGGCCGGGATCTCTCGCCGGTTCGCCAGGCTGTTGGCATCCTGCGCCATCGGCATCGAGCCTCAAGAGGCAATGTGCTGAGCATTGAGTCACTTAGACGGATCGGCAGCGCGTGATCTCTGGCCTGGGCGCTGCTCGCCGCCGAAGCAAAAACCTCAGTTCCTTCGGACGTACTGCCCGCCGCGCACCGTCGCCGATATGGCGATGCGCTCGGGCGCCGATATTCTGGCGCCGATCGAATCGACAAGGTCGTGCTGGCCGGGCTCGAGGCTGAATACCGTGGCGTCGCCGACCGATCCGAGCTGAAGGGTCCCAAGGCCAGGCCGGCGTATTGCGGCCGCCGGCGCCACCGTAGTCGCCCGCACCACGTCGGCCAAAGGTGCCCCGAGCGCCAGGAACTTCGACAGTGTCGTTGCCTGGTCGAAGACCGGACCGGCGAGATTGAGGTCGTGCACGTCGGAGGAAATCGTGTCCGGCATGAACCCGGCGGTGAGCATCCTGCGCGCGACCTCGAACGAGAAGGAGCCCATGCCGTGACCAATGTCGAACAAGACGCCGCGCTCGCGGGCGGCAAAGGCGGCGTCCCGTGGTCGCCCGTCGACCAGCACCGGCGAATTGGGAAAGGGACGGAAGCAATGGGTCAGCACATCGCCGGGCCGCAGGCGTGCGATCACCTCGTCATAGGTTGGCGGCGGCTCGTCGATATGGGCCATCAAAGGCAGGCCTGCTTCTTCGGCGACCTGCAGCGCGATGTCGAGCGGCGCGACGCCAGAATCGCCGCTCGCAAATCGCCCGACGCGAACCTTGATGCCGACGATGGTGTCGCGATTGGCCCGCGCGACCTCGACGGCGTCGATCGGGCTGATGAGGCGCATATCGCCGCTTTCGCCGACCATGATGCGGCGGGAAAATGCGAAGATGCCGGCAAAGGATACATGCAGATAGGCGAGAATGTGCACGCGGCTGGGTTCGATGACGTGCTTGAGGAAACCCCTGTAGTTGCCCGGACCGGCGCTGCCGGCGTCGACCAGGGTGGTGACGCCGCCTTGCTCGGCCACGGTGTCGGGGTCGACGCCCAATGAGGTGCCGCCCCAATAGACATGCGTGTGCAGGTCAATGAAGCCAGGGGACACGATGCGTCCCGAAACGTCGTGTATCCGGGCGCCGGGGGACGAAAGGTCCGAGCCAATGGCCGCGACCTTGCCGGCGGCGAAAGCGACGTCGGCCTGCGTGTCGAGGTTCTGCGACGGGTCGAGCACGCGCCCACCCTTGAGGATCAGGTCGTAGCTCAAGTCCGGCACCGGTCAGTCACCGAGTGGCTCGTCGGCATGGCCGTTGGTTGAACGCAGCAGCTCGAGCTTGATCCGGCGCATTCGTTCCTGCGCCTCGCGTGGCCGGCTGTAGGCGGTCGCCGCCGCGAGCAGATCGACGGTAGCGAGCAGGGCGTAGCGGGAGGCGGTGGGCTTGAGCGCGTCGGGTGCTTCCGGCACGTGCACACACAGGGCGATATCGGCCAGCGACGCGAGCCGGCTCTTGGGCTTGGTGATCGCAACTACAAGTGCACCGTAGCGCTTGGCGATGCTGGCCGCCTCGATGACATCGGCCGCATTGCCGGTCGTCGATACCGCGATGACGACGTCGGACTTGCCCAGTGTCGAGGCGATCATGCGCATCAGATGCGGATCGGAGGTATGCGAAACCGCGACACCCAGCCGGAAGAAGCGGTGTTCTATTTCAGTGACGGCGACCGTGGAGCCGCCGCCGACACCGAATGCCGCAAGCTTGCCGCAGGCAGCGATGGCCTCGGCGGCAGCTTCGACGTCGTCCTTGCGGAGCTGCTCCTCAGCCGAAGCGATAGCGCGCCGGATCTCCTGGAAAACCGAGCGCCACATGGCCGGCTGGGCAAGGTCGGTCCCCACATGCGGCGGAGCTTCCAAGTAGATACGGCCCACGACCATGCTCTGGGCGAGCATGACCTTGAGGTCGCGCAAGCCCCTGCAGCCAACAGCACGACTGAAGCGGGTGACGGTCGGCTCGCTCACACCGGCCCGGTGGGCCAGCTCGGCGCTGCTCGAATGCACGGCAAAGCCGACGTCGGCAAGGATCGCTCCTGCGACGCGCTGCTCGGCCGGACGCAGCGACGGCATTGCCTGCTTGATCGCCAAGATGATGTCGACGGCCGCGCTCTGCTCAACTGTCCTCAGTTGCTGAGAGGGGGCCGAAGGCGCCGATCTTGGGGAGGCTCCCCGCTGTGCCTTGGATGCCAATGCGATCCCTGACGGTGTCAAAAGACTGAGCCGCGACCCGACCCTGTAGGAAATAAACCAAAGCTGTTGCTCCTCGAAAGTCAAGGAATTACGGGCCGAAGGAGGTCGATATCTACAAGGGGCTTGAAACTGCGGCACCGATGTATGAAAGTTTCCTACACGGGAGGGGAGTTCCCGTCGCGCCACCGCGCACCCTGGAAGGTCGGGGCAGAAGTCTTGGAGGGGAACATCATGAAGTCTGGACTGAGGGGACTAATACGTGGGGCCGCGGCACTCGTCGTCGCCCTTTTGACGGTTCCGGTGTCGCACGCTGAAGCGGCCGGCGGAACGTTGCGCTACGCTGCCGTCAGCGAACCAGCACCGCTCGACGTGATGCTTACGACAGCCGGCGTGAGCCTGGTAATCGGCATGCACGTTTTCGAAGCGCTCTACACCATCGACTCGCACTACCAGCCGCAGCCGATGCTCGCCGACAGCGAGAAGCTGGAGGACGGTGGCAAGACCATCATCATCGCGCTCCGGCAGGGGGTGCATTTCCACAATGGCAAGGAGATGACCTCGGAAGATGTCGTTGCCTCGCTCAAGCGCTGGGCCCAGTACGGCGTACGTGGCAAGCTGCTGTTCACTGAAGGGTCTTCGGTCGAGGCGACCGGCAAATACGAAGTGACCATCAAACTGCCGGTGCCCAACGGTGCCTGGAAGAACCTGCTTGCGCACCTCGAGGGCGGGCCGGCGATCTATCCGTCCGAAATCGCCAGCAAGGCGACCGAAAAGCCGATCGAGCAGGCCGACTACATCGGCACCGGTCCCTACATGTTCAAGGAATGGCGGCCGAACCGCTACATCGAGATCGACAAATTCGACGGCTACAACGCGCGGAGCAATCCCGGCGACGGCTATTCCGGCAAGCGCGAAGCGAACTTCGACAGTATCCGGTTCATCCCGGTGCCGGATGTCGGCACCCGCGTGAGCGGCATCCAGGCCGGCGACTACGATTATGCCGAAACGATCTCCGGCGACCTCTATGACCAGCTGAGCGGCGATGCCTCGGTGAAGGTCGTCAAGGCGGGGGCGCCGCTGTTCGGCCTGTTCTTCACCAACAGCAAGGCCGGAATCCTCAAGGACAACTTCAAGCTGCGTCGGGCCATTGAAATGGCGTTCTGTCGCGATGATGCCCTGCGCGTTTCGTTCGGCCCGCAGGCGCTCTGGAACGCCCAGGGTTCGATCTTCCCGCCGGGGAACTTCTGGTACTCGACAGCGGGAACCGACAAGTACAACGAGTGCGACCCTGCCGGTGCCAAGGCATTGGCCAAGGAGGCCGGCTACGACGGCACGCCGATCCGACTGCTCACCTCGACCAACTACCAGACGCACTACGACCAGGCGACGGTGTTCGTCCAGCAGATGGCGGCAGCCGGGATCAACGTGCAGATGATCGTGGTCGATTGGGCGACGCTGCTGAAGATGCGTGGCCAGCCTGAGCAATGGGACATGTTCATCACCCACCACGGCGGGCCACCGGACCCGATCCTCCTGACCTTCCTCAACGAAGGCTACCCGGGCTGGTGGACAACCCCGGAGATCACCGCGCTGCGCAAGGAGTTCACCAGTACGGCCGACATCACCGCGCGAAAGGCGGTCTGGGACAAGATCCAGACGCTCTATTACGAGCAGACGCCGGCGATCAAAGTGGGCGACGCCTACTCGTTCGACATCGTGTCGCCCAAGGTGCAGAACCTGGTCTCGCCGCTGTTCTGGCCGGTGTTCTTCAACGCGTCCTTCAAATAGCGGTCGCCCGCACGGTCCGGCCGCCCCGATCGGCGGCCGGATCGATACAGGCGAAGCCAAATGCGGTGCGCCGTCAGGATGTGCGAATGTGGTCATATGCCCTGAGACGCGCCGGCGCGACGGCGGTCACCCTCGCGGCGGCCTCCGTCATCATCTTTGCCTTCATTCACCTGATCCCGGGCGATCCCATCTACGTCATGCTCGGTGACAGTGCGACGCCCGACCAGGTCGAGACGGTTCGCCACACGCTCGGGCTGGATCAGCCGATCCTGGTGCAGTATGCCGCGTGGGTCGGTGCGGTGCTGCAGGGCAACCTCGGTCACTCGATCTTCTACGACGCGCCGATCCTGTCGGTGATCGCCGACCACGCCGAGACGAGCATTCTCCTCGCCAGCCTGACGATGGTCTGGGTGCTGCTCATTGGGGTGCCCATCGGGATGGTCACCGCGATGCGTCATGGCAGCTGGCTCGACCAGGGGCTATCGGGGCTCGCCATGCTGCTGGCGTCGGTGCCGACATTTTGGGTCGGCCTCTACATGATCCTGATCTTCGCCGCGTGGCTCGGCTGGCTGCCGAGTTCCGGCTTCCCGTCGCTCCTCGACGAGGGCGGACTGGCCAACCTGCGATACCTCATCCTGCCCAGCATCACCCTGGCGGCGCCGAACGCAGCGCTGATCCTGCGTCTGACCCGCGCCAGCATGCTCGATGTGAGCCGCGAGGACTATGTGCGCACCGCCCGGGCGAAGGGGATCCGGCCCTGGCGGGTGGTGACCCGGCATATCTTCCGCAACGCGCTGCTGGCGGTGGTTTCTGCCTTCGGCTTCACCTTCGCGGCGCTGATTTCGGAAGCAGTGGTCACCGAGACGGTGTTCGCGCTGCCCGGCATCGGCCGGCTGGTCGTGCAATCGATCCTGCAGCGCGACTACCCGGTGATCCAGGGCGTCGTGCTGGTGATCGTGGTGCTCTACCTGCTGGTGAACTTCCTGGTCGACATCTCCTATCGCCTGCTCGATCCGAGGGTTGAACTGCAATGACGATGGCGAGTGGCACACCGGGGCGGCTCGCGGTCATGCGGTCGGGGATCGGGCGTCTTGGCGTTCGGCCCATTGCGCTGATCGGGCTCGGCATTCTCCTCGTCGTCCTGGTCGCGGCAATCGCGGCGCCTCTGATCGCGCCCTATGATCCGGATACCTACGACGCGCTGATCCGGCTCAGTCCGCCCAACCCCGCGCACTGGTTCGGCACCGACCAGTTCGGACGCGATACGCTGTCGCGGGTCATTCATTCGGCCCGCATGGCATTGCTGGTGGGTGTCGGTGTGGTGACGTTCGCGCTCGCGACGGGCGTTCCCATCGGGGTGTTCTCCGCCCTGTTCCCGCGCCTGGGTCGAGTGTCGATGCGGGCCGTCGACGTGCTGATGGCCTTTCCCTCGCTGCTGCTGGCGCTGGGGCTGATCGTCATCCTGGGACCGAGTGTCGCCAACTCGATCATCGCCATCGGTGCCGGGTTCCTGACGACCACCGCGCGCATCGTCTACGGGCTGACGCTGAGGCTCAAGACCGAGACCTATGTCGAGGCGGCACGCAGCATGGGATCGCGGACGGGATGGCTGGTGCTCAAGCACATCCTGCCCAATCTGGTTTCGCCCCTGCTGGTCCAGGCGAGCTTCGTGTTCGCCTTCGCACAGCTGAGTGCCGCGTCGCTCGACTTTCTCGGCCTCGGAGCGCCACCCGGCATTCCGAGCTGGGGCAACATGCTGGCGGAGTCGCGCAATTTCATCACCCGCGCGCCGTGGCTGCTGTTCTTCCCGGGCATGATGATCGTACTCACCGCTTTCGCACTGAATCTGGCCGGCGACGCGCTGCGCGACAGGCTCGATCCGCGGTTCCGCGGACTCTTTCGCGGCGAGGGTTGAAAGGTGTTCGCGGTTGACAACCTGACGGTCTCGGTGGGCCCCCAGGGGAGGCCGATCGACATCGTCGACCGCGTCAGCTTTTCGATCCTGCGAGGAGAGGTTCTGGGCCTGGTGGGCGAGTCCGGCTGCGGCAAATCCATGACGTCCCTCGCCGCCATGGGCCTGCTGCCCAAGCCGGGTCCCCGGATCCGGTCGGGACGCGTTCTGCTCGACGGCGCGGACGTGACGCGGCTCGAGCCCTGGCAGCGGGTCGAAGCAGGACACGACGCGATGGCAATGATCTTCCAGGAACCGATGACCTCGCTCAACCTGGTGCGGCGCGTCGGTGATCAGATCGTGGAGGCGGTG
>Ga0207657_10005107_pt1 | contig 13751 bp, 10 predicted proteins | sample KBSC33metaG_FD_184316 | JGI IMG/M metagenome (GOLD analysis project Ga0207657, IMG submission 184316) | Corn rhizosphere microbial communities from Kellogg Biological Station, Michigan, USA - KBS C3-3 metaG (SPAdes) (version 2) | ecosystem: Host-associated > Plants > Roots > Rhizosphere > Soil ... | reverse complement strand
CCTGGGCATCCTCGACACCCCGTTCGCGCGAGTGGTGCTCGGGGTCGCCGTGCTCGAGGATCTCGTGCTCTACGTCGTGCTGGCCACGGCGATCGGCTATGCGGGGACGACCGGTGCCGCGCTCTTCGGCTTGCCATCCGCGCTCGGGATCACGGCCGGCTCACACGCCGATCTCGTCTACCACGTGACAGCCACGCTCGCATTCCTGGGCGCATTCCTGGTGGCCGGCCCGCCCGCCTACCGCTGGATCGGCAGCCTCGAGCTGAACGTGATCCAGCGCGCCACCCCGATCGCACACCAGCTCACGTTCATGCTGCTGACGACAGCTGCCGCCCTGATGCTTGGGCTCGAGGCGTTCTTCGGGGCGTTCGTGGCCGGGATCGTGGTGGCCGCCACCGAGCCGAAACCGTCGCAGGCCACGCTGGCGATCAGGAGCTTCTCACTCGCCTTCTTCATACCCGTCTACTTCGCCGGAATCGGCCTCGGGCTTGACCTGATCCACGGCTTCGACGTCGTCTTCTTCGTCGGATTCCTCCTGGCCGCGTGCGTCATCAAGGCAGCCAGCGTCTACCTCGGGGCCCGCGTGGCCGGCGAGGACAGCTTCAGCTCTCTCAACCTGGCGATTGCGATGAACGCTCGCGGCGGGCCGGGCATCGTCGTCGCCTCGACAGCGTTTTCCGCCGGCATCATCGATCAGGACTTCTTCGCGGTGTTGGTGCTGCTGGCCATCCTCACCTCGCTGGCCGCGGGCACCTGGCTCGAGCGGGTACCGCGCGACCGGCTGCTCGCCCGGCCCGTGACGTCCGGTCCCGCGGTCGTGGTCGAGGAAGACACGGTCACCTAGGCGCGCGGCTGGCCGGCGGCGTCGCTCAGACCCAGTCGTCATACAGCGCGAAGTACCGCCCCCGCAGTGCGATCAGCTGCTCGTGCGTTCCCGTCTCGATCACCTCGCCATGTTCGAGCACGATGATCAGGTCGGCGCGGCGGATCGTGCTCAACCGGTGCGCCACCACGAACGACGTGCGGTGCTGGAGCAGCGCGTCCAGCGCCTGCTCGATCCTGGCCTCAGTCGGGATGTCCACGCTGGACGTGGCCTCGTCGAGGATCAGCAGGTGCGGGTTTGCGAGCAGCGCCCTCGCGAACGCCACCAGCTGGCGCTGGCCGATCGAGAGCCGCCCGCCGCGCTCCTCGATCTCCTCGTCGTAGCCGTTCGGCAGCTCGCGGATGAACCCGTCCGCTCCCACCGCGGTGGCCGCGGCCACGACGTCCTCGAACGAGGCATCCGGACGCCCGAACGCGATGTTGTCGCGCACCGAGCCCGCGAACAGGAACGCCTCCTGCGGCACGATCCCGAGCTTGCGGCGCAGCGACCGCACGGTCACGTCGCGCACGTCCCGGCCGTCGATCAGGATGCGCCCGCCGGTCGGGTCGTAGAAGCGCGCCAGCAGCTTCACGATGGTCGACTTGCCGGCCCCGGTGTGGCCGACCAGGGCCACCGTCTGGCCGGGCTCGACCTCGAACGAGATGCCGTGCAGCACCTCGGCCGTGTCCTCGCGGTAGCTGAAGCGGACATCCTCGAACTGGACCCGGCCCCAGATCTCGGGCAGATCCTCCGCCTCCGGCGCGTCCTGCATCTGCGGCTCGGTCTCCATCACCTCGAACACCTTGTCCAGCGCGGCCGTGCCGGCCAGGAACGTCTGGTAGAACTGCGACAGCTGCTGCACGGGGTCGAAGAAGTTGGTGAGCAGGCCGATGAACACGAACAGCGCGCCGGCGCTGAGATCGCCCTCCAGCACCCGCACGCCGCCGTAGCCGAGCACGATCGCCATCGCCGTCGCCGACAGCAGGTCGACGAACGGGAAGTAGATGGCGCTGACCGTGACCGTCCGCTGGTTGGCCTCGCGGTAGGAGTCGTTCACCCCGATGAAGCTGCGGTAGTTCGACGCCTCGCGCCGGAACGCCTGCACCACCCGCACGCCCGAGATGTCCTCCTGCAGGTTGGCCGTGACCTCGCCCAGCCGCTCGCGCGTCTGCCGGTAGGCGATCGCCGAGTAGTGCCGGTAGATCCCGGTCGCGATTGCCATCCCGGGGAACACGACCAGCGTCGCCAGCGCCAGCTTCCAGTCCAGGATCAGCAGCACGACGGCCGAGCCGGCCAGCGTGATCGAGTTCTGGACGAGCGTGGTGGGGCCGTCCGTGACCAGCGTGTTCAGGGCCTCGATGTCGTTGGTCAGCCGCGAGATCACCACGCCCGCACGGGTGCGCTCGAAGTACCCCAGGTCGAGCGTCTGCACGTGCGTGAACAGGTCGCTTCGCAGATCGGAGAGCACCCGCTCGCCGACCCACGTGGTCAGGTAGCTCTGCACCACGGCGAACACCCAGCCCAGCAGCGCCACCAGCAGGTACGCCGCCACCCACAGCTCCACCTGGCCGAAGTCGCCGGGGGTGATGCCGCGGTCGATCGCCTGCTGGGCCATCAGCGGGCCTCCGATCGTCGTGGCGGTGACCCCCAGCAGCGCCCCGATGGCGGTCAGCGCGCGCAGCTTGTGCGGCCACGTGTAGCGCACCAGCTGCCTCACCCGCCGGGAGGTGCGCCGCAGCCCCAGGCCGCTCGACGTGGCGCCGCGCGCGCTGATGTGGCCACCGAACGAGGCCGGCCTCACGCCACGTCCTCCTTCTCGATCGGCGCGCCGTCCGGGTCGAGTTGCACGAACGTCCGCTCGACCAGGCCGTGGTTGTAGATCTCCTGGTAGACCGGGCTCCGCTCGAGCAGCGCCGCGTGTTCGCCCTGGGCGACGATGCGGCCGTGGTCGAGCACCACCACGTGCGTGGCCAGCGAGATGGTGGACAGCCGATGGGCGATGATGAGGGTGGTGCGGCCCTGCATCACCTCGCGCAGCGCCAGCTTGATCCGGGCCTCGGTGTTCGCGTCGACGGAGGCGGTGGCGTCGTCCAGGATCAGCACCCGCGGGTCCATCAGCAGCGCGCGGGCGATCGCGATCCGCTGGCGCTGGCCGCCCGACAGCGACAGGCCGCGCTCGCCGACGCGCGTGTCGTAGCCGTCGGGCAGGTCGCTGATGAACTCGTGAGCCTGAGCCCGGATCGCCGCCGTCACGATCTGCTCGGGCGTGGCCGCAGGCGCGCCGTAGGCGATGTTCTCGGCCACGGTGGTCGAGAACAGGAACGTGTCCTGGCTGACGATGCCGATCTGCGCGCGCAGCGAGTCGAGCGTCAGCTCGCGCACGTCGGCGCCATCCAGCAGCACCCGGCCCCGGTCAACGTCGTAGAAGCGCGGGATCAAGGTGGTGAGGGTGGTCTTTCCGCAGCCGGTGGGCCCGATCAGCGCGATCGTCTCGCCGGCCGGGATCTCGAGGTCGATCTCCGACAGCACCGGCCGTTCGCGGTCGTAGCCGAACCCGACCTGCTCGAACCGCAGCACGCCGGGACCGTCCGGCAACGGGCGCGCATCCGGCCGCTCGACGATGTCGCGCTCCTCGTCGAGCACCTCGAACACGCGCTCGCCGGACGCCATCGCACGCTGGTACTGACCGACCCACATCCCGATCGCCCGCAGCGGCAGCACCAGCAGCGCCAGGTACGCGTTCACAGCGAAGAACTGCCCCAGTGTCAGCTGGCCGTGCACGACCTGGTAGCCGCCCACCAGCATCACCCCGGCGATCGCGACGCTGGGCAGCGCCGTCATGCCCGGCACGTAGGCGGCCTGCAGTCGGGCTGCGCGCAGCGCCTGGCGAAAGATCCGCTCCGACCCCGCCCGGAACCGATCCGACTCGTTCTGTTCCTGCGCGAACGCCTTCACCACGCGCACCCCCACGACATTCTCCTCAGCGCGGGTGGTGACGTCGGCGACTCGCTGCTGCACCTCCTTCAGCACGGGGTGGCTGACCCGCGAGTACCGGTAGGCCATGTAGGCCAGCACCGGCGTGATCGCGAGCGCGATCAGCGTCAGCTGCGCGCTGATCAGCGTCATCACCACCAAAACGCTGACCACGGTGAACACGTGCTGGGAGAAGAAGATCAGGCCGTAGCCGAGGAACACCCGCACCGCCTGCACGTCGACCGTGGCCCGCGACATCAGCTGCCCGGTCTGATGCCGGTCGAAAAAGCGGTAGGAGAGTCGCTGCATGTGGCCGTACATGCGGTTGCGGAGGTCGTACTCGACGGCCAGTGACAGCCTGCCCGCCAGCCAGCGCCGGAACAGCATCATCACGCCCTTGAGCACGCCCGACGCGATGATCAGCAGCGAGTAGGTGTAGATCTGCGAGCGGCTGTCGCCCGCCTGCGCCGCGTCGATCACCCTGCCCGTCAGGTAGGGGATCAGTAGCCCGGCCGCCTGGCTGCCCGCGGCGAGCACCGCGGTGATGATCACCTCACCCCGGTAGGGGGCCAGAAAGCCGAGCAGGCGGCGGAAGGTCGACATACGACCAGCCTAGCCGCCCGCTTCGTGGGCTTATGCCGTTGCTAGTGGCTCTGCGTGCCGTTGCGCAGCTGGTCGAGCAGCACCCCGAATGAGACGCCCTCGAGATGCGCGATCACCCAGAGACCGACGATCGCCAGCACCGCGACGTACACGAGTCCCTGAGAGATCTCTGTGGCGACGCTGCCACGCTCGCTGTTGAAATTCCGGTACACCAAGGACCCCTTCCAAGACGATTCCGGCGCACGACCCCTCGTGCGTTACTTCAGTTATCGACGCGCGTGGAAGGTTCCCCTATCACCCGAAATCGTGAGCGCTATTCGTCCTCGATGACGGCCGGGCCGAGCCGGGCCGACAGCGCCGTGCTGGCCGCGCGGCTCTCGGCGCGGGCCGCGGCCTCCTCCGGGTTGCGCTGATCCTCCGAACCGCTCTCGGCGCTCTGCGCGGCCAGCGCGGAGATGGTCTTGCGCGACAGGTCGGAGATCTCGGTGATCTCACAGCCGGCCCGGTAGCGCTCGTAGGGCGCCGGATCGATGCGCACGACGCGCGCCTCCAGGTCGATGGCGCGGCTAGAGAGGACGGCCTGCACCCGCACCAGGTCACCGGTGGCCAGCTCCTTCTGGGTGACGAAGGCGCAGCCCGTGGCCGAGATGTCGACCAGGCGCACGTCGAGCTCGGTGTCGCGCGGGAGCGAGCGGCAGTACTTGATCCTGGCGCTTGCCGGAGTGGAGACGGCCACCCGTGGAGATGCGCGGCGGGCCTTTCGGTGGCGGACGCCGCTCACGGCCATGTGAACCTGCGCCTCGGGGATGCTGTGGAAGAAGTGCTCGACCACCTCGAACTCGACCTCGTAGCGGCCGCGGCCGGGGTGGTAGAGGCGGGCCAGCAGGTGCAGGTCGTCGCGGATGGCTCCGCGTGGCGCGTAGCCCAGCAGCAGGTCGTCCTCGCGCTCGGAGATCCTGAGGGGAAAGCAGCCGCCATCCTCCGACAGGACGTCGACAGTCTCTGGCAGCTCCGGCAGGACGCCGAGGGCCAGAGTGAGGAGCTCTTCCCGAGTGGGTTCTGACATGTTCGCACCCATAATCGGCGGGGAGGGGTGACACCTGTAGGCGCTTTCGCACACCGGGCCCGTGCAGTACGCTACACGCGACCGTGAATCACGCAGACTTCTGGGTGGTGATGTTCCTTGCCGTGGGCCTGAAGCTGCCGTTGATCGGCCTGTTCTACGTGATCTGGAAGGCTGCCAAGCTGGGCGATCAGGCGCACGCTGAGCGGGGGAGCGCGCCGGTCTCGCGAATGGCGCTGTGCGGCTACTGCGGCACTCGCATCACCATCGGCTATGACGCCGGCAGGGTCCACCAGCGGGCCGCCGGGATCGCCGCCCGCACGGGGCAGGCGGCGTTTGACGTGGAGACGCGGCTGGTGCGCGAGGAGTTGGCGCTGCCCGACCGCTACCCGGTGGAGCCGACGCGCTGCCCGGGCTGCGGCGAGCACACGGTGTGGGCGCCGATCGAGGCACTCCCCGACGGTGCAGCGCTCGCGCTCGAGCCGCTACGGCCCGACCTGAACTAGCGAGAGTCTTGGCGGGGCGCGCGGCGGCGGTTCAGCGACTGCTGGCTGCGGGCGGCGGAGCGCAGCACGGCCAGGTCTGGGTCGCGCTGCTCGGCGGAGTCGTCCCGCTGGTAGCGTTCGGCCAGGCGCAGCAGCAGGTGCCGGTCGGCCTCGAGGATGGTCGTGATCTCGCTGCCGACGCGGTTGCGGCCGTAGACGGCGGGGCCGGTGTGCACGACGCGCACCTCGAACCGCACCAGCTGGTCCTCGATGTACGTCTCCAGCTCGAGCAGGTCGCCGGCCGCCAGCCGCCGCTCGGTGACGAAGGCGGCGCCGGTGGGAGACGCGTCGGCCAGGCGAACGTCGAACAGCTCGCCTCGCTCATAGGCGTGGGCGTAGAGCACGCGTGCCGTGGCCAGCTCGGCGAGGTGGGCGCGGGCCGCCACGCGGGTGGCGCTGCGCGGATCGACCGAGACCACGTTCAGGTGCAGCATCAGATCGTCGCCCGACTGGAAGTAGGAGCGCAGGATCGAGAAGTGGATGTCCCAGCCCTCGCCGCGATCGTCTCGCAGCCGCGCCTCGAGCACGAGGTCGTCGCGCACCAGGTTGCGGGCGCCGTAGGCGTAGACGAGGTTGCCCTCGACGGCGGCCAGGGTGAGCGCGAAGGACCCGCCCTCGGGCGACAGCACCTCGACCGAGCAGGGCAGCGGCGGGAGCAGGCTGAGGGCGGAGCGCAGGAGCTCGCTGGGCTGTGCGGGATACATCGTCTCTGGTATCGGCCGATCGGCGAAATCTTTGAATTCGCACCGACGCGTCAGCACAGCAGGCACAGGTCCGACCACCAGCGCGCGTAACGGGCGTAGGTGGCCCGCGAGCCGGGCGGGCCGGTGGTGACCGCCTCGGGGTCCGACCAGACCTGCTTGCTCCAGGGCGGCGTGGCGCCGGGATCGAAGGCGGGCGCTCCCCGCCGGGCCTGGTCGGCCGGAAGCAGCTGTGGCGGCTGCTGCGGCAGCGACCCGTCCCAGCGGTCGCCGGCCAGGTCGATGGCCGCCTGTCGCAGCGAGCCGGCGTGGCTGCCCGACGCCCGGTAGACGGTCGCCGGGTACGCGGCCCAGTCACCGCTGCGCAGCTCCCACCACGGGTGGCGGCCATTCCACCCGAGGTGCGCCGAGGCCCGCGCGCCGACCACCGTGCCGTCGTCGCGCAGCTTGACGATGACGCCCTCCCAGTCGTCGCGGTGGTAGCCGTCGAACGCCGGGATGTGGGTGTGGGCGGTGCGCGAGTCGGGCAGGTACTCCCAGTACTCGAGGTAGGTGAAGCCGTCGCGCCGCACGCCGTGGACGTAGAGCACCGGCCGGCCCGACCGCGCGCAGGTCGGGTTGCGGCAGCGGCGGAAGTCGACCGGGCGCTCGCCGTCGCCGCGTTCCGCCACGAACCGGGGCGCCGCGCGCGCGGCCAGTTCCAGGTAGGCGGCGTCGCCGCCGGCGGGAGCGGTCAGGCGTGCGCGGGCGGCGGTGGCGGCGGCCAGCAGCAGCGCCAGCACCAGCAGGGCGGCGCCGGCGTACTCGACGGTTGCCTGCGCTCGCTCGCCCACGGCGCCAACCTACGGATCACGGTGTGGCGGGTGGGTGACACGGCGTCACGGGTGTGTGGCAAGCCGCCGCGTCAGGACGGCACCGGCGCGCGCAGGTCGGCCAGCCCGACCTCCGTGCCCTCGCGGATCGCCTCCTCGAACGAGCGCGGGCCGAGCGCGTCGCCGGCCCGCACCACGTCCACGCCGGCGTTCTGCAGCGCGGCGAACAGCCCGACGCCGCAGGCGCTGCGCCCGTCGTTCACGACCAGCGTGTCGATCCCCTCCAGCACGTGCTCGCGCTCGGAGAACACGTTGCGGAACGTGGCGCTGGCCCCGTCCCAGCCCGTCAGCCGCAAGTGGTGCACGAGGTCGATCCCGGCCTCGTCCATCCGCCCCAGGTACATGTTGCGCTGGTACTGGTGCACGGCCTCGCCGAAGGCGATGGCGCTGGTCACCAGGCGTACGTCGTGGCCGGCCTGCGCCAACTGCTCGGCCAGCACCAGGCCCGTCCAGTCGCCGCCCCAGTCGCAGATCGTGACGCGCCGGCCGACCTCCGCGCCCGCCAGCACGTCCCAGGCGTGGACGGTGCCGGCGATGCCGGCGTCGTAGCGCTCCGCGCCGGTGGCCAGGATCACGCGGTCGGGCGACTCGGCCAGCACCTCCTCGACGCCGGCGTCCACCCCCAACCGCACCTCCGCCCCCGCCAACCAGGCCTCGACCGTGCGCACCATGCCCCGCGCGATCTCGGCGTGGCCGGACGCGTTCAGCGCCAGCCGCATCTGACCGCCCACCGCCTCGCGGCGCTCGAGCACGACCACCCGGTGCCCGCGGGCGGCCGCGCAGGCGGCCGCGGATGCGCCACCCGGTCCGGCGCCCACGATGACCACCGTTCCCGGGCTGGGATCGGGCGTGGGACGCGGCAGGGTCGACTCGTACCCGGTCCACGGGTTGATCGTGCAGGCGATCGGGATGCCGGCGTGGTAGTGGCCGATGCACCCCTGGTTGCAGCCGATGCAGGTCGTGAACGTCTGGCCGGCCGCCGCACGGCCCGGCATCGAGGGGTCGGTGATCAGCGCCCGCGTCATGCCGCAGGCGTCGCAGTCGCCGCGCGCGATCATCGCGTCGGCGTCGGCGGGGTCGACGATGCGGCCGGTCGCGATCACCGGGACGCTCACGGCTGCCTTCATGGTGCGGGCGAAGCCGGCCACGGCGTTGTGCTCGACCGGCACCGGCGGCACGATCCAGCTCGATCCGCGGTACGTGTTGGAGCCGCCCAGCGCGACCGAGAGGTAGTCGATCAGGCCCTCGTCGGCCAGGATGCCGGCCGCTCGAGCCAGCTCCGCGTGGCTGTTGCCATCCCAGGAGCCGCTCTCGTCGGTCAGCCGGCAGCCGACGGCGCCGCCCTCGATGCCCTCGCGCATGGCCTCGCAGACCTCGCGCAGAAACCGCAGCCGGTTCTCGAACGAGCCGCCATAGGAGTCGGTGCGGGTGTTGGCGTGCGGGGAGAGGAACTGGGTAGGGAGGTAGTTGAAGCCGGCGCAGACCTCGACGCCGTCGATGCCGCCGGCCGCCGCGTAGGCGGCCGCCTGGCGATAGCCATCGATCATCTCGCCGATCTCGCGCCGGGTCAGCTCGCGCGGCTCGGTCTTGAAGCGCGCGCTGGGGATGCTGGACGGCGCCACGGCGGCCGGGCGCGGGGGAGAGGAGATGACCTCACGTCCACCGTGAAAGAGCTGCACGAACAGGCGCGTGTCGTGCTCGTGAACGGCCTCCGCCAGGCGCCGGTACGCGGGCACGATCTCGGGCAGATATCCACCCAGCGTGTGTGCGGTCAGCAGGCCGGTGTGGTGGATCGCGGTAGCCTCGACCACGATCAGCCCGGCACCGCCGCGGGCGCGCGCCCGGTGGTAGGCGATCAGCTCGTCGGTGGGCAGGTGGTGGTGGACGAGGCTGGTCTGGTGCGATGTCGAGACGATCCGGTTGGGGATCGTGACGCTGCCGATTGCCAGCGGCGAGAACAGGCGGTCGAGCATGCCGCGACTGTAGCGGCTGCGATCAGGGCCGGTTCGCGGGACGTATACGGGCGCGGACGGTGAGCCTCACTGCCACCGTAGCGGCACTGCCCCCCGCAGCGCTCACCGTCCGCTAACCCGTATCAATTCGGATCGAGCCGCGCTTCCGAGGTGCCTAGCCCCGGCAGGGCGAGCGCGATGGTGAGAATCACCACCGCTCCAGTGAACGCCGCGCCAGCCTCCGCGCGCCCTGGTGGGCCTGCGACCGCTGGTTTCGTGCGGGTTCCGGGTTCGGTAGCCGAGCCGTCTCACTCAAGAGACCTCTTGCTTTGCGCCCCCGCCTCACGGCGGGTTTGCCATTTTCGATCCGTGTACGCATCATCGACAAGCGGTAGGCGTATCTCGTCGCCCGAAGGGTGGCATGCGCTCCCCATATCGAGGTATACGAGCGCGCTGCGCGCCGCCAAACCCCCCGGACGGGTCATGAATCACGTCCCATTGCGGACGATGTGTTCTGCGCCTTCTTCGGGAAGCCGCTCCGTCGGCTTTTCGTCGACCTCAACCCCCTCAGGAGGACTTGCCGGACTGGTGCCGCGCCGGCAGGCGTCACCGGTCGACACTACGTCGCCATGGGGCTCGTCCGGATCCGGTATATGAGTGTGCCGTGAGCGATCTGCTGGAATCGGTGCCGAACTTCTCGGTCGGCCGCGACCAGGCGGTGCTGGACGCGCTGGGCGAGGCGTTCGGCGCCGCCGGGGTGCGGGTGTTGGACGTCCACGCCGATTCCGACCACAACCGGTCGGTGTTCACGGTGGTGGCCGACCCGGACACGCTGGTGGAGGGGCTGGCATCCGCGATCGCGGTGGCGGCGTCGCGGATCGACCTGACACGGCACGAGGGTGTGCACCCGCGGGTGGGGTCGGCCGACGTGGTTCCTTTCGTGCGCTTCCGGGCGGACGACGCGCGACCGGAGCTGGCGGCCCGGGCGCTGGCGCGACGGATCGCGATGCTCGGCGTGCCGGCGATCGGCTACGGCGACCTGGGCGGTGGGCTGCGGCCGGCCGCGTATCGCAGTGGCGGCCTGGAGCGGCTGGCGGAGCGGATGGCAACGGGCGAGGTGGTGGCGCTGGCCGGGCCCGACCGGCCGCATCCTACGGCGGGCGTGGTGCTGCTGGGGGTGCGGGCGCCGCTGGTTGCGTTCAACGTCGATCTGGACAGCCACGACGTCGGCGTCGCGCGCGAGATCGCCGCAGCGTTGCGTGAGCGCGACGGCGGGCTGGCGGGGGTGCAGGCGCTGGGCCTGGCGGCGCGGGGCGGCGCGCAGGTGTCCACGAATCTGATCGACATCGACGCCACGCCGCTGGCGGCGGTCGTCGATGAGATCGAGCGCCTGGCGGCCGCGCGCGGCGTGGCCGTGAAGGGCTCGGAGCTGGTCGGGCTGATGCCGGCACGGGTGGCGGCGGCCGCAGCCGGAACGGCGCTGCGGCTGCCCGGTTTCGGTGCCGACCGGTTGCTGGAGGTGGCATCCGGGGGCGAGTTCGGCGAGGGGTGAGCGGTGCCCGGGCCGCGGGCCTAGACTGCGCAGCCGTGGACACCCTCGAGCTGACAGGCCGCTCCCTGGCGGTGGAGGACGTCGAGCGCGTCGCGCTGGGCGAGGTGCGGGTCGTGCTGGGCGCGTCGGCCGCCGACCAGATCGAGGCGTCGCGGGCGCTGATCGAGCGGGCCGTGGAGTCGGGCACGCCGACCTACGGGGTGAACACCGGATTCGGCAGGTTCGTCGACGTCGCCATCTCGCGGGAGGACGTGGGCCGGCTGCAGCTGAACCTGCTGCGAAGCCACGCCTGCGCCGTGGGCGAGCCGTTTCCGACGGAGGTGGTGCGGGGCGCGATGCTGCTGCGGGCAAACGCGCTCGCGACGGGGGCGTCCGGCGTGCGGCGGGAGACGGTGGAGCTGCTGCTGGCGATGGTGAATGCGGGCGTGCACCCGGTGGTGCCGTCGCGCGGGTCGCTGGGGGCCAGCGGGGACCTGGCACCGCTGGCGCACCTGGCGCTGCCGCTGGTGGGTGAGGGCCAGGCCGAGTACGGCGGCGAGCTGCTGGACGGCGGCGCGGCGCTCGGGCGCGCCGGCCTGGTGCCGGTGCAGCTGTCGGCCAAGGAGGGGCTGGCGCTGATCAACGGCACCCAGTTCATGGCGGCGATCGGGGCGCTGGTGCTGTCTCGGGCGGCGCGGCTGGTGCGCATCGCCGACATCGCGGCCGCGCAGTCGGTGGAGGCGGTTCGCGCGTCGCGCACGCCGTTCGCACCCGAGATTCAGGCGCTGCGACCGCACCCCGGGCAGCTGGCGTCGGCCGCGAACCTGTACGCCCTGCTCGACAGCTCCGAGATCAACGAGTCGCACCGCTGGTGCGGACGGGTGCAGGATGCGTACTCGCTGCGGTGCTCGCCGCAGGTGCACGGCGCCTGCCGCGACGCGATCGCCTACGCGCGGTCGGTGGTGGCGATCGAGCTGAACGCGGCCACGGACAACCCGCTGGTTTTCGCGGACCGCGACGAGGTGCTGTCCAATGGGAACTTCCACGGTGAGCCGGTGGCGATCGCACTGGACACGCTCAAGATCGCTCTGGCCGAGCTGGCCGGGATCAGCGAGCGGCGGATCGAGCGGATGGTGAACCCGACGATGAGCGAAGGCCTGCCGCCGTTCCTGGCGGAGCAGGGCGGGCTCAACTCGGGGTTCATGATCCCGCACTACGTAGCGGCCAGCCTGGTGGCCGAGAACAAGGTGCTGTGCCACCCGGCGTCGGTCGACTCGATCCCGACCAGCGCCGGCCAGGAGGATCACGTGTCGATGGGGGCGACGGCGGCGGTGCACGCGTGGCAGGTGTGCGCGAACGTGGAGCGGGTGCTGGCCGTGGAGCTGCTGTGCGGCGCGCAGGGCCTCGACTTCCTGGCGCCGCTGCGACCGGGGCCGGGGATCGCGGCGCTGCACGCGGCGCTGCGTGCGACGTCGCCGCACCTCGGGGACGACCGCTCGCTCTCGGCTGACATCGAGACGGTGGCCGGCCAGGTGCGCGACGGCGCGCTGGTGGCAGCGGTCGAAGCCGCGCTCTCGCCTTTGCAATGATCCTGCGCCGGCCGTTCACGCCGTCCGCACGAACCCGTGTCGTGGCCGGTTGCGGTGTTTGACACCGGCGGCGGCCGTGTTCCCTCAACCATGCGATTCGGTAGTCACGCCGGCCGTGACACAGGTGCCGATCCTGTCGCGGACGGCAAACGGCGGCCGAGTCGGTGTTTGACACCTCCCGGCCCTTCCCGAGGCTGTCGAAGGCCGCCTTGCGGCGGTGCCACTTTCGCGCCAGACGATCACAAGGGTCGCATGAACCTGTGTCGAGGACCGGGTCGGGCTCCGAGCCCTGCGCGAGGCGATCTCGCTCAACCATGCGATTCGCCTGTCACGCCGGCCGTGACGCTTGTGTCGAGATTGTCACGGAATGCCGACGGAGGCCGTAGTCGGGCTCTGAGCCCTGGTCGGGGCCCGGATCGGGCCGTGGCGAGCGCGCTCGCCGGTCGTATAGCCTGCGCCTGTGGCGACGAAGGAACTGACCGGCGAAGTCGAGGCGCTCGTCGGCGACCTCTCCAGCGTGCACGCGCCGCGTGGCACCGAGCGGCGTTGCAAGGGCTGGCACCAGGAGGCCGCGTTGCGGATGCTCTGCAACAACCTCGATCCGGAGGTGGCCGAGGATCCCACCCGCCTGATCGTCTACGGCGGCTCCGGGCGCGCCGCCCGTAGCCACGACGCCCTGCGCGCGATCGTGCGCACGCTGCTCGAGCTCGAAAACGACGAGACGATGCTCGTGCAGAGCGACAAGCCGGTCGCCGTCTTCAAGACCCACGAGCGCGCACCTCGCGTGCTGATCGCCAACTCGCTGCTGGTGCCGCGCTTCGCCACCTGGGACGAGTTTCGCCGGCTCGAGGCCGAGGGCCTGACGATGTTCGGCCAGATGACCGCCGGCTCCTGGATCTACATCGGCACCCAGGGGATCCTGCAGGGCACCTTCCAGACCTTCGCCGCCGCCGGTGAGCGTCACTGGGGCTCGCCCGACCTGGCCGGTCGCACGATCCTGACCGACGGCCTGGGCGGCATGGGCGGCGCGCAGCCGCTGGCCGCGTCGCTGGCGGGTGCC
>Ga0207657_10005106_pt1 | contig 13753 bp, 11 predicted proteins | sample KBSC33metaG_FD_184316 | JGI IMG/M metagenome (GOLD analysis project Ga0207657, IMG submission 184316) | Corn rhizosphere microbial communities from Kellogg Biological Station, Michigan, USA - KBS C3-3 metaG (SPAdes) (version 2) | ecosystem: Host-associated > Plants > Roots > Rhizosphere > Soil ... | reverse complement strand
TGACGTGAGCTGAACGAGTCTGAACGCGGTCGGTTCAGTCAAGGGCCACAGCCCCGCTTTGCAGGCAATCCGGGAATCGCGCCCCGCCGCCGCCGCAGAACCGAAGCGCTGAGCCTAGCCGCCCGCTACCGACGGCTTCGCCTCGCCGGCCCGCGTGCCGCGCATGATGTCGGGCAGGGCGTAGTTGCCCTCGTGGCAGGCGTATTCGAAGAGCGGGTCCTTCGCCGCGGTCAGGCTCATCTCGGCGCGCCAGGGCCGGGTGTAGTACGTCGGGTCCTCGACCTGGAACTCGTAGAAGATCTGGTCCTTCGAGGCGCGGGTCAGGCGCTCGGTGACGCGGCCCTTGGGCGTCAGGAAGATGGGACCCGCGCGGCCCTGCTCGGCGTTCACGTTGGTGGTCTCGATGACCAGGGTCGCGCCCTCCCACCAGGCGACGGAGTCGCCCAGCCAGAGCTTGAGCGCCGCTGGCCCGTGGGCCGCCTGGGCCGCGGCCTTGTTCGCGAAGACCGGCACGCCGCGCACGTCGTGGATCATCTCGATCTCGATGGCCACGAAGCCCGGCGTCTGCACGATCTGATAGTTGGAGTTGTAGATGTTGTTGAGCATGCCGGGCCCGCCGGAGCCACGCGAGGAGATGATGCAGCGGTCCCAGGGCTCCAGGTCCTCAGGATTGGCCGGGGTGTCGGCGGCGCGCAGGTAGGCGTCCGCCTTGGCGACGAGGGCCTCACCTTGCGTGGTGAGCGGCAATTGGCCGTCCAGCGGATCGACAATCCAGGCGGTGCGGTACTCGCCTTTCACCCGACCATAGGTGCGTCCGGGGTCGAGCCAGAAGGCGTTGTAGCCGCCGGGATCGCCGGGCGCCGGCGCGCCCTCGCCCGCGTCGGTGGGCTTGGCGTCGGCGTCGAGCCGGCGGACCAGCGGATGGGAATCCGCCAGCGCCTTCGCCTGGGCCTCGGTGAGGACGCTGCGGACCACGCCCGGCGGGCGGGTGAGCTTGGTGATGGAGGCGTTGGACCAGACGCCGGCAAGGTCGGAGCGGCCGTCGGCCGTGCGCAGCGGCTGCCCGGCGGTGGGCCAGGCCGCGGCGGCGGCCAGCAGAAGCGCAACGATGACCAGCCTTGTTCTCATGTCGTCTAGGTACCAGACCGCGCGGCTTCGGCCAGAGGCGCTATTTCGCCGGCGGGGATTTTCCGGCCTCCGCCTCCTCGCGACGCGCGCCTGCCAGGATTCCAAGCATGGAGCGGTTGCCCTCGTGGCAGGCGTATTCGAGCATCGGCCCCTTGGAGGCCTGGAACACCATCTCGGCGCGCCAGGGCCGCGCGTAGGTCGCCGGGTCATCGACCGTGAAATCGTAGCGGAGCGTCCCTGCGCCGAGACGGGTGAAGCGCTCCATCACCCGGGCGTCCTTCGAGACGAAAAGGCTGGTCGGCAGCTTCAGCGCGTCGCCCGGATTGAAGTTGGTCGTCTCGACGACGAGCGTGCGGCCTTCCCACCAGCCGACAGAGTCGCCCATCCACGGCCGCAGCTGCGCCGGCAGGTGAAGCGAGGCGGGCGCGACCCCGCCGCTCGGCCGCGCGACGATCCGGATCATCCGCACGTCGTGGATGGACTCCAGCGCGATGGCGACGACATCGCGGGTCTGCACGATCTGGTATTGGTTGGCGTAGGGCGCGTTCATCATCGGCGGCCCCGCGCCCGCCCAGCCTGAGATCAGGCACCGTTCGGACGCCGTGCGGTTCTCCGGGTTCGCAAAGCCGCTGTGCTCCGCGGCCTCGCGCCGCCGCGCGGCCTGGCCCTCGGGCTTCCAAGGCAGGTGGCCGTCCGCCGGGTCGACGATCCAGGAGGTGCGCGCCTGGCCGCCGATGCGGGCGAGCTTGGCGCCCGGATCCCAATAGTCGGACTCCGAGCTGCGGGCGCCGACCTCGTCGTCGTCGGCCGGATGGCGAAACTCCTCGGGCCGCCGGCGCTCGTAGGCTGCAGCCTCGGCGTCGGAGACCGTCAGGCTGGCGAAGCCCTTCGGCCGCTCCAGCTCGGTCAGCGAGGTCGAGGTCCACAGCCCCGTGAGGTCAGGCCCGGACGCACGCGGCCCCGCCGCCGCCGGCGCGGCGATCAACAGGCACGCCAGGATCAAGGATAACCGCGTCATGCGGGCAAGGTACTCGGCTCCGCGCGGGAAATGTAACTGGAGAATTTTGACCTTGGCGACGCTTGGCCCCAGATAGCCGCACGCGTTCGGGGGGATCGTCATGGCGTTCAGGGCAATCAGGTTTGCGGCGGCGGCGATCGCCTTGGCGCTGGCGGCCGGCGAGGCGGAGGCCGCCTCGCCGAAGGCCGCGGTGCGGGCCTGGCGGCAGGCGCATGAGAAGGAGATCGTGGCGGACTTCTCCGCGCTGCTCGCCATGCCCAATGTGGCGACCACCGTGCCGGACGTGGAGAAGAACGCCGCCTACATCCAGGGCCTGCTGGAGAAGCGCGGCTTCAAGACCCAGCTCCTCACCGCCGAGCCCGGCACGCCGCCTTCGGTGTTCGCGGAACTGAAGACACCGGGCGCCAAGCGGACGGTGACCTTCTACGCCCACTACGACGGTCAGCCGATCGGCCAGAGGGGCTGGATCTCGACGCCCTTCGAGCCGTCGATGCGCACGGCCCTGCCGGAGGCCAGGCCCGTCGACTGGAAGGCCGCGACCGGGCCGCTCGACCCCGACTGGCGGCTCTTCGCCCGCTCGGCCGGCGACGACAAGGGCTCGATCCAGGCGCTGATTTCGGCCTTCGACGCGCTGAAGGCCGCAGGGATCAAGCCCTCGGTGAACATCAAGCTGCTGTACGAGGGCGAGGAGGAGCAGGGCTCGCCGCACTTCGGCGCCCTGGTCGCCAAGCACCTGGAGACGGTGCGCGGCGACCTCCTGATCATGGGCGACGGGCCGATGCACCAGTCCGGCAAGCAGGAGATCAATTTCGGCAATCGCGGGATCACCGGCTTCAAGGCCACCGTCTATGGGCCCATGAAACCGCTGCACGACGGCCACTACGGAAGCTGGGCGCCCTCGCCCACCGTGATGATCGCGGGCCTGGTGGCGAGCCTGCGCGACGACGAGGGCAAGATCCTGATCCCCGGCATCTATGACGACGTGGCGCCGGTGTCGGCGGCGGACAAGGCGGCGCTGGCCGCCCTGCCCGATGTCGAGACCGGGCTGAAGCAGGCGCTGGGCCTTGGGCGCAACGTCGGCCCGCCGCGCCTGGCCGACGGCTACATGGCGCCGACGCTGAACGTGCGCGCCATCCACGGCGGCGACACTGGCCCCAACGCGGCCAACGCCATCGCCACCGAGGCCGAGGCCTCCTTCGACTTTCGCCTGGCGCCCGGCGAGACGCCCAAGCACGTGCGCGAGCTGACCGAGGCCTATCTGACGAAACAGGGCTGGTTCATCGTCCGCGGAACGCCGGACCTGGCGACGCGGCTGGCGCACCCGAAGATCCTCAACGTCGCCTGGGACGAAGGCTCCTCCATCGCCACCGAAAGCCCGATGGAGAGCCCGGCGGCCAAGGCGGTGGCGGCCTCGATCGGGCGCACGGTGGGCTATCCGGTCCTGCGCCTGCCGTTCATGGGCGCGAGCTCGGGCATGGCGGAGATCGTCAACCAGATGCAGGCGCCGATGGTCGGCGTCGCGATCGCCAACTACGACGACAACCAGCACGCCCAGAACGAGAACCTGCGGCTGGGCAACCTGTGGGACGGGATCGAGGTCTACGCCGGGCTGCTGGCGGATCTGACCTGGTGATGTTCTTCAGCGACCGCAGCCCCCTCCGTCAGCTTCGCTGACACCTCCCCCGCACTCTATGGTGCAAGGGAGGAGCGAGAGACGCGTCGCTCCTCCCCTGAAGGGAACACTTCGGGGGAGGTGTCACCGCAGGTGACGGAGGGGGCGTCGGCTCACGCCGCCCGGAACTTGAGCGGCATCGTCTTCGGCCCGGAGATGAAGTTCGACGGCAGCCATTCCGGCGGGGCCGGCAGCTCGAAGTCCTTCATGCGGGTCAGGACCTCGCTCAGCATGGCGTCGATCTCGATGCGCGCGATGTGCTGGCCGAGGCACCCGTGCGGGCCGGTCCCGAAGGCGATGTGCGGATTGGGCTCGCGGGCGAGGTCCAGGGCGTCGGGCCGCTCGAACACCGCCGGGTCGCGATTGGCGGCGCCGAAGTACATGACGACCTTGTCGCCTTCCCTGATCTGCTGGCCGGCGAGCTCGACATCGTGGCGGGCGGTGCGGCGCATGTAGATCACCGGGCTCGTCCAGCGCAGCAGCTCCTCGCGCGCCACCGCCAGGCGGCTCGGCAGGTCGGCCATCAGCCAGGCGAACTGGCCGGGGTGCTCCATCAGCGCCAGCAGGCCGCCGGAAAGCAGGTTCCGCGTGGTGTCGCCGCCCGCGTCCACCAGCAGCAGGAAGAACAGCAGGAACTCCACGTCCTCCAGCTTGCGCCCGTCGACCTCGCAGGCGAGCAGCTTGGAGGCCAGGTCGTCGCCCGGCCGCGCGCGCTTCTCGGCGATCACGCCGGAGCCGTACTCGAACATCTTGGCCACCGCGGCCCCGCCGGCGCCGGGCGGCAGGGCCTCGGGCGCGGTGTGGATGATCTCGGTCAGCTTGTAGAGTTCGCGTCCGTCGGAGAGCGGCAGGCCCATCAGCTCGGCGATCACGAAGGACGGCATCTCGCCCGCCACCTCGCCCACGAAATCGCACTCGCCCTTCTCGATGACCGCATCGACGATCTGCCTGGCCAGCGCCTGGATGCGCTCCTCCCGCAGCCGCGCGGCCGGCAGGGTGAACTCCTGGCGGATCAGCTTGCGGAACGCCGTGTGCTCCGGCGGATCCATCATCAGCATCATCTTGTAGGGCCCGAAGCCCTGGCCCTGACCCGGCGGCGGGTCGGGGATCATGATGGTGGGCTCCGAGGAGAAGTTCTGGAAGTCGCGGTCGACGGCCCAGACGTCGGCGTGGCGCGTGACCGCCCAGAAGCCCTTGCCGTTCGGCTCGTCGTGCCAGCGCACGGGCTCGTTTTCGCGGAGCCAGCGGAACTGCTCGTGAGGCTGGCCCGAGGCGAAGCTCGACGGCGACAGGAGATCGATCTTCATGGCCCGATTGGGCGCGCATTACGGCGCGGCAGGCAAGACCCTGCGCGCGGCCGGCTAGGCGCCTCGCGGGCGCGGTGGTAGCTGGCGGCGCATGAGCCGATCCGCCGTCATTCCCGCCCTCGCGGCCAGCCTGATCTTCGCCACCACGCTCGGCGGTTGCCTGACGCCGCCCGCGAAGCCCGCGCCCAGCGCGGCCGTGCAGGAGGCCCGCGCCCGCGTGGGTGTGAAGCCCGCCGCCTGCACTGGCGGCGACCTGGCGTCGGTGTCGCCGATCATGGTGGGCTTCGGCTTCGGTCAGGCGACGCTGGACGAGCCCGCCCAGCGCCAGGTCGCCAAGGCGGCCGGCTGGCTGAAGTGCAATACGAGCGTGGAGGCCGTGATCCTGCCAGGCGCCGACTCCCACGGCACGCAGGCCCAGCAGCGCGACCTGGCGGCGGCCCGCGCCAAGGCGGTTGTCGACCAGCTCCGGACCCTGGGCGCCCAGTCGGTGGTGCGCATCGTGGCGGCCGGCGCGCCCGATCCGGTGACCGCGCCGCACCTGGTGATCCAGGCCCAGGGCCGCGGCTGGTAGGCCCGCGCGCCTTTCGCCGCATTACCGCGAATTATCTTTCTTGAAAGGCTGAGCGGCGACACAAGGGGCTCGCATCGCAAGTCGCGCTGAGGGGCCGCGGCTTCGCCAGGAGCCTTGACCGTGGTTCTTTCCCTCGTCGCCGCAGCTTCACTGTCCTTTTCGGGCGCGGACCTGCCCCGGCTGCCGGCCATCACCCGCGAAGCGCAGATCACCTATGTGGATCGCTCGGGCGCGGTGATCGGGGTGCGGGGCGGGCGGTTCGCGCCGCCGGTCGACCTGGCCCGCCTGCCGGCCTACGTGCCCGCCGCCTTCGTATCCGTCGAGGACCGCCGGTTCTACGAGCATTCGGGGTTCGATCCCGTCGGCATGGCGCGCGCGCTGGTGGCCGACCTGTCGAACGGCAAGAGCCAGGGCGCCTCGACCATCACCCAGCAGCTCGCCCGCAACCTGTTCCTGAGCGCCGACCAGACCATCGAGCGCAAGGCCACCGAGCTGATGTACGCGGTCCAGCTCGAGCGGACCTACACCAAGAAGCAGATCCTCTCGCTCTACCTGAGCCGGGTCTATTTCGGCGAAGGCGCCTATGGGCTGGAGGCGGCGTCCCGGCGCTACTTCAACAAGGCGGCGTCCAAGCTGACCGTGCGCGAGGCCGCGACGCTGGCCGGCATCCTGAAGTCGCCGACCCACTACGACCCCGTCGACGAGCCGGAGAAGTCGGCGGAGCGCACGAAGATCGTGCTGCAGGCGATGGTCGAGACGGGCGCGATCAGCGAGGCGCAGCGCGCCAAGGCGCTGTCGCAGGCGCCGAAGGTCTGGAAGACCGCCGCCACCGCGCCCGCGCAATATTTCGTCGACTGGCTGGACGGCCAGACGCGCCAGGCGGTGGGCGGGCCGATCAAGCAGGACATCGTCGTCGAGACGACCCTCGACCTTCCCTCCGAGATCGCCGCGGGCGAGGCGGCCAAGTCGGTCTCGACGCGCTTCGCCAAGCAGGGCGTCAGCCAGGCCGCCGTGGTTTCGCTGGACGGGTTTGGCCGGGTGCGGGCGATGGTCGGCGGCGTCGACTACGAAAAGGCGCCCTACAACCGCGCGGTGGACGCGCACCGCCAGGCAGGCTCGGCCTGGAAGCCCTTCGTCTACCTGACCGCCATGGAGGCCGGGCAGACGCCGGACGCGATGGTCGTCGACGAGCCGGTGACCATCAACGGCTGGTCGCCGCGCAACTATGAGGAGGGCTTCCTGGGCCAGATCACGCTGGAGCAGGCGCTGGCGCACTCGATCAACACCGTGGCCGCGCGGCTCGCCGATCAGGTGGGCCGCACGAACGTGGCCGCGACCGCCCGGCGGCTCGGCATCGTCTCGGCGGTCAACACCGATCCGGCCATGGCGCTCGGCACCACCCTGGTCACGCCGCTGGAGATGGCCCAGGCCTACGACGCCTTCGGCAATGGCGGCTATCGGGTGGCGGCCTATGGCATCGAGCGCATCCGCACGAACGGCGGCCAGGTGCTCTATCAGCGCAAGGCGATCGCCCCGGCCCAGGCGATCCTCAACCCGCCGCTCAACGAAATGCAGCGGATGATGCGCACGGTGATGGCCTCGGGCACCGGTACGCACGCGGCGATCCCCGGCTACGACCTGGCCGGCAAGACCGGCACCACGTCCGACTACAAGGACGCCTGGTTCGCCGGCTACACCGGCGGGCTCGTGACCGTGGTCTGGACCGGCCGCGACGACGCCACGCCGATGCGCAAGATCACCGGCGCCACGGCGCCCTCCGAGCTCTGGCGCAGCTACATGACCTCCGCCCTGAAGCGGTTGCCGAACGGCCCGATCCCGCCCGGGCCGCCGCCGCCCCTGCCGGTCACGCCGACGCCGGTGGCGACGCCGACGGCCCCGGCCGACGCGGCGTCGCAGCCCACGTCCGTCGCCGCCGCCCGCCCCTTGAGCTAGCCGCGGCCGGAAGAGGACGGTCGCCAAGCCTCCGGCCCCGAGTGGCCGAGCCGTGCGGAACATGCTGAGGTGACGCCGACACCAGAGACGGCGGCGGCGATGAAGACCTATCGGATCGGCGTGATCGGCCTGGGCCAGCGGATCGCCCATGTGCTGGCCGCCATGCAGGAGGTCGGCTGGCGCCTCGAGGTGGCCGCTCAGGTCGACCCCGCGCCGGTGGGCGCGCCGATCCTGGCCGCCGCAGGCATCGCGGAGGGCCGGCCCTTCGAAAGCCCGCAGGCGCTGCTGGCGGCCGGGCCCTACGACCTGGTGATGCTGGGCGCGCCCAACCACCTGCACTTCGAGCATCTGAACCTGGCCCTGGACGCCGGCTATCCGGTGTTCGCCGAAAAGCCGATCGTGCGGACCCAGGCCGAGAGCCTGGCCTTGGCCGGCCGCCTGGCCGCCGGCGCCGGACCGCCGCTGTTCATCGGCCTCGTCATGCGCTCCATGCCGATCGTGCGCGAGACGATCGCGCGGATCGACGCCGGCGAGTTGGGTGAGATCGTCTCCATCGACGCCACCGAGCACCTGCCGCCCGAGCACGGCGGCTACCTGGCGCGCAACTGGCGGCGCAAGGCGGCATGGGGCGGCTCCTACCTGCTCGACAAGGTCTGCCACGACTTCGATATCTTCGGGCGCATCGCGCGCGCCCGGCCGGCGCGGGTGGCGAGCTTCGGCGGGCGGCGGATCTTCACGGCCGAACGGGCGGCGAGCGCGCCCCGCACCTGGGACACCGGCGAGGCGGCCTACGCCCTGCGAGACGCCGGCTGGGCGGGCGCCAACGACGCCTTCCAGTCCGACATGGACGTGACCGACCACCAGACCGCGATGGTCGAATACGAGAACCAGGCGCGGCTGTCGTTCCACGCCAACAGCCACGTGGGGCTGACCGAGCGGCGCTGGTACGTCGCCGGGACCGAAGGGACGCTGATCGCCGACCTCGTGCGCAACAAGCTGATGGTCCGCCGCGCCCTTTCCCGCGCCAAGCCGGAGCGGATCGACTACGCCGACCGCACCGAGGACGCCCACAACGGCGCCGACCAGGCCATGGCCCGCGACCTGCTCGCGACGCTTAGCCAGGGCGCGCCGTTTCCCGTGACCCCCTTCGAAAGCCTGGAGGCCGGATTGACGGTCATGGCCATCGACGAGGCCATGGAGTCGGGTGAGGTGCTCGACTGCCGCCGGATGTGGGCGCGCTACGACGCGGCCTCAAAGAAATAAGAACGGTGATATTTCAAGTATCCGCTCTGCGGCAGGTCCGAAAAGCTCGTCTGCTGCATATTAGCTTATGTTAAATACAACATACGCTGTCGGGAGAATCCGTTTTTACATCTAATTTGGAGATGTATGCTTCACGACAGTTCGTAGAGTTCGTGCGCTTATGTCTCTTGAAAAGCTTTGTCATCGCGGCGCCGCCGCCGGCTCGATGCTAGGAGGCGGCCGCCAGCAACGCCTCGCCCAGCAGGTCCTGAAGCAGCGGACTCTTCGGATAGGGTTCGTGCCGGTACTGGCGGAAGCCCTCCGCCAAGGGGACGCCGAAGTCGCGTCCGCGGCGGCGCGACCAGGCCTCCATCGAAGCCAGGTGGTCGGCGACCCCGTGCTGGCGCGCGACCCATTCGGCCTGGCTGGCGTGGCAGGCCAGCATCTTCTGCTTCATCGCGAAGCCCTCAGCTATGTCGGCGGCGAAGTCCGCGACGATGCGGTTTCCCTGCCGGTCACGCCCGCCGATGGGGTCCATGAAGTAGAGGTGCGGGATAGCTTCCAAGGCGGCCGACGGGCCGGTCCGGTAGTTGGGCACGGAGGCTGCGAAGCAGGCGTCGCGCGTCAGCTGGCTCGCGGCCTCATGGTCAGGATGATAGTCGGCGGGCGAGGCGGCGATCACGATGTCGGCGCGCGCCCAGCGGATCAGCTCGGTCACCGCACGGCGCGAGGCGTCGTCGTTGAACACACCGAGGTCCGGCAGGTCGGCGCAACGGTACTCGGCCCCGATCAGGGCCGCGGCGGCCTTCGCCTCGGCCCTGCGGATGGCGGCGGTGGCCGCGAGGTCGGTTTCCGCAGAGCCGCATTCGCCCGCCGTCAGGGTGGCGATCCGCACGGTGTGCCCGCGCGCCGCCAGCACCGCCAGAGCGCCGGCGGCGAGGTGCTCTATGTCGTCGGGATGGGCGTGGACCGCCAGCAGTATCGCCATGCCGCGAAACTAGGCGAGATATGCCCGCGCCGCCACGGAGAGACCCCCTCAGACACGAAAACCACTTCCCCAGATACGAAAATTTCCCGTTTGCGTTGCACAGGGTAAATTTTATGGGTATATTATACCTTAACCATTATTAATGATTTCTTAACGAGGCGGGCGCCGATGCGGGTCCTTTACAGTTTTCCGCACCCTGTTGGGGCGCCCGGCATTGGTACAACTGCAGTCTATCAAATACTCGGATTAGTTGCGCGTGGGCACGAAGTCACCGTCGCGACAACCAGTGTGCATCCGACGGCGCCGGAACTTCCGAACACTATTCAGACCATGGTCGTGGGCGGGGTGCGAATTCCTCATCGGCTTTTGGGCATGGACCGCACCATGGCCTATCACGACCATCGAATCGCGCGCCTGCTCAAGCGGCGCCCCGGCGCCTTCGACATCGTGCACTGCTGGCCGGGGGCGACCCTGTCGACCGCGCGGATGGCCCGCAGCCTGGGCATCCCGGCGGTGCGCGAGGTGCCCAACACCCACACCGCCAACGCCTATGAGGTCGTGGGACGGGTCTGCGACGACATGGGGATGAAGCTTCCGCGCGGCCACTCGCATCGGCCGAACCCACGGCGCCTGAAGCTTGAGGAAGAGGAATACAACGCCGCCGTGGGCCTGCTGACGCCCTCGGAGCACGTGGCCGAGACCTTCCTCGAGCGCGGCTATCCGGGCGACAAGCTGCTGCGCCACAGCTACGGCTTCGACCCGAAGGTCTTCACGCCGGACCCGGACGAGGAGACCCTGGCGCCGCCACACGCCGCGTTCCTGGGCTCGGTCGATCCCCGCAAGGGCCTGCATGTCGCGCTGGAGGCCTGGCAGCGGTCGCGGGCCTTCGAGAAGGCGCGCTTCTCGATCTACGGCAAGGTGGTGCAGGGCTACGAGCGGCTGATCGAGCCCTACCTGTCGCTGCCTGGGGTCAACATGTACGACTTCACCGCCGACACGGCGCGGGCCTTCCACTTCGCCGACCTGCTGCTGTTGCCGTCCTTCGAGGAGGGCAGCGCGCTGGTCACCTACGAGGCGCAGGGCTGCGGCGTGGTCCCGCTGGTCTCGGACGCGGCGGGGGCGCAGTGCACCGACGGCGTGACCGGCTTCGTGCACCACGCGGGCGATGTGGACCAGCTGGCCCGTCAGATCAGCCGGCTCGTCGAGGAACCCAAGCTGTTGCGCACCATGCGGCGCAATGTCATCCGCGGACGCGAGAACCTGACCTGGTCGGCGGCGGCCGAGCGGCTGGAAAATTGCTACCAGGTCGCGCGTTCTAGGCCCTTGCGCATGGCGGCCTAAAAGGGAAGACAAGGCGTGTTTGCGGACCTTCCCGCAAGGGGGCGCCGTCCTTTGTCTGGAGAGATCTTGGATCGACGGGACGCTGTGGCTCGCGATGTCGTCTTCACGTTCTGGCAGGAGACGTGGACCGACTCCAGGCAACGCCGGTACATGACGCCGGACCGCTTCGTGCAGACCCTGCTGACCCACGAGCGGGTCAAGGGCCTCTTGATCGCGGACGCCTTCCGGATGGGCCCGACCCAGGTGTTGAGGCGGCTGCTCGGCCGCCGCCAGGCGACGATTCCGCGCCGGGCAGACCCCATCGAGATCATCTCGCCCCTGCGGTTGCGGCGCAAGGACCCCACCGGCGAGCAAGCGCTTCGCGCGGCCTACAAGGACTACGATCGGCGGATCGCCGCGCGCTCGCGCACGCTTGGCCTGCAAAGGCCCGCGGTCATCACCACCAGCCCCCTCTACGCGGCCTACGGCGACCTGCAGTGGGCGGGGCCGGTGACCTATTACGCCTTCGACGATTGGTCGGCCTATGACGATCACGAGAAGTGGTGGCCGGACTATGTGCGGGCCTACGAGGTCATCCGCGAGCGCGGCCACCGCGTCTGCGCCGTCTCGCAGCATCTACTGGACCGCATCAATCCGACGGGCCCCGGCAAGGTCGTGCCGAACGGCGTCGCCGGCTCCGAGTGGCAGGCCCCCTGGGATGCGCCGACCTGGGCCGACCAGGCGCGTCATCCGCGGATCCTCTACACGGGCGCCATCCACCGTCGCCTCGACGTCGGCGCGGTGCGCGAGGTCGCCGAGCGCTTTCCCAATGGCTCGGTGATCGTGGTGGGGCCGGTGCACCACGAGGACGTCGCGCGCGAGCTGAGCGCGATCCCCGGCGTCGACCTGCGGCCCGCCCTGCCGCGCGACGAGATCGCCGGCCTGACGCACAGCGCCGACGTCTGCATCATGCCGCACCATCGCAACGCGCTCACCGAGTCCATGAGCCCACTGAAGATCTACGAATACGTCGCGGCGGGACGGCCGGTCACCGCCACCGACATGTCGCCGGTGCGCGACATCCACAGCAACGTCGTGCTGGTGGCTGAGGGCGCGTCGTTCGCCGACGGTGTGGAGCGCGCGCTGGCGCTTGGCCCGCTCAGCGAGGCCGAACGGCAGAAGTTCCTGGCCGTCAACTCCTGGCGGGGGCGCCACGACGCCCTGCTCGGCCTGGCCCTTCCGGACTAGCCAGGACGCCTCGGCGTTCCGGTTTTGAGCCGCTTTTCCGCCCCCGATTTTGCGTCCAGACATCGTAATTTACAGTGTCAAATGCATCATATTCGATATATTTGTAGCAGGGTCGGTTACTGCGATAACGTGAGTATCAGAACCGAAACAAGATTTCAGTGTTCGGCAAGGATTGGATCGGGAGACGGCGATGGACCGCGACTGGGTCGCCTACACCAAGGGCCTGCTGCGGTCTGAGATGATGCGCAAGGGCGTGAACTACAAAGGCTTGGTGGAACGGCTCGCCGCCGCCGGCATCCGCGAGACGGAGGCCAACCTGCGCAACAAGATCAGCCGCGGCGGATTCACCGCCGCCTTCCTGGTCCAGTGCCTCGTCGTGATGGGCGTGGCGTCGCTCAGATTGGATGACTAGCGAAGGCCGCCGAGCTTCCAGCCCACCTCGTTCGCCAGCACCTCGAAGAAGGCCGGCGTATAGGCCGCTTCCGGATCGCGGCGGACGAGGGCGTCCATCTTGTGCGCGTCCTCGCCTACGAGAATCCGCCAGCGGTCGGCCTTCACCCCGTCGAGGATGACGGTCGCGGCCTCGGCGGCCGTCGTGGGCGCTTCCTCCAGGAAGCGGCGATGCTGCTCGTTGACCATCGCCTGCAACGCTTCGTCGGACAGCTCGCCGATGTTGAGGCCGGCGCGGCCGATACGCTCGCGGGCGCGGGCCAGGTCCTCCTCGCTGAGCGTATCCTCGTCGCGCCGCGTCATCACCTTGCGGGAGTTGGCGACGATGGAGGTGCCGATGTGGCCGGGCATCACCACCGAGACCTTGATGTGGGGCGCGTTGAGCGCCAGGTCGGTGATCAGCGCCTCGGAAAACCCCTTCACCGCGAACTTCGCCGCGGCGTAGGCGGTGTGGCTGACGCCAGGGCCGAGGCTCGCCCAGAAGCCGTTGACGCTGGAGGTGTTGACGATGTGCGCTTCGTCGGCCGCCTGCAGCATCGGCAGGAAGGTGCGCACGCCCAGGTAGACGCCGCCCCAGCAGACGTTGAACGTCCGCTCCCACTCCTCGCGGCTGTCGGCGATCATCGAGCCGCCGCCGCCGATGCCGGCGTTGTTGAACAGAAGGTGCAGCCGGTCGGTGTCGTGCTGGGCCGCGGCCTCGTCGCGGAAGGCGATGAGCTGGCTCTCGTCCGACACGTCGGCCAGGTGGCTGGTGATGCGCACGCCTTGCGGCACGCCGTCGGCCTGACAGAGCGCCGCCGTCTCGGCCATGTTGCGGGCCGAGACGTCGCACATCGCCACGCTGCATCCCTCGGCG
>Ga0207657_10005104_pt1 | contig 13756 bp, 10 predicted proteins | sample KBSC33metaG_FD_184316 | JGI IMG/M metagenome (GOLD analysis project Ga0207657, IMG submission 184316) | Corn rhizosphere microbial communities from Kellogg Biological Station, Michigan, USA - KBS C3-3 metaG (SPAdes) (version 2) | ecosystem: Host-associated > Plants > Roots > Rhizosphere > Soil ... | reverse complement strand
GATCCGGCCATTCGGTCTGAAGGAAATCTTCCATCGCGTTGAGGACGCGCGCCGCGCCGCCGGATGTCGTCGTGACATGGAAGCGATCGGCCGCCATGCGCCCGACCACGCCATCGTCCATGATGAAGCCGTCTTCCCGCAGCATCAATCCGTAACGCAACCGGCCCGGCTCAAGCTTCGCCCATGCATTTGTGTACATGCGGTTCATGAATTCGGCGGCGTCCTTGCCGACGACCTCGATCTTGCCCAGCGTCGAGGCGTCGAAAATGCCGACCGATTTGCGGGTCGCAAGACATTCGCGCGCCACCGCCGCGTGGATGTCCTCGCCCTTTTGCGGAAAATAATAGGCGCGCTTCCAGAGGCTGACGTCTTCGAAGATCGCACCGTTTTCTTCGGCCCAATGATGAATCGAAGTCCGGCGCACCGGGTCGAACAACAGACCGCGCGACTGACCCGCGAACGTGCCGAACGTCGTCGGCGTGTAAGGCGGCCTGAATGTCGTGAGGCCGACTTTCGGCACGGGCACGTTGAGGGCGTCGGACACGATACCAAGGGCGTTCATGTTCGACGTCTTGCCCTGATCGGTCGCCATTCCCGTTGTCGTGTACCGCTTGACGTGCTCGATCGAGCGAAAGCCTTCGCGGGTCGCCAGCCGCACATCCTTGCTGGTGACGTCGTTCTGGAAATCAACCCACGCGCGCGTCTTCAACGGATTGCGGGCATGAGGCGTCGAACCGATGAAGCCGCCGGCGCTGGCATCGTCCGTATCCACGGTATAGGTCCGGCTTCCAGCGCTGCCGTCCTTGAGAACCCCGGACAAATCATAGATGCCGCGGCACGCGCCCACCGACCGGGCGCGCTCGGCCGATGCGCCCGGGATGAAGCTCTTCAGCGCGTCGTCGTAGATCAACTTGCCGCGCGACTGGGAAAACAGGCTGACATTCGGCGTCCAGCCGCCGGACATCAGAAGAAGATCGCAAGCGATTGTTTCGGAGGGCTTGGCACGTCCTGCGCCATCGACCTTCGCCAGTTCGACCGACGTAACCCGCGCCCGTCCCTTGGTCGCACTGACGACGGTGCCGACGTGGACCGGAATTCCCGCCGCGCCCGCGCGCTTGAGCCATATCTCAGACGGATCGCGGCGAAGGTCTGCGATCGCGGCAATATCGATGCCGGCGTTTTTCAAATCGATCGCCGCGCGATAAGCACTGTCGCTCGCCGTAAAAATCACCGCGCGCGTGCCGGGCTTCACGCCGAACCGATTCGCAAAAATGCGCGCGGCTTCCGCCATCATAATGCCGGGCCGATCATTGTCCGGGAAAACAAGCGGGCGCTCGAGCGCGCCGGTGGCCAGCACGACTTCCTTGGCTCGCATCTGCCACAACCGCTCGCGCGGGAGTCCCGGTGCCGGAGACGCGAGATGCTCGGTGACACGCTGGCACAGCCCGATGAAATTGTGCGGATACCAACCGAACGCGGTGGTGCGCGGCATCAGAATGACGTTCGGGCGCGCCTGAAGATTTGCAACCACAGCAGCGGCCCATTCCGAGGCACTCATTCCGTCGATCCGCGCCGATAATTCGGCAAGCAGCGAGCCACCCATTTCCGCCTGCTCGTCGCATAGCACAACTTTCGCGCCGGTCTCCGCGGCGGCCAGCGCCGCGGCAAGCCCCGCGGGGCCCGCGCCCACGACCAGCACGTCGCAATGACCATACACCTGCGTGTAACGGTCGGAGTCAGGCCTGGTCGGTGCACGGCCGAGACCTGCGGCGCGGCGGATGATCGGTTCGTACAACCATTTCCACGCCGCCTTCGGCCACATGAAGGTCTTGTAGTAAAAACCCGCCGGCAAGAACGACGAGATGAATTCATTGGCCGCGCCAATATCGAAACCGAGCGACGGCCAGCGATTCTGACTTTCGGCGGCCAGCCCGTCGTAGAGTTCGATCTGCGTCGCGCGCAGGTTCGGAGAATAACGGGTCTGATCGCCACCCACGCCGACCAGCGCATTCGGCTCGTCGGAGCCCGCCGTCACGATTCCGCGCGGGCGATGATATTTGAACGAGCGCCCGACAAGATGCACGCCGTTCGCCAGCAGCGCGGATGCCAGCGTATCGCCCTCGAAACCGACGTAGCTCTTTCCGTCGAAGGTAAATTTCAGCGGCTTGGCGCGATGAACTCGCCCGGCCGAGGGATGGCGGAAGCCGTGACTCATCGAGTCCTCTCCCCGCCATTTGGGGCCGGACGTTCCGTGCCCGTCTCATAGGTCTGAAGAATCTGATCGCTGACGGTATCCCTGAGAACGTTCAGGAACCGCCCGCAACCATGAATATGACGCCAGCGCTCGGCATGAACGCCTCTGGGATTGGTGCGGATATAGAGAAACTCGGCCCACGCCTGATCATCGAGCGCGGATGGATCGGCGGGCCGCGCGATGTGCGCCTCGTGACCGTAGGCAAATTCCAGTTCCGGTCTCGGGCCGCAATGGGGGCAGCGAATAACAAGCATGAATTTTTCCCAACGCTTCAATGAGCGACCGCCGCCGCAGCGGCTTCATCAATCAGCACCCCGTCGCGAAACCGTTCGATCGTAAACGGCGCGTTGAACGGATGCGGCTCGTTCTTGGCGATGGTCCATGCAAAAACATTTCCCGAGCCCGGCGTGGCCTTGAAGCCACCCGTCCCCCAACCGCAGTTGACATAGAGGCCACCGATCGGCGTCTTGGCGATGATCGGCGAGCGGTCCGGCGTGACATCGACGGTGCCGCCCCAGCTTCGCAACATGCGCAGCCGACGGAACATCGGCACCAGTTCGCAGATCGCGTCGAGGGTGTGGTTCACGATGTGAAGCGCTCCTCGCTGCGAATAGGATGTATAGGCATCGGTGCCGGCGCCGATCACCATTTCGCCCTTGTCCGACTGCGAGATATAGGCGTGGATCGTGTTCGACATCACGACGCAGGGGAAAACCGGCTTGACCGGCTCCGAAACCAGCGCCTGGAGCGGATAACTTTCGAGCGGCAGCCTGACGCCAGCCATATCCATGACAACGCTGGTGTTGCCAGCGGCGACGACACCCACTTTTTTAGCGCCGATAAATCCGCGCGAGGTTTCCACACCCTCAACCGCGCCGTTGACGCCGCGCCGGACGCCGGTGACTTCGCAATTCTCGATAATATCGACCCCGAGCGCATCGGCGGCGCGCGCATAGCCCCACGCGACAGCATCGTGCCGCGCCGTTCCGCCGCGACGCTGCAACGCACCGCCGAGCACCGGATAGCGCATCGCGCCGCCCACATTCAGCGGCGGACAGAAATCCTTGCACTCCTGCGGATCGAGCCACTCGTTATCGATGCCATTCAAACGGTTCGCATGGACATGGCGCTTGAAGCTCTGGACGTCATGAATGTTGTGCGCCAGCATCAGTACGCCGCGCGGCGAATACATGACGTTGTAGTTCAGCTCCTGCGACAGGCCTTCCCACAATTTCAGCGCATGTTCGTAAAGGCGTGCGCTTTCATCGAAAAGGTAGTTCGACCGGATGATAGTGGTGTTGCGGCCGGTATTGCCGCCACCCAGCCAGCCCCGTTCCACCACGGCCACATTGGTAATGCCGTGCTCCTTGGCGAGGTAGAAGGCCGTGGCCAGCCCGTGCCCGCCCGCGCCCACGATGATGACATCGTAAGACGGCTTCGGCTCGGGTGATCGCCACTGCCGCTGCCAGACAGCGTGACCGCCAAGGCCGGCACGGAGCAATGACAAAGCAGAGTATCTTTTCATTTTCATGGCCTTGCTGAGACGTTCCAATACCATTTCGTGCTTTGAAACCGCACGCACCGGAACGCCAAAAGGCCTGGATCAAAGCGACATTCTCGGTCAATCCTCCTGGCAAGCGGCTCGGGGCGGTCAGTTAGCCGATGCAATTGGGAGCCAGTACTTACTCGCTCGTTTCCTCGCGGGATTGACATGGCAGACAACGGTCTGAGCTACCGGAACTGGAAGTTCCGCAATTCTGCAGATCAGGGATATCGCTGCGTGCCCGTTGGGCTGAAGAGCGCGCGGTCGGCAAGAATGACGGCGATTCTGATAAGACGTCCTGCAACCGGCAACTCACCGTCGGGCCGGGCTGACTTGAGGAAAGCGGCGCCGACAGCGCGCTGAACATAAATTTGGCCGCTTTCTACGCCGACCTGGACTGCCAGTATTTCGAGCATTTCCCGGAATCAACCGAATTTAGCTCTCGAGAGTTGGGCTGATAATGATCACTGCAGTTACTGACGACCCGGACATCAGATTTTGACGCGGGGAAAGCACTATCGCTTCCGCTACGGTTCTTCGGTCCAATTATCACCTACGCGATCCTACTAGATAAAACGGGTTCTTGTTTGATCATTGCGATGGCGCAACTGGGATCGGTACGTAGCCGATATGGAATAATAAGCTCGAAAACCAACAGTGCTATTTGAACCCAGCGTAGCGTCTGATACCTAGTATTACGATACTCAAAACCACCCCGGCAAAGTGCCTACTCTCTTCCGAACGCAAAAATGGCCCGATATGATCTCGACAAGTGATGAACTCCTCGATCTTCTAGTAAGCTATGGAATTGCGGCCAAGACATATAGTCACGCCCCTGTGCATACGGTTGCGGAGTCAAAAGACTTGCGTGGCGAGATTGCCGGTCTCCATACGAAAAACCTGTTCTTGAGAGACAAAAAGCGTAACTTCTACCTGATCGTAACAGAAGAAAACACCAAGATCGACCTGCTGTCGCTCGGACCGAAAGTCGATGCGAATGGCAAACTTTCGTTCGCTTCACCGGATGCTTTGAACGAAATTTTAGGAATTTCACCTGGAGCAGTGTCACTCCTGGCAGCAGTTAATGATGTCGAAAAAAGAGTTGCGATAGTGATCGACGAAGCACTGCTCAAATCAAATCAAATCAACTGTCATCCGCTGACAAACACCCGAACAACGTCGTTGTCGAAATCAGATATCGCAACTTTTCTTTCCGCTACGGGACACGATCCTCGATATATTTCTATGTCCTAACGCAAAGACAACGATTTGGTTGGGATCGCGGAAGCGCTCGGCACCTTATCATCGAGCACGTAATTGTTGCTCCCAGCCTTCGCGAAACTTCGGGAATTATCGTCGATACCCTGCCATGCGTTCTGCTTAGAGTCCGGCTCCACGAAAAGGGCATCTTTCACAATGTCCGCCTGGCGGCAGTTGGGAAGGCGCCAATGCGCGGGAGCGCCGCGCGATATGTCCGCAGATAGTCGGAAGACAGTACACGCAGCATCGCGCTGCATGAATGACGCAGGCCCCAATGCGGGTTAATCCGGGTTAGCCGCGAACCCATGAGCGCTTGAATGGCGAGACAATTCCAACATCGAGCGTAGGTCGGGAATCTTCACCCGCGGGCGGCCTTGTCCGCGACCGAGTTGGATTTCATGATCATCCAGTCGTTGCCAATTCGTCCAATTGGTGTAGTTCACGCCTCGGCTATTTAAGAGAGTTAAAATCTGTTCGGGGTCGCTGCCGTTATATGTACGCCGGGCAGAAAGATCGGCCAGCATACGACAAACCGTTTCCGCTGAGTCACTCCTATTGGTGCCGACCGTCCCGCACGGGCCTCGCTTGGCCCATCCGGTGACGTATTCCCTAGCTGTCAATTGACCGTTTTCATCCAGGACGCGGCCTTGATCGTGCGGAATGACCGATCTGGCCTCATCGAACGGCACGTCCGGCAAGCGCAACGCCCGGTAGCCAACTGAACGAAAGACCATATCCACCTTAAGAGTCTCGAAGATCCCAGTTCCGCGTACCTGCTCGTGGGCAATTTGCTCATTGCTTTCAAGCAAGATTCCTTCGACGCGGCTCTCACCGAGAATGCGTACTGGCCGACGCAAGAAACGAATATGGATCCTGCGCGCTTTGCCCTGTATCGGTCGCCGCGCCCATTCACGCAGCATCTCAACATTTGTACGGAGCTCGCGGTTCGAGCCGATTTGAATTTCATCGTCGTCAGTTAGTAAAATCTCTTCAGGACGAATAACCACGTCGGCATTGAGCAGGTTTCCAAGTCCGCGCAACTCCACGGGGGTAAACTTCGCCTGAACAGGACCCCGGCGAGCGATCAAGTGCACATCGGTAATCTGGCTGTTACGGAATGCGTCCAGCACCCTGTCCGGTACATCCGTGGAGGCGAGTTCGTCAGCACCACGGGTGAGCACGCGGGCAACGTCAAGCGCAACGTTTCCCGCACCGATGACCGCGACACACTTGGCGTGCAAGTGAAAGTTACGATCGGCGGCATCAGGATGTCCGTTATACCAATCGACAAAATCCTTTGCACCGAAACTGCCCGGCAGATCTTCGCCAGGCACGCCGAGCCGGCGCTCGGTTTGAGCACCGGTGGCATATATAACCGCGTCATAATGTCGGAGCAGATCCGCACGAGTTACGTCGGTACCAAAGCAAACATTGCCAACGAGTCGAATTTGCCCTTCATTGCCGAATACTCTGCTGAGCACCCGTTCCACCGATTTCATCTTCTGATTATCGGGCGCTATGCCATAGCGTACCAACCCGTACGGAGTTGGAAGTCGATCAAAAACATCCACCGAAATCCCGGAAGATGACTCCAATAAAGATTCCACCGCGTAGAGCCCGGCCGGACCCGCTCCAACTACTGCCACCCGGGCCCTGCAGGAACTTCCATCTGCATCTCTGGAGCCTCCCGCGCGGGGAGCGGTGATTGTATTTGCATTGTTCACTGTCGATGTTCCAGCTCAATGATGCCCGGTGAAGTCAACGCTCTTATAAGCAGAGGAAGCAGAAATGCCGCTTTGACAAAGATGGAAAGTTTAATGTCGGCGAAACAGCAAGCCGAACTCTACGTCTCAGCTTGCTGTTGCGGATACGAAACAACCAACGGTGTATCTACCCCGAGACGCCCAATCCGCTTGGCGCCGCCAGGAGAAAGCAGCGGCGCAGACTGGCCGGGGAGAATCTGGGTAAAGAAGTCTTCGTTATCTTTGAGATGCCGGTGCAACGGCTCGGGAAGATCGTCTTGATGGTATATCGCTTCCACAGGACAGGCGGGTACACATGCACCGCAATCAATACATTCGTCGGGCTGAATGTAGAGTGATCGCGCGCCCTCGTAGATGCAGTCAACGGGGCACTCCTTGACACACGAGCGGTTGACACAATCGATGCACGCTTCAGCAATTAAGTGCGTCATGACGTATCACCAGACCGCTTTCAGCGTTGTTACGTCCCCAAGAATAAGGTCCCTGTTGCTGTCTTTAGTGCCTGGCGAATTGACATTTCGAAATCTCAAAATAGCGCTATTGGCCACGGCTCTGCGAAGGCGCACCTGCCGGCATGCGGCTCCGTGACCTCTGTGTTCAACACTGAGCAGCGCCGACCTACGGCGCTGCTCACTGTACCGAGGCTGCGAAAGGTCTGCGTTGAAAGCCACTTCACGCATCACGCCCTTACCCTCCCAATCCACAGCTTCGTGTTCAAAGTCAACATCCTCAAAGCAACCGTTATCGCTGCAGGATCGCGTGAACTGGCGAAATTGAGTGATACATTTCGCCAAACCACTTTGGCTTCTCGGCTTGCGGATCAAGACTAAACGAGGAAGTCTCGGCCAAGATCGCCCTAATGGCTTCAACTGCTTCAACACGACCTACATATCGCCCCACACAATAACCTTGTCCAAATCCAAACGCGAAATGAGTACTTTCTTGCTGTCGCTCGGCATCGAAAGCATGAGGGCACTTCCATCGCTCCTCATCGCGGTTTGCAAGAGGCGTGATCAAGTATATCGAATCGCCACCACGCATTTTCTGTCCACCGATTTCAACATCCTTTTTAACAACGCGACGTATCGTCCGAAATGGAGTCAGAAATCTCAGACCCTCTTCGACGAAACCTACCACGAGTGAAGGGTTGCTTCGAAGCTTCGCTTGCAATTCGAGATCGCGACATAGTGTATACAAAAGCCCTCTCAACAGCGGCTTTGTTTCATTATCCAAGCTGCTCCAACACGTATTCAGAACATCATTCTCGTTCCAGTCCGGAAATACGCTAGAACCTTTCCGCCAAAGTGCACTGATCAGATCATCGCGAGGATGCTCACGGCGATCCCTGATGATTGGCAACAGAATCGACCCCATCGTTTTCAGTGCGGCGTAACCGTCTTGAGCAAGCTTCGATTCGAAAGGGATTCCCTTTCCCGAATGCAATGCTTCTTTCCATTCAGCGCGGATTTGCATCTGAACCAGCAAGCTTTCCATCAAAGCCTCGTCCGCTATGTCGTAACCAACGAAATCGCAGCCGATTAGAAACACAACGGTGTCGGCATAATCCACGACGAGGTCAGCCCGCCCCTGCTTCACAAGCCGCGATATTACGTCCCGACAGAGCTTACCAGCCCTCTCCCGCATATTCTCTGCGAAGGCTTCACCAGTGAGCTGCATGTGCAGCGTGTGGAGACGTCGGTGGTCACGACCTTCAAGTACGAGCAGGTGCCTTCCCCAAAATTCAGAACTGCCGTCCCGCAGTGGAATGTCACGCCAAAAAGCGTCTGATTCTTCGAGAATCCTGGCTGCTTCCGTATATCCGGTCACGATCCAAGCATCGCGCTCGTCGCTCCAATAAACGCTTTGATCACCCATCCACTCACTAAACGTTGCCCCAACTTCCGCCTCGATAGGGCTATGGGCCGGACGAATATCAGCCGTGTCACGAGCTTCCATGTTTGGTTCTCCCTTTTGTTTTCTTACCCTGATTTCGATTCAAGCTCGCAAGCGTTTGCTCCGCTTCACGACCCAGCTAACCTTCTGTCACCAGCAGTTCGCTCGCCTGGTTATTCCATGTCCGATAATCGGACATAGTGTCCATTTCTTATAAATTAACTGGCGATTTTGCTCAGTGTCAACAGTAAAAGCACCTCATTCTCCGCCATTTCGTATCTAAGGGCGCTGTGAAAGCAGCAAGCTTTCTGGCGGCGTAAGAAAGCATCCCGTTGACGACTTGCAAGCTCGACACAGGATGGTGCGGTTGGTTGCGAAACTCTATAATCGGTCGCAATATCGGCGCCGAAGCCGTGCATCTGTTGAGCAATGGTGATGGTGAACAACCGCCGAAGCATTTTGAAACCATGGGAAGGCGCGCTATCGTACCGTCGCCTCAATCGATCTATAGATACACTCGAATATGCAGCTAACTGCTGCTCGCTTTGTAGTCTTCCTCGATAGCTTATTGATAGATCTGATCGGGCTTCGATTCTTAGATCGTTCCCCCTGTTCGAATATCGGACTAGAATATATTTGGATATAAAGTCCGAACTGATTGCTGGTCGACACATCTCTCGGAGGTTAAGAAGGAGGGGCATTTGCCGTGAATTTCCCGTTCGACTTTTGCACCCTTTTAAAAGTGACACGCACAGCGCATTTGTGAGCTATTGTGGCCGAGACATCCAAGACAGTTACGAATGCCCTCGCGGTGATGGAGTGCTTCCACCGCGAATCGGCAGCGCTTTCCTCCTCCGAGATTGCAAGGAAGATCGGCATCCCCCGAACTAATGCGCTTCGTCTCCTTGCAACTTTGCAGGGCCGGGGTTGGCTGGAGCGGACAGAGGATGGAGCATGCTATCGTGTCGGACTGCGCGCATTCGAAATCGGTGCCAACTACTTGACCGCCAAGTCCGGGACGGCAGCACTCCGTACTGTGCTCAATGACTTAGTTACGAACACCGAGTGCACCGCATACGCTGGCACGCTCGATCGAGACGATGTCGTCATGACTCACTGCATTGAAGGAACATTACCCGTACGCTTCATATGGAAGATCGGCGACCGACTTCCGTGCACCACGACTGCGATTGGAAAGGCTATATTGAGTCACTTATCGGACTCGGACATAGAGAAGCATCTGAGGCCGGGTCCTCTGCGCACGCTGACACACAAGTCGATCAAGTCACGGAAAGCCTTGCAAGAAGAGTTGAAGCAGGCACGCAAGGTTGGTTGGGCGCTAGCCCGGGAAGAGAGCCATGCTGGACTGACTGCAGTCGGCGCCGCGGTCTTCTCGGGAGGAAAGCCGGTGTTGGGGGTCAGCGTTTGCTGGTTCGATCATCCGCCGGACCGAAAAAGACTGGAGAGATATGCCCAGAGCGTCGTGCAAGCGGCCGACCGGATTTCACGCGAAATGACTGCTCGAAGTTGATTCCACCATCGCCATCCGGATGGCGGTCACCTCAAAGACCACGGCTGCGTTATCGACAGCCATTTCAGCAATATCCGGAGTCCGAAGGTGACCGCAATCACGCCGCGACCGCGCGTGCCGGACACCGAGGCGTCACCACAAGAAAACTTGATCACGTTCATGACCCCGAGGAATACGGTAAATCCGATATCATCGGGGCCATAGATCGTGCCCTGCATAAGGCCACTAGATCAGATGCTGGGCCATTAGGCTCATAAGACTCTCTGCGGTCTTAGAACAGGTTCTTCAGCTTGCGCTTGCCCGTGGCGTATTCACTCTCTTCCCAAATCGTCCACTTTCCGTCCTGCACGACGTACTTGGTCGTGAGCGGTGTGATGTTTTGCCCGTATTCATCGAAGGTAATTGGACCAACGATTGAAGGACGATTCTTGATGTCACCTAACGCCGCGGTGATCTTTGCACGGTTCGGGCCAACCTTCTCGATTACTTCCATAACCAAGTTGGTTGCGACGAACGCAAACGGTCCAAAGGCTTCCGGCGGTTGCGTGTATCCGGCCTTGGCGTAATTCTCCGAGAATAATTTTCCTCCCGGCATTTTCGATATCGGCGGACAGTCGAAGAAGTTGAGCGTCCCTTCCGCCAGTTCAGGACCGACAGCAGAAATGAAGGCGTCGCCTATGATGCCGGAACTGCCCTCAAACTGCGCCGTGATTCCCAATTTCTCCATCTGGGTTCTTACCCTGGCACCAAGGGGAGTAAGGCCGCCAAAAAAGATCACCTGAGGCTTCAATTCCTTGATTTTCGTGAGCTCGGCAGAGACGTCCGGCTGGTCAGGCGGCACAGCGAAAGTCCCGAGAATCTCGTTTGAGTTTTCCTTGGTAAATTCGGTGAAATACTTGTTCATGGACCGTCCGAAATCGGTCGAATCCGCGAACGCGACGAACGTTTTATAGCCGCGCTCCTTCATGAATTGCGCACCCACGCGGTTCTGCCCGACCAGTGTGCCGCTGACCCGATGAATCTCGGGGACCTTCTTGGCGTAGGTGATGTCAGGCAAAACGGCAGCCCAGACGACCATCGGCAGCTTGAAGCGGTGGAAGATATCGACGGTTGCGATTGCGACCGCGGAGCAATAGTGCGGAATGGCCGCGACAATGCTGTTGTCCGATGCGATCTTAGTAACAACCTGAACACCGATATTGGGTTTGCATTCATCGTCCATCGCGACCAGCTCATATTCATACTTGGTCGCCGGATCGGCGTTCTTCAACTTGACCGCTAACTCCGCCGAGTTTCGGCCCCCGATCCCATGCTGGGAGATCGCTCCCGTCAGCGGACCCACGAAGGCAATCTTGACCTTCTCCTTCGCGAAGACGTCACCCGAATTTGCTAACGTCACAACGGCGAGGCCGAATACTGCAATCCCCCAAGTACCATATTTGCCACCCAGCATATTCACTTCTCCATCGGTCCATGAAAATCCCAGCATTGCATGCTAGGTCCCCTGCTCTAGCGCAGGCTTGGACGTTGGCGCTGAATGACTTGAACGGAAGCGACATCAGCGCTTCGAAAAGAGACCTGGAAGACCAAGGTGCAGTCACAAACTCTGCCAGATTGTCGCATCGACTGGCGAGAGCCGACTTGTCGAACTTCCCTGGTGGCACGAGATAGTTGAGATGACAATTGTTACCTTCTTTTTGACAGTCATCTGCGCCTCGATGTGCTGTGAGATCTCGGCCCTACCAGTTTTTTATTTCTTAATCGGTGCACTGTTCTATTTATCTGTCGACGCTTCTCTACGCCAACGGGCAACGGCTATCGATAACGTCGGAGCGACAACTCATCCGCGGGAATTTCTGGCGTTAAGCCGACGATTTGGTCGGCCACGACGCGGGCAGCGCCACAGGCCATCGTCCAACCCAATGTCCCGTGCCCCGTATTCAGATAGAGATTGTCGAAGGCTGTCGGCCCAATGATCGGAGGACCGTCCGGCGTCATCGGCCTCAAGCCACTCCAGAAGGTCGAGCGCGACATGTCGCCACCCTTCGGAAACAGGTCCATCAGCGAGCGATCGAGCGGCGCACGCCGATCCGGCAGCAGCCTCACTTTATAGTCACCCACCTCGGCCGTGCCGCCGACACGAATACGATCCCCGAGCCGCGTAATCGCAACTTTGTAGGTTTCGTCCATCACGGTCGACTGCGGTGACGCGGCCTCGTCAATAATCGGCACGGTGATCGAATAACCCTTGACCGGATAGACCGGAATATCGATGCCCAGCGGCCGCAGCAGCAACGGCGAGAAGCTGCCGAGCGCCATCACGTATTTGTCGGCTGAAAACGTACCCTTGTCCGTCGTGACCTGGGCAACGCACCCACCCGCGACATCGATCGTCTTGATTGTCGTGCCATAAACGAAGCGCACGCCAAGGCCCGCCGCGACCTTTTCCAGACGTTCCGTGAACATCTGGCAATCGCCGGTCTCGTCGTCCGGCAGACGCAGTCCGCCGACGAAAGAATTGCGCACCGCAGCCAACCCCGGCTCGGCACGCACGCAACCCTCGCGATCCAGCACCTCGAATGGCACATTGTACTGACTCAAAACCTTCACGTCGCCGCCGATGGCGTCGAGTTGCGACTGTTTGCGAAACAGCTGCAGTGTGCCCTGACTGCGCTCGTCGTAGGTGATGCCGATGTCTGTCCGCAGCGCGCGCAGACAGTCGCGGCTGTATTCAGCAACGCCGACCATTCGCGCCTTGTTGACGGCGTAACGCGCGGACGTGCAATTGCGCAGCATCTGGAAAATCCAGCGCCACATCGCGGGATCGGCCTGCGGCCGCACCACGAGCGGGCCATACCGGTCAAGCATCCAGCGCACCGCCTTGGCCGGAACACCGGGGCCAGCCCATGGCGAAGCATATCCGGGCGACACCTCACCGGCATTGGCGAAACTGGTTTCGCGACCAGGACCCGGCTGGCGATCGATCACCGTCACCTCGAAGCCTGCCTTGGCGAGATAGTAGGACGTCGTCACACCGATGACGCCGGCTCCCATGACCAGAACTTTCATGACGACAACTCCCCGACAAGTTCGGCCCGCGACAAATCGGCAGCGCCCAGATAATTACGTTCATAGCGATGGCCCAGTCCGGTCAGCACCTCGTAACCGATGGTGCCTATCGCTTCGGCAAGATCGTCGACCGACTGATGATCGCCAATCACTTCAACCTCCGAACCCGGGCCGAGACGATCAGGTTGCAGATTGCTGACGTCGACCGTAATGCTGTCCATCGACACGCGTCCTGCAATCGGCAGCGCGTGTCCTTCGAAGTAGACGACACCGCCTTTCCCAAGTGCGCGGAGCAGACCATCCGCATAGCCGATGGACAGCGTCGCCAGTCGCGCCGCTGAATTCGTGCGAAAATCCCAGCCGTAGCCGACGTGATCGCCCTCGTCCGCCTCTCGGACCTGAACGACCCGTGCCGAGAGCCGGACCGCCGGGCGCATCGGGTT
>Ga0207657_10005102_pt1 | contig 13757 bp, 12 predicted proteins | sample KBSC33metaG_FD_184316 | JGI IMG/M metagenome (GOLD analysis project Ga0207657, IMG submission 184316) | Corn rhizosphere microbial communities from Kellogg Biological Station, Michigan, USA - KBS C3-3 metaG (SPAdes) (version 2) | ecosystem: Host-associated > Plants > Roots > Rhizosphere > Soil ... | reverse complement strand
GAATCCGCGAAGCCGCCGACGCCGTGATCGCGGCGAGGCCTGACGTGCTGGTCATCATCGACAGCCCCGAGTTCACGCACCGCGTCGCAAAGCGCGTGCGGGGGCGCGCGCCGCAGATTCCGATCGTCGACTACGTATGTCCATCGGTCTGGGCGTGGCGCGCGGGCCGAGCGCGCAAGATGCGCGCCTACGTCGACCGCGTCCTCGCGCTGTTGCCGTTCGAGCCTGAGGCGATGCGCAGGCTCCACGGCCCGCCGACCGACTTCGTCGGCCATCCATTGGCTGAAGCGGTCGAACGCCTGCGTCCGAACGAGGAAGAAGCGCGGCGACGCCTTTCCGATCCCCCGGTCTTGCTGGTCCTGCCGGGAAGCCGCACCGCCGAGGTGCGCCGGATGTCGTCGGTATTCGGCGCCGCGGTCGGTCTCGTGTCGGCGACAGCGGGACCGCTCGATGTCGTGGTGCCGGCGGTGCCGCGGCTCGCGGGCCTCGTCGCGGATGCTGTGGCGCAATGGCCTGTCGCCGCGCGCGTTGTGAGCGATGCGCCCGCGAAGGACGCGGCCTTCCGCATCGCGCGCGCAGCGCTCACCAAATCCGGGACGTCGACGCTGGAACTAGCGGTCGCTGGCGTTCCGATGATCGCCGCTTACAAGGTGCCGCTATTCGAGGAGGCGATCGTCCGCCTGCTGGTCAAGGTCGACACCGCGATCCTCGCCAATCTCGTGCTCGGCGAAAAGGTGATTCCTGAATTCCTGCAGCGCGACTGCACGGCGGAGAAACTCGCCGCGGCCCTGGCCCCGTTGCTGGCCGACACACCGCAGCGGCGCGCCCAGGTGGCGGCGCTCGGGCGGCTCGACGGCGTCATGCAGATCGGGCGAGCGGTTCCGAGCCGCAGGGCAGCCGCTCTGGTGCTGGCCGCGGCCGGATTTAACCAATCCGCCCCTGCGCCAGCGACATTGAGGGCCCCGCAGGAGTAACTTGCCCGGGCACTGCGATCGGGCTTATGTCAACGGTCTAACAGGGCTCCCGCCTTTGCCGATTCCATTCCCGCGTGCCGCCATCACCGCCGTGCACGGCTACGTGCCGCCCGATCTGCTTACCAATGCGGATCTGGCGCGCATGGTCGACACGACGGATGCGTGGATCACCGAGCGCACCGGCATCAAGGAACGCCACATCCTCAAAGGCGAGGGCCTTGGCACCTCGCACATGGCGGCGGAAGCGGTGCGCGGTCTCCTCGAGAAGACGCATACGCGGCCGGAGGACGTCGACCTCCTGATCTGCGCCACGACCACGCCCGACCTCCAGTTCCCGTCCACCGCGAACCTCATCTGCGACATGGTCGGCATCCGCAATGTCGGCTCGTTCGACGTACAGGCGGCCTGCTCGGGCTTCCTCTATTCACTGACGATCGGCGCGCAGTTCATCGCCGCCGGCACCGCGCGCAAGGTCATCGTCGTCGGCGCCGACAAGATGTCGTCGATCATCGACTACACCGACCGCGCCACCTGCGTGCTGTTCGGCGACGCCGCCGGCGCCGTGCTGCTCGAGCCGGACGGGCAGGGCTACGGCATCATGGATTCGCTCATCCGCTCCGACGGCTCCGGTTGGATTCACCTGCACCAGAAGGCCGGCGGCTCGCGCATGACGCCGACCGCGGAGACGGTGGCGGCGCGGCTGCACTACGTGCACCAGGAGGGCGCCGCGGTCTATAAATTTGCTATCGCCAAGATGGCGGAGGTATCCGGCGAGATCATGGCCCGCAATAATCTGCGCGGCGACATGATCGACTGGCTGGTGCCGCATCAGGCCAACAAGCGCATCATCGAGTCGACGGCCGAGCGCATGGGCCTGCCGATGGACCGCGTGATGGTGACGATCGACAAATACGGCAACACCACCAACGCGACGATTCCGCTCTGCCTGTGGGACTACGAGAAGAGGCTCAAGGCCGGCAACAAGCTCGTGCTCGCGGCCTTCGGTGGCGGCTTCACCTGGGCCGGCGTTTACGTGCAGTGGGCCTATGACGGCGCCAGCGCGGCGAAGGCGAACGGCAACGGCCGGGCGCAGTAGCTTCCGACGCGGCTGCAGCGACGACGGTCGCAACGAGGCGCGTGGCATGAACGACAAGGTGGATCTCTCCGAAAAGCTCGCGACATTCTCCGACCATTGGTCGCCGCGCACGGTGGCGCAGTTCAACGCCTGCGACGTCATGGTCGTGAAGGTCGAGGGGGAGTTTGTCTGGCACAAGCACGACGATACGGATGATTTCTTCCTCGTGCTCAAGGGCCGACTCGACATTGAGCTGCGCGACCGCACTGTCTCGCTCGGACCGGGTCAGTTGTTCGTCGTGCCGAAGGGCGTCGAGCATCGCCCGGTCGCGCGGGAGGAGGTGCACCTCCTGCTCATCGAGCCGAGCGGCACGCCCAATACCGGCGATGTCAGGACGGCGGCGCCGCGCAAGCTGGCCTGAGCGGCGCCGCATTCTGCAACGATCAATCGATCTTCGCGCCCGACTGTTCGACCGCCTTGCCCCAGCGCGGAATCTCCGACTTCACAAAGTCGCCGAGCTCGGCGGGCGAGGTCGGCGACGGCTCGGCGCCGTTGGCCAGCAGCTTGTCGCGCAACGCCGGGTCGGTCAGCGCCTTGCGCGCCGCCGCGTTCCAGACGTCGATGACCTCTTTCGGCGTGCCTTTCGGTGCCCACAGGCCGTCCCACGCGGTCACGGTGAAGCCGGGCACGGCCGCCTCCGACAGCGTCGGAATGTTGGGCGCGAGCGGCCAGCGCTTCGCCGTAGTGACGGCGAGGCCGTTGAGCTTGCCGTCGCGCACCAGCGAATACACGCTCGGCATGATCTCGATCATCATCTGCACCTGGCCGGATAGCAGGTCGATCTTGGCCGGGCCGCCGCCGCGATAGGGCACGTGCTGATATTGCACGCCCGTCGCGGCCTTGAACATTTCCTGCGCCAGATGCGACGTCGTGCCGTTGCCGGCGGAGGCGACGTTGATCTTGCCCGGATTGGCCTTGAGATAGGCGATCAGGTCCTTGGCGTTCTTCGCGGGGATCTTTTCCGGGTTGGTCACGAGCAGCAGCGCGATCTGCGTGAACCGCGAGATCGGCTCGAAATCCTTGACCGGATCGAAGCCCGGATTCTTGTAGAGCGTCTGGTTGATCGCGTGCGTGCCGTTGGTGCCGTAGGACAGCGTGTAGCCATCCGGCGTTGCATGCGCGGCGGCGGACGTGCCGATATTGCCGCCGGCGCCGGCGCGGTTGTCGACGATGACCGACCAGCCCTGCTGCTCGGCGATCTTGGTCAGGACGAGGCGCGCGAGCGTATCGCCGCCGCCGCCCGGCGGGAACGGCACAATGACCCGGATCGGCTTATCCGGATAGCCAGCCTGCGCCGCTTGCGGCGCGCCGAGCACGATGGCGGCCGCACATGCCGCGACGATTACGAGCAGGCGCGCAGCCGCGCGTCGACGAAAAGACATTGATCATCCTCCCCGATGTTTGCGGCGGTCGTGGTTGATCCACGCCGCCGTTGTTCTCATTCAATTCGATCCGAGGCGGCGCTTAGTGGCCGCCGCAGCAGCTTCCTCCCGGCGTATGGCCGTGGCCGACCTCGGTGCAGACCGGCATCTTGCCTGCGGCGACCGCATGCGCACCCGGACCACCACCCCAAACGCCGTAACGGTCGTGGCAGAAGCGGTGATCGCCGCCGACCATGTCCATGAACAGGTGGTGGAACTCGCGGCACACGGTGAGCTCAGTGTCGACCCATTTCATCGGGTCTTTCGCATAGTGGTCCCAGTAGTCACCGGCGACGTTGAGCCCCGGCACCGCCGGGATCCAGCTCTCCTGCAGCCACAGATCGGCGCCGCCGTGCTTGTCGGCGAGCTTGCGGATTTCCGGGTCGTCGAGCGCGAGCAGACGCCCGTTCTCGATGATCTTCTCGTTGTCGCCCTCGCGTTCCAGATGGACCGTCGGGAAATAAAGATGCAGGTGCCAGTGGCCGACCGGCAGCCCGGCCTTGGCGGCGCGGCGCTCGTTCATGCTCGAGATGATGGTGCCGAAGCCGATATGGATGACGCCGGACCGCACGCGCTCGTAGAGGCAGTTGATCCAGCCGGACGGGAAGCCTTTGCGCGGGCGGTGGATGTGCGGATTGGTGCCGATCGAGGCTTCCCACCAGTAGAACAGGCCTTTGCCGGGGAAGCCGGGATACTGGAGGTGGTCGGTCTCGGCCTTGAGCTTGCGCAGCTTCTCGCCGAACTCGCCGCCGGCATTGATCTCGACGATCTTCGAATTCTCGATGACGAGCTGCGTCCAGTCGACAGGCGCGATGTGGTTGGTGGTGCCGGCGATGACGCCGTTGCCGTCTTCCTTGCCGGCGAGATACACCCACGGCTTTCCGAGTACGTGGCCCGGCAAATAGGTCTTGCCGAAGCCTTCATTGCCGGTCCACGTGTCGTGCACGAGGTCGGGATTGAGGAATTCGCGTTTGCGGTCGTAGTAGCCGTCGTGATTGGTGTACTCGACGTCGGTCCCTTCCGGATCGGTGATGCGCACGCGCTTCGCGGTGAGGATGCGCTTCCACGTCCACATGTCGATCGCGTGCAGCAGCTCATACGGCATCAGGTGCGCCGGCGAGGCGAGGATCTCCGGCGTGATGAACGGCATGCGCTGGATCTTCATGTGGGTGTCGACCAGAACCGGCCCGCCGTAGCCCCACAGCAATTTGTCGAACTTGCCCTCTTTGGACATGACGTCCCACTGGTCCATCCACTCGGCCAGTTCCTTGGTGCGGTACAGGTAATATTCGACTTCGTCGGCGCCCTTCCATTGCCGGATCGGCCCCTTGTCGACGAAGAGGATTTCGTACTTGCAGCCGTACTTCTCGAGGATGCGTTTGCTCGCCTCGATGACGAGCGGGTCATGCCAGTTGTCGACGCGCAGCTGAATGCGTTCGCCGGCTTTCAGATCCCAGCAAGCGTGCAGGCCCTGATTGTAAGGACGGCGTGCGACCACATCGAGATAAGGCATCAACTGGTCGGCGCTGGTGACGGTGGTGTAGGGCGGACAACGCGGCTTGCGGCTCTCCAGGAGCGGCGGCTTGTCAAAGCGCGGGAAGGACGTAGGCAGGTCGGGCCGCGGGGTCTGGAGCATGGCTTTGATTCCTCGGTACGCTGTCGTAGAGTGATTTTGCATGCAAAAAGAGACGAAGGTCAAGGAAATGAGCGCACGACAAGAGCATATGGCGATAAACGGCATGCAAACCGACGGCGAAGCCGAAGCCCTCGCCGTGGAGAGCCAGTTCGACCGCGCGACCGAGCGCCTGCGGGCGCTGGTGCTGCGCGGCGCCTTTCCGCTCGACGTGAAGCTGCCGGAGGCGCGGGCCGCCGAGCTCATCGGCGTGTCGCGCACGCCGGCGCGGCTCGCTATGGCGGCGCTCGAGCGCGACGGGCTCCTGGTACGGCTGCCGCGGCGGGGCTTCCGGGTGCGAAGCTTCAGCCTCGACGAGGTCGTCGAGGCGATCCTGGTCCGGGGCGAACTGGAGGGCGTGGCGGTGCGTGCCACGGCCGAACGTGGGCTCGCCAAATCGTACCGCGAGCGGATGGAAGCGGCGATCGCGCGCGCCGAAGGTCTCCTGAAGGCGTCCACCTTCGACGCCGCGGCACGGCGCTCCTGGTGCGACATGAACGAGGCCTTCCACGCCACGCTGGTCGAAGCGTCCGGGCTGCGGCCGCTCGCCTCGGCCTATGCGCAGGTCAACCTGGTGCCGCTGGCGTCGCCGCGCGCCACGATCTTCAATGTCGCCGAGCCCGCGCTGCTGCACCGGCAACTGACCGCCGCGCACGAGGACCACGGCCGCATCCTCGCCGCGCTGATCGACCGGCAGTCGACGCGCGCCGCCGCGCTGGTGCGCGAGCACGCCTATCGCAGCGGCGAGAACAAGCGGCGCAATTTCCCGCACATCGATATGCAGGCGATGGTCATAGAAACGCCCGGCATCGCCCTGGTGCGGATGCCGGGCGCGGAAGCGGCGGCCGTTCAGACGCCGCGATGACGATCGAGAAAGGCGAGCACGGCCGCGTTGAATTCGGCCGGCTTCTCGATGTTCACGAGATGACCGGCGTCGTCGATGACCGTAAGCACGGCGCCCGGGATTTCATTGGCCATCTCCCGCGCCATCGCGACCGTGGTCAGGCGATCCTCGCTGCCGACCACGACATGAGTCGGGACCCGGATGTTGCCGAGGTCGGTACGCACATCCATTTTCACGGTCGCCTCGATGCTCTTGATGTAGGACTCCTTGTGCAGCCGGCTCATGCTGTCGACGAGCTGCATGAAGGCCTCGCGCGAGGCGTTCGGGCCGACTAGAGTCCGTGCCACCGGCTCGGCGATGTCCTTCGGCTCCTTGCCGCTGATCAGCGGCTCCTTGCGCGCGGCGATGAAGGCCTTCTTTTTCTCCTCCGAGAACCCGGCAAACCCCTTGTGGGTGTCGCACAGAGTGAGTGTCGCCACGCGACCTGGGTAGCGCGCGACGAGATCCATGGCGATACGCCCGCCCATCGACAGGCCGACGATGTGCCCGCGCGCAACGCCGAAATGGTCCATGACGCGAACGGCGTCATCGGCATAGGAGCCGAAATCGAGCGGCCCGTCATAGTCGTCGCTGTCGCCGTAGCCACGCGCGTCCCAGGCGCCGGCGTGATACCGCGCCGCGAAGGCCGGAAGCTGATCACGCCAATTGCGCCGATTGCCGCCGATACCGTGCATGAACAGCACGAACTCGCCGGAGCCGGCGTGCTCGACGGCGACGCGCGGGGCGGGGCCGATCTTGTCGAGTTTTGTGGCGATCATTGCTGTCGTCCTTGATTGACTGAATAGTGCAGCGCGAGCGGCCGCAGGATGAGATAGTCGGTGACGGTATAGATCAGCACGATGAACAGGCATGTGGCGAAGACGGTCGCAGCGTCGGACACCGATTGCGCCTGCATCAGGAGATAGCCGAGGCCTGAAGATGCGCCGAACAGCTCCGAAACCAGCGCGATCTTCCAGCAAATTCCGTAAGCGACGCGGATGCCTGCAATCAGGAACGGCGCCACCAGCGGCAGGGTGACCTTGACGAAGCGCCGCAGCGGCCGGCGCGTCAGGCTGCGGCCGAGCTCGTCGAGCTCGGGGTCGATCTGGCGAAAGCCGGCGAGGGCGTTGACGATGCAGAACGGCAGCACGATCGCGATCTGGATGAACAACACCGTCGGCGTCGAAATCTTGAACCAGACGACGCCCAGAATGGCCCAGCCAACCGACGGGAAGCTGTTGAGCAGCGTCAGGATGCGGCGCTCGACGACCACGTCGAGCACAGGAAAGGCGCGAACCGCGGCCGCGATGCCCAGCGCAAGCGTCATGGCGACGACGACAGAGGCGATGACGCGCCCGAAGCTGACCGCGGCGTGCCAGGCGTTCGCCGGGTCGGTGACGAAACTTGCCATGGCTTCGGCGACCTCGCGCGGCCCCGGCAAGACATAGACGGGCAGATGCCGTGACGCGGCCCACCACAGGGCGACCACGAGCACGACGGCGCCATCGGCGACGACACGCTCGACGATGCGCTTGCCGGCGGCAACGTCACGCACGGGCAAATCTCCGATCAAGTCGGCGCTGGATCGGTCGGAACAGCACGGCTTCCGTGCCGGCCACGAATATCAGAATGAAGGCAATGATGGCGAAGATCGTCTCGGTGTCGAATTGTTGACGGGCGATGTTCAGCAGGTAGCCGACGCCGCCATTGCCGCCGAACAGCTCGGCGGTGAGCACAACCTTCCACGACACGCCGAAACTGTTGCGAAGAGCTGCGAAGAAGTAGGGCACCAAAAGCGGCACGACGATTTTGACGACGCCGCGCCAGGGGCTGCGCGAGAGGCTGCGGCCGAGCTCGATGAGGTCGCGATCGAGTTCCTGCAGGCCGGCGCGCACGTTGATGATGGTGAATGGCACCAGGATCAGCGTCACCGCGAAGATGACGGTGACGCTGTCGAGCCCGAACCAGAGGATGGCGAGGAACAGCCAGCCGATGCCGGAGAATGCGTTGAGGAACGGCGTCAGACGGCCGTCGATGAAGAGCCGTAGCGGCCACACCCAGTGCGCCAGCGCCGCCAGCATGCAGCCGCAGATGAAGGAGATGCCGATCGCGATGCTGACGTGCATCAGCGAAAGGCCGAGCTCGGTCAGCTCCTCGAAGTCGCTGAGGAAGGCGGCGATGCGTTTGGCGACCGGCCATGGGCCCGGCAACTGGTACGCCGGGATGACCTGCGCATAGGCGAACCACGCCAGCAGGAAGGCCAGCGTGAAGCCGTTGGCGACGAGAGCCGGGCGGAGCAAGCGTCGAGGCGCGCCCGGAGCGGGAATGCTCAAGGCTTGTCCGTCGCGTCGCGCAGAGCCTTGTCCCAGACGGCCTCCTTGATCGGCGGGTAGCCCTTCAGGATGTCGAGCTCCTTCGACTTTTCCCACAGGAGTTCGACCGCCTTCACGTCCTGATCGGACAGGAGCACCGGAAATTCGGAGAAGCGGGAGAACCAGGCCTTGAAGAATTCGGGATCGACCTTGGTCTCCTTGCCGACGGCCGGGAAGACCTCATCGGGATGGCTGCGGGCATATTCCATCGAGGCATGCAGCACGCGCTGGAATTCACGGTAGATCTCGGGCTTCGCCTTGAGCTTCTCGCCGTAACCGGCCAGCACCGCCGACACCATGCGGACCTTGAAGATGTTGGTGAGGTCTTCCGCGGTCTGCGCGATCGGCCGGAAGTCGCCCGACTTCATGGCCTGGAACGCCTGCGCATGGATGAGGGTCGCGGCGTCGACCTTGCCGGTTGCGAGCGCCGCGGGCATGGCCGGCGCCGGCATTTCGACGAAGGAAAGATCGCCGCCCTTGAGCGAAACGTTGAGATGGTAGGCGTCGTGGAGCGCGATGCGGACGAGCGTGATGCCCGCGGAGCCGAGCGAATAGACCGCGAGAGTCTTGCCCTTGAGATCGGCCACCGACTTGATCGGCGAGTCCTTCTTCACCCAGATGCCGGCGCCTTCGCCGGATTTGTGATAGCGCAGGCCCGCACCCATGATCAAAAGGTCGAGGCCGCGCGCCCGCGCCGGCGGGATCGCCATCGCAGCCGTTTCGATGACGTCGTACGTGCGCGCGGATGTGGCCTGGATCAGAGCCGGGATCTGCAGCGGTGTCGCGGTCACGTCGATCAGGTCGGATTTGACCTTGCCGTTACGCAGCGGCCAGAGCACCGCCTCATGCGAGGGATCGGCGAGATAGCCGAAGCTCACGGTCTCCTTCGCCGATGCCGGAAGGCTCGCACAGAACGCAACGGCGGCAAGCGCGATTGCGGCCCTGCGGGAATAGATGATCGTGCTCATGCGTCTCGGCCCTCCACATTTTCAATGTTCTGGAAAATCTCGATCAAATGGCTGCGCAGGCGCTTCAGATCCGGATCGCGTTCCGGATCGCGCGGTCTGGTCGCACTCACGATAACTGTGTCGCGCACGGTCGCCGGCTTGTTCGACAGCACGACGATGCGGTCCGCGAGATACAGCGCCTCATCAATGTCGTGTGTGACGAACAGAATGGTCTTGCGCGTCTCCTGCCACAACTCGACAAGCTGGGCGCGCAGACGGTTGCGGGTGTTGTGATCGAGCGCCGAGAACGGCTCGTCCATCAGGATGATATCGGGGTCGAGCGCGAGCGCGCGGGCGATGGCCACGCGCTGCCGTTCGCCGCCGGACAGAACGGCAGGCATCTTGTCGAGATCGGCGGCAAGCCCGACGCGGGCGAGCTCGGCGCGAGCGCGCGCCCGGCGCTCCCCGGCGCCGACCTCGGGCCGGCGCATTTCGATGCCGAACGCGGCATTGTCGAGCGTGGTCTTCCACGGCAACAGCCGCGGTGCCTGGAATACGTAGGCAAGCTTGTCCCAGGCGCGTTTCGGCGGCTCGCCCTCGACGCGCACGGAGCCTGCCTGCCACGGCACGAGATCGCCGATCAGCCGCAGCGCGCTCGACTTGCCGCAGCCCGAAGGGCCGAGCAGACAGACGAACTCCTGCGGCGCGACCGAGAAGCTGAGATCGTCATAAATTATGCTGCCGCCGAGTTGCAGCCCGACATTGACGAACTCGATTGCAGGCTGCTGCGACATCACATTGTCACGCTCACGACCACGAGACCCGGACGGCAGACTATCGGCCGGATTCCGCAGGATCAACGGTCGCCGGCAGGGACAGGCCCGGCAACGAAAAAGGCCCCGTCGGCGGGGCCTCTCGCATCCGTTGCAATGTCCGCCGCGCTCTATTTGCGCCGCGAGATCGGCACGTAGTCGCGACGCGTCGCGCCGGTGTAGAGCTGACGGGGACGGCCGATCTTCTGCTTCGGGTCCTCGATCATCTCCTTCCACTGCGCGATCCAGCCGACCGTGCGGGCGACCGCGAACAGCACCGTGAACATCGTCGTCGGGAAGCCCATCGCCTTGAGCGTGATGCCCGAATAGAAGTCGATGTTGGGATAGAGCTTCTTCTCGATGAAGTACTCGTCGTGCAGCGCGATCTTCTCGAGCTCCATGGCGACGTCGAGCAGCGGATCGTCCTTGATGCCGAGCTCGGCCAGGACCTCGTGGCAGGTCTTCTGCATGATCTTGGCGCGCGGATCGTAGTTCTTGTAGACGCGGTGGCCGAAGCCCATCAGGCGGAAACTATCGTTCTTGTCCTTGGCGCGTTTGACGAACTCGGGGATACGATCGACCGAGCCGATCTCGCGCAGCATGTTGAGCGCCGCTTCGTTGGCGCCGCCATGCGCCGGGCCCCAGAGGCAGGCGCAGCCGGCGGCGATGCAGGCGAACGGGTTGGCGCCCGACGAGCCAGCGAGACGAACGGTCGAGGTCGAGGCGTTCTGCTCGTGATCCGCGTGGAGGATGAAGATGCGGTCCATCGCCCGCGCCAGCACCGGGTTCGGCTTGTACTCTTCCGCCGGCACGGCGAAGCACATGTTGAGGAAGTTCGAGGCGAAGTCGAACTCGTTCTTGGGATAAACGAAGGGCTGGCCGACCGAATATTTGTAGGCCATCGCCGCCAGCGTCGGCACCTTGGCGATCATGCGGATCGAGGCAACCATGCGCTGGTGCGGATCGGCGATGTCGGTGGAGTCGTGATAGAAGGCCGACAGCGCGCCGACGCAGCCCGTCATCACCGCCATCGGATGCGCGTCGCGGCGGAAGCCCTGGAAGAAGCGGCTCATCTGCTCATGCACCATCGTGTGGCGCGTGACGCGGTAATCGAAGTCCGACTTCTGGGTCGGCGTCGGCAATTCGCCGTAGAGAAGGAGATAGCAGGTCTCGAGGAAGTCGCCGTGCTCGGCGAGCTGCTCGATCGGGTAGCCGCGGTACATCAGGATCCCTTCATCGCCGTCGATGTAGGTGATCTTGGACTCGCAGCTCGCGGTCGAGGTGAAGCCGGGATCGTAGGTGAACATCCCGCTTTCGCCGTAGAGCTTGGAAATGTCGATGACGTCCGGACCGACCGTTCCCTGGTACACCGGGAAGTCCCAGTTCTTGTTGCCGACCCCAATCGTGCCGGTCTTCTTGTCTGTTTTGGCGTCCATGGTCGGGCCCTCACGTTGGCGGCAAGCGATGCGCGGGAAAGGCAGTCACCGGAAGAGCGAGACCGCGGGCGCTGCCCGGTTCCGGCCGCTGTTTGCGTAGCCCATCCGACTGTGCGCTGCAAGATCGCCTACCGCGTTGTTCTGCCAGCCATATAGGCATGGCTCAGACGCCGCCCGAGCGGCGGTGCGGTTACGAGGCAGTAACGGCTTCGGTCTGGTCGCGCAGGCGGGCAAGGCTCTCTTCGCGCCCGAGCACGACCAGCACGTCGAAGATCGGCGGCGAGGTGGTCTTGCCGGTCAGCGCGGCGCGCAAAGGCTGCGCCACGGAGCCGAGCTTGACGCCGCTGCGCTCGGCGAAAGCGCGCACGACGGCCTCGATCGCGGTGGCCGACCAGTCGGCGACGGGCGCAAGTTCCGGCAGCAGGGCGGCGATCGTCTGCCGCGCCTCAGGCGTCAGAAGGGCGGCCGCCTGTTCGGTGAGCGGCAGCGGCCGGCCGGCCCAGACGAAGCGGCTCGCCTCGAACAGCTCGACCAGGGTCTTGGCCCGCTCCTTCAACCCCGGCATCGCGGCAATGAGCTGCGCGCGCAGCGCCGGCGAGAGCTTGGCCGCCAAAACGTCGCCGCCGGCAATGTGCGGCAGCACCTTCTCCATCTCGGCGAGCAGGTCAGCGTCCGACGTGGCACGGATGTAATGGCCGTTGAGGTTCTCGAGCTTCGCAAAGTCGAAACGCGCCGGCGAGCGGCCGATATGGCCGAGGTCGAAGGCGGCGACCATCTCGTCCTCGGTGAAGATCTCCTGGTCGCCGTGGCTCCAGCCGAGCCGCACGAGGTAGTTGCGCATGGCCGCCGGCAGGTAGCCCATGGCGCGGTAGGCGTCGACGCCGAGCGCGCCGTGGCGCTTCGACAGCTTGGAACCGTCGGGTCCGTGGATCAGCGGGATGTGCGACATGGACGGCACGTCCCAGCCGAGCGCGTCGTAAATGTGCTTCTGCCGCGCGCCGTTGGTGAGGTGGTCGTCGCCGCGAATGATGTGGGTGACGCCCATGTCGTGGTCGTCGACCACGACCGCCAGCATGTAGGTGGGCGTGCCGTCGGAGCGCAGCAGCACGAGGTCGTCGAGATCGGCGTTCTGCCAAACGACCCGGCCCTGCACCTGGTCCTCGATCACGGTCTCGCCGGTTTGCGGCGCCTTGAGCCTGATCACCGGCTTGACCCCGGCCGGCGCGTCCGAGGGGTCGCGGTCGCGCCACAGGCCGTTATAGAGCTTGGAACGGCCCTCCTTGCGGGCCGCTTCGCGCATCGTTTGGAGCTCTTCCGGGCTGGCGTAGCAGTGATAGGCCTTGCCCTCGGCGAGCAGTCTTTCGGCCACTTCGCGGTGCCGCGCGGCGCGCGAGAACTGGTAGACGATGTCGCCGTCCCAAGTGAGGCCGAGCCAGGTCAGCCCGTCGATGATGGCGGCGATGGCGGCGTCGGTCGAGCGCTCGCGGTCAGTGTCCTCGATCCGCAGCAGCATCTTGCCGCCCTGACGGCGCGCATAGAGCCAGTTGAACAGCGCCGTGCGGCCGCCGCCGATGTGGAGGAAGCCGGTGGGTGAGGGCGCGAAGCGGGTGACGACGGTCATCTGGGGGGCGCGTCTAGCACGGTTGCCGGGAGATTGTCAGCGCGGTTGACATTGAGCGGATCGTGCCGACATGGCATAGGCCGCCGGGCGTGGCCGAAAGGCCGCATCGCCGGGATTTCAAGGGTATCGAGAAGCATGGCTGCGGACGTCAAGGCAAGCGGGGATGCGGGCGCAGGCGAAGCCGGCCGCGACTTCATTCGCGACATCGTTAAGGCCGACCTCGACGCCGGTCGCATCAGCCAAGTTGTCACCCGTTTCCCGCCCGAGCCGAACGGTTATCTGCACATCGGCCACGCGAAATCCATCTGCCTCAACTTCGGCATCGCGCAGGAGTTCGGCGGTCGCTGCCATTTGCGCTTCGACGACACCAATCCGGTCAAGGAAGAGCAGGAATACATCGACGCCATCAAGCGCGATGTCGCATGGCTCGGCTTCGACTGGGGCAAGCACCTCTATCACGCGTCGGACTATTTTGAGCAGCTCT